>MTKZ01000216.1_pt3 | contig 26495 bp, 22 predicted proteins | sample 1042781 | NCBI WGS metagenome assembly MTKZ01 (sample SAMN06212207, study PRJNA360539) | anaerobic digester metagenome | biome: Wastewater treatment plant; material: sludge; isolation source: anaerobic digester fed with sludge from wastewater treatment plant | place: Denmark: WWTP Viborg ... | reverse complement strand
GCTGGTGGATCGCGTGAAGCTGGAAATCTTGAACGTGCCATGAGTCAACCAGCCGTCGTTAATAGCCCATATTATTAAAGGAGTAAATCATGCACAAGCGCAATTACCTGTTGACCCTCATCACCGTTGTGATGATCCTTTCTTCCACCTTTACCAGCGCCGGGGCGCGCCCGCCGGCGGGTGAAGGCAGCGGGACTGATCGGATCAGTGATCCAATGCAGATTCACCCTGAGTTGTGGGAGACGGTCTTTGATAAGACACCCACCTTCCGTTTTACCCAGTATGAAGATAAGACCGTGTATCGCATTAAGGTGCGCTCTGCCTATGATGAATCGGTTGAATACTACACCTATAAAGGAACCGCCAAGTGCTGGGATTTTGAGTGTGAGCTTACCCCGGACATTGCCCTGCCGGCTGGTGTGGTCACGTATCAAAACGACATGAAAGGGAATTACCAATGGGCGGTGGAAGCCAAGGTGGGTCCGGGGTTGTGGTCTGGAGTGTCGACCTATGTGGAATTCTTCCTGGGAACGGCCGGGTTCAATTCCACCTTTACCACGGATAAGAAAAACTGGTTTGACCTCAACGGCACCTGGGCGCTCAACTCATCCGGTTACTTGACGAACACCGGCATCCCCGGCGAGTACACCAGCGCTCTGTACAAAAAACGCGTTTACGATGATTTCACTTACACAGTGAAAATGAAACTGAAATCGGTTGATGCAACAAAGCATTTTGGGGGGATCATCATTGACGGAAGCGGGCTTATGTTCACCCCCCCTGAATACCCCACTGAGAAGAATGTCTTCTGGACAGGCACCTATGTGGTTTACCGGAATAATCAGCAGGCGGCAATTTTTGTTTGGGAGGGGAGTATCATCAGCGGCGGCCTGCCCTGGCAAACATGTTCCTCTATTGTCCCGGGCGGGTGGAACAAGATCAAGGTGAACACCGAGGGCAGTACGATCGAAGTTTCCTTTAACGGAACCCCCTGTTTGACCTACACACATCCTGCAATAGATGAAAACAGCGGCTATGTTGCATTGACACAGTACCGCTATGACACTACCGTGGCTGAGAAGATGCTGGTGGATTGGGCTAAGCTGGAGGTCGATACGCCTTAATTAACTATTGTATAAATACAGACAACGAAAAAGGAGCTGAAAATGCACATGCCTAAAATAATTTTCACCCTCATCACCGTTGTGATGATCCTTTCTTCCACCTTTACCAGCGCCGGGGCAAACCCGCCGGCGGGCGAAGGGATTGGGACGGATATTGTCTGGACCGATCCGGAGCCCTATTATCCAGTTGAGGAAACCATCTTCGACAAGACACCTGAGTTCCGTTTTTCGCAGTACAACGGCGTTACCAAGTACCGCATCAAAGTGCGCAATTTTGAGCATCAGGACATCGAATATTACACCTACAAAGGCACTGCAACCTGTGACTCTGAATGCCGCATGACACCGGATATCCCGCTCTCTGGCGGGGTGATCACGTATGGCACAGAATCGAAAGGGTACTATGAATGGACCGTTGAGGCGAAGCTGGCTCCAGGGGTCTGGTCGGGCATTCAGGCATATGTGCCATTCGGATTGGGAACGACCGGATTTAATTCCCAGTTTACCAGCGACAAGAAGAATTGGCAGGATATCAACGGAGAGTGGACGCTGACATCCGCGGGTTACCTCAAGGATACAGGTATTCCGGGACAGTACACAAGCACTCTCTTCAAGAAACGCATTTATGACAACTTCACGTACCAAGTAAGGATGAAGCTGAAATCGGATGACCCTGATAAGCATTTTGGCGGTCTGATAATTAGCGGTTATCCGGATCCGGTTGACCCTGCCCATGGAAATACCTGGTATAACGGCTTCTACGTGGTGTATAAAAACGCCCAAAAAGCTGGTATTTTCATTTGGACTGATGGGACACTTATAGGTGGTACGGGTTGGCAGGATTGCTCGTTTATCAAGCCCAATGACTGGAACACGATCAAGGTGGTGGTCACCGGCTTAAACATGGAGGTATTCATCAATGGATCGTCCTGGCAATCGTTGAACTCTCACAGTCTGGATAGAATCAATTTTATAGGTTTAACCCAATACCGCGGTTCCACCAACGCCGAGAAAATGTCGGTCGACTGGGCGAAGCTAGAGGTGGACACGCCGTAATTCCGGCTGTTGCTTCAAAAATCGGGGGGCGGAAACCATCCTTTTTTCCGCGCCGACGCAGGGCAGGTATTGAGCCTGCCCTGCCCGGGTTAAATTGCTTATTGTATTAAAGATAATTAAGGTCTATAATATCTTATATACTAGCGCGCTGCTCCCATTCATCCCAAAAACCGCTGACTCTCATCACCTGGCAGTTGCTTTGCCACTCATATCGCCACCTTTCACCGCCAGGATCTTGTTGACAGGCGTAGCCTGGAGAAAGGTAACCCGATGAAACCCTGCAAATCCCTTCAGTTATTAATTGTCGCGATGCTTCTGGCGGCATTCACTATTGCGCCAGCCGCGGCACAAGGTGAGCCACAGGTGGGGGAGATCGACGCGGATGGCGACCTGGTGNNTGGGAAGAGAACCTGATCAGCCCCGACTCAATCTCACCGAGCGACCAGATTGGCGTAGATGCAGTGCCAATCTCACCGGGTAGTTCAATTAAGATCATGGATAAGACTCCTACATTTACGTTTTCAAAGGACGCTGGCGCGACCATGTACCAGATCGAAGTGTGGAACGCGGTATTGTATAACCTGGTCTACACCATAAAAGGCGCCGGAAAATGTAACGCGTCACAGTGCACCCTTACGCCAACGACTAAATTAAAACCAATGGATATGTCTGGTAATGGNNCTTGTGATCTCGCCTGGTTTCAACTCCACATTTGATCAGCACATGAAAAAATGGGGAATACTAAGTGGCTACTGGTTCCGCACAGACAGCGGTTACCTGAAATCCAATGGTCTGTTTAATACGTATGCCAGCGTTGCACAAAAAGAGGTTTTTTACGATGATTACACTTACACCACGAGGATGAAGGTGAAAAGTGCCACAGACAATTTCCAGGGGGTGATTATCGGCGGAGTACCCACACCATTGTGGAGCGGGAATGTCTGGTATGACGGTGTGTATTTTCTATACCAGGGAGGTAAATCCTGCGTGTGGATGATCCGTGATGGAACCAATTATTATTTTACCGGCTGGTCTGATACAGCCAGTATTATTCCGACCGGGTGGAATGTGCTGGAAGTATTGGTTGATTCTCCCAACGCATATTTTATGATCAACGGAGTAACAAAATGGGTTTTTCTCAACTATCCATCTGAAATTGAACCTGGGGTTGTGGGTTTTGTGCATTACAAGTACATCGATAAAGCGCCGATGGTGGTTGACTGGGCTAAATTGAGTTACTTGCCTACCGGTTCAGCTGAAGGTAAGGACCTTGACGGTGCAATGGTGATCGACTTCAACAACCTCCCGCCAATGGTAGAGGGAGCCAGCCCGCTGGATCCGCCGCAATAGTTGACAACGCACGCGCCGATGCAGGGCAGGTGAGCAACCTGCCCTGTTTGTGTTATTTGCTGCTTGTAATTAAGACAATTATTATCTATAATATCCAATACGCAAAGCATACCAGGGTCGCTATCTGAGGGTATGCACAACTATCAACCTGGCTTATTTAGTGCTGCGATCTGCTCTTGTGCCAGGGCTTCGTGACAGGCGCGAGCCTGAAGAAAGGTAATTCGAAATGATGCGTTCCAGGTTCCTGCAATTGCTTATTGTAATTTTGCTTGTTATCTCTTTCACGGTCAGCCCGGTCAGGGCTCAGTACGAACCGCAGGCGGGCACTGTTGATGAGGACGGCGAACTGGTGGTGGAGTCGTTACCGACCACAAGCGTTGGCATTACTGGGATGCCGGAATTTGATCCATCCCTGCTAGACCGGTTGCCCGGGGCTGGTGTCTCGGCGGATTCACTGGTAGGTGTGGATGTCGTGTTGATATCACCGGTTACTGGCGCGCAGATCAAAGAGAAAACCCCGACTTTTATTTTTAGTAAGGATGCGCTGGCTACGAAATACCAGATCGAGGTTTTTGACATCATTAATAGTAAATTGGTTTACACGCTAAAAGGCTCGGGCGCCTGCATCCTCACGCAGTGCAGCTTTACACCGGCCACGAAATTAAAACCCGTCAATGTTGATCTTAATAGCGGTTATTACGCGTGGAGGGTGCGTTCCAGGACCAGCGCGGGGTGGGGTGGTTATACCCCTTACTCAGTGTTTTTTGTGCTATCCAAGGGGTTCAACTCCACCTTTGATGTAAACGCCAACAAGTGGCTGTCTCTGACCGGACACTGGTTCCGTGTTGATTCTGGCAGCCTGAAAACCAAAGGGTTGACCAACCTGTACGCCACCGCGGTCCACAAGGATATCTTTAGCGATGATTTCGTTTACACCGCGCGAATAAAAGGAAAGGGTGGCGTAAACCAGATACAGGGTTTGATCATTGGCGGATACCCGACGCCCACCTGGGCAGAAAACCTTTGGTACGATGGGGTCTACTTTCTCCATCGGAATGACTCCTCCGGAATTCTGGTGATCAGGGATGGGGTGAAAGAGATTTGGAGTGGTTGGAATCCCTTTTCAGGTATTAACCCCACAGGGTGGAATGTCTTAGAGGTGACGGTGGATGCTCCAAACGCTTACCTCACGATAAACGGACAAGCAAATTGGTATTTGATTAGCGCTCCGCTTGATGTTGAATCGGGTTTTGTGGGATTGGCGCATTTTCGCGCCACCGCGGATAAGAACCCGCTGCTGGTGGATTGGGCAAAGTTAAGCTACCTGCCAACCTCGACAGCTGATGGAATGGAGCCGGACCTTAACGGGGCAATGGTGATCGACTTCAATGATCTATCAAAATACCCCTCTCAAAGCGGCAGCCCGTTCGACCCGCCGCAATAATTAACGACATGCACGCATTTCACCCCGGACTGGACTGTCTGTTTCATCGATTCATCCTGCTGCCAGGGTCTCATTTACAGGCGCGAGCCTGAAGAAGGATAACACCTCATGAAAAGTTCCAGGTACCTGCATTTGTTAGTGATCGTTGTGCTTGTTCTCACGTTCACGGTATCGCCGGCTTCGGCGCAATCCGACCTGCCCGGGCAGTTATCCACTGCTGACGAGATCGACCTGAGCGGTTTCACGGTGCAGCCGGAGAATTTTGTGCCGCAGGCGGGGGCGATCAGCGCTGAGGCGCTCTTAATGCCGATCTCGCCGGAAGAAGAGTACATTCATACCCGCACGCCTAAATTCTATTTTACGCGTGACATGAACGCGGATCGCTACCGCATTATCGTTGAATCGATGGAATTCGGAAGTACGTTGTACACCTTCACAGATACCGGGGTATGCAACGCGTATTATTGCTACCTGCAACCGCCCACAAAATTGAACACCCGAAAATTTGATGATCTCGGGTATTACAAATGGAAGGTATCGGCGCGCAACAAGGACACTGGAGAGTTTGGACCCTATTCAATAGTCTCTGCGTTTGTCGTGCTCGGCAAGGGATTCAAGAGCGAATTCACGGTCAATGCCAACAAGTGGCAAACCTGGAATGGCGTTTGGACACTGAATACGAACAAAGGACGCATGCAGACTGAGGGGGTAAGCTGGGATTACAGCAGCATGTACTTTGAAGAGGGCTACTACAATTTTGAATATACTGTGCGCATGAAAAGAAAATTAAACCAGCTGAATCAGAATTCGATCATCATCAACGGCGCCCCCTACCCAATGGGTCCCAGCGGTTCCTGGAATGACGGCATCTACTTCAGTTACGCGAACAATGGGGATTGGTTGTTAATGACCAGGATCGGCGGGGATCCTACAATACTGAAAAACTGGACGGTTGATCCGGCGATCAATAAGTATGGTTGGAATGAGTTGAAAGTTGTGGTGAACCGGCCGTATGTGGACTTTTGGATCAACGGGGCTTACCTGGGATGGTATTCAATTTCCAACCCCAATGGTCAATTGGTAGGTGTGGGTATGGTGGATGGTGGGGCTGGCAAATCTTTACTGGTGGATTACGCCCGGCTGACGCCGATCAAGTTTGCGCCTTTCGCCGAGCATGACCCTGCCATGCAGCTGGGGCTGAACCCGGTGGAGGAGGAACCGCAGCGTTGAGTAATTAGGTTGTCTTTTTGAATGTCGAAGAACATGAGCGGACGCGTTTTGGCGTCCGCTTTGTGGTTAACCAGTACAAACTGCCCATTGAAATTAAGATAAAAACTATCTATAATGTCTTATATATAACGCATACAAGAGTCGCTTTCTAAAGGTATGCATAATAATCAACCTGGCTTTTTTTTATACTACTATGCGCTCTTCTGCCAGGATTTCATTAACAGGCGTACGCCTGGAGAAAGGGTACTGCTCATGAAAAGTTCCAAATTACTACAATTATTGATGATTGTCATGCTGGTATTGACCTTCACGGTTTCACCGGCTTCGGCGCAAACCGAGCCGCTGGGGCAGTTGCCCACGGCTGACGAGATCGACCTGAGCGGGTTCACCGTTCAGCCGGACAATTTTGTGCCCCAGGCGGGAGCGATCAGTGTAGACGCGAACGCAATGCCAGTTTCACCGGTCAGCGAGTACGTTCACACCCGCCTTCCGAAATTCTATTTTGTGCGTGATCTGAACGCCGACCGTTACCGGATCGTTGTCCATTCGCTTTTATTGGGGGGTACCCTTTACACGTACGAGGATACGGGTGTGTGCAATACTTATTATTGCTACATTCAACCCCCTACCAAATTGAACCCGATAAAATTTGGGGATCCGGGCTTGTATTATTGGGGAGTGGGCGGGCGCAACAAAGACACAGGTTTGTATGGATCGATCTCAGCTACGGCGGCGTTCATTGTGATCGCCAAGGGATTTAATAGCGATTTCAGCGTGAACGCCAATAAATGGCAAAATTGGACGGGTGCCTGGACTTTGAACACGGGCAAAGGCCGCATGCAATCCCAGGGAATCTCTGGGAAATATGCCAGTATGTATTATCAGGATGGGTTTTTCAATTATGAATTCACCGTACGTATGAAACGAAAAACGAATGTTTTGGATCAAAACTCGATCATCCTCACCGGCAACCCAAGCCCCGCAAGCGCCAGCGGAATTTGGGATGATGGTATCTATTTCAGTTACGCGAATTTTGGAGATTGGATACTAAGGACGGTTTCTAATGGAACCATTACTACCCTAAAGGACTGGACGCTGAATTCGGCCATCAAGAAATTCGGCTGGAATGAGTTAAAGGTGGTAGTAAACCAACCTTATGTTGACCTGTGGATCAATGGCACTTACCTGGGGTGGTACCTGATGCCCGCTTCGACCGCCGGGTTGGTAGGTTTTGGGATGACCCATGGGGGTGCTGGCCAGGAATTGTTGGTGGATTACGCACGGTTGACACCGATCAAGTTCGCGCCTTTTGCCGAGCATGACCCTGCGATGCAGCTGGGATTGGACCCGGTGGAGGGAGAAACGCAGCGCTAGGTTTTCGGGTCGAAAGACGATTTCATTTGGACATAGAGCGGACGCGATATCGCGTCCGCTTTGTGGTTAAGCACCATAAATTGCCCATTGTAATTAAGATAAAAACTACCTATAATATCATATACAAATCGCGTGCCGGGGTCGCTTTCTGAGGGTATGCGCAGCTTCCAACCTGGCTTGTCTTTACCGGTCCGTATAATTCCATCCGCCAGGGCTTTGTTACAGGTGCGAGCCTGGAGAAGGAAATCAAAATGAAAAGTTCCACAATCCTCCAATTGTTCGTAATCGTCATGCTGGCATTTTCGTTTATTGTAAGCCCTGCCTCTGCGCAATATGAACCCCAGCCGGGTGCCGCGGATGAGGACGGGGATATTCTGATCAGCAATGTTCCAGCGTTTGAAGAGGGTAGCAGCGCTTATACCGGAGAATTGGAAAGCCGCGCAGAACGCCAGGTATCGGCTGCCGCGCCTCTCCCATTGTATCCAGATGGGGTTAGTGTTAGAACAAAAACTCCCACCTTCAAATTCACCAAGCTGGTTGGTGCCACTAAATATGAGATTTATGTGTACGACGGAACCACCTCTTCACTTCTCTATTCATTTAAAGGCTCACCCAACTGTTCCAGTGGAGAGTGCCGGTTAACCCCTGGGTTCAAATTGAAAAACCTCGGGTTAAACCCCGGCGGCTACTATAAATGGGTGGTAAGAGCCAAAACTACGGGAGGTTGGCAGAGTGAATCGCCGCAAGCTGAGTTTTGGGTGCATTCAAAAGGGTTTACCTCCAATTTCGACACATCCAAGAAATGGTTATCCATTAATGGAGACTGGTCAATCGTTTCTCCGGGGTATTTGAAAACCCAGGGTGTCACGGGTCAGGTAGCCAGCATCGTGCAAACCGAGTATTTCACGGATTACTTTATTTACGAAGTCAAAATGAAACGCAAGTTTGAGTTTGATGACACCAACCGGGTCTATTTCAGTGGAAACCCCAACGATGCAGGTCCGCTTGGTTGGAAAGACGGTTACATGTTCTCTTATACCAATGATGGCTACATCTTTTTCTACAAGGTCGTGGATTCTGCTCTTGTGGCGCTCAAACCCGGGACGTATTATCCAGGTGTGGTCAATGCCTATGGTTGGAACACGCTCACGATCTGGCGGGACACGCCATGGATCGACCTGTGGTTGAACGGCCACTACATAGGGTATGTCACCGACACCACATTCACCAACATGTATACCGGGATCGGGATGTACCGCTATTCCGCCGAAAAATCACCCCTGCTGGTGGATTGGGCAACCCTAAAGTATTCCACAACACCTCCGTGGACTATTCCTCTTAGCATGGCTGGTGAACGGGATCCGGCGTATGAACTGGTTCCCACGGAAACCACAGGCGATGTGGATGTCAATCGCTCACTGGGTTCTGATCAATAAACATTAGAAGGAGTAAATCTTGAAAAAACTTATAAAACACACCATTATCCTGCTGTTGATCGCTGGGATTGCAATATCATTTTCCACATCTCCGGCCATGGCGCAGAGCGACCCCTCCGCCGGGGCGGTGGACGAGGACGGCGACCTGGTGATGGAGGTGCTGCCGTCTTTTTTAGTTGGTGCCGGGGCACAGGGTCCGCAGGCTGCCGGAGCGCAAGCCTTGCCTGAGGGTTTCAACGCCTCCCCTGACCTGGGAGTGGTGATTCCACTTCCGGTATCGCCCGAAGGGTATGTAATGATGATGGATAAAACACCCACATTCACTTTTTCCAAGGTACCAGGCGCGTCGAAGTACCAGATCCAGGTGTGGGATTCTTATGGCACAGGCATGTTGTATTCTGTTAAGGGCAGCGGGAATTGCGGCGACGCGGTATGCAGTTTTACCCCCAGCACAAAGTTGAAAACGTATGGTTATAACGGGGATAAGGGCTACTACTTCTGGAAGGTGCGCGCGAAAACCGGGGATTCGTGGAGTGATTATTCATATGACGCTTATTTTTATGTCATCTCCAGTGGGTTCACCTCCACCTTCAATAACCACGCCAAAAAATGGCAGCCTATATATGGCGAATGGTTCCGCGTGGACCCCGGCTATTTGAAGACGAAAGGGATTACCAACAAGTACGCCAGCGCCATTCAGCGTGAATGGTTTCAGCAGGGATTCATGTATGAAGTGTCGATGAAGCGCAAGGTCGCGGTGGCGGGGGATGAGCCATCCAACCGGATTTACTTCATGGCGACACCCGGCAATGACGTGACAGATGGTTGGAAGGACGGTTATGACTTCTATTATTACGATGACGGTTCCTGGCGGTTATCTGTGCTTAAAGATGATATGGCTACGCTCCTCGCCTCTGGGAATTCCCCCTACATCAATAAATATGGCTGGAATAAATTGACCGTTCTCACAGCCCTACCGAACATTTATTTTTGGATCAATGAACATTACCTGGGTTTTGAAAATGTGGGAGACGATCCGATAAGTTACAACAGCGGGTACGTGGGGGTCGCCGGTTTTAAAAACACCGGAAAGACCTCACTGCTGGTGGACAAGGTCTCGTTAAATTACAGCTCGGTATTCCCGTATCCCACAGTCATGCTGGCTGATGGTTTGCCCGACCCGGCTTACGAACTGACGGTCGACCCAGCGGTGGTAATACCGGTGGAATAGGTGTCGATAATTTGAGAGGGAAAACAATGATCAAGAAAATGATGTTTGGTTTACTGGTATTGATGTTGGTGCTCGGCTTGCCGCTCAGTACGGCATCGGCGCAGAGCGACCCCTCCTCCGGGATGGTGGACGAGGACGGCGACCTGGTGATGGAGGTGCTGCCCGGATTTGAGGCGGGCGGGATCGAGAGGCAGCCGCTGCGTATGGAAGGCGGCACCGCGTTCGTCGATGCCGGTCCGCTGCCCGCGCCCCATTTGCCCAAAGACAGCGTGGTGTACACCAAAACGCCCACGTTTTACTTCACCGAGGTCACAGGAGCAACACGCTACCGGGTTGAGGTGAAGAACGGTTACTCCGGGCTGGTGTTGTACACTTTTGGCGGCGCGGCGAATTGTTCATTCGGCTATTGCTCGCTCACGCCGGATCAAAAGTTAAAGCCCACAGCGCTCAAGTTCTTGCAGGGCAAGTACCAGTGGCGGGTGCGCGCGAAGGTGGGCGGCTTCTGGGAAGGGTTCTCGGATTACGCCACTTTCACCGTCATTTCATCCGGTTTTAATGACACGTTCAATTCCGGCGCTGGCAAATGGGTGAACGTGACCGGCAAATGGACGCGCGTGGACCCCGGCTACCTGAAGACCGGCGGGGTACCCGGTATTGAGGCCGCCGCCATCCACAAGCAATACTTTCTTGACTTTGATTACAGCGTGACGATGAAACGTAAGCTCACCGACGCCACCCACGGCGTGGTGGTGTGGGGAAACGCCTCCAGCACCAGCCCGCAAAATGGCCGCTGGCAGGATGGGGTGTACTTCTTTATCCGCAGCAATCAGCAATACGCGGTTTACCAGATGAAGGATGGCGTGCTCTCCACACTCAAGGGGTACACGGTCAGTAGCAGCATTGTTCCGTTCGGCTGGAACACGCTGCGGGTAGTGGCGGACTCACCCAACCTGTACCTGTTCATCAACGGCACCTCCGTCGGTTTTGTGACCCCCACCATCGAAAACGAAGGGTTTGTGGGCATCACCATGTATAAGAATCAAAACGGGATCAAAGAGCCGCTGCTGGTGGATTCGGCGGTGCTCGTTTCGGAACAACCCACTTCGTCCGGCACGCCCTGAGATCCGGTGATACAACTGGATTTTGAACTGCAAGTGGTGGACGGAATCGAATAGAACGACTATTGAACTGGAATTTGACGGGGCAGGCGCTGAGCCTGCCCCTGTTTTATGAACTTCTCATGCTTTTTTGGTTTGACGACTCTCTGTTCTCCATTCTCTACTATCGGGATCTTCCTGATTGAATTTCACTCCGCAAGCTTGTATAATCAGCTTAACAAATCCAAAAAGCAGCTTCATCACTTATACAAGCGGATTTACTTCGCAGCCGTGAAGGGGGATTCCAAAAAAGGGACATCCTTGATCGCGGCATTGCATTCACCGGGCGTATTTAGCACGCCAGGTATTATTCGGCGCCGGTTTCTATCGGTGCCAGGGAGGAAGAGATGAAAAGTTGGAAATTTGCGTTGACTGCGCTTGTTGTGCTATTAATGATTTTTTCCACCCTTACTTACGCAACAGCCCAGGACGACGGCGCCGGTATTGTGTGCGCCTTTGGCATGTGTGAGAAAGGTGGAGACGGCACAGGCGGTGAACCGATCGAAGTGGGCGGGCTGGCCGTGCCGGAGGAAAGCGCCGGGGTCGAAGTGGAAGGCCTTGGGCGCTCGGTGGTATACACGGTCAACGGCGGTTACACCGCTGCCGGGGTGGGCCTGCGTAATAATGGTTCAGGCACCATCACGGTCTCCGGCATACCCAAAAAAGCCAAGGTGTACAAAGCCTTTTTGTACTGGAACATTGTGGACTATGACCGGGCTGCGCGTCATAAATTGTTGCTCTTTAATGGGGTTTCGGTGACCGGTACCTACATCGGAGCGACCAATCAGACATGCTGGATTACTGATTACGGTTGCTCTTTCTCTTATCGCGCGGATGTGACCTCGCTGGTCAAGGGGAATGGCAGCTACGCGATCGCCAAAGTGGCATCCGGGCTAAAAACCGGGGTTGATCCGTGGTCATCCACGCCTGTCACACCACTGGCGCAAGGCGCGTCGCTGGTGGTGATCTATCAGAAGAGCTCCTACCCGACAACCCAGGTGTTCATCTGGGATGGGGCTGCCAACACTAATTCCAATCCGTATATCACTATGGGTCCTTACACCGCGCTAACCAATCCTGTCGGACCGGTGAAGACGACCGCCATCGTGGCGGATGGTCAGAGCAGCTCGAGTGGTCCAACCCTGTCTGTCAACTACCAGGTGGTTGCCGGTTCGGATTTCGACGGGAAAGATCCCAAAAAAGGCGGTGGTTCCTATTTATATGGCAACCTGTGGGATACAAGTACATTTAATGTCGGCAGCCTGTTATCCCCTGGAGGCACTCAAGTAAGGATCGAAATGAACGGCAGCGCCGATTGCGCGGCCTGGGTGGCGCAGGTGCTGTCGGTGAGCAGCGGTAATGTGGATACGGATGGCGACGCGCTGCTGGACGGCTGGGAAGCCAACGGGTGGATGGGCGTGGACCTGCCGGCGATGGGCGCTGACCCCTTCCACAAGGATATCTTTGTTGAAAATGACTGGATGACCGGGCTCAAGCCTCAAGACGCGGTGCTGGAGACCATCCGTCAGTCCTTCCTCGCCGCGCCGGTAAGCAACCCGGATGGCATAAAGGGCATCAACCTGCACAGCGATATCGGTCAGAGCCGGGTGTTCTCAGGCGGCAACGAGGTGACTTTCCTCGAGAACTGGGACCCGTCTGGTTGTCAGGCTGAAGACATCTGGGTGGCGTTTGATAGTTACAAAGAAAAGAATTTCAATCCAGCCAGACTCGATACCTTCCATTACATGATCTGGTCCAATAACCAGTGCCCCACCACCTCTTCCAGCGGGCGGGCGAAAGATATTCCTTCCAGCGACTTCATTGTGACCCTTGGTTGGTGGCCAGTCGATGGTACCCAGGAGGAACGCCAGGGCACCTACATGCACGAGTTGGGGCATAACCTGGGCTTGACGCACGGCGGGTTCACGGATGATCATGTAAACTACAAACCCAACCATTTGAGCATCATGAGTTACTCGTTCCAGACGGTTGGCGTGTGGCGCGATAGTGCGCGGCGCTGGGATTACCAGCGCACCAATGTGGATGCGCTGAACGAGACAGCATTGAATGAGACCATTGGGCTCACGAACGGCGGCACCAGCCTTTCCACATACGGGGTCAGATACTACTGCCCCAACGGTACATTTACTGAAGACTTCACCGCCGCCACCATTGACTGGAACTGCAACGGCAGCGCCAATAACTTGAGCGTCTCAGTGGACACCAACAAGGATACCTACAAAAACACGCTGCATTCAACGCACAATCAATGGACGCACATCATTTACAACGGCGGTTCGATCGGCGCGGGCGAACCCCTAACCGCGCTAGGGGCTGATTTCTTCGACGACGCTCCTTGCCTGTCATACGACGACGTGCATTAATGGGCTAGTGTTGTAGACGAACAAGTTCATAGTATTCCCCGGCCAGGTGAGTTAAGTATGACCCGCCCTGGCCGGGGTGCGCGTTGAAACCTTCTCAACCCGGGTAACGTCTTTAAGAGGGGAAAGAAGGATTGATGGAAATATGAAAAATACGATAAATATCAGGATACGCTGCCTGGTGATGTTGCTGGTGAGCGCGGCTGTGTTAAGCGCTTGCACCGGAGGGGGGGGTACCGTCGAACCGGAGCTCGCCGATGAACTGACTTACGAAGATGTCTTGAGCATGACGCCCGCCGCTCCGGGCAGCCAGGCGCAGCCGTCGTCGACACCCGTATTCACGGTCACTGAAGAAGGGTTAACTTACGAGGATATGCGGCGCACCAACCCGCCCCCGCCGCTCGAATTGAAGGTGCAAGTAGTTGGTGCAGGGGTGCGCCTGGACTGGGAACCCGCAGAGGTGGTTACCATCGCGCATGATTACAGCGACACGGTCATCGAATACCGCGTCTATCGCCGCACGAATGCGGTATCGCCAAAGATTTTGATCGGCACCAGCCAGGATCTTTTCTACTTGGATGAAACAGTGGAATCGGGGATAACCTATCACTACTCGGTCAGCGCCATGCATGAAGGACCATTGGAAGGTGCAGTAACCGAAGAAGTGATCATACTGGTACCCTAAGCCTCGGTGGTGTTCGCTCCCCGCTGGACTCACTGGCGGGGATGAATGGGCATTGAATTCACAATTGCATGTTTGTATAATTGAATCAATCCAAAACACAGTCCTCAGCACTATACCAAACGGATTGGCATCTTGGACATGGCGGGAAGCTGAAAACCGTTATTATCTGCCGAGGATCGGATCATCCCGCCGCGCGGCGGGTCTTAGAGGCAGGGGGCGTTCACCTCTGCATGGAGGGTATAAATGAAATGTTCTAGACCATTGCTATCAATCCTTATCATGCTCATTTTGTTTTCAATGAATCTAAGCCCGGCAACTGCGCAGGATGCGCAACCCCCGGATGCAGACTTAGTTGCGGAAGGGGTAGGCGCAGATGTGACGGCGCCTTATCCGATTTCCCCGTATTACGCCCAGCATGTATATACCAGGACCCCCAAGTTTATATTTACTCCTCACCCTGAGGCGACCAAATACCGCGTCCGGGTGTACAACGAGTTTACTCCCACAGTTCCGCTCTATACATTCCCAGGTTCGGGCAATTGCAGCGCGACACTGTGTTCGCTGCAGCCGACGTATAAACTCAAGACTTACCAGTGGGATTGGATGTACGCGGGGCACTACCTATGGGATGTGGAGGCCTTAATTAATAATAAATGGCAAAACACCTCGACGCAGACGTTTTTTTCAGTGTGGTCAAAAGGTTTTACTTCAACTTTTGATGCGAACACGAAGAACTGGATGCAGCTGAACGGGGATTGGGTTCGTACGAGCAGCGGTTATTACAAGACAATTGGGAAGGCAAGTTCCTATTCCACCGCGATGCAGGTAGAACTCTTCACGGAAGAGGATTTCGTTTACGAGGTCAGGTTAAAGCGGAAGATCGAGACCGATCCCAACTGGATCATTTTTGCGGGGGGACCGAATCCGATGTTCGCAGATGGAAGATGGAATCGCGGGTATATCCTGGAATACAGCAATAATGGCACATGGAAATTCCTGCTTGTGCAGGATGGTGGTGCCACTAACCTGGGTGGCGGTTCAAGTGAATTCATCAATCCATTCGGGTGGAACACCTGGACGATCTGGACAAATCAGCAGAATATTTTCATCTGGGTCAATGAAGTACTGGTCGATAAGATCGAAGTGCCTTATGATACAAATGGTTACGTGGGAATCGGCATGTACCAGAGCGGTTCCGAGAGTTCGCCGCTGCTGGTGGATTATGCGAAGCTGTATTACTCCAGCATTCAGCCGATGGAAATCCCCGATGAGATTGATTACGGGATGGAATGAAGATTACCTGATAATTGAAAATGTGTAGGTTTTTGGGGCAGGCGCAAGGCCTGCCCCATTGAATTTGACCTGTTGGATTTGTATAATGTAATCGATCCACAACACTGCATACATCGTCACACCATCGCTGCCGCGTGTAAAACAACCCGGGGTTGTGCTGAAACCAGTTCGGCTCGATAGCGGGGTCGCGTTTTGCTTTTCTCATGCGAGTACAGGGAGGGCGAGATGACAATTTCGAGGATTGTTGTAATTATTTTGAGTGTATTGTTCATTCCGGCGTTGGCTGCCTCCACGGTCTTAGCGCAAGCGCCCGTCAGCACGCAGTACCCCCCGCCCGCGCCGCCGGAGGAGGTCGCGCCTCAGCTCGTTCAGCCCTATCCAGATTACCCGATCTCGGAATATGTTTACACCAAAACCCCCACGTTCATCTTTTCCAGGCATCCCAGCGCCATAAAATATAAGATCGAGGTATTTGAATATCTCTCGGGAGACCTGCTTTACGAATACAAAGCGGTTGGCGAGGTGTATGGGGACCAGGTGTGGATCAAACCGCCGTACCCGCTAAAGATCTACAACATCACCGGCAAGGTCGGCTGGTACAGGTGGCGGGTAAGCGCCAAGCTGGGCACGGACTGGGCGGCTCCCTCTCCCCAGGTCGATTTCCGAGTTGCCACTTCTGGGTTTGAATCTACTTTTAACACCGATGCCCGAAAGTGGATAATGGTGAAAGGCCCCTGGACGGTGGTGTCGCCCGGTTACTTGAAAAACCCCGGCATGAATCACAACTTTGATAGCATTGTGTACAAACACCTTATCACTAATAATTTTGATCTCACTTTGAAAATGAAAATAAAAGACCTCAACACCGGGCATTACGCTGGCGTGATCGTTGCCGGGGACCCCACCTCGATTGGACCGGAAGGGGAGTGGATCTGGGGGTATTATGTGCTCTACCGAGATGACGGTTATGCCGCGATATTTTCACGCGATGGCGCGGGTAATTGGGAGACGGTCTTTCCATGGACCTATAACGGGATAATCAAACCGGGCGACTGGAATAAGATCGAACTGATCCTTGGGGAAAACCGCACCAAGCTCTATGTGTTATTCAATAATTCGTTATGGACAAGTGTCACGATCCCCGCAGGACTGCGCGACGGTTACGTGGGGATCACCAATTATGGCGCCGGGGTTGAGAAGGAACCTGTATGGGTGGATTGGGTGAAAATGACCGTTTTCTATGATGTGTAAACACCCGGGAGTAATGAGCTTAATTCAGGAAAAGGAGGATATGATGCGTAATTTCAGAATTCTGTATGCGGCTTGCGTTGTGGTGCTGTTGTGCTGCCTGGTTGCCCCTGTTGCCCCGGCCGCGGCTGACGCTGCGCCGGATGGACCCTCTTCGCCTTATGTGATCTTCCCCAAGGATGAGGACGTGTTCACCACGACACCCAAATTCCGCTTTACCAAATATCCCGGGGTCACGAAATACCGCATTGATATCTGGGAAGGCGATGATTTTGACGCGCCGCCGATCTACACCTTTAAATTCACACCCAGCTGCAGCAGCGACGAGTGCTGGTACAAACCGGACATTGTGCTGAAAAAATATGATATCAGCGGTGAAAAAGGAGAGTACTCCTGGCGCATCCGCGCCAAAGAGGGCACAGAATGGCCACCTTTATGGTCGCAGACCTCGTTCAGAGTGCTCTCATCGGGGTTTAATTCACAATTCACAGTCGATCATGCCAAATGGACACCGCTTTTTGGCGATTGGAGCATCACCAGCGCAGGGTACCTTAAAGGAAATGGCGGTGGCGATAACTACTTCAGCATCATACAGAAACACTTAGTCACCACCGGCTATGTATATGAAGTAAGGATGAAGCGTAAATTATGCAAAGACACTGAAAACACGCTGTACTTTAACGCGTATCCTTATCCTACTTCGTGGAACCGGTGGGACAGCGGATACATGTTTGAATATTACAACAATGGCAGGTGGCGACTTGGACAGCGGGTGGGTAATGTTTGGACCACACTGATTCCGGAAGCGGAATCAGACGCCATCGTGCCGTATGGTTGGAACAAGCTGACCATCTGGTCTCAGCCGCCGAATTTCCATTTTTGGATCAACGAGCAGTACCTGGGAGGGTACCCACTCACCACATTTGAGGAGGGATACGTGGGGATCGGGATGCACATGAACGCGTCTTACGAACCGCTGCTGGTGGATTGGGCGACGCTAAAGTACTCCGATACCGCGCCTTACACGATCCCGTAGTAGATGGCTTGAGGGCATCACAACCATGTTCCAAAGGGGGCAGGTAAGGTGCCTGCCCCTGCGATTTTATAGAACACACGTCACATCGGACAGCCCATTCCATGTTTGGGACGACTCACGACTCTCGATTCTCGATTTTCCGATCACGACTATCGACTCTCTTTTCTCCACTCTCTGCTCCCATGAAATTTCCTGATTGAATTCATACCTGCAAGTACGTATAATCTCATTAACAAATCCAACCAGCAGCCTGCATCACACATACAAGCGGATTGACATCGCAGCCGCGGGGGATCGGACAGATTTCCCGGCCGCCACCACGGATCCGGACCAACCCGACGCCAGCGGGGTATTCCTGCGCGCGGCGGGAACTAGCGGCAGGTGTAAAACCTGCAGGAGGGAATGATGAAAGGATTAAGAATGCTTTCAAGCTTGTTCGCCGTGATGTTGATCCTGGGGCTCACGCTCAGCCCTGTGGCAGCAGACGCGCCGCCGGAGCCGGATGGGATCACTTCACCCGATGCCAACCCCATACCGCTCGAACCGGGTGGGGGCGATCCGGTATACTCAAAACAACCCGTGTTCTATTTTTCCAGGGATGTCAGCGCGATCGGTTACAAGATCGAGGTGTACAACAACAGGACCAGCAGTGTGGTATATGAAGCCACCGGCCCGGTCACATGCACCGATTACATTTGTTCAATGCAGCCGACCGTAAAGCTGAAAAATGACGGTTACCTGCTGGATACCGGATATTATAAATGGCGGGTCAGATCACGCGTCCTGGCTGCCGGTTTTCCGTTCTGGAAATCGTATTCCAATTACATCAATTTTTACGTGAGATCGAAAGGGTTCACGGCCAACTTTGACGCCGAACCGGTCTTCAAGAACTGGCAGGCTTTTATCTCTTCGTGGGATTGGCAGGAGAGCAAGGGCCAGATCATGACGGAAGGCAGCGTCGGTTATCGCACGACACTGATGCACGTGCACAATTTCACTGATTTTGATGTAACCGTGCGCATGAAGCGTAAAGTGAACGTGAAAAATCCCAATTTTTTCTATATATATGGTTATCCAACCCCTTTGAGTAACGGCCATTTTGATGATGGTCTATGCTTCCAATATAACAACGATGGTCAGTATTTTGTGATGAATGCGATAAATGGTGTGGAAGAAACGCTTGTTGACTGGACAGATACCCCTGCCATTAATCCATTCGGGTGGAACGAATTACGCATGCTGGCGAACTTCCCATATGTGGATCTGTGGATCAACGGCACCTACCTGGGCTGGGTTGAGTTGCCGGCTTACGGCGGAAATTTTGTCGCTGTGGGTATGTTCAGTGTCGCAGCCGGCCAGCCGCTGCTGGTGGACTACGTCAAGGTCACTTCGTACTACGTGAGCGTGCAGCGGGAGCACGACCCGGCCATGCAGTTGGGGCTCAATCCCCGGCCGGCCACTGAAGCGGAGATTAATGGAGAGGAGTAATTTACTGTCGGTGTAGATGATAGGTAATTCTATCAATGGGGCAGGCTTTACACCTGCCCCATTGAATTTGTAGTAAGGATTGATTGGACCACTCTCAATTCTCTATTCACTACTCTCGATCCTCCGATCACGACTCCCGGCTCTCAACTCCCCTCAAAATGGGTTTTTCACCATGCCGATTTTTAAGATTGCTCGCTATAATAAAAATGGATCTATTTCACCTGAGGGAACGTCTCAGGTATATCGGAGCCGCGGTGGATGATAGTCTGGTCTGACCCGCGGTGGCAACAGCCTGAACACGCCAGTGCTTCAGGTTGCAACAGGTTCATTGGCGGAGCATTTTACCGCCGGGAGGTTTGAATGTTTGGAACGAAACGATGGTTGACCGTGCTGGTCGCGCTGGCTTTCCTCGCCTTCACTTTTACCCCCGCGCTGGCGGGCAGCCAGCCGCCGGGGAACATGCCGCCCCCCAGCGACTTCGAGCCGGCGGACCCCACGGAATTTACCCCGCTGACGACTGACCCGCTGACCGTCCCGTCGATCGGTGTGGATGTTACCTATCCCTATCCGGTCGCGCCGATGAACAACAACGTTTATTCCCGCACGCCAAGGTTCACCTTCACCCCCCGCACCGGCGCCAGCCAGTATCACCTGGTGGTGGTGGATACAATGGCAACACCGGATAAACTGGTCTACGATTTTTATGGCACCGGCACCTGCAATGATCTGATCTGCACCATGCAGCCGGCCAATGCATTGAACACCTACCGTTTTGAAGCGCTCAAAGGCGGCACCTACTATTGGGCGATTGAAGCGATGGTAGGCAGCTCGTGGACGGGTTTGTCCAGCAAAGCGTATTTTGCCGTGCTTTCAAGCGGGTTCAACTCAACCTTTGACACGGATACCAGCAAATGGCGCGCCATTAATGGCACCTGGGATCGCACCACCGCCGGGTATTACAGGACCTTCGGCGTGACCGGTCAGATTACCAGCGCCATGCAAAAGGAATTCTTTGCCAACGACTATGTATATGAAGTGACCATGAAACGCAAGGTGGAGGATAGTTTCAACCGCGTCTTCTTCCAGGGCGAGCCATTTCCTTTAGGCACCAACAACACATGGGCGCACAGTTACATCTTCGGTTACTACAACAACAGTACCTGGGGGTTATATCGCTACGATGGCGGAGCCTACACCGAACTGCGCAGCGGCACATCCCCGTTCATCCGCAAGTACGGCTGGAACACACTGACGGTGTGGACGGATTACCCCTACATTCACATGTGGATCAATGGCGCTTACGTGGGTAATGTGTATGATAACGTATTGGACAGCGGATTCGTGGGGGTGGGCATGTTCGAAGACGATGCCCTTGCATCAGCCCTGCTGGTGAACAGCGCGACCCTTACCTACTCGGCGGTCGCGCCTTACGCCATCACCGACGTGGTTTCGGGCGAACCGCTGAAAACCCCGCGGGATGGTGGGCCGGACTAACGCGATGTTGTGTTTTTAGCAGTTAAAGTGGGGCAGGCGTAAAGCCTGCCCCATTGATTTTGCCTCGCCAACTCTCTATAATCAAATTATCCACATCGAAGCCTACATTGCAGCAATTCATCGCCGCCGCGGGGGATTGGCGAAGGTCACCAACCGTCACCACGGATATGGATTTACCGGGGGTTTTGCGCCGGACATGGTTGGCGCGCGGCGGCAGCCCGCGCCAGGGAGGATGAAATGCGATATTCGAAACCCGTTCTTACTACAATTGTTGTTCTCTTGATCGTCTCATTCTCGTTCACCACAGTCGGTGCGCAATCTCCAGTTGACCAGTGGGAGCATCCACTACCGGAACCCCTGGAATTAAGCGCGGACGTCGCAATCCCTACTCCAATTGCACCCGTCGAATCAAATGTTTATGTATACACTAAAATACCGAAATTCTACTTTACTCAAGTCGCCGGAGCGGCAGGTTACCAGATCGAGGTAAGCAATGCTCTTAATCCGAGTGAAATCATCTATACCTATAAGGGAGCCGGTACCTGCACCAATGGGTATTGCTGGCTGCAGCCGACCACATCTCTTAAGCCACTCGATCTGTCATTGGAAAATGGGTTTTACTTATGGAAGGTGTGCGCTAAGTTCGTATCATGTGGCGATTGGTCGTCAGATGTAGGTTTTATTGTCCTATCCAAAGGTTTTAATTCATCTTTTAACGCAGACACAAAGAAGTGGCAGCAGGTGACGGGCAGTTGGACCCGCGTGGATCCGGGGTATTACAAAACAAACGGGATCCTGGGTAAATTCTCCAGTGTGGCACAAAAAGAGCTATTCCGTAATAACATGGTTTTTGAAGTGCGGTTAAAAAGAAAAGCGGAATTGGGGTCGAACTACGTAATAATCATGGGTACCCCGGGAAACCTTGATTCCAACAATTATTGGAAGAATGGATACTATTTAACTTATAGCAATAGTGGCAGTTGGAACTTGGGATTACGAAAAGATGGCGCACTTAACATACTTATCACGGCCACCATTTCACCGTTCATCAAACCTTACGATTGGAACACATTTACCATATGGCGGCAGGAACCGTATATCCGCGTGTGGATCAACGGAGCGTACGCGGGATCTGTAGCAGATGAACAGCGTTTAGACGGGTGGGTAGGCGTGGGTATGTGGGAAAGCTTCGCCGATGTTTCGCCACTGCTCATTGACAGCGCAAAACTGTACTACTCGGCCTTTAGCCCGTACGCCATCCCTGAGGATGAGCTGATCGAGTAGGTTCACATGAGTTTTTTACGGTATGAATGGACGATTCGCTTTACTCATTTGATGTTTGATTGGGAGGAAAGATGAAAAAATCAAGCGTAACTGTAATGGTCATCAGCGTGATCCTGGTACTCGCGTTCTCTTTTACCACAGCAGGCGCGGTGGTAAAAGCACCGGACGTTGGGGTGGACGCTGAAATGCCGGTGCCGACCTACCCGGTCAGCGCGTTCATCACGAAAAAGCTGCCCATTTACAAATTTACTATCGATCCAGCGGCATTGAAGTATGAGGTCCAGGTGTTCACAAAGGATACGCATATTTTGATCGAATCGATCAAGGGGAAAGAGTGTACAACGTACTGCTCACTTAAATCAACGATTCCATTAAAAACGTTCGTCCGTGGGAAACAGCAGGGATATTACACGTGGAAAGTGCGCCCGAAATATGCCAATGGCTGGTCGCCAACCTGGTCCGACGAGGTTGAGTTTGTGGTGCTCGCGACAGGATTCACCTCCAATTTTGATGCTTCTGACCCCAGGTGGTCACCGGTGTATGGCGCGTGGACGGTCAACTCTTCAGGGTACTACAAGACCCTGGGGCATGTCGATATGATGTCAAGCACCATTGAAAAGCATCTCCTCGCGGGGCAGGGAATGGTGTACAAGGTAAGGCTGAAGCGTAAGGTGGAGGGTGCATCTCCCAACGTTCTTTACTTTCTGGGGGAACCAGAATACATGGACCCCTACAAGGAATGGACTAACGGTTACAGGCTGGAGTTTACTTACGGCAGATACAGTCTTTCCATGCGGAAGAATACAGGAAACAGCCATCTTGGAGACGGCTACTTTAATAACCCTTACAGTGGCTGGGTGGAATTGACCATCTGGCGCTGGGGGTCTGAAATATCTTTTTGGGTAAACGGGGAGTACATCGACACTTTTACCGATAGTACCTTTACTATAGGGTACGTGGGGATCGGGATGGTTGAGGTTGATCCTGATATCAGCCCGCTCCTGGTGGATTGGGCGAAGGTGTATTATTCCGCGTATCCCCCTTACGCAAAGTATTGATGGAGAGTAACCACGCGGCAGGTGGCATCGACCATGCGGGTGAGGTCGAATATTCGGAGAGAGAAAACACTTTACAGGAGGGGATGATGCGTTACTCGAAACCCGTTTTGACTGTTGTGATTGTGTTGATGATCCTGTCACTGAATTTCAGCGCAGCGGGCGCGCAGTCACCGGTGATAGAGGACCCTGAATTTACTCAGGATGACGCTTCAAGCGGTATACCTGACTTGAGCACCTTCAAGCCGTTCACGGGTGAGTATGTCCCTCCGGAGGGGTTGAACGTTGATGCGACCATTTCCCCGCTCTATCCTAATGCCGCCATTGTTTACACCAGTACGCCCAAATTCTTTTTCTCAAAGGTCGCCGGGGCAACAAAATACATGCTGGCGGTATATGACATCAAAGCAGAAACCTGGGTTTATGATGATTATGAAGGAACTGGTAATTGCGGTGACGGTTACTGCTGGCTGCAGCCGGCTACGAAGTTGAAAACGTTTACTTATCTTAATAATTCTGGAGGGGTTTATAACTGGCAGGTGGCGGCGTACACTGGCACAGAGTGGGTCATTTCTGGGCTAACCTATTTCTACGTCTACTCTTCCGGATTTAATTCCACGTTCAGTTCGAATGCGAAGAAATGGATCCCACTCGCTGGTCAATGGACACTCACGGATACTGGATACTACAAAACGCTGGGATCAGTATTGAGTGGATCAACCGCTCTGCAAAGCGAATACTTCGATGGTGATTTTGTGTATGAGATCAGATTGAAGCGTAAGAATACCACTGATGCTGTCAGGATATACTGGAACGGCAATCCTGAACCTTTGATCTCGTACAATAGATGGCAAAGGGGTTATTTAATTTCATACTCAAATTCAGATTCCATTGATGTCTATAAAATCACGAGCGGCATCGGCTCCCTACTTAAATCCATTACTACTCCATATCTGAACCCTTATAACTGGAATACGTTTACCATCTGGCGTCATGATACTAATACTGTTATCTATATTAATGGCTTATACGTGGGGTACATTACTGATAACGACTATACCGGTGGCTGGGTGGGGGTGCAGATGACCCAAACGACCACGAACAAGACTCCACTATTGGTGGATTACGCCCGTGTGTATTACAGCAGCATTGGTCCACTCAATGTGCAATACCCAGATGGCAGCGAGTTCGATCCTGCGACCATGCTACCGGCCAACCATACGCACGCTAACGCAGGCACGGAGTAATTAATATAATAGAATCACGCGTGATGAGGGCAGGCACTTCGCCTGCCCCATTGATTTTGCCTTTCCAACTCTCTATAATCATATTATCTGCATCAAAGCGTACATCGAGGAAGTTCATTGCCGCCGCGGGGGATTGGCGAAGGTCACCAACCGTCTCCACGGACAACACATCAACCCGGTATTTCACGCTGCCGGGGACTAGTGACGGAGCGATAGCCCCGCTAAGGAGGAGGAGATGAGCACGAAGAGATTCACATTGACTGCAATTGTTGTTTTGTTGATCCTGTCCTTCACCATCAGTACCGTGGGTGCACAGGCAGAGCCGCCGGTGATGGCGGATAAGGGGGAATGGGATGTGTCGACACTGGCTGATCTGAGCGGGTTTACCAGCCTTGCGGAAAACTACATACCGCCGACGGATCTTATCTCAATTGATTCTGAACCAGCCCCTATTTCTCCAGTCTCCAATTTTATCTACACAAAAACCCCGACCTATTATTTCCATCGTGATCACTCGGCGAGCAAATACAGGTTGGAGGTTTACGATGTGAACGCATCTGAAATCGTGATATCAATGATAGCCCCGGCAACGTGCAGCGCGACCTATTGTTGGTTGAAACCGACGACAAAACTGAAAATATTGACCGCACGATCGGAACATGGTTCTTATTCCTGGCGTGTAACTTCAAAGGTGAAGGGAGAATGGCAGACGCCATCTCCAACGGCTAATTTTATTGTCCTATCCAAAGGATTCTTCAATGACTTCAGCACCGCTCCATCGAAGTGGTTGCAGTGGAATGGTGTTTGGGATTGGATAGCCACAAAAGGCATCTTTAGGACATCTGGAAACCCTGGGGTTTATAACAGCGTATTCCACGAAGCCTTATTTCAAAATTTTGAGTACACGGCCAGGCTGAAAAGAACCATTACCGGTTGGAACAGTAATGTGTTGGCTATGGGATTCCCGGGACCGGAAACGGCAAATCATAGATGGTACCATGGTGTCTATTTCGGATATAACAATGATGGATTATTTTGGATATTTATAAATAAAGACGGCTTATTAGCGAAGCAAGATGTGATAGCCACTGATGTCATCGTCCCATATGGATGGAACGAGATCAAGATGGCGGTTATGGATCCGTATGTGGATTTCTGGATCAACGGCACCTATATAGGCTGGATTAATATTGCGGATCTGGACCTGGAGTTGAGCTTGGTGGGAGTGGATATGTATGCCGTTAGCGATGGCGGCAAGCTTCTAATCGATTGGGCGCAGGTAAAATCTATGACCGTCCTGCCCACATCTGTTCACGATCCGGCGCAGGAGTTGGTATTACATTCAGCACCGTCGAACATAGACATGCAAGATCCAGCCCAATAGATCCCATCCACTCCACATCCGGCAGATTATGAGTGTGTAATTTCTAAATGTGTAGGGTATATGGGGCAGGCTAAGCGTCTGCCCCATTTTCCATTATTTCTCCCCGGGTGGAAAGAAAACCTTTTTTATTGTATGATGAAGGGGCAGGTGGTTCACTTTGCGCATTTATCCTTTATTCCTGTGTCTGTGACTATGAAAGGCAGCCCTCATGTACCGATCCCGCTCACTCTCCATTGCCCTCATCCTTTCCCTGCTCCTGAGCCTGATACCTGCTTCATTTAACAATGCTAACGCGCAGAACCCTGAGCCGCCTGCGCCGCTCTACACGCCTGCGCAAGGCGAGGTGGTAACAGACCAGTACATTGTGGTCTACAAGGAAAATGCGCTGCGTTTCGAGACCCTTTCAAAAACCCAGGCCAGGGTGGAACGGCAGGGCGGGAAGCTGCTGCATTACTACACAAACGTGCTTGATGGATACAGCGCGCTGCTCACCCCTGA
>MTKZ01011650.1_pt1 | contig 26506 bp, 27 predicted proteins | sample 1042781 | NCBI WGS metagenome assembly MTKZ01 (sample SAMN06212207, study PRJNA360539) | anaerobic digester metagenome | biome: Wastewater treatment plant; material: sludge; isolation source: anaerobic digester fed with sludge from wastewater treatment plant | place: Denmark: WWTP Viborg ... | reverse complement strand
ACAAGGACCCAGCCCGGTTGTGGCGCGCGCCCGTTGTCGAGATAGATCCGAGCGGAATCAGGGTACTTTGCCAACTCCTCCGCCGATGCCTCGATCGTCCGGGCGCCGGTGTCCGAGAGCGGGAATCCGCGTTCGGCGTAGTGAATGCCGTAGGCAAATAGCTCCTTCGCCGGCAGGGTGCAGAAGCGTTCAATCGCGATGAACCATGTTGCAACCGCGCCGGGAACACCCATCGAGAGCGGGCCGAAGAACGGCATCTGCGTGTGGCCACGTGACGTGAAATATTCTCGCGAGAGTGCTCGTGGCGCGATCCCGGATCCATTGACCGCCGTCATTGTTCCGTCGGCCTGGCCGTAGATGAAAAACGCATCCCCGCCGACGCCGCACATCGCCGGTATGACGACCGCTGTCGTGATTGCCGCGGCAACGATCGCGTCCATCGCATTGCCGCCCTTACGGAGCACGTCCAGCCCGGCGGCGCTGGCCAACGGATGTGCCGTCGCGACCATGCCGCCATTGGCCAGAACTCGCGATCGTGTCTGCTGGAACGACGCGGCCAGCGCGTGATCGGCCGCTTCTCGAACCTCTGCCATGCCTGCGATACCCCTCCCCGAATCAACCATGTGGACCGCCCGCAGTGTACTTGATTGACGTTCAAGATCCGGGTCGTAGACTTCGACGGTACGACACATCGCGTGAGGCGCGGAGGGATCCAGCATGACCACCAGCCCGACGATACACATCCGAGGAGCGTGCCCGCACGACTGCCCCGATACCTGTGCCACGTGGGTCGATGTGCGCGACGGGGTTGCGGTTGGCTTTCGAGCTGATGATGCGCACCCGATTACTCAGGGCTGGCTTTGCGCGAAGGTGCGGCCATATCTCGACCGTGTCTATCACCCCGACCGGCTTCAGCACCCGCTGCGTCGCGTTGGCCCGAAGGGGGCCGGCCGCTGGGAGCGCATTGGATGGGACGAAGCACTCGCGGAGATCGCCACTCGCTGGCAACAGATTATCGACACCGACGGCCCGGCGGCGATCCTGCCGTACTCCTACAGCGGCACGCTCGGCCTGGTACAGAATGTCGTCACTGCCGCGCGTCTGTTCAATCGCATCGGCGCCAGCGGTCTTGAGCGCTCGATCTGCGATGCCGCTGCCTCGGCGGCGATCGCCGCGACGCTCGGCGCCAAGTGGGCTCCGCTGGCGCAGGACGTCGAGCACGCGAATCTCGTCATCATCTGGGGTCACAACCCCGCAAGCACGAACCCCCACTTCATGCCGTTTCTGCGCCGCGCTCAGCGGGCTGGCACGAAGGTCATCGTCATCGACCCACGCAGGACGACGACCGCTCGTTCGGCCGACCTGCTCCTCCAGNNGACCTGCACCTCCAGCCGAAACCGGCTACCGACGGCGCGCTGGCGCTGGGCATGATGAACATCATCTTTGCCGAGGGACTGCACGATGAAGCCTGGCTGGAGACACATGCGCTGGGCTGGCGTGAGCTTCGCGAGCGAACAACGGAGTATTCACCAGAGCGGGTTGCGGGAATCACCGGCCTTGCCGAGGAGGTCATTGTCGCGCTGGCGCGTGAATACGCGACAACGAAGCCGGCGCTCCTCAAGTTTTCCGATGGCGTCCAGCGCCACGGCAATGGCGGCCAGACCGTTCGGGCATTGTTGAGCCTGGCGGCGATTACCGGGAATATCGGCATGCTCGGCGGGGGCATCTTCTACAGCACGAGTGGATACGTGGTGTGGGATTCCGAGGCGGTCGGTCATGCATCCGAGTGCCCGCCCGTGCCGCGAATCATCAATATGAACCGGCTTGGAGCAGCGCTTACCGGCGAGACGTCCGACCCACCGATTCGCGCGCTCTACGTATTCAACGGCAACCCGGCAGCGTCGACCCCGAACTCGTCGAGGATCATTGAGGGCCTCCAGCGCGAGGATCTGTTCGTTGTCGTCCACGACTTGTTTATGACCGATACGGCCGATTACGCGGACATCGTCCTGCCGGCCACGTCGCAGCTGGAACAGGTGGACCTGCACAAGGGCTACGGCCACCACTTCCTGCAGTACAACCATCAGGCCATCGAGCCGCTCGGTGAGGCGCGTTCTAACTGGGACGTCATGCGCGCGCTGGCGGAGGCTCTGGGCTACGAGGATACGTGGCTGCGCCAGAGCGTCGAGGAGGTTATCGACGAGGTTCTCTTTGCGACCCGCGAGCACAACCCATTACTGACAGGGGTGACGCTGGAGCGACTTCAGTCGGAGGGCACAATCCCGTATGCGTCAATCGAGCCGGGCTGGGTCCCGTTTGGCGACGGGGTCTTCCCGACGCCGTCCGGGAAGGTCGAGCTTGCCAGCGACGCCATGGTCATGGCTGGCCTGGATCGCCTCCCGGAGTACCTGCCGCCGGCCGAGTTTGCCGGCCGTATCGACGACGATCAACTCGTCCTGCTATCCGGGGCGGCACACCATTACGTGTCCAGCAGCCTGGCGAATCTCGCAGTGCTGATGCGCAAGGAAGGCGAGCCGTATCTGGAGATCAACCCTGCCGACGCCGCAGCGCGTGGCGTTGCCGACGGCGGGCCCGTGCTCGTGTCTAACGATCGTGGATCAGTGAGACTGCGCGCCATCGTCACAGATGATGTGCCGCTCGGAGTCGTCGTTTCGCCAAAGGGACCATGGGCTCGGAACGCGGCCGACGGACGAAATGTCAACTGGCTAACGTCCGATGCGCTGGCCGATCTCGGTGGCCAGAGCACCTTCCACAGTAACCTGGTGACAGTCCATCCGGTGGAAACTGCCGAGGCGACAACGGGGCGGCGTGAGTTGGCGGCGATGCCTGGCGACTAGGCTGGCGTGATCTTCTTCCACCACGCCGCCACGGCCCACGGGTCATCCTCGCCATATGCGTAACCGTTCCAGTCGACAAGACGGCTGGCACGCAGCAGTTGCGGAATCACCTGCCCATGGATGACCATTTTCGCCATGTCCGGGTTGTTTTCCGGCCAGCGGCGGATTGCCTCCTCATAGGCGACTTCGGTCGGCGGGTCGAGCTGCATCGCCTGGATGAACTCCACGGTCGTGAATTCGTCTACGTTTATTCGTCTGATAATCGGCGCGATGTACGGTTCGAGAAAATCGATCAGATCTTCGACCGGATCACCGCCCGGCGGATTCAGGGTCGACACGCCATCCTCCAGATCACTGCGGCGCAACCAGTCGGGCATTGTCACATATCGGACATGGACGGTGTTATATCGGTAGCAGGGACGGACATGACTGCTGACGACGAGAGGCCGGCCAGCCGGGTGACCGCGACGATGATCGACACGAAAGCATCCGACCCCAGCGATCACACGCTGCTACGCGAATCGCGGGGCGGAGACGCGCGGGCGTTCGAGGCACTGTTCACTCGCTACTATCCGCTCGTCTATGGTGTCGTCGCGCGGATTGTCGGCGACGCTGCCGAGGCAGAGGAGCTGACGCAGGAAACGTTTCTGCGACTTTACCTGCGTCCGATCGAGGCGACCGAGTCCGCCAATGTGCGGGCCTGGTTGCTACGGGTTGGAACGAACGCGGCATTCAACGCCGTGCGGGCTCGTCGTCGGCGCGCCGGGTGGCTGCGACGGCTGGCGGGACGCGCGGATGCGCGTGCCACTGGCGACGACCCGTCGTCGATCGTGGCGGACCGCGACGAGGCGGACCGTGTCCGGCAGGTGCTCGCGCAACTGCCGGAGCGACAACGCGCGGCACTGGCGCTGCGCGCGTCGGGCCTCTCGTATGCCGAGGTCGCCGGTGTCCTTGGCGTACGGCCCGGCTCGGTCGGAACGATCCTGGCACGCGCGGAGCGAGCGTTCCGCGAAAAGGCCGGCGGGATATATCTGGCGGATGGAGGCGAGGAATGAGCCTGGGTGACCGGATTCGCGGCTGCCCGCCCGATGGAGCGCTTCGAGCGCTGATCGACGGCGAGGGTGATCCGCTCACTCGTGGTCATGTCGATGTCTGCGTGCGCTGCGCCCAGCGGCTGGCGCGACTCACCGACACGGTCACTGGTGTCGCGACAGCGATGGACTGGCTGTCTACGGACTCTCGGGCAGCCGATCCCACTACCGCATATCGACGATTCAACGCAACGAGAACGCCGTCCCATCGGCGTTTCGACTCGACAGGGGGAAGCTGGATGAGAGATATCTGGACACGGCCGCGAACCAGAGCCGTTGCTGCGCTGGCAACCGTTGTCGTGCTGATGCTTGCTGTGTCGTTCTCGCCGATGGCAACGGTCGCGAATGACTTTCTGAACCAGTTCAGAGTGCAGAAGTTTGCTGCGATCACGATACCGGTAAACTTGAGTGATCCGGGCAAGACCGCGCTGTTCGAGACGATGACCCACGGGGATCACAGCGAGATGAGCTCCCAGTTCTCGGCGCTGGGATCGTTCGACACAACATTCAACGTCAATAAGGACACCATGCCGGCCGCGCTGACTGTCGACCAGGCTGCAGCCGAATATGGTGGAATGCAAGCGCCCACAACGCTACCGGGCGGCTATGACGCGGCCCCGCAGGCGTTCGTCACCAAAGCAGGTAGCGCCTCCTACACGCTCAATGTCGACGAGATGAAGGGCATCATCAGCCGGCTGAATCTACCGATTTACGCGTTCGACTCCGTTACATCGCCGACACTGACGTTCGGTGTCGATGTGCCTGCGGCAGCGATTCTGCACTATCAGAATGCAGCCGGCGAGAACCTCGTCGTCGGTCAGATGGAAAGCCCGCAGCTCAATATCCCATCCGAGCTGAATGTGAACGCACTCCGCGAGGATATTCTGCGCTTCCCGGCTCTGCCAGCCGATTTGGCGGCCCAGCTTCGGGCAGTCAAGGACTGGAAGGAAACGCTGATCATCCCGATTCCTGAGGGCGCGACAAGCGAAGACGTGACAGTTGACGGCCATGCCGGCCTGCTGATCAAGTCCGATCAGGGCAACGGTGTCATCTGGCAGGCGGACGGCAAGCTCTACGCGGTTGCCGGCCAGGTGTCTGCAGATCAGGTGATGGCGACAGCCAAGTCGATGGCTGCAGTCCACTGATCCATGCTCCCGCCCGCGGGCGTTGTGGCACTCTGGTGACGATAATCTTGAAACGAGCCGCTCTCGTGGCGGCTCGTTTCATGTAGTGGTGGTGGCCTGATGACGATAGGCGATGGTGTCGAGCACTCTTCTGGAGGCGATCGCGGCACGTTGCGATCCGCCCATTTGGCAATCGAGACGGGCAGCCTCCGGAAGGTATTTGGCAGCTTTGTCGCGGTCGATGACCTGACCATCGCCGTCGGCCAGGGAGAGGTCTTCGGCTTCCTCGGGCCAAATGGGGCCGGGAAGACGACATCGGTCAAGATGCTGATGGGGCTGACGCGGCCAACCTCGGGTGTGGCGCATCTGCTCGGCCGGCCGCTGGGTGATCGAAACGCGCGCCGCCGGATCGGCTTCCTCCCCGAGCTATTTCGCTTCCACGACTGGCTGACCGGGGAAGAGTTACTGGAGCTGCATGCCCAGCTTTACGGCATGGCCGAGCCCGAGCGTCGCCGGCGGATCCCCGAAGTGTTGCAGCAGGTTGGGATGTACGGTCGGCGTGCCGAGCGGCTTCGATCCTACTCGAAGGGCATGCAGCAGCGCATTGGTCTGGCGCAGGCGCTGCTGCCGGATCCGAAGCTTGTCATCCTTGACGAGCCGACGTCTGCTCTTGACCCGATTGGGCGGCTGGATGTCCGCACGATCATTCAGTCGCTTCGCGCCGAGGGAACGACCGTGTTCCTCAACTCTCACCTGCTGTCCGAAGTTGAGTCGGTCTGCGATCGTGTCGCGATTATCAATCGCGGGCGCGTCGTGGCGGCCGGCTCGATGCGCGATCTCCTGAATCGCGAGCTCCTCGTCGAGCTCCGTCTTGGACGGCTTGACGACGACGTCCGGCGAATTATCGAGCGATACGGAGGAGTCCGGCATATCGTGAACGATCCCGGCCGGCCTCCCGTGATCACGGTCGAGGCGCGAGACGAGGAAACGGTGGCGCTGCTGATCGACGCGCTGGTCGCGGCGGCAGTGCCAGTCTACGGCGCGACCCCGCATCACCTCAGCCTTGAGGAACTATTCTTCGAGGTCGTTGAGACGACACCGGAACGGGCGGAGGCATGAGAGTCCTCCTGATCGCCCGACTGACGTTTAGCGAGGCCTTTCGACGCAAGATGATTCTTGCAGTGCTGCTGTTGAGCGTTCTGTTCCTGGCGCTCTATGTCTTCGGCTTCCAGATCTTCCGCGAGGATATGCTCCAGTATCGACAGGAGCGACTGGGGCGGGCGCAGGATCTCCTCCCATATGATGTGCAGGCGAGCGCGATGGTGCTGCTCGGCCTCTACACCGTCAATTTTCTGGCGGGGATCATGACGATCTTCGCCGCCGTCGGCGCGATCTCTGGAGAGATCGAGGCCGGCACGTTTCAGTCGATCCTGCCCAAGCCGATCTCACGCTGGGAGATCATTACAGGGAAGTACCTCGGATTTCTGGTGATGATCGCCGTCTATGTCGGCCTGATGGTCGGTGGGGTCGTGCTGGTCTCTCGAGTCGTCGGCCACTACATGCCGCCGAATATCTTCCACGGGTTAGCGCTGATGATCCTGGTCGCGGCGATCCTGCTGGCGCTGACGATGTTTGGTTCGACGATCTTTTCGACGATGGCAAACGGCATCGTCGTCCTCATGCTGTACGGCATGGCGTTGACTGGCGGGCTCGTGGAGCAAGTAGGGGCGGCTCTTGATAATGACACGATGGTCCGGATCGGCGTTATCACGAGTGTCGTGCTTCCGAGTGACTCGATGTGGCGGCTCGCTTCGGATGTCGTCCAGCCGCCGTCTGCGGTCGACCTCCTCGGCCCGACCCCGTTCGGCACGATCTCACCGCCGTCCGAGTTCGCCGTGCGCTATGCCGTCGCCTACTGCGTGATCCTTGTCGCTGTGTCGGCGATCACCTTCAACCGGCGTGATATCTGATCTGACGAAGTCGCTTGCTCGTTCGCGTAGAATCGACGATGGCGTGACATACGAGCAGGAGGCAATAGTGTCGGCAGTCGATGGACTTCAGGTCATACAGGTTCCAGCCGGGCCAATCGCGACGAACGCATGGGTCGTGATCGATAAGGCCAGCAGCACCGCGTTCATCATCGACGCGCCGCCAGACGCGGCGTCGCCAATCGACACGGTTCTGTCAGAGGCCGGCGCAACTCCGGTCATGCTCGTCCTGACGCACACTCATTGGGACCACATCGGCGACGCGGAGGCGATCCGTGTTCGTTACAACATCCCGCTCGTCGTTCATCCGCTCGACCGCGGTCGCCTCGATGCGCCGGGCAATACGCCGGTGCCAATTCCGCCGGCCCAGGTCGACCGCGAGCTGGCTGAGGGTGACGAGCTGGCGCTGGGAGACTATCGATTCGTCGTCATGCACACTCCCGGGCATAGCCCCGGACAGATCTCGCTCTACCTCGCCGAGGCGAACCTGCTCTTCGGTGGTGACACACTCTTCCCGAATGGCTACGGTCGCACAGATATCCCCGGCGCGAGCGAGGAGGACACCATCACGACGATCCGGCGACTGCTGGAGCTGCCAGACGCGGTGACGGTTCTCTCTGGCCACGGCGAGCCAACGACGATCGGCCGCGAGCGCCGCTGGATGCAGCATGTCGCGACGACCAACCGGCTACTCGGTTAGCGGCGACCGACGATGGAGATTACCTTCCTCGGAACCGGGACGAGCAACGGAGTGCCGGTCATTGGCTGCCAGTGCGAGGTCTGCCGATCGGTCGATCCACGAGACAAGCGCACACGCTCGTCAGCGATTGTGCGCGTCGACGGTCAGACGGTTCTGATCGACACGACTCCGGAATTGCGGCTGCAGGCGTTGGCGAACAACATCACGCACATCGATGCGGTTGTCTTCACCCACGCCCACGCCGACCACGTCGCGGGATTCGACGACCTGCGGAGCTTCAACTATCTCAACCAGGCGCCGCTCGAAACCTATGCCGACGGATTCACTGCTCAGCTGCTCCGGGAGCGCTTCGCCTATGCGTTCGAGTATCCATTCCCGTTCTACGGTGGGAAGCCCGACCTTCGACTCCATGCTGTCGATCGAGATTTCGACATTGGACCAACGAGGTTCCGTCCGTTCCCGGTCAGCCACGGTCGATGGACGGTCATGGGATTTCGCATTCACGACTTGGTGTATCTCACCGACGCCAAGATCGTGCCGGAATCATCGCTCGACGTCATGCGTGGCGCAGAGGTTCTGGTCATCAACGGGCTGCGCGAGCGGCCACATCCGGTTCACCTCTCGATCCCCGAGGCGCTGGACATCATCACCGAGGTGCGACCTGCGCGGGCGTATCTGACACATCTGTCGCACGAGGTCGGCCACGCTGCCTGGAGTGAGCGGCTGCCGTCCGGTGTCGAGCTGGCCTACGACGGGCTGACGGTGGAGTTGGGAGATGGGCACTGAGGCGGCGGCTGCGCTGCGGGAACGGCTGTCTGGCGATCTCCGCGGCTGGCCGTTTGCCCGCCGGTGCAATGTCTTCGGCAATCCCGCGCTGACCGTTCCCGGCACGCTCTTCGCGTTCTTTCGCGCCGATCATCTCGTCGTCAAAGCGTCGCCCGCAGTTCGTGCCACCTTGCTGACATCTCCCGACGTCTACGAGTGGGTTCCCGAGGGTAGCGGCATGCGCTCGTTCGGCGATTGGGTCGCTGTGCCAGTCGCCGGCCGCAGCGATGCGGATCTCCATGCGATTCTCGACGACGCCTATCAGCGCGCGACGGGTTTCGCGCCGTCGAGCATGGATCCGCCGATCGATCTCTGACAGAGTCTTGTCGCGCGGGAGGGCAACGACAACGGTCCAGTTGGCGAACCCGACGTTCGGCATCCACGTATCGCGGCACGGAGCGGGATGAACGAGAGCGGGGCCGGCAGTCAAGCCGGCCCCGTGACCATCGTGGCTATCAGTTGATGCGTGCTACGGCTTCTCCGGCCAGCGGCCATACCAGTCGAATGGCTGCGGGTTGAGATTGACGACGACGTTCTTGACCTCAGTATAGAGATCCATCGCATGGCGCGACAGTTCGCGGCCGAGGCCAGACTGTTTGTAGCCACCGAACGGCGCTTCCGGCGGGTTGACCGTCGGGTAGTTGATCGACACATTGCCCGCCCGGATGGCGGCTGCCATCCGGTGAGCGCGTTTGACATCGTTTGTCCAGATCGTCGCTGCCAGGCCGTAGATCGTGTTGTTAGCCATCGCCGCGACTTCGTCGTCATCCTTGAACGGGATGACCGACAGGACCGGGCCGAAGACTTCCTCCTGGGCAATCGTCATATCGTTATGCACTCGGTCCAGCACGGTTGGCTGGACGAAGTTGCCGTTCGCAAGCGCGGCGGCATCGACCCGTGCTCCGCCGTGCGCGACATTGGCGCCTTCGCTCTTCGCCTTATCGATGAACGACAGAATCCGGTCACACTGCGCGCGCGAGACGACCGGCCCCATCTGCGTGTCCCAGTCGAGCGGATCCCCGACGCGAATCTGCGCCGTGCGGGCGAGGAAGTCGGACAAGAACTTGTCGTGGATCGACTCGTGGAGGAAGAGCCGTGTTCGCGCGGTGCAGCGCTGCCCGGCATTGGTGAAGATGGCGAACAGCGACCCGCGGACTGCCTCGTCGATATCGGCGTCGGCGAAGACGATGTTCGGGCTCTTGCCCCCAAGCTCGAGGGTGACCTTCTTGATCGTGCTGGCCGACTGGCGCAGGATGCCGCGCCCTGTCTCGGTCTCGCCGGTGAAGGCGACCTTATCGACGTCGGGATGCTCGCAGAGTGCCGCGCCGATCGTCGCGCCGGGCCCGCTCAGCACGTTCAGCACACCGTCGGGGATGCCAGCCTCGAGGGCAATCTGACCGAGCAGAAGCGCGGTGATAGGCGTGTTGCTGGCAGGCTTGAGGACGATGGTGTTGCCAGTCGCCAGGGCAGGGGCGATCTTCCAGGCGGCCATCAACATCGGGAAATTCCACGGGATGATCTGAGCGCAGACGCCGATTGGCTCTCGGACGGTGTAGTCCAGGAGCGGCCCATTCATCGGGATCGTCTCGCCCCAGGTCTGGCCGGCCAGGCTGGCGTAATAGTCGATGCAGATCGCCGAGTTGAGCACGTCTGCGCGGGCCTCGACGATGATCTTGCCGGAATTGAGCGTCTCCAGGCGGGACAGTTCATCTACACGCTCGCGGATGATGTCGGCCATTCTGCGCATCCGCTTCGTGCGCTCCAATGGCGTCATCTTCGACCAGCGACCGTCATCGAATGCGCGCCTCGCCGCAGCCACGGCGCGGTTCACATCCTCGATTCCGGCCTTTGCGATCCGGCCGACTGCCTCGTTGTTCGCGGGTGAGATCGTTTCGAACGTTGCCTCTTCGGCGGCATCGACCTGCTGGCCGTCGATAACCAGCTTGTATGAGTCTAATGTTGTCTGCACCACTGTGTTCTCTCCTCCCGTATCTTGTATGCTTGAGTCAGAAGACCTGTCGCCAGGGCTTCATCGTGTACGATTGAAACACGCCGGCCTTGTTGAAGGGATCGTTCTGGATAAGCGCTTCGGCGGCCTGGTGATCGTCGGCCTCGTAGATGATGAGCGCGCCAGAGTCGTCCTCAAACGGCCCGGAGGCCCAGAGTTGGCCCTGCTCCTTCAGCTTCGTGAGGTATTCCCGATGAGTCGGGCGCACCCGGGCGATCGTGTCGGCATCATCGGCGTAGATGATGGTCGTCGCGAACTTCACGGTCTCGTTTCCTCTCAACGCTCCCCGCGATTGGTCGTGTTACGTCCAGTATAGTCGTTCCCGGCCGAAGTCTTATCGCGTCGTCACCCGAACCGCGTGCCAGATCGGGCGTATACTTCAGGATCCCGACGTGGAATCAGGGGTAGCAGGTCATCGCAGCGTGTGGACCGGCTCACAACGGGATCACCCCTTACGATACATTCACAGATGAGGACACATGTACGAACGAACATTAGTTACGTCCGACGGTCTGGCGCAACTGAAGGCCGAATATCAGGAGCTGATTACCGTCAAGAGGCCCGAAGTGATTCGCGCGATCGCTGCCGCTCGGGAAGAGGGTGATCTGCGCGAGAACGGTGGGTACCACGCCGCTCGCCACGATCAGACGCTGATCGAGGGCCGCATCAAGCAGCTGGAACAGATGCTGAAGCGCGTTGAGATTATCGACGAAGAGGCTGCCAGCACGGCCAGCACTGTTCGCCTTGGTTCGACGGTGACGATCGATATCGACGGAGACGAGGAGACGTATACGATCGTCGGGGCGGTCGAGGCCAATCCGACCGAAGGGCGAATCTCGAATGAGTCGCCGGTTGGGAAAGCGCTGATCGGACATGGTGTCGGTCAGGCGGTTGTCATTCATACACCGCACGCTATTCTCAAGGCGCGCATCCTGGCTATCGGCTGACATGCAAGACCAGCCGTTACTGTCACGAATCCAGCGGGTGGCCCGCCAACGCGCGGCGGCGAATGACGCCGCACACGATGCGGCGCACCTTGCGCGAGTCGTCGCCAATGCGCGTCTGCTGGCGGATGCTGAGATAGTGGCCGGCCGGCCGGTCGATCGTCACGTCGTCGAGGCCGCCGCCTGGCTGCATGACGTGATCGCGCTGCCGAAGGGACAAGGCGCGCCCGGCGAGGCCGCCCGTCTCTCCTCCGCCGAAGCTCGGACGATCCTTCGCGATCTCGGGGCGGGCGACGCGTTCGCCGAACACGTTGCGAGCGCGGTCGAGTCGCACTCGTTTTCCGGCGGGGTTGAACCCAGGACGCCCGAGGCGCGGATTGTTCAGGACGCCGACCGGCTCGACGCGCTCGGCGCGATCGGCATCGCCCGATTGTGGGTGACCGGCGCGATGCTCGGTGGATCGCTGTATGATCCGGACGATCCACTTGGTGTCAGGCGCGAACTCGATGATCGGGCCTGGGGACTCGACCATATCGAACGCAAGCTGTTGCGGCTTCCGGCGCTGATGCAGACCGATGCGGGACGGGCGGAAGCCGAGCGCCGCGCCGAGTTTGTCCGTTGCTATCGCGACCAGCTACTACGCGAGATCGGCATCGACGCCCCCACGCTTCTTGACCGGCTGATTGCGAGAGGCGAGATCCACGCGCGGATGATCGAGCCGGGCGTGCCGACGCCGACGGTGGCGGACGCCGCCGCAGCGATTGGCGTCGATCCGCGACAGATCATCAAGTCCCTCCTCTTCACCGACGGTCGTGACGAGGTTGTGCTGGCAGTGTTGTCGGGATCGTCACGAGTCGATCGATTGCGGCTTGCCGACGTTGCCGGGCTGTCGCGAGTGAAGATGGCGCCAGCGGAACTGGTGCTCGCGCGAACAGGCTACCCGGCCGGCGGCACGCCACCAGTTGGACACATCGAAGCGCTTCCGGTTATCGTCGACGAGCAGGTTGCCGACCTGCCGGTTGTCTTCGGTGGCGGCGGGCGCGTCGATTCTCTGCTGGAGATCCGGCCGGCCGAGATCCTCCGTGTCACCGGCGCCCGCGTCGCGGATATTGCTGAATCTTCGCGCTGAGAGTGGCGCGCGAAACGTCGTGTTGGATTCGGACAGAGAAGAGGAGGCCGGCGCCATGGTGAAACAGGATGGAACCGCTGCGGTGGCGAAACCGACGCGCGGCCAGATTGCGCCGGACCTTGTTGGCCCGACGCCGCGTGGCAACCGGCTGTCAATTCGCCAGGCGTTCTATATGCGCCGCAACCTCGGCATACTCTTCGTCGCTGACGACGCCACCGGCCAGCGCTGGCTCACCGATGCCGTTGGTCAGCGGGATGCGGCCCATGCAGAGATCGGAGAGATTATCGCGATCGTCCCGCCTGGCATGGACACGCACAACCTGCCGGCGATCGTCGATGCCGACGGCGCACTGCGGGCGCGCTACGGTCTCGCCGAAGACGATCTTCCTGCCGTCTTTGTCACCGATCGTTATCTGAAGATCTTCTCCACTAATACCGGCGAAACAGAGACACCCGACCTGATGCCCGACGACATTCCCGGATGGCTCGAGTTCATCGCGGCTCGTTGCACCTGAGGGATTTGAGCCAGCCGCCTATGCGACTCCACACCAGTCGACCAGCAGGCAGGCAATTGTCTTCGAGGCCGTCAACAGGTCGGTGATGCTGATGTGCTCGTCGGCGTGGTGGGCGATTGTGACATCCCCCGCGCCGTACATGACGCATGGCATGCCGCCGATCATGCTGAACAGGCGCATGTCGGCGCCATACGTGACAGCCTCGACCGGTGGAGGGCTACCAGTGATTGCCGCGTGCGCATGAAGGATCGCTTGCGCGATCGGTGCGTCGACGGACGTCTCGGCCGGGGCGAACTGGCCGCCAAACCACTCGATGACTGGCGGGTGCTCGCGCAGCCATGGGTCGCGGTTGGCGACGCTCATGATCCGTTCGACGAGNNCGACGCCCTGCTGTTTGAATTCGTCCACGTCCTCGCCGGGGATCAGCCCTACGCGGCCCTCGGCCACCAGCGACTCCGGCACAGTCGAAGCCCAGACACCGGTGTGGACAACGCCGATGTTGATCGGGATCTTGTTGGCGATCGATGCGTAGAGTGGGTGCTGGAGCGTCGCGTTTCGTTCGGCCTCGAAGGCAAGCAGGTCCTGGAAGATCGGCACGAACTTCTCCAGCGCGGAGACTCCCTCGTCACGGACGGCCGCGTGAGCGGATCTGCCCTGAATCGTCATTCGGAACACCAGCGAGCCACCCTGGGCGGTGACCAACGCCAGCCGGGTGGGTTCGGTGATGAGCGTCGCGTCACCACGATAGCCGCGCAAGATCGAAGAGAGGGCTCCGAGGCCGCCGTCCTCCTCACCAACTGTTGACAGGATCGTCGCGTCGCCGGCCAACTGAATGCCGAGCGCGTCAAGCGCATCGAATGCGGCCAGGAAGCTGACCAACCCGCCGTGCATGTCGCAAGAGCCGCGTCCATACAGCAGGTCGCCGACAACCTCGCCGCCGAGCGGGTCGTGCGTCCAGGTCGCAGGATCGCCAGGCTCGACAGTGTCGACGTGGGCGTTGAGCAGGATCGACCGTCCGCCTCCCGCGCCACGCCGGATTCCGGCGACGTTCGCGCGGCCCGCGAAGACCGTCTGCCGCCCGACATGCTCGACGTATGGCGCAATCTCCTCGGGTGTCGCTTCCCATGCGTCCACATCCAGCGCCCGGTCTGCGAACGCCGCCGCGACGACTCGCTGGACCGGCCCTTCGTCATTTGTCACTGATGGGATCTGGACGAGTGATTGCAGCAGCGCGACGGTTGTGTCGCGCCGCTCGTCAATCGCCTGGCAGATTCTCGTTACCAGCGCCTGGTCGATCGACGACATCCGTCTCTCCTTAGTACATCCGCTCGATGTCGAGCACGTTGCGCATGTCGCTGGACCGTCCCTCGACATAGCAGCGCAGATTGTGCAGGAAGATATCCATAATCCGGCCATTCTCCCGGTCCGACGTGCTGGCCGAGTGCGGGTTGATCAACACATTCGGCAGATCCCAGAACGGGGAGTCAGCCGGCAGCGGCTCGGTTCTGAAGACATCGAGCGCGGCAAAGCGGATCGTGCCGTCAAGGAGCTTCTCGAGCAACGCGGCCTCGTCGACCAGTGGCCCGCGGCCGATATTGATGAAGACGGCGCCCGGCGCCACAGCGTTGAAGGCTGCCCGGTCCATGATGTTCTCTGTCTCTGGGGTATGCGGCGCACAGAGGACGATCGCATCGGCAATACCGAGCATCTCATGGAGCTCGTCGCGGCTATAGAGACGCTCGACGCCCAGTTCTGCCGCGCGCTCCGGCCGGCAATCGCGCGCGGTGGCTATCGGGCGCATGTCGAAGCATCGGGAGATACGGATGATCTCGCTTCCGATCTTGCCGGGCCCGACGATCGCGATGACCTTGCCGGACAGCTCATCCGAACAGAAGCGCACCCAACGATGAGCAGCCTGGTCGTTACGTAGGCGATCATGCTCCTTCACCACCATTAGCAGCGCCATCATGACGAACTCGGCGAGTGGCCGGACGTGGACACCGCTGGCGGTCGTGATGATCAGCTCGCCTGGCTTGATCCCCATTGTGGCTACCGTCCGGCCAACTCCGGCGCTGGTTGTCTGAATCCAGCCAACACGCGGTGACGCCTCGTGGGGATGGAGCCTGCCGGGCGGGAAATCGAAGAGGATGTCGGCCGTCGCCAGCAATTCTGCCCAGCGCGCTGCTTGCTCGGAGGTGTGGTGATAGTCGTCGATGCCGTTGTGATCGGCGGTGTATCTGGTCGGAGGCAGCAGATCCGGCTCGTAGATCACGTCGACGCCGGCCGGCGCTTCACGTCTGATCCGATCGACGTGCTCGGCCTCGAGCGGCGTTGTGATCATCACCCGATGTGTCCCCACAACCATCCCTTTCAGTTCCCTCAATCGTTGCGACGGCAGGATAGCACAGCGTTCGTAGGTTAGAATCGCCCCGACAACCAGGTGAACGACATGGGGAGGAACGAGAAAATGGCAGACAACAACCCGGTTCTGGCGCGTCGACTGACACGCGCCCAGCAGGAGATGGCGCGGCAGGGGGTTGACTACCTGCTGGTGACGCCGTCGTCCGACTTGACATATCTGCTCGGATATCCGGCGCATGCATCAGAGCGACTGACGTTGCTCGGCGTCCCGCGTGAAGGCCGGCCGTTCGTCGTGGCCCCGCAACTGGAGGCTGTCCGGCTCGAGGCGCGGCGCGACATCGTCGATGTCCATGCCTGGGGCGAGACGGAGAATCCGTCGGCGCTGGTCGCGTCGCTGGTCGGTGACGCCGCCGGGAAGACGATAGCCGTGAGCGACCAGACTTTCTCTGTCTTTTTGATGCGGCTGCAGGCAGCCTTGCCTGGGGCAAGCTGGATCCCTGGTGGACACGTCATCGGACTGCTGCGCGTCGTCAAGGACGAGGCGGAAGTCGCGGCGCTGCGGGAGGCTGCCCGGCGGACCGACATCGGTTGGGCGCGGTTCGTCGAGTCCACGCGACTGTCGGGTCTGACGGAGCTTCAGGCCGCCGAGAGATTGGCTCAATGCCTGGCCGACGAGGGGTTGCCGAAGCCGGGATTCCTCATCGTTGCCAGCGGCCCGGGGTCAGCTTCGCCGCATCATATGACGGGCGAGCGAGTCATTGCGGAGGGAGACTCGGTCGTCTTCGACTTCGGCAGTACCTGGGAACACTACTATTCGGACATCACCCGGACCGTCCATGTCGGCGAACCGAGCGAGGAGTATCGCACGGTCTATGAGACTGTCCTGCAGGCGAATGCCGCGGCGAAGGCGGCCGCCCGACCGGGCGTGGCGTGCGAGGCCGTCGACAAGGCAGCCCGAGACGTCATCGAAGCAGCAGGCTATGGTGAGTACTTTATCCACCGCGTCGGCCACGGTCTTGGGCTGGATGTCCATGAGGAGCCGTACATGGTCCACGGCAACGCGACACCGCTTCAGCCAGGCATGGTCTTTTCGGACGAGCCCGGTATCTACATTCCCGGTAAGTTCGGCGTGCGGATCGAGGATATCCTCGTTTGCACCGAAGACGGCTACGAGAGCCTGAATAACGCAGCCCGCGACCTGACAGTGATGGATTAGTCCATCGATCGGTTACGCTATCGCAAAAGACAGAAAGGGCAGGGAATGGTCGAGATTCCAGCGACGGCTGAGGTCGTCATCATCGGCGCCGGTATCATGGGATGCTCGATCGCGTACCACCTCGCCGAGCGAGGGGTTCGCGATGTGGTTGTGCTGGAACGCGACCAGATTGGCCGCGGCGCAACGGCCGATGCGGCCGGCGGGATCCGGCTGCAATTCTCGACCGAGACGAATATCCGACTCTCGCAGATCAGCCTGGAATACTGGGAGCAGTTTGAGGAACGATTCGGCGTCGATATCAACCTGCGGCAGCAAGGCTATCTCTTCCTGCTCACTGGCCAGGACGAGGTCGAAGTCTTTCAACAGAACCTCGCCCTCCAACAGTCTCTCGGCGTGCCGGCCCGCTGGGTAACCCCGGATGATATTCGCGCACTGAACCCGGCTGTCGTGGTGGACGACGTGATCGGCGGAACCTTCTGTCCGCGCGATGGCTGGGCCGATACGTCGACCAGCACGATGGGATTCGCCCAGGCGGCGCGTCGGCTCGGCGTCCGTATCGTCGAGGACGCTCCGGTCACCGGGTTTGACATTGGGGATGGGCGTATTCGCGGCGTTCGTAGCGGCGACTCACGGATCTCCGCGCCATTGGTCATCTGCTGCGCTGGGCCGCAGACGAACGCGGTCGGAGCGTTAGCAGGGCTGGACTTGCCGATCCACCCGTACCGGCGGATGTCGTTCATCACCGAGCCGTTTGACCTGATCCCGCCGACGGCTCCGATGACGATCGAGTTTGCTCGATCGCTGTACTTTCACCCCGAGAGTCAGGGCTTCCTCTTCGGCATGAGCAACAAGGATGAGCCCAGCTCGGAGAACAAGGTCGTGGACGACGACTGGATGGTGGCAACGGTGGAAGCACTGATCGAGCGCGCGCCGGTCTTCGAGGAGGCGGCTGTGCTGCGTGGCTGGGCGGGCTTCTACGAGGTCACCCCCGATGATAACCCGCTGGTTGGCCCCGTGCCGGAATTGGGGGGGTTGCTGGTGGCTGCCGGCTTCTCCGGTCACGGCTTCATGCAAGGGCCGGCCATCGGGAAGGTGGTTGCCGAGATGGTTGTGGATGGTGAGTCGAGCGCGATTGACGTGTCCGCCTTTCGCCCCAGCCGGTTTCAGGAGGGCGCGCTCGCGCAGGAGCATAACGTCATCTAGAGTCGGACGAGAACACTATGATCGTGGGAGTCGGCTATATCTCGATACAGCTCTTCGAGAGCCAGTCGTTGAAGGAGAAGCGCCGCGTGGTTCGCTCGGTCGTCGAGCGGGCGCGATCGCGCTTCAACGTCAGCGTCGCTGAAGTCGACTATCTCGATTCCTGGCAGATGGCGGGTATCGGATTCAGTTGCGTGTCCAATTCCAGCATTCATGCCGACCGCATGCTCGCGGAGATCATCAAGTTCTTTGAAGCCAATCTCGCGTTTGGCGCGATCGCAGATATCTCGACCGAGCTGATCCACGTCGGCTGACAACGTGAGATGCCTCTCCGATTCGGAGAGGCATCTCACGTTCAACCACCTGAAATCGGGGCTAGTGCACTCCCCAGGGGAGTTTGCTCAACTCGAACCAGGAGAAGCCGTACAACCCAACGAACAACGCCAGGTAGATGAGCGCAAGCACCAGCGCGCCGGGGGTCTCAAACCCTTCGTGCTCTTTGTGCTTCTCGACGGTAGCCTCATCCTCGCCAGATGCGCCAGAGACAACCGGCACCGGCGCAAACGTATCCGCCATGATCTTCCCGAGGTACGGAGTGGCCGAGCGTTTCCCGGTGAACACGGTCCCGACGATGACCGCCACGAACATGGCTCCACCGATCACGGCGAGGATACCGCCGATCCCGAGGAGAGCCAGGAACACGTCGATCGTCCGGTTCTCGAAGATATCGGACTTCAGCGGAAAGACGGAGGACGAGAACGTGATGTCCCAGTGCCGGCGTGGAACACCCCAGTGCCCCGCCAGCCCCATGCCTGCCGCCCAGATCACCATGCCTGCGCCGTAGATGTACGGCTGCCAGCGCGCGAACCCGCGTAGGACCAACTCACGCTGGAAGATCAATGGAACCAGGTAGTAGGACAGCCCCATGAAGGCGATCGTCGTCCCGGTAACCACGGTCATGTGGAAGTGGGACGGGGAGAGAAGCGTGTTGTGCATGATCAGGTTGACCTGCGGGCCACCGATGATCACGCCACTGATGCCGCCCATGACACCGAAGAGGAAGAGGCTTACTGCCAGGGCCGCGAAGCCCGGCTCGCCCCAGGGGGCGCGTCGTAGCCACCCAAAGAGCCCCTTGCGGAAGCCCTGCTCGCGAAGCCCCAGCTCAATCGAGGCCGGGATGCTGAAGCCGTGGATCAGGCTCCCAAGAACCGCCAGGTACATCATGTAGCTGGTGTTGATGTTCCGGAACCACGGTGTCAGGCCCGGGTCGGCGAGAAGGTGGTGAATGGAGCCCATGTTGATGAAGAAGATGTAGAGGACAATCGCGAAGCGGCTCAGGCCCTCGTTCAGTGGCTTGGCGCCGGTGGTCAGGCTCGCAAGCCCATACCAGATCGCGACCATTGCCGCGAGATTGATCTGCTGGGCGCCATGTCCAAGCCCCCAGTAGAGCAGGCGGTAGACGCCTGGATCGACTGACGGGATCAGGCCGGCCGCCCAGAGGAACGCCGGAATCAGCGCCGCCGCGCCGGAGATCAGGCTCCAGAGCGCGATGATCGCCGCAGCGGCAAGCGCGAAGCTGAACAGCGGCAGGGAAGTGACATCACCTCTCAGTCGCGCTCCGACGATGTTGATGAAGAAGTGAACGCAGCCGAGAATAGCGCCAACAGCGAACACGAGCACCGCTGCGTAGTAAAGAGCCGGCGCTTTCAGTGGTGGGTATGACGTGAACATCACGACTGCCCGGCCGGTGATCATCATCCAGGTCGCTACGAGAGAGCCGCCGAGCATCATGCCGTAGACGGCCCAGCCGAGCTTTGGAACGAGCATCTTCGTGCTCAACAGGATGGTGCTGCCGAAGATCAGGCCGGCCATCTCGAAAAAGATGATCCAGAAGATCAGCATCACCATACCGTGAGCCGACACGAACTCGTAGAACCGGCTTGCGGACAGGAGGTGGACCGCCTCCCAGCGCGTCAGCGCGATACAGAGTGCGAGGAATCCGCCAAATGCCAGGAAGAGAACCGCTGTTACAGCGTGGAACTTGATCAGCTTCTCGGCCGATCGGTCAACTTCGAGCCCTGTCACAGCACAGCGTCTGAACAGACCCGGCGTTGCTATCGCCATGAGGTCACCCCTTCTCCCCCTACTAGTCGGTGACGATGATCTGGCCGGTCATCATGTGATGCAAAGGCCCGCAGTATTCGTTACAGATGATCGGGAATGTCCCCGATTCTTGTGGCGTCAGCTTGATTTCGGTGACGAACCCCGGAAGGATCTGTAGGTTCAGGGCATGTCCGGGCATCACCAGCGAGAAGCCGTGCTGCATATCGAGCGAGGAGATGTAGAAGGTGTAGGTCTCGCCACGCTTCAGCTGAATGACTGGACGCCATGCGTAGGTATACGCCTCGAGATAGACCTCGCCGCCCGGCTCGGGGGCCACGATCGGCACCCCCTCTACCTCGCCGACCGTATGCGCTGTGACATATGCGTCGACATGTGCCTTGTAGGCGGTCGGCTCGATACGGTAGCTGAGAATGTTGTTCTGTTGACTGCCGATCATCGGCCAGATGAATGAGATCATCGCAAACATCGACACGCCCCAGATAGCGGCAATGCCGAGCCACAATTTCTCATCACGCCCCATCGCGGTCCACCACACCCCCTGTGGCTTCGCGAACGTGCTGAATCGGTTGGCCATCGTCCCCCCTTGTCTACGATCGCCCAACGGGTCGAACCAAGCGCTACCTATTTCCCGAACAGCGGGACGCTGGCCAGGCTGAACAGACCCCAGACGATGTAGAACAGTGTCGGCACTACCAGCCCGGCGAAGAGCAACAGGAAGACATCGTCCATCAGCAGCTGCTGCCAGGGGATTCGCCGGCCGGCCTGGTCATGTGCAGGCTTCTGATCGCTCATCGTGGTTCACCCTCCTCGTGCGCGAACATTCCTCACGCTGTCCTGCGCATATGCGTGTGACGACTACCATGCCCATGCTCACCAATGTCATGGACAGGTGCAGCACAGGCAGGGGAGACCGCCATTGGGTGCTTGTGCACGGGTGTCGTCGTCGATGACGGCCACAGTAGTGGGATCAACTCCGAAGAGCAACTACCCCGTGGGATAGTCTTTCGAAGGTTCGACCCCACCCATTTGGGTGGCAGCGTGCGATCCAACTTGCCGGGCCGGCCGTTCGCGGAGATAGGGAACGGCAAGGATGCCGATCAGAACAGCAGCGTAAAACACCCCGCCTGCCACCCACATGATGATGCCGCCAAGCCGTTGATCGGTGTACGCCGTCAGCCCCCATGGTTTTGGAGTATCGGCATAGATCGGATAGATCAGATCCTGGGCGAGGGTAATCGTCGCGCACATGAGGTCGCTCGCCATCCAGGTAGCGAACAGCGCCAGAGCGGCTGCCGTCGTTGACAGCCGATGGTGTCGCGGCACCGGGTCAATCAGGACCCACCAGAAGAGGAGCGCTGTGAGAAGTGNNGGAAGATGCCAGAGAATGAACGAACCGTTGAAGAGGAGCACGACACTTACCGGATGAGTGAGGACGGTCAGAACACTCCGCACGCGGCGATGGCCGACGGTGTGACGCATCAGCGCGCGGCTGTGGCGGGGTGGCAGCCCGCGGAGCAGGATCTGCACTGGCCTTCCCAGCAGCAGCAGCGGCGCGACGACGAGCATCAGCAAGAGATGCTGGGTCATGTGGACCGAGAACAGCACACCGTTGAAGTGATCGAACGGGCCAGTCAGCGCCAGCGCCAGGGTCGCCAGTCCGGCGAGATACGCGACGACCTGCCAGTCTGGCGGCACGGGCCGGCCGGCCTTGGCAGCTGAACGGTATGCCACGAGGTAGCCCGCCGCGGCCGCTACGAGCAGCGGGGTGAGCAATGGGTCGGCTCGCCACGCCAACCACCAGTTACCGTGAAGCTCCCCGGCGTGCAGCAGGGTGATCAACATGGACGCCCCCGGATCATGGATTACACGTGTCGCATCTCGCAAGAGTGTCGCTCAATTGCGCCGCTTTGTCACGCTTGCAACCCGCGACGCCGAGGCGGTTGGGGCCCGACGTGGAGCAAGCAGCGCCTGGCTACTGTTGCGTCAGAGGCACCGTGAGCACCGTTTGCAGCGCGCCGTCGGCGACCAGTAGCGAGGCGCCGCTCGGCGCGACCACGACGCCGAATGGCTGGCGGAGCACTCCGACTCCAATCGTTGCGCCGGCCGTGCCGTTGGCGTCAAACGACACGACCGCGCCGTTTGTCGAGGTCGTCGCATAGACGACGCCGTTCGGGCCGACTGCCAGCCAGGGCTCGAAATACTGTAGCCCGACCCATTGTGGAACCTGCCAGGCGCCCAACCAACGGCCGTTGGCGTCGAAACGGGCAATCCGGCTATTGTGCGAATCCGCTACGAGGACGGCGCCATCTTCCGCGACGGCGATCCCGACTGGTTCACGAAGCTGGCCATCGCCGTTCCCAGCGCCACCGAACGCACGGATGAACGTCCCCTCTGCGTCGAACACCTGGACGCGCTCGTTGCCGGTATCGGTGACATAGACGAGCCCCTCGTGGATTGCGATCCCTCGTGGGCCATAGAACGAACCTGTCTGCTGCTGTGCGTCGGGGCTGTCCTGAAGGTCAACGAATTGGCCCCATGCTCGTAGCGGCGAGCCATCAGCGTTGTAGACGACGATGCGATGGTTCCAGGTGTCCGCAACATAGATCGAGCCGTCGGGGGAGATAGCGATTCCGGCCGGCCCGCCGCCGCCAGCCGCGGTGTTGAGTCCAAGCTGCCCTGGCCCCGAGCCATTTGTTCCGATTGCGCGGACGAATGAACCGTCCGAGGAATATTCCTGGATGCGGGCGTTGCGTGAATCGACGACATAGATCGAGCCATCCGCGCCCACCGCAACGCCCCGAGGACCGTTGAGCTGCCCCTCCGCCGATCCTGCTCCAACGCGATCGAAGAGATTGAACGGTCCGGTGGCTTGAAAGAAGGTGTTGGCGATGTCGGGTGTTGCCAGCACCTGGAATGTCGTTGCGGCCGGCTTGTGGTCGAGTTTCCGCGTGATCATGAAGCCTGCGAAGTGTCGCCAGTCGTCGGGATTGACGATCCCGGTCGCTAGCCCGGCCCAGTCGGGCGATTCCCAGGCAGGGGCGAGCTCGTGCCCGTACTGATACGACTGACCACGCAGACCCGGCGTGACGACNNAAGATGGTGAGATTCGGGTAATCGCGGAAGTACCACGCAAACGGTTGCTCGACGGCGATGTCGACGGCGATCCGCAGACCGTGGCCGCCGGCCGGGTCGCGTGAATCGCGCTGGGCCATTGTCATGTCACGGGAGAGGCGTTCCAGACGCCCGACAACGATGGGGATGTCCGCAGATAGCGCATGTGATGCCAGTGGATCACCGGGGTTGCCGGGCCGCTCGGACGCGGCTAGCACGCTCGAGCGTACTGTGAGCCCGCCGAGCACCAGCAACGCTGCCGAGAGGATGATCACGATGCGATCGCCCTGGATGCGCCGGCCGATCGTCGAGAGCGCGAACGCAAGCGGCACCACAGCGACCAGCACCAGGAGCACAAAGCGCATCAGCCAATCGAGTGTCTGCGAACCTGGCCCGCCACTCAGCAGCCCGAACATGCTGAGGATCGCCGCGAACATCAGTAGTGCGGCCACCACGTACAGCGTCGCCGGCCCGCGCCGGTACTCACCCCAGGGGAGCCGCGCCACGAGGTATGCTGCGCCGATCGCTCCCAGCAACGTCAGCGGCACGATCACCACGACCCACGATGCCAACGTCCCCGCCCCAAACAGTGACGCGAACGCGAAAGCGATCGCTGCCCAGATCGTCGCGGCGCGAGTCAACGGCTGATCGCGTGTCGTGATGATTGCAACCGCGCCGAGGACGAGTAGCAGCGGTTCGTTGAGGATCAGATTGAAGGCCGGCATGTGCGCGAGTGAACCGATCTCGCGAAGGTGTGCGCTCCAGAGTTGGTCGAAAAGCTCGCGGAGCGAGGCAGTGAAACTGCCCGGCCGGGTCAATAGCACTGTCGTCGTGAGTATCAGTGTCGCCAGCGCGGCCACCACCGCCGCTAGATTCAGCGGCACGCGACGCGTGGTTGAGCTACCGATTGCGTTCGCGACGAGTCGTGCTCCAAGCCACGCGATGCCGGCGGCGACGATCCCGAACGGGTGACTCAGCGTCATCATCGCCAGAGATATGCCTGCCAGTATCGACCAGCCGATACCTTCGCCTGACTTGTCGCGGATCGTGGACAACAGGATGAGCATCGTGCCGAGTGCGACCAACGCCGCGCCGTCCACTGTGCGCGCGGCGACGATGAGCGTTGGGGACAATGCCGCCAGCACAAGTCCGCTCGCCGCGACCTGCCAGCCAAGGTGACGAACGAACGCTAGCCAGACCAGCGTCGCTGCGATTCCCGCGGCTGCGAAGCCCACCCGGACGACGGCGTCGTTTGCGCCCCCCGCGAACATGGCAAGCGCGGCCCACTCGACTGTTGTCGCAACTCCGTGGAGGTCTACCGCGGCCGTTTCTCCACGCACCAGCCGGTAGGCATCCGTCGCGGCGTTGGCGCCTGTGATCGAGAGTGGCCACCGGTCCAACCCGGCCAGCCGGAGCAGGGTTGCGGCGACGATGGCGATGCCGGCCAGCGCCCAACGGCCGGCGGCAAACGGCAGATCGATCGCCCGGTCGAGTACGGTCGTCTCCAACGGCTCGGGCTCTCGGATATCGTCGTCCAGCGCGAGATCACGGCTCAAGCGGTCGATGCCCTTTCATCACCTAGTAGCGAATCGCGTTCCAGGTCGTCAACAGGTCATTGCGTATGTAGACGCGGAAGTTGTATGAGCCGATCGGCGCCCACAGCTCCCGAAACGCCACGAGGCGAAACATCTTCGCCTGCTCGGCGGGATCGCGCATCCCCCAGACCGAATGCCAGACACTGCCGACGACATCACCAGCGGTGAACGGACCCTTCTGGTCTGTCTGATAGTTCTGCCGGCTCGCGTTGTTCAGCTCCGGCGCGATCGCGAACTTGCGATAGGTTTCGTCTTCGGGGAACCACCACCGCATCGCATATTCGGTATAGGTGTAGCCCGAGAGCATCTGCAGGTTCTCGGCCGTCAGGTTGTCGTTCGCGATCAGAACGACTGGCGCATCCGGCGTCTGGGAGATCGTCGTGCCGAAGTAGTGGCGGTTAGGGTAGTTGCGAAGATACCACTGAAATGGCCATGACGTGCCGGAGTCGTACGAGACCACCATGTCCTTACCGCCGGTCAATTCGCGTGAGAGTGTCCCGATGTCGGACATGACACGCGTGACATCCGGCGAGGTCTGGACATAGATAAGCATGTCCTTCGGGGTGTCGCCTTCCTGATAAGACATCCGGAAGCCGACATGTGTCTGGGCGACGAGGAGCATGCCCACCGCGGCGATCCCGAGCACACTTGCAGCCAGGCGCGGCCCCATTCGAGCGCCACTCCAGACGATCAGGGCGACCACGGCGAGAATTGGCAGGTACAGAATCCACGGATGATCGACGATGATCGGCCGCCTCTCCCGGATCAGCGCTCCACTGCCCTGGCGAACCCACGGGCCTGCGCTTGCCCACGACCAGAGCGCAAACCACCCAGCCGCAAGGAGCAGAATGCCAGCGGCGGGTATCCAGATGAAGCGCGTTGGGAGCTGCCGTTCGCTCACCGCTCGTTCGACGTTCTCGGCCGCGGATCCGACGACCGATGCCGCGAGAATCGCCAGCGGCAGCACGGTGTGGACCGTTAGCCAGGGCATCTTCTCGCCAGCCCAGGAGTAGATCGCGAGGTTCATGAACGCCCAGTAGAGCGCGAAGCCACGAAGATAGGTGCGCGAATCGACAGGCCGGCGAAACAGCACGGCCGGCACGATGCGTCGTATTGTCAAGCCGATCGCGATCGGAAACAGCAGCACGGCAACGAACTCGTACTGCGCCATCAGCACGAGGTAGTAGAACCATGGCTGCTCCGCCCGCTGGACATCGTGCTGGCCGAGCCAGTAGCCGAGCGCGCCAACGGTTCCGCTGGCGAGGCCGGCCATGTTGGTGAACATGCTGGTGTACAGCGCAACAAACGCCGTCAACCCGAGCCCGATCGCCAGCCAGAGCGTCCGACGGTTGGTCAGGAGCGTCAACAGCGCCGCTCCAGTTGAGCCCGGTGGCTGGTTGCCGAGCACACCCGCGAGCCAGCCGCTTTCCTCCGCGTTGCGCGCTCTCTCGAGTGTGCTGAGCGTGGCGACTATCCCGAGCACCAGCACGCCGATCGCAGCGAGGAAGGTTGGATGGACAACAAGGTCGACCGCGAACGCCCGGATGTTGTCGCCGGTTGGGTGCTCCCAGGGAATACTCGGCAACGGCGGCGCGCCGAACCGTGGCATCAGAAGCCAGACGGCCGCCAACCCGCCTCCGGCGCCAGCGACGACGCCGAATGCTGCCCGGCTCACCTGCCAGGTGACAACCCCTAGCACGAACGTCACCAGGATGAAG
>MTKZ01014043.1_pt1 | contig 26507 bp, 10 predicted proteins | sample 1042781 | NCBI WGS metagenome assembly MTKZ01 (sample SAMN06212207, study PRJNA360539) | anaerobic digester metagenome | biome: Wastewater treatment plant; material: sludge; isolation source: anaerobic digester fed with sludge from wastewater treatment plant | place: Denmark: WWTP Viborg ... | reverse complement strand
CGCGTCAAGGAACTTGCTGCGCTGCGATGTGCCTTGCCGATCTACCATCCGAAGGTGTCGACAGACGTGTCGGGAAAACGGAACGGCCAGTTCGTCGAGGGTGACCAACTCCCGATCCTGGGCGCCCAGCTCCAGCAGCGACCGCCCCAAGGCCAACTTGTACGAGGCGACGTTTCGGCCTCACAGGATCTGCGCCCGCCAGTAGGAATCGAGCGATGGCCGCTCGTCGGTGAATTGTTCGACTGCCGTTCGGTGTATCACTCAAACAGTTTGATCGAACGCTCACGGTGGAAAACGGTCTTGTTGGAAGCGAATGCAGACCAAGACGAAGGTCAGCGAGAACGCATTGCGGAGCAGCCACACCAACGGTGGCAAGCCGCTAGGCGATTACGCCTGAACGGGCGACGAACGCCACGTCAGAAAAGGCGTAGCTGGCTGTATCGCCGTGTGGCGTCGAGTCACGAATCAGCTCGGTCGTCCAGTTCGCATCCGGAACGGCGCATATTGGGGCGAGTGCGTGCCGATTAGCGCTTTGCAGTTCGCCCAACTGCCACCGTCTGGACTCGAACGTCGACCTTGAAGCTCGTCGACCGTCAGCACGACTATATGAAATTAATCATCCGGTCAGTGACGACTCTGTCATCAATTATGCGAGGCCTGGAGAACGGGCAATAATGACTAAAAGACGGTTGATTTTGTCCATAAATCTAAACCAAATTCCCTCTAAACTGGGGGCGTGTCACTTAGTTCCGCCGGGTCTAAGTCCAGAGCAAGAGCGTCCCTTAAGGCGTCAAGCGAGAGACGCGGCTCGTCGTTGCTGCCTGACTCAGACGAGCCTGGGGACCAATAGGAAGAGTGGGCCTTGAGGGTATGAGTGCGAATCCAGTTTGGTCCGCGCACCGCGACGTCGAGCACTCCTGGCCCGAAACAGGGAGCAAGGGGGCCACCCACGAGATCGCCAGCTACTCCGGCCCATGTTGGCATATAGAGGTTGGTCCATCTTGTTGGGCCGAAAGGGGCACCATGGTGAGGAGCTCGGAGATGGAAAGAGTCACTGGGCGCGCCGAAAGGCTTCCAAATCTGATACGAAAAGCGATCTAAAGAGCCGTGCTCCTCGTCGATAATTGGTGGACAGGTAGGAAGCTCGCGCTCCACTTGTCGTTGGATGAGATCGTCTGAGTCCTTCGCTAGTAGTAACGGTGCGTGAGTTAAGGGGCTGCCAACTGTAATTAAATCCGTAATCCGCCAAGCATTTCCCAACTTTGACATTTCTTGAAAAAGCTCCCACTGGGCATTTTGGTATTCTTGTACCAGCGATATCCTGCAGTCTTTGGTACTGGGATTCCGCTTGAGTTGTTCGCTTAAAGCATTTGCTAGCCGCTCCGCCTCGGCCAGTGCTGACTGTTCGCAGGGTTGAGGTCTACTATAGGTCGAGTGCATTTCGGCCCAGAGCTGCCTTAAGAGATCGTAGGCGATTACGCTGCCGAGACTGTGTCCGACGACAACAATTCGCTCATATAGCGGTTCGCCCTTTGGGCCTTTTGCATCATGGAGGCTTCGGAGGAGCTGTAGGCCCTCATCACGAATTGTTCGCCGCATCTTAATATTTTCGGGGATCGGACTGAGGTATCGTGCGGCATCGCCCAGCGACTTCACTAAAAAACCCTGCACGATGGCCCAAACGGTGGTGAGACAAAACCCAATCCAGATGTTGCTCGCCACTCCGGTATCGGGTGCTTTGCGAAGGAACCACTGAAACCAGAAGGCCAGCCCGGCCACGAGAAGGCCCCAAGACAAAAACCAGATCGTTTTAAGGTTAGGTGGAATTTTGCTAGGCTTGCGCAATAGTAACGATTTTGTCCATCCGGCTACGTGGGCCAATGTGGTTCCATCGACTTGAGAAGCCCAGTAGTACTCAAAAAAGTGCGTGCGTGGCTGCTGACGGTTCTGGAGTGTACGAAGTTCGAGCGTTCCCGATAGCGGGTCAGGCTTGCTAAAATACTGTGGGCCAGCAGGGGCGCTAGGTAGTACGGACGCTACGAAGCTGCGTACCGTCCCCATGGGTTTCTGCTCGCCGATACCATGAATCACAACGACTGCTTGAGTTCTTCGTTTCCTCATTCGGAGTACCCATCCCGTAGATGCCCGATGGCGGCTGATACCGAGAGGCCATCCTCTCACTAACTAGCCATCGATGCACCCAAATTGCGGAGTTCCCTGTCCGGCCACTGAGCGCTGTCTTCCAGCGGATGCAGAGCTGAGCAGTTCTTCCGGTCGTTAAGAGCGTGGTACTCAAGGCTCGGCCCAGGTCACCATCGCTGACGACCTGTCATGGAGTGAGTCGCGATGCAGGAACTGCCCTCCCCCGAGGGAGGGAACCTCGGTAAGGCGAAAAGGAGACCGCAGCTAGCTTGCTGGACGTCGCCAACCTGCTGGCCATTAATTGATTAGGGCATCTCAACGAGCTCCCAGCGCTGCGACGCGGTCCTCGCTTGCAAGTCTTATTCCCGAACTTCAACCCTCCGGTCCTTCCGACCTTTCCGGCGGAGGGGGCGAAACCGTGAAGGGCTGCGAGCCACGCTCGCAGATTGGCGGGAATGAATCGTCGGGTCTCGCTAGTCGCTACCGTGAGAGATCGCAGTCCTAGGGGAGTGGGTTTTGGCAGAGTCGGCGACAAGCGCGCAACAACTGGATCTCATCGCAGCGGGTTCACGCGTGATCGTGCGTGACCAGGACTGGCAGGTCATCGAACTCGAACGACATTCGATGGGAAGTCGGGCGATCGTTCGTTGCATCGGCCGGAGCGAACTCGTCCGCGATCAGGCTGCATCGTTCTTCTCGGATCTCGATGTTATCGAGCCGGAGGATCCGACTCGAACCCGTTTTCGCCTAGATACCTCCCCAAGCGGGGTCGAGACCAGGCTGGTTCTTGAGAGCGTTCTCCACCGGACCCCAGTCCCCGTGTCGAATACGGATCTCACCGTCGGCCACCTGCTGCTCGCTGATGATCTGCCATTCCAACGTGAGCCGTTCCGCAAGGCGACGACGCAGCTGCAGCCCCGGCTCTTGATCGCCGATGCCGTCGGGCTGGGCAAGACGATCGAGGTTGGGATGCTCCTTGCTGAACTTCAACGACGCGGCCGAGCCAACCGGGTGCTGGCCGTCGTACCTCGGCACATCCTCGATCAGATCCAACACGAGCTGTGGTGCCGCTGTGCCTTTCCTCTCGTTCGACTCGACTCTGAAGGAATCCAGCGGGTCCGGCAGAGGATCCCGGCAGGTCGCAACCCGTTCACCTACTTCAACCGTGTCATCGTCTCGATCGACACAATCAAGAATCCCAGTCGATACCGGCACCATCTGGAGCGCGTCCGTTGGGATGCCGTGTGGATCGACGAAGCCCACAGCGCGACCAATAGGGCGAGCCTCCGCAGTCAGGTCGCTCGTGTCCTCGCACCTAATGCCGACGCGCTCATCCTCACGACCGCGACACCGCACAATGGAAAATCGGAGTCCTTCGCCGAGTTGATCTCGCTGCTCGATCCGACGGCTGTTCCGGACCCAAAGGAGGTCACGGCCGAGGACATCGAGCACCTGGTCATTCGTCGTCACAAGAAGTCACCCGACGTCGAAGCGGTCATTGGCGACCGGTGGGCCGAACGCGCCGAGCCCGTTCCGGTCGCCGTAATACCGAGCCCTGATGAGGAAGCGGTCTTTGCAGAACTGAGCGAGACCTGGCTGAACCCCGAGAAGTCCGCCCCCTGCGAGGATCGCCTCTTTCCTTACACCTTGCTGAAGGGAGCGCTCTCCTCACCAGCCGCGCTCTCCGAGTCGATCGATAACCGCCTCAACAAATACGGGACAGCGGTTCCGCTTGATCCGTCGACCCCGACTGACTCCCCAGAGGTCGAAGCGCTCCGCCGCCTCCGAGTCAAGGCCCAGGAGGCGATGGACAACGCACCAGCCAAGCTCGCGAAGCTTGTCGCCACGCTCCGCGAGATCGGGGTTGACAAGGAGTCGAACGTCCGAGTTGTGATTTTCTCCGAGCGTGTTCGCACCCTTGATTGGATCGCTGAAGCCGTTCGGGACGAACTCGGGATGGCTGACAAGCAGGTCGAGACGTTCCACAACTCTAAGAGCGACGAGGAGCAACAACAGATCGTTGAGGCGTTCTCGATGGCCTCGGCCCCGATCCGTGTCCTCGTGACGTCCGATATCGCGTCTGAGGGCGTGAACCTTCACAAGCAGTGCCATCACCTGATCCACTTTGACCTCCCTTGGTCGCTGATCACCCTCGAACAACGCAACGGCCGCATTGATCGCTATGGCCAACTCCACCGCCCGGAAATCCGCTACCTCATCTACAACCCTGCCGATGAGGAGACCGCCAGCGACGTTCGTGTCGTGTCGAAGCTCGTCGAGAAGGAGAACACCGCCCACAAAGCGTTGGGTGATGCAGCGTCTGTCATGGGGCTCTACAGCGAATCGGCTGAGCAGAGCGCGATTATCGATGCCCTGCGTAAGCGCACCACCGACGAGCGAGAAGCGGCGCTTGAGGAAGCCGTGCCGACAGCCAACACCTTTGATCCGTGGGCGTTCGCCGGCCTCGACACCCCGCCTGAAGCAGAGTCATCAGCGCCTCCGGTTGCCACGAGCCCGGTCCCTTCGCTCTTCAACTGCCCGGATGACTTCCTCAGGGTCGGAGCCACCCTGGTCTACGGCGACTTGAGCCAGATCGGCTGGGAGACCGACGGTCAGGTCCTGAGCTTCGAGCCGCCCCAGGATCTCTTGCGCCGACTCGATGCGCTCCCGCAGTCATACTTGCGTCAGCGCAACCTGGCCGGTCGACTGCGACTCACCACCGACCAGCGTGTGGCCACCCAATCGCTCGATGACGCCGTCAATGCCAAAGCCGATTCGGGAGACACCGGAACCGCCTGGCCCGAAGTCCACTACCTCGGTCCTCAGCATCCGGTACTCGACTGGCTTGCGGACAAACTCCTTTACCGGGTCCAACGCAACGAAGCCATCGCCATTGCATGTGCAGTCGACGCCCCCACCGTTCTCGTCTCCGGTGTCTGGTCCAACAAGCTCGGTGAGCCGATCGCCTCTGTATGGCTGGCCGCCACGATCGAGGACGAGATGGTCACATTTGCGGACATGTTCCCGACCCTTGCGGCCGCCGGTGTTGCTGAAGGCATGGTCAACCCTGTCTGGCAAGGCGACATGGCCGTGGTTGAGGCACAGCTCGGCCCGATCGTCACCGCCGTCGAAAGCAACCTTGCGGCGCATATGGAAGGGCCGTTGGAAAAGGTCAGCGAGCGGCTCGAGGCCACGAGAACGAGGCTCGAACGATGGCAGATCAGCGCACGGGCCGTTGCCGATGAGATGAAGCCCGGCCCGCATCGCGACCGTCGTTTCTCTGACATCGATCGGGTGACCCGTCAGATCGAAGGGTTGATTGCCGATAACACAGCCGCCCCATCACCGCTGATCCGCGTCATTGGCGCGCTTGTTCCGAGGAACTGACATGGCTCCTCGGACAAATAAGGCAGCGTCGGCTGAGAAGAGCCTGCCCTCGGTCGTCAACCAGGCCTACTTCAGTGACTACTTCCTTTCGTACCGACTCGACGCCGGTCTCGACGAGCTCTATAAGCGATGGGACGCCGCCGAACGCAAGGGGGACCGTACGGCGAGAAGTCGCGTTCGCGGTCTCTCCAACGCCTTCGACAAGTTTCGGGTCGATGCCGCCCTCACGTCGCCCGATGGCGAGACGGACGACGGACGACTCGATCTCGGTATTTTGTCGACTGACTCGGTTGAGGCGCTCCGCGACCTCAACGACGAGGTGTTGCTGGCTCTGGGCTGGATGCCGAATCGCGACGAGGTAGTGACGCTGACGTCCGGCGACAAGACGCTCGAGATTCCAACTGCCCACGTCTGTGAGACATCAACCGGCCTATTGCTCCTCGCTCTTGACGGGGTCTTCGCCACGGACCCCTCGACGGTCGTCGCTACCAAGACGGCTCCGGCTGGAACGCTGCTCGACCCCGTGCGAGTTGGGGGCAAGGCGGAAGGACGAACCGCCCTCGAAGCAGCTCAGCTCATCTTTACCGCCGACGACCCCCCGAACTACCTCCTCATTACTTCAGGAGGGTCGATCACACTGCTCGATCGCGATCGATGGGGGGAGGGCGTCCTTCTTGCCGCCAACCTCGACAACGCAGTTGCACGGAACGATGACCGAGCGAAAGGTGAACTGTCTGCGATCGCCGCCCTGTTCAGTGCTGACGCCATCGATCCCGATGAGGACGCCCAGTCGATTCTCACTGCACTTCTCGACAAGGCCGCCAATGAGTCGGCCGGAGTCTCGAAGGAGCTGCGACATGGCGTCCGACGCAGCGTCGAACTCCTCGCCAATGCCGTCGTGAGGGACATCCGCCACCGGCAGAAGGGCGCATGGCGACAGATCGATCCCGACGACCTCACCCTCCAGAGTCTCCGCTACCTCTACCGAGTGATCGTGCTCTTGTTCGCCGAAGCTCGTCCCGAGCTTGGCATCCTCCCCGTTGACGACCCGGACTACCAGGCCGGATACAGCCTGGCCAGGCTCCGCGAAACCGCCCTCACCGAGCTTCATGATGATCGAGCTCGTGAAAGTACCCATCTCCAGCAGTCGCTAGCGGTCCTGTTCCGCCTCGTCAACGACGGGTATGAGCCTGAAGCGACCTTGGAGATCGATGCTCGAGGATTGACCTTCCCTGGTCTGGGGTCGACGCTGTTCTCCGAGCGAGCCTGCCCGCTGCTCGACCGTTCCAGGATCACCGACGAAACACTGCAGCAGGTACTCGCCAACCTCTGCTTCTCGAAGGAACAGCGCGGTCGTAGCCGGCAGGCCCTGAGCTACGCGACCCTTGGCATCAATCAATTGGGCGCGGTGTACGAGGGCCTCATGGCCTACAAGGGGTTCCTCGCGACTGAGGAGCTCTTCGAGATTGCCAATGATGGCGACCCTGACAACGGCTCTTGGGTCATCCCGGTCGACCGGGCCAAGGAGTTCCCCGACGACGTGTTTCTCGTCGAGGGAGCGGAGGGGCAGGAGCGACCTGTCCGGTATCGTGAAGGCGATTTTGTGTTCCGGTTATCTGGCCGAGACCGTCAGCGGTCAGCCAGCTACTACACACCCGAGGTACTCACTGAGTTCACCGTCCGCCATACCCTCGACGTGTACTGGGAGGAACATCCCGACTTGGCTGCCGCTGACGTTCTCGAGCTCACCGTGTGTGAGCCAGCGCTCGGCAGCGGCGCGTTCCTCAACGAAGCGATCATCCAGCTCGCCGAGCGTTATCTCAAGGCAGCCCAAGACGAGGCGGGCGAGATTATCGACCCCGATCAGTACCAGCTCGAACTACAGAAGACGAAGGCCCACTTCGCCATCAACCAGTGCTATGGCGTCGACCTCAACCCCACTGCGGTCGAGCTCGCTGAGGTCAGCTTGTGGCTGAACTGCATGTACCCCGGGCTCCGTGCTCCCCACTTTGGCGCCCGGCTCCGTCGTGGCAACAGCTTGATCGGTGCCCGCCGCGCCGTATACACCGTCGAGCAGGCGAAGAAGCAGCCGTGGAAAGGGACGAACCGCAAGCCTGCCGTCGCTCCGACCGAATTTCCCTTTGACGATGTCCCACTCGGCGAGGCATCCGGGATCCATCACTTCCTTCTCCCGGGCGAAGGATGGGGCATAGCTGCGTCCGCCGGCGAGCTTAAGGGTGTCGGCGGTAAGCATCCCAGGCCAGGGCTGGCGGAGCAGTGGTCCGAGACCGTTCGGGCCTGGCGCAAGCGGGCCCACGCCGTGCCGACCAAACACCAGCTCGACCGGTTGCAGGCCCTCGCTCGGCGTGTGGACCGAGCGTGGGCGACCGCCGCTCAAGATGGACGGAATTACCTGCGGGCGAACTCTCGCGCTGTCAACCTCTGGGGCAGGAACTCGGCCAAGTTGCCGTCAGGTGGAAGCGGCAGGTTCAACGATCCAGAAGGTCCGTCTGCTCGACTCCGACTCCTCATGGACGCATGGTGCGCGCTCTGGATGTGGGGTCCGGCGAACGGATCATTGCTGCCCAGCGTCGATGCGTGGATTGAGGCCGGCGAGCTCCTTCTGGGGCAGCCGGACTCGGCAGACACAGGCGAGCTGTTCACGCCGAACGAGCTTGCCGATGGGACCCTTGAGTCGGTCGAGAGTTTCGGGCGGGCCTCGGTGGTGGAGGTCATTCAACGTCACCCATGGCTACGGGAGTGCCGGAACATCGCAGCTGACCAAGCGTTCTTTCACTGGGAGCTTGAGCAGCCGACTGTGTTCGATGGTGGCGGATTCGAGCTCCAGGTCGGGAACCCGCCCTGGGTGCGGCCCCGATGGTCGGATGATTTCGTGCTCGCAGAGTACGACCCGTTTTTTGGTGTAGCGCCGTCGATCACGCAAGAGCAACGGATTGAACGCCGCGGCGTCGTGCTCGCTGCCCCAGCTGCCCGCAAGCAGTACATGACGGAGCTCGCCGAGAACGAAGGTCTCAACGATCTGCTGGGTGCAGGGTCCCGCGAACCGCTCCTTGTCGGACAACAGAACAACCTGTACCTGCTCTTCATCACCAACTCCTGGCGTCGACAGGCCAGCGGCGGTGTGACAGCGCTGCTTCATCCAGAGGGCTTCTTGAGCGACCCGAAGGCAGCGGAACTTCGTGCGACGGCATACCGGCGTTACCGGCGTCACTACCACTTCATCAACGAACTCATGCTGTTCGCAGAGATCAGCGATACGCGTGAGTACGGGGTCCACGTCTACTCATCTGAGCGGGAGGATCCGTCGTTTACGCAGGCAGCGTTTCTGTATCACCCGTCAGTCGTCGATCGCAGCATCGGACACGACGGTACCGGAGAGCTTCCCGGTCGCAAGCTGCCTGCGGGGGGCTGGGACCTTCGGCCACACGCAGAACGGTTTGTCGAGGTCGACGCTGGCACGCTTTCGTCCTGGGCAGCACTCCTGGCCTACAGCGAGCCGCCTTCATCGCCGGTTATCAAGAACGTAACGTCAGCTGAGGCTGCGGCAGCCGAGGCCCTTGGCAGACATTCGCACAGGCTCGGATCTCAGGGCCTTTTCTGGACACGCGGAGTCGAGGAGTCTGCGGCCGAGCGCGCAGGGCTACTTGAGCAACGGACGGACCGGCCCGCTGCATGGACAGACGTCGTTCTTCAGGGCCCACATTTCGGTATCTCCAATCCGTTCCAGAAGGAGCCCAGGCTAAGTGGGCTGCATCAGCAGGACTACGACGAGATTGATCTCAACGAGCTTTCAGAGTCACACATTCCACGGACAAATTGGCAACGCAAGGCAAGCAGGTCAGCGTTGGCGACATCGCTTGAAACGTGGGATGGCATTCCATACTCGGAGAGCTTCCGAGCCATAGTACGAAAGCGCATTCCTTCCAACACGTACCGATCGCTGTTTGTGTCACTCTGCCCGCGTGGGCCGATCGCTACCAATATCTGTTACTTCGGGGGTTACGCAGACGAGACCGACACCGCCCTGCTTGTCGGCGTTTTGTCGGGATTGCTTTCCGACTTCTTCATCCGAATTACCGATACCACCGACGTGACCGAAGGCGTAATTGGGCGACTTCCGGCGATGCGAAAGGAAAGTACGTTCTCGGCGCCTGTGCTCCACCGCGTGGCCCGGCTCAACTGCCTGACCGACGACTTCGCTGATCTCTGGAGCTCGCTACATTCCGAGCATTGGACCGAGGACGATTTCGCCGATAGTGCACGTGCCACCCGCTCTATCGCCTCGCCTCCAACTACCTGGGACATGGGCGTTCCGGTCCGGACAGACCTTGACAGGTGGCTGCTTCTCACCGAGCTTGATGCACTCGGGGCACTTGTGCTGGGAGTCGACCCGGCTGGGTTGACCGCCGTCTACAACTCCCAGTTCCCAGTGCTGCGTGCCTACGAGCATCAGATGGTGTTCGACGCTAAAGGTCGACAGCTCTGCGGCGACTGGCACCAGCACGGATTTCTTCAGGCGCAGCTTGAAGCACAGGCCAAGGAGGAAGGAACCCGGGGATGGGTCAGGGTGTGGGACCGGGTCTCTGCTTACCTCGGGGGAGATCGCGACGTTGATCTCGGGCCGTTCGAACCGCCCTTCACTTCTGCCGATCGGGTCGAAGCGATGACGAGTGCCTACGACGTCTTCGTCGAACGATATGGCCTCGACCCGGCGACACCCAGTGGTTTGGCGTCGTGATTCCGTCTCTTGTTGCTCGGGAGCTTCGTGGCTCGATCGTCGAGTACCTCGCAACGACGTTCGCGCTCTCCGAGGACGAGGCCTACAAGACACTCACCGAGTTTCTCTTGGATGAGGTAGACGGGATCTTCCGTGGTCCGTACCTGCGTGTCCGGCTGCCGTTTGTCGAAGCTCCTGACGATTCGGACCTAGGCCTTGCGTGGGCACCTCCCGGGTTTCGGCCGTACTTGCACCAGCTTCTGGCGTGGCAGCGGCTTTCTGGTCGAGGGCGGACGCCGAAGCCAACCCTGATTACCACCGGGACCGGTTCTGGTAAGTCGGAGGGCTTCCTGATCCCGGCCATCGATCACGCTATCTCTGCTCGTGGTCGGGGCCAGCGGGGCATCAAGGCGCTCGTGCTGTATCCCATGAACGCCCTCGTCACAGACCAGGAGCGACGTATCGCAGCGCTCCTCACGGATCCGGAAGCTCAAGCCGCCGGTGTTCGCGGAGGGGTGTGGATCGGCGATGACGGCTCGATCCGTCCACGTCGGGCGATGGACGGATCGCACCTCATCTCCGACCCGGCAGAACTGCAAGCCGACCCACCCGACATCCTTCTCACCAACTACAAGATGCTCGACCGGCTCCTGACGAACTGGACTCGGCAACGCCTGTGGGCGGCAAATACCCGGCCAACCGACGACGACAGTTGGGAGCAGCCCCTGAAATACCTGGTCCTCGACGAGTTCCATACGTACGACGGCGCACAGGGCACCGACGTGGCAATGCTGCTCCGGCGACTCGGGTATCGCCTCAACACAGCGACCACAGCTTCGCCGCTCACCGGCGTCGGATGTGTTGGCACGTCAGCCACGCTCGGGTCGTCCCCGACAGCAGCGGCCGATATGTGCAGCTTCGCATCCCGCGTGTTCGGAGTGCGGTTCGATGCGTCGTCGATCATCGGGGAACAGCGGCGAACCGTCGCGGAAGTATGCGGCGACATCGACTTTGGGATGCCTGTCCCTAGCCCGGAAGATCTGATCGCTCTCGATCCGCTTGACCTCGACGCGCTAGCCGAGGCTTTCACCGGCGAGGGGTTCGACGACGCCAAGTCCGTGGGCGATCGGTTACTACGGCATCGAGTCACGGCAAGCCTGCTCCGCGTCGCGGCTGACCGTCCCCGCCGGTGGCCCGATGCGGTCGCCGGCGTGGCACAGCAGATCCCCGAGTGGGGCGAGGCTTTGACGCGCGACGTGGACGCAGTCGAAGAAGGCCTCGAGCGGTTTGTCGCCCTGGTTTCGCAGGCCAAGGGCCGCACCAGTACTGGTGGGATCCGACCGCTCTTCTCCGTCGAGGTGCAGCTGTGGATACGAGAAGTCACGCGTCTCAAGCGTCTCGTGTCTGGCACGCCCGGGTTCCGCTGGGCGGACTCACCACCAAACGATCATGACGACGCTACCCACGAGCTGCCATCGGTGTACTGCACCTCATGCGGCCGGTCCGGCTGGCTCGGGGTCGTGAACCGAGCCGGGGGACAGGGTGCTGCGGCGATCGAACGTCTTGTATATGACCACGATACCGACCCCTATCTCGTGTCGGTGCGGGACCGCGAACGGACTAGGACGATGCTTCGAGCCAACGCGCCCGAGCCGGACGTCCTCTGGCTCGACCCCGCCAGCGGTCAAGTCCACAAGGGCGATGACGACAAAGCAACGCGTATCCCTGTGCTCGTCGCCGGGATGACCGGCGAAGAGTCCACCGAAGAATCGCGCGACGAAGCCGCCAAACGCCAACAATGCCCGTCGTGCGGCACCCGAGACGCCATCCGGTTCCTCGGGTCACGGGTCACGACGCTCGCGTCGGTGAGCATCACCCAGATGTTCGGCTCCGACTACGTCGCCGACGACGAACGCAAGCTGCTCGCCTTCACCGACTCGGTCCAGGACGCCTCCCACCGCGCCGCATTCTTCTCGGGCCGAACGCATCGCTTTAATCTCCGGGCCACCCTCTCCGGTGCGCTCCAGTCAAAGGGACGCGTGCCACTTCAGCGCGTCGCCGAGGTCGTCCTCACCAAGGCCGACCAGGGTGATCGCCCGCTCGACGACGTCTTCGCACTCGTCCCGCCCGACCTTCTGTGGGAGGGCTGGTTGGCAGCGTCATGGGAATCACCCGGGACTAACGCCGCCCAGGAAGCCCGCGACGGTCTGGCCGAACGACTCGGTTTCGACGCAATTCTCGAAGCAGGGGTGCGATCGCGTCTCGGCCGAACACTGGAGACCACGGGCACCGCCATTGCCGAGGTGCTGATCACCGACGATGAGTGGACCAACCTCGTCCAGTTCGCCACCGAGGCAGTGCAGGCCAACACCGGCCTGCTCCTCACCGACGCCGTCACCATCCAAACGTGGATCCACGGAGTCATCGAACGCCTGAGACTCCGCGGCGGAATCTTCCACCCGTTCCTCGACCGGTACGTCGCCGAGAATGGCAACCGCTGGCGCATTTGGGGTGGTGGCGACCGTCTCGCACCCAAGTTCCCGAAGGGTATAACCGCGCCTGCCTTCTATTCCTCCGCCAAATCCGATGAGTTCGATCCCGTTACCGGACCGCAAAGCTGGCTCCGTCTCTGGTCGAAGAAGGTGCTGGGAATCGAAGGAGCAGCAGCCGACCAGGCGCTCCGAGACCTTCTCCACCTGCTCACCGAGCAAGAGATCCTCGGCGCCCGGACTTCCACCAAAGGGACGGTGTGGGGCCTTCCCGCCGATCGCATCGAGTTCGTAGACATTGCCCCATCTGTCGACGGGTTTCCCCGGACTGAACTCCGGTGCGAGCTGTGTGCGCACCGGCACTACGCCACACCTGAGCGATTCGACGATTGGAATGGCCGACCCTGCCTTCGGCTGCGGTGCACGGGCACCTATAAACCGGCGTCGACATTGCCGACGAACTACTACCGCCACCTCTACCGGTCCGGGCAGATCCGGCGGGTCGTCGCCGCCGAACACACCGGAATGCTCACACGCCAGCGGCGGGAGCTCATCGAGACCGGTTTCAAGGATGGGGGAACGCCTGATGCCCCCAACGTGTTAGCGGCGACACCCACGCTCGAGATGGGGATCGACATTGGCGACCTTTCGGCCGTGATGCTCACCGCAGTCCCGCCAACGCAATCCAGCTACATCCAACGCGTGGGTCGTGCCGGCCGAAAGACGGGAAATGCGTTCGTTACGACATTCGCCGAGGGTGATCCCCGAAGCCTGTACTTTCTCCACGACCCGGAACTGATGATTGCCGGCGACATCACCGCACCGAGCTGTTATCTCGACGCCATTGAGATCCTCCGTCGCCAGTACCTGGCGTTCCTGCTCGATCGAGCCGCCGAAGGCGCTGACGGTCTCATCCCCAGCGCAGGGCAGATGCCACGAACCATTGGGCAGATCGCTTCGTCCGGGCTCCAACCAGGCGGCTGGCTTGCCGAGATCCTCGAAGCCGGTAGGGCCCGAGACTTGGTGACGCGATTTGTAGGCCTCTTTGGGCAACACCTCGACGCTTCCGTTTCTACGCGTCTGGCCTCCTGGGCCTCCGTCGACATGCGACCTCACGTCGAACGGGTCATCGATCGATGGTGGGTGCACATCAAAACCCTCACCAACCAACGAGACCGGCTGCGCGAACGTGAGAAGCCACTCGTCGCCCTGGAGAACCCGACCGATGAGGACAAGGACACGCTCGGACGGGTCGTGGCCGAGTTGCGGTACACCGCCAGTCGAATCATCCGAGCCAAGAGCCAGGACACTCTTGGTGCACTGGAGAGTCTCGGGTTGCTGCCCAACTACACCCTTTTCGACGACACCGTCACCCTTGAGGTGAACCTCTGGGGTCCGAATGACGGCTACGACCCCGGAGACGAACAGAGCAAACGATTCACGTCAAGGGCGGAGGAATACACCAGGCCAGCTTCCATCGCCATTCGCGAGTTGGCGCCGGGCAACTACTTCTACGTCGATGCGCACCGGGTGCGAATCGACTCTGTCGATAATGGCACCGAGAGCGAACCGGCCCACGCAACGTGGCGCTTCTGCCCGTCCTGTGCTTGGGCATCAGCCGATGTGAGCACCACCGTCGTCACCTGCCCGCGATGCGGATCGAATGGAGTCGCTGACCAGGGTGCCATGCTCACGGTCCTGCCGATGCGGGTCGTGTCGTCGACGGAGCGGGAGACCTCGGCGCGAGTCGGCGACGACAGCGAAGACCGCGAGAAGGAATGGCATGAGGTCCTTACCTCCGTCGATATCGCACCTGACGACATCACCGCCGCTCATCTCCACGCCAAGATCGTGTTCGGCGTCGAGGCGGCGCGAGCCGCCCGTATTCGTTATCTCAACCTCGGCCCGCACGGGTCTCGCTCCGGTCAGTCCCGTCAGGTCCGTATCGATGGCTACGACGCCCCGGTCTCACTCTTCACCGTCTGTCGGCATTGTGGCGGCGTTTACGGCATCCGCGGTGACACACGCGACCCGGAAGACTCGAACCACCACCGCACGTGGTGCAAGGTCCGGTCTGGCGCGCGCAAGGAGCAATGGGACAGCCTCGTTCTCGCTCACGAACTCGTTACCGAGGCAGTCAGAATTCTGCTTCCGGTCGCGGAGTTCGAGGCCATCGAACGGGTGCTGTCCTTCAAGGCGGCTCTGCTCCTCGGCCTCCGGGATTCGTTCGGTGGCGACCCGTCGCACCTCCGCGTGATCCAGACCGATTTCCCAGCTCCCGGTGGCGAGCCGGATGACCGTAACCGATTCGTTCTCGTCCATGACACGGTTCCGGGCGGAACCGGCTATCTCCCCCGACTTGCCGACCCTGAACGACTCCGCGAGATCCTGACCCGCGCTGTCGAACTCATCTCTACATGCGAGTGCCAAACCCGAGGCCAGCCCGGCTGCCACCGTTGCCTCTTCACCGCCGTGGGCCGCCATGAGATCCCGCTCGTCTCGCGCGATGTCGCCCTCCAGTTGCTCGATGAGATCCTCACTGGTTGGGACCTCAAGCCCGCCGAGGATGGCACCATCACCGGTGTCAACCTCTCGAACGTTCGACAATCCGAACTGGAACGGATGTTCAAAGCGCTCCTGCATCGTTGGTCGACGGACGGGCCCGCCCGAGTCACCGCCAGACCCGATCCCGACCATGCGAGCCTCGCCCGCTTCGACGTGCGGTTCCAGGATGGACCCCATTGGGAGCTACGGGAGCAGGTCAACCTCGCTGCCCACGGCACCAAGCCCGACTTCTACGCCACCCGCGTCGACGCCACCGGATCCGCTCCCGTAGCCATCTATCTCGACGGCTGGGAGTTCCACGGCAGCGACCCCGACCAGGTCGATAAGGACTCCACCCGCCGCGCGTCAGTCCGAGCAGGCGGCACCCGGGTGTGGGCGCTTACCTGGCACGACGTGAAGGCGACGCTCACGGCGGTGTCGCAGGGTTTGACGGTCGGTTCGGCAACGCCGTTGCCAAACCCCGTACTCCACTCCTCCGCACAAGGAGCGAAGCAAGCATTCGGTGCCAGCCATCCGGCATTCAGCGCTCATTCCCTCGGTGCATTCGACCAGCTGGTGCACTACCTCGCTCATCCCGATGACCAAGCATGGCGGGCCCTGGCCCTGACCACGAGCCTTGCCCCGGGGAATGGTCACACGCTCCCGGTGGACGACATCGGACGAGCAGTCGATGAGCTGGCCTTCGGCGACGTCGTCCAGCCCTCCGATCACGAAACAGGTATCGCAGCGGTTACGTGGACATCGCAGAGCGGTCAGCACGGCGGCTCCATCCTTGAACGTGGACGTGCTCAGATCCTGACCGCCATCGTCTCGCACGACACATCTATTGAGCCCGACAAGGCAAGGTGGACTGACTGGCTCCATCTTGGAAACATCCTCCAGTTTCTCGATGAGAATGCGGTGATCACGACCACCCGGACCTACAGCCACACGGAGTCAGCTTCAACCGGTCCGGTTCCGTCGACACAGTTTTCATCTTCCGATGAGGATCTCCTCGCCGACGTCTTCGATGCCGCTGCCATAGTTCTCGCCGAGCATGCGATCGATGCCGGTTGGTCCGACTTCGAGGTTGCCTTTCCTGCAGGGGACGCTGACGACACACCGATCGAGGTCGCCTGGCCAGCCAGCAAGGTTGGGATTCTGCCAAGCAATGTTGCCCGGCCGACCACCCTCCTGGAATGGGATCTTCGGAGCCCTGCTGGATGGACACAAGAGTCTCTTGTCGAGACCCTCGAGCAAGGAGTTCGCTGATGGCCACGCTCTTATTCGCCAAGGAGTTTTTGGACGACTTCGTCAAGCTCGAACCCCCCGTTCGACAGAAGGTTCGCGAACTGCCAGGCAAGTTCGAGGACGCTACACACACCGGAGTGCACCTCGAGAAGCCAAACGCAACCCGGGATGACCGAATCCGCACCGTTCGCGTCGACCAGTCCGTGCGAGGAGTCGTCGTTCGTCTCGGGGGTGGTAAGTACGCGCTCCTCCGTGTGCTTCCACACGATGACGCATACGAATGGGCGGAGAAGCAGAAGCTCGCGATCAACCCCGTCACCGGTCTCGTCGAGATCCTCGACATCCCTACCGTTGCTGCCCGGGTGGAGGCGGTCACGGCCTCGGAGCCGGTCAATGCCCCGAGCCTTTTCGCTGAGAGGCGCGATCGCGAATTCGCTGCCGTCGGCATCGATGAGGAACTGATCTCCGTGCTCCGTCGAATTGTTGACGAAGCTGAGCTCTACGCCATCGCTAACTATCTCCCGCCAGCGCAAAGCGACGCCGTGCTTATGCTTGCCGACGGTAAGACCACCGATGAGGTCTGGGAGGCGCTCTCTCAGGACTACGACCTCACGGGTGATCCGGTCGATCCCGAAGACATCGACGTTGCGCTCGAACAGCCGGGCACCAAGTCGGCATTCGTCGTCACGACCAGTGACGAGGAACTTGTTGGGCTCCTGTCCGGCGATTTTGAGGCCTGGCGAACCTTCCTGCATCCGGCACAGCGCGCCCTTGCGTATCGCCCCTCGTATCCAGGGCCCGCCAAGGTGACTGGCGGCGCCGGTACGGGCAAGACGGTCGTCGCTATCCACCGGGCGCGCTTCCTTGCCCAACAGCTGATCGACGCCGACGACTCGAACGGTCGTGTCCTGTTAGCGACCTATACAAACAGCCTCACCGACAACCTCGACCGGACGCTCCGCGGGTTCTGCAGCCCCGAGCAGTACCGCCGAATCCAAGTGTCGACCGTAGACTCGTTCGCACGAAAGGCCCTTTCCGTCTCGAAGACCCGCGTGCGGGTCGTTCAGACGGACAGGCTTCAGGATCTAGCCGACCAGGCCGCCAACATGAGCGGCCTGGATGACTTCGGTCTGGATGGTCGGTACTTGATCACCGAATGGGAACAGGTCATTCTCGCCCGTCGGCTCACAAGTCTCGCCGACTACGGCACGAGCCCACGACCCGGTCGCGGCGGCCGGCTGACCCGACCCGCACGAAAAGCAGTCTGGTCAGCACTCGAACGGATGCTCAGTGATCTGCAAGACAAGGGCCAGGCCACATTTCTCCAGATCGCCGACCAAGCGGCGGATCTACTCGCCGCACGTTCTGGACATCCGTATGTGCACGTCGTCGTCGACGAAGCACAGGATCTGCACCCGGCTCAATGGCGTCTCCTCCGCGAGGCAGTTGCGGCCGGACCGAACGACCTCTTCATTGCCGGCGACGCCCATCAGCGCATCTACGATTACCGAGTCAGCCTGCTGAGCCTCGGGATCGACACAAGGGGGAAGTCGCGCCGACTCAAGATCAACTATCGGACGTCGCAGCAGATCCTCGGTTGGACGCTTGGCATCCTCACCGGCCAAGACATCGACGACCTCGACGGCAACCTCGAGCCACAGGTTGGTTATCGCTCTGCGTTCGATGGACCCGCACCGACGATCCAGAAGTTCGCCACACCGGCAGAGGAGGCAGAGTTCGTTGCCGCACAAATCCGAGAGTGGCTCGATGAGGGAGTCGCCCACGCCGCCATTGGCGTTACGGCTCGCACCCGAGATGATCTGCGTGCCGTGCAGGCAGCAATGGATGACGCTGATATCCGCTGGTCGGAGATCNNTGGTCGGAGATCGGTAGCGACACGAAGAAGCCAGGGGTCCGAACGGCGACGATGCACTCCTGCAAGGGGCTGGAATTTGCACGTCTCGCCGTCGTGGCCGCCAACGCCGACAACCTGCCGTTCCCCCTGGCGATCACAGCTGTCGGTGTTGACGAGGCACAACACGACATCGACATTCTTCGAGAACGCTGCCTCCTTTACGTCGCCTGTACCCGCGCTCGGGACGAACTCATCGTGACCTCATCCGGAACCCCGAGCACCCTGCTTCCAGGACAGTGACTATGAACCTTCCGCTCCGCCATCTCTCGATTCGCGTGCCGTGGCATGACGCAGCCTGGAACGGCACCGTCTGTAACGACCCAGTGAACAACGGCTCCTGCCTGCGGCTCGGCAATATTCACGAGCGCCGCAATGATGAGGTTGAGGTCAAGGTCTCAGGCCGCAGAATCGACGAGCTCAATCAATTCGAGGTGCCGCCGTGTGTCGCCGAACGGGCGACGTTCATGGCTGATTTTCCAATCACGAGAACGTTCCAACACCCGTACAGCAAGAGTTCGTCGGTGCACAAGCACTATCGACCAACGCCCATCGAACTCCCCGCATTCACAGCGGGAGCCGTCCCATTCAAGTGGATGCTGCGCAACGAGGCCGTTGAGATCGCTGATTCCCTCGACCTCGTCTTCCACGATGATGCCGAGATGGCTGTCCGGGACCTCATGCAGTTCGGCTCGTCGTGGGTGCAGGACGTCAACAACCAAACTCGGATGCTCGATGCGTTCTTCTCTGCGATCGAACCCCAGCGCTCCTTGGCGTTCTTCTACGCCAAGGAGGTACCTCATACCGAGCAGGCTGGACGGGTTCTCGTCGGCGTCGGTTGGGTCACTAAGTATGGACCGGCAATCGAGTACGACTACGACCTCGGCGAGGGGCACCCAACGCGGTCGATGATCTGGGAGCGCGTCGTTCATCATTCGATCCGTCCCGATGTAGTTGACGGCGGGTTCCTGCTTCCGTATCACGAGGCGATGGAACGGGCGGCCGCAGACCCCTCCTACGATCCTGAAGATGTGGTCGTATTCGCTCCAAACGAAGCATTCGAGCAGTTCTCCTACGGCTCGGAGCACGTCTCCCACGATCATGCGATCGCATCGCTACTCGCCATCATCGAAGGGCTGCAGCGGGCGCAAGATTCGCTTGGCAACAGCTATGCAGCCGAGATCCGTTGGTCGCAGGAACGGCTAGGTGAGCTCTGGAAGCTCCGCGGAGCATTTCCGGGGCTCGGCTCGGCATTGTCGGCGTTCGGCGTGAACCACGGGCACTTGCTGGCGTTTCGAGTGGCCGACGGCCTTTCCGAAGAAGACGATCCATGGCCAGCCGTCCAAGCTGCGCTCGACGACCCGTCATCAGTCGGTGAGGAGTGGGTCGGTCGTGTTGGTCCGACGATGGCAAAGAAGCTGGCGGAACTACCCAGTGAACGTCGAGCTTTGCTGCACCTGCTCGCAAGGTTCGATCTTTCGTCTGCCCAGGCCACGCGCTTCTACGTGCCCGAGGAACGTCACCAGGCCGGTATTGATCTCGCTGACGCTGAGCTGGTCGAGAATCCCTACCTGATCTACGAAACTGACCGAGTCAATCGCGATGCGACGCCAGTGACTGTCGTCGATCGCGGCTCGTTCCCAGCACCAGCGGTGACGTCGGCGTTTCCCATGGCAGCGCCGTCGGCAATGACCGAGGGGCAGGATCCCCGACGTGTTCGTGCCCTGCTTGTCTCGGCCCTCGAGGATTCGGCAAATGACGGTCACACGCTGTTGCCACAGGACCAAATCATCAGGACCGTTCGATCGATGCCGGTCGAGCCGCCGTGTCCTGTCGACGGGGATTCCCTGGCCGCTGTCGAAAGCGATCTCTCACCGACTGTTCAGACCGCCAAGATGTTTGACGGCCGCCCGGGCTACCAGCTCGACCGTCTTGCTGCCGCCCGCACGCGAATTGGCACCGAGGTTCGAAAGAGGGCGACAGCAAAAAAGCGCCACCAAGTTCAAGCCGACTGGGGCGCAGTATTGGAGGACGTGCTCCAATCCACGTCGGTGCCTGACGAGGTGGAGACACTTGCCCGTCAGGAGAAGGCAGCGGCTCTGGAGGAGATGGCTGCGGCGCGATTCTCGGTGGTGGTCGGCGCAGCGGGCACGGGCAAAACAACCTTGCTGGCAGCGTTGTGCACGCAGCCATCGATCCAAGGCGCCGGTGTCACGCTGCTTGCTCCAACTGGCAAGGCTCGGGTCCAGCTCGAGCGGGGGCTTGGGGGTCTGACCGGTATTCGGGCCCGGACGATCGCCCAATTCCTGGTGCCGACCGGCCGCTATGACCCCGCTACCGCTCGGTACTGTCGATCAAAGGAACCCCCGGCGGTCACTGGGGGGACAGTCGTCATCGACGAAGCTTCGATGCTGACGGAGGAGCAGCTCGACGCTGTACTGGACAACGTCAGCCAGATCGAGCGGCTGATCCTCGTCGGTGACCCGCGACAGCTCCCCCCGATCGGCGCGGGCCGCCCGTTCGTCGACATCGTCGAGTTCCTGAAGGACGGTGTTATATCGCCCTTCCCGAAGGTTGGCCCGTCGTTCGCCGAACTGACGATTCTCCGGCGGCAGCGTCCTGGGGCAGACCCGGAGGAATACCGTCACGATCTAGCACTGGCGCAATGGTTCGGCGGAGAGGCTCCGAGTGCCCTCGCCGAGGAAGCATGGGGGCAAGTCCTGTCTGGAAGCCCCAGCGAAACACTTCGATTCGAGCAATGGGACTCGTCGACAGACGTCTTCGAACGGCTCCAGGAGCTGCTCGTTGACGAGATCGATGAGATTTCGGACGTCGATGATCAGACCGGTTTTGGCGCTTCGCTCGGTGGAGTCATCAGCGGCGATTACGTGTACTTCAACAACAGCCGTCCGAACAGCGAAGGAGCGGGTGCGAAGTGCGAAAACTGGCAGATCCTCAGTCCGATTCATGCTACGGGGGCAGGCGTGACCGAATTGAATCGGTCGATCCACCGACATTTCCGAGCCGACTTGATCGAGACAGCGCAGGCATTCGTTAAATACGGGCGAAAAGTGCCCAAGCCCATGGGCCCGGAAGGAATCGTCTACGGCGACAAGGTCATGAACAACCGGAACCACCGGCACAAGGACGTGTACCCGGAGGAGTTCGCTGAGGGGAGCCCATTCACGGGGCCGGCCGAGTTCGTCGCCAATGGCGAGATCGGGATGGTCGTCGGGCAGTTCAAGCGTCGCGGTCAGAAGTTCAAGGTCACACGCCTCAAGGTCGAGTTCTCAACACAGCTCGGCGCCGAGTACGGCTATGGGGCCAGGTACCTTCCAAAGGACGGCGGTGATCCGATACTTGAACTGGCCTACGCGATCACAGTTCACAAGTCGCAGGGTTCGGAGTTCGGCACGACCTTCCTGATCGTGCCAAATCCGTGCCGTCTGCTGTCAAGGGAACTCCTCTACACGGCACTGACCAGACAAACCAAACGTGTTGTAGTGCTCCACCAAGGACCGCTGAACGACCTCCTCTCCTACTCCTCGGTTGATCATTCGGTGACTGCGCAGCGGTACACGAACCTGTTCCGCGACCCACAGCCACAGGATGTCGGGGGCGGTCGATTCCTCGAAGCAAACCTGATTCATCGGACCTCCAACGGAACGCTGGTGAGATCGAAGAGCGAAGTGATCGTTGCGAACGCGCTTTCGGCTGATGGCGTCGAGTTCGCCTACGAGAAGCAGTTCCGCGGTCATGACGACACCATCCGGCTTCCCGACTTTACGATCGAGGATGCGGCCACGGGTGAAACCTATATCTGGGAGCACCTGGGTCTGTTGTCGAACCCGGAGTATGCCCAAGCCTGGGAGCGTAAGAGGGCCTGGTATGCATCGAGTGGTGTGAAGGAAGGGGGTGGGGATGTCGCTACCTTGCTCGTCACGACTGATGACGAACGAGGCGGGATCGACTCTTCCGATGTGCAGACCAAAGTGCAAGAGATCGGATGAAGCGGTGGCGCAACTTTGCTCAGCGAACTGGAGCACCTCACTTGGGTGACCAATGCGGGGTGGTCCGTTCTTGGTTGCTCGATGGTTGAGCCTGTGGTGACGTACTTGGTTGATGGCGGCAGTTCGCCAGGTGAGGTCGCCCTGCTAGGAGCCGGGCATTAAAGCCTCGTTACGTGTTCCCCTCACCTCACGCAATTCTTATCAACCATGGCCCGCATAATTACTGGACCGACTATTCAGGCTTCAAATGAGTAGGCCGATCAAACGCACGGGTAATCTCGCCGTCCCCTTCGGGACGGGCTAGTCTGCCGATGATCGATGAGCATGACGGTCCGGCGCTGAGAAGGTCCTGTGTGTATCGGAAAATGAGCTCCGGATCTAGTGAGCTGTAAGGGGGCGCGTCACGGGCACCCATAGGGTCGACGGCGTCTGCCAGGTGGCCTGCTAGCCAGCCCAGCCCCACGCTCGCCAGGTCGGTTTCGAGGGCGAGAGCGTGTGATCGGGCGATCGAGTTCAACTCTTTAGACCCGCAGGAGCTTGAAAGTAGTTTCAATTGCGCCTCTAAGTTGTGTTCGCACCTGTCCGCTGCGAGCTGGGCGTTATCAGTCTTGAATTGGTTCGCCCGAACGCTTTGCATCAGATATCCGAGCGCGATACCGAGTATTAGGCTGACGGTGATGGCGATGACCGCGGTGAACATGGAGATGTAGCCGTCGTGAGGACCTCCAAGCACGTAGCCGATCGCGGCCGCCCAAGCGATGCCGAACCCCGAGGTCGCCACGACTGCTCTGGGGCTAGTCGCCGGCGTAGGTGGGAGCAGTCCAGACAGATGCGACGCAGATTCTTTCGGAGCGTATTCCATTAGTGGTCCTTGGAGGTGGGGAGAGGCTCGAACAGACGGAAATTCCAGTCGCCGCGTCCAACTTTGCCATACTTGGTGATATCAATCGGCGGCGGCGTGTAGGCTGTTAGGTGTTGCGTAAGTCGATGAATAAATATCGCCGTTGGTCGCGTGTTGTCATCAGCATCGTCCTCGTCCTCCTCCGCGAAGACGAGTTGGCTTTCTGCCTCAAAATCGTTCCAATAGCAGAGGGCAATTGATGAAGCATTATCGTCCCCCACCCTACGTCCCGGCATAACGGTGCCACCACCGAGTACGAACAGAGCGTCCGGCCGGTGGTCTCGGTTCGGAATGTGTCTACATGCGTTTACGTATGACTGCGCAATCGAAAGAAACTGTGGCCGCGAGGCGTATCCGACCACGCCCCCGAACGGCATTGCTGGGGTGCCGGTAGCAGTGGGTGGGCGATCCTTGACTAGTGCCTTTACTGACTCGACATTGCGAACGGCCTCCTCGACGGTTTTTTTTGTAAGCGAGGTTTTGACCTCGATCGTTCCTGAGACAGACTCGATCGGAACTATCCCGAGGTCTTCGGAGCGTAGAAGCGACGATACGTTCTTCGAATCCACGACTACGAGATCCTGCTGACGGCTGATCGACGTCGTGCTGATGATCTGGCCGCTGAAGAGGTTGTAACCTGTCGGCAGTATGTCGCGCAGTGCGCTTTTCAGTATCCCCTCCAGATACTCGCCACGAGCGAGGTCGTGGCCGAAGGCGTTCCGAGCCGCTTGGAGCGCACCGGCCAGTTGGCTGGCAAATAGGACGAAGCCAGCAGAGACCCTACGACGGTGTTCTTCCTCCGAGACCGGCTCGCCAGGTTCTGGTGCTGTAGCCAAGGGAACGCCTCCTTTGGGGGTCGCCACCGGGGTGGCGTCGAACTCAAGGGTCAACCCGCACGGCGCCAAATTCGACCGGTGGTTCCGACCGACGGCGTTGGCGACCGATGAACGTTGGGTTTCTGAACTTGTTGATCAGTTAAGACGATTAGAACTCGTATGTCGAGGTAAATCTGGACCGATCGGCAAGACGAGGACCACTCCGGGACGGTAGGGGGAGAGTTGGGCCCAGGGAAGGGCGGGCGCTCAGGCTGACTTGCAATGAGTGGGATAGTGTTCAATGTTCAGGTGCCTCCTGCTTAAGTAGCTGCGCGGGCGGTACGCAGCGATGTCGACCATGCATCACGGAGAACCTGGTCGAGATCGAGGCCGATAATTGGCGCAGCCGACCGTTTGCATGGATAAGGACGGATCCGACGCACGCTGCGCTCTCCAAATCGAACTTTCGTACGGGTGCAGCGGTGAGCTCTTTCCGGCGACGGTCGGTGACATCACTGTCGGATTGCGGAAGCCGGGCGAAGGCTGCCTCAATGTTGTGGTCTTGAGGGCAACGACCCAGCCCTATCGCAGGCCACCCGGGCTGCCCTTGGAGGTTAAACACCTTCTGTAGAGGTCTTTGTAGCAGTGCTCGAACTATCCGAGATATTGGATCGCTCTGCTGGTCTTTCAGCTTCACCGGCCAGCTACAGCGTGGTCTAGTATTGCGCAGTCTCGGCCGGATCGCTCCGGCGCTGGTGGTCGGCGACGGCTTGTTTGGCCGTGCATCAACCAAGGGGGAACATGGCAGCGACGACTGACGAGGTGCTGCGTGCACCGCTGGTGATCGAATATCCGTTTCGGCGGACGACGGGGCCGGTGATTGGGGCGTTCTTCACCGCACTGCGGGAAGGTCGCCTGTTGGGCATCAAGGCCGCCGATGGTTCGGTGATCTGTCCGCCCCAGGAATACGACCCGGTGAGCGCCGAGCCGCTGACCGAGCTGGTGCTGGTGGGCGACACCGGCACGGTCGAATCGTGGACGTGGGTGACCGAACCCCGGGAGGGCCAGCCGTTCGATCAGCCGTTCGCCTGGGCGTTGGTGCGGCTGGACGGCGCCGATACCCCGATGCTGCACGCCTTGGACGTTGCCTCCCCCGACGACGTGTCGGTGGGGCAGCGGGTTCGGGTGGTGTGGGCCGTGGTACGCAGCGGAGCCATCACCGACTTTCACTTCGCCCTGGATTCCGATGAGCCGACGGAGGCTTCGTCATGAGTGGCGACGATCGAACCATCTCCACCCTGCCCGACGGCCTGTGGATCCAGCCGGACATCGACACGACGGCGATCGACGTGCTGGCCGACACCGAGACGGTGGCCAGCATCCGCACGCCGGCGTCGCTGACCTACAGCTACACGCCGGGCACCGCCCGATCGGGCTTTCTGCGAGGCATGGCCGAGAAGCGGCTGATGGGGGAGCGAGACTCCGAGTCGGGCACGGTGTACACACCGCCGACCGGCGTGATCCCCACCAACGGCCTGGCGGCCAGCGAGCAGGTGGAGCTGGCCCATGTGGGCACGGTCACCAGCTACTGCGTGGTGAACGTGCAGTTCTCAGGCGGCGACCACGACCTGCCGTACGTGACCGCCCTGGTGTTGCCCGACGGCTCGGGCGTGCCCCTCTACGGGCTGATCCAGGAGACCCCCTTCGACCAGATCCACAGCGGCATGCGGGTGGAGGCGGTGTGGGTGGACGACGACGACCTGGCCACCAGCTTCGAGAACATCAAGTGGTGGCGACCCAACGGCGAAGAAGACGCCGACCCTGCCAGCTACGCCCAACACGTCTGAGGTGCCTGTGACTACTTCGAACTTTTCAGCAGGCCGCGACGTTGCCATCGTCGGGTTTGCCCAAACCAAGCACGTGCGTGCAGCGGACACGCTGAGCGAGGTGGAGCTGATCCAACCGGTGATCGCCGAGGTGATGGACCAGGTGGACCTCGACCACCACGGCTTCGACTTCTACTGCTCCGGCTCGTCGGACTACCTGGCCGGGCAGGCGTTCAGCTTTGTGATGACGCTGGACGCCATCGGCGCCTGGCCGCCGGTGGCCGAGAGCCACGTGGAGATGGACGGCGCCTGGGCGCTGTACGAGGCGTACCTGAAGATCCGCTCGGGCCACGCCGACACCGCCCTGGTGTACGGCTACGGCAAGTCGAGCCCCGGCGACCTGCCCCGGGTGCTCAGCCGCATGTGCGAGCCCTATTACACCGCCCCGCTGTGGCCCACCTCGGTGGAGCTGGCCGCCCTCCAGGCCCGGGC
>MTKZ01025920.1_pt1 | contig 26551 bp, 29 predicted proteins | sample 1042781 | NCBI WGS metagenome assembly MTKZ01 (sample SAMN06212207, study PRJNA360539) | anaerobic digester metagenome | biome: Wastewater treatment plant; material: sludge; isolation source: anaerobic digester fed with sludge from wastewater treatment plant | place: Denmark: WWTP Viborg ... | reverse complement strand
GATTCATTCTATTCTTATTAACTTTAGGCACTCCAAACTCTAGGCACTGTGATTAGTTACAAAAAAAGCAGCTAATTAATAATCTTATAACTGCTTGATTTTCTGGTAGCGAGAGGGGAAATAGCCTGCGGCGATTCCCGGAGGGGGTGCTTAACAACGGGAAGCCCGACATGCTGCGCATGTCTCAGGGCTTTTTGTTTCATCCTGTCGCTTGCAAGCAAGCTTGCAGCTCCATCCTGAAACAAAAAGCCCTGGCACTGCGCGCCGGGCTTCCCTTTGTAGCGAGAGGGGGAATTGAACCCCCGACCTCATGATTATGAATCATATAAACCCGTTTTTTGCTGTTTTACCTGATGTTAATAAATAGTTCAAAGAATTATAATTCAGTTTATTGTAAAATTTGAATAGTTCCCATGTTTTATGTAGTTTTATCTCGTTATTGTATTTCAACTTCACTTTTGCTTCACTTCATATCGTCGGAAATGACCATAAAATGCAGACATAGTGTTTTTATACTTCACCAAAATACATTTTTACATGGCTAAAAATGACTTTTCGTTCCAAAATGAGAGAATAGAAAATGTAAGCATGTGCCTTACATTGGACACTCGGAAATCAGAATTAAAAGACTCTCGGAAATCAGAATCAAAACATCCTGTTGCAATAAGAGTGAATGCAAACAGACAGTACATGTATTACAGAACTGGACTAATGTGTACAATTGAAGAATGGGTTAATATCAGAAAATCAAAAACCCGGGGAGAATCTTTTGAGACAAAGACAAAGCAATTGAAAGTTTTCAAAAAGGTAAGAACAGCAGTCTCTGACCTATTGGAACAAGATGCTTTTACCCTGGATGACCTGAAGTCAAGACTGAAAGGTAGAGATACTGAAAGCTTTTCAGAAGCATGGGTAACACTGGCCAATAAAAAGAAAACAGGAACAAAAAACGCTTACATGGGGGCGTTTAATTCATTTGAAAAGCATGTAGGGGAAAATATCCCGTTTAGCCGTGTTGGAAAATCACTGATACAAAAATGGATTGCAGGAATGACAAAAGAAAAGCTATCCTCCACCACGCAGGGGATGTATTTAAGGGCTTGTAGGGTTGTTGTAAATGCTAACATGCCGGGAAAAATAAAACAGGCACAATATCCATTTGAAAAGAAAAAAGGGGGTGAAGATATTAAGATCAATCAGGGCCGCAGCCGAACAGATGAGTATATTGATGTAAGCACCATAAAGAAATTAATGACTTTCAAGGCCCCTGTCTCCTGGCCGAAATATTATGCTGATGTTGTTGAGGAGGCTGTCTCGTTATGGGTCTTCAGTTACCTGGGAAATGGGATGAATCTGGCTGATATGGCTCAACTTCGATATGAGAATCATTACTTTGACACATCCAGGCAAACAGAATTCAGGTTTATACGGCAAAAGACAGCAGATAGCAGTGACAGGGTCATTGAAATAATCATCCCGATTATCCCAGAGCTAAGGGAGGTCATTGTCAAGATAGGAGCAAAACCTAAATTGGATGGGCTTGTCTTACCTCAGATCCTCGATGGAAAAACTGATCCGGAATCTATGACCAAGGCAGTTGCGCAATGGAATTCTAATATCAGGGCAAGATTGAGATCATCATGTAAAGTGCTAAAAATAGATAAGAAAATATCCATGACATGGGCCCGGCATAGCTTTGCAACCAATTTAACCAGGGCAGGCGTTCCCGAACGTTATATCTCCCAGGCAATGGGTCACAGTGCCCAGAATGTGACTCAGCGTTATATCGGTTTCTTTGCGCCAGAAGAAAGGATACAATTTAATAAGATGTTACTTCAAGAAGATACAAAACAAAAAAGCAGTGGAGCATTGGTGGCAGTTTGATAGTGATGTGGATCGACTTGCATACATAAGATCTGTAAGGAAGCTGACGGAATTCTCTGAAAAGGATGTCGATTATGAATCGGTGGTTAAAACTGAGAAACCGGAAAAAAGGATAGCTTACATTGAAAGAAAAATGACAGAACTCAAGGAGGAGGGAACTAAGAAAGGCACTCTTACGAAAAGCTGGATAGATAAAGATGAATGTAAGATATTCCCGAATATTGAAAAAAAGATTTTGGAAGTATGGATTAAGGATAAAAAGGAAATAGAGGAAAACTGGGACGGTCGTGGTCTGCAGGAACCATTTGACAAGCAGCTATTCAAATTTTTTAAAATTTATTTCCCCTATGCCAGACTCGTTGAACTACTCAAAACGTACCAGAAACCTTCCGGAAATGAGGCTTTGTGGAATATGGTTAATGATCAATTGCTCAAAGAGTTCAAGCAGGGGGTAGTGACTCTGGCTGAAAACAACATCTATGACTGGTGCCAGGGTGAGTTTTCTGCGGTTTGTTATCATATTTACCACGCAAAACAAGGGAGGTTTAAGTTCCCGGGCGGGAGGTATATCAAAGACCAAGAAAACAGCTTTGAAGCATTTAGGCGCGAAATGGCAGCTTATTTTGATCGTAAGACCCCTTCTCACAATCTGCAGAAGTCAAAAAACGAACATGAAAAGTTGACACCCAGAAAAAAAGACCTAATAGAAAAAATATGGGGCACTATCCCGGGGCCTAATTCTTGTCAATAATCCGAACGGATTCCGAGGCTTCAATAATGCATTAATCTGAATTATAGGTCATTGACGAATTCAGAAAATCCGACACTTGCCTAAAAATTTTATTTAAAGCTTAGCATCGACGAATTTTGAATCAAACAGAAATGTCAGAATTATGTTCGATGAAAAATTTATTGAAGAGATAGCTGCAGCCAGTGCCAAGGCAACAGCGGCACTGGTCTCAGAGATGCTTGGTAGAAGCAATCAGACACCAAAGAACAGAATCCGGATAGATGGTGTGCGTGGGATCGCAGAATACCTCACCTGTTCGACGGCGACAGCGCAAGCCATGGTAAATGCAGGAAAATTCCCGGTTTACCGGATCGGAAGGAAAATTTTCGTATTCTCCGATGAAGTTGAAGCCGGAATAATGGAGAAAAAGCTTTGAAATCATGGCTAAACGATTTATCGATACTGGCCTTTTCGACGATGACTGGTTCATGGAATTGACTAAGGACGCCAAGATCCTATGGCTGTTTCTCCTGACGAAATGCGACCACGCAGGGATTTTAAAGCTAAACCCAAAACTTTGCCAGCTCCAAACAGGAATTAAAGACTTGGATGAAATTCTCAAACAGTTAGGTAACCGTATCGTAACGGTTAGCGAACGGTTATATTTTATCCCCAAATTTCTTGACTACCAATATCCCGGATTCCCGCACTCCAAGGCGAAAGCCCAGCTTTCAGCGATAGAAATCTTAACAAAATATGGACTTCTGATAGATGGAAAATTAACGGTTACGGAACCGTTACCTAACGGTTATGGCAATGGCAATGGCAATGGCAATGGCAATAACAATGACAATAGGAAAAAGGAGTCTGAGGGAAAAACCAGATTCACCCCTCCGACGCTCGAGGAAGTAAAGGCATATTTCAAAGAAAATGGCTACAGAGAGGACACAGCCGAGCGCGCCTTTAAAGGCTACGACGTAGCAGGCTGGGTGGACAGCAAGGGAAAGAAGATCCTCAGCTGGAAACAGAAGATGTTTCATGTTTGGTTTAAGGAGGAAAACAAGGTCAAGCTCAATCAAAAACCTGATTTTGCCCCACCATCATTAAGAAAACCCATCTCAGATGACACAATCTAACAACAGGCAACTCCCGGCATTCCAGGAAAACCCCGGAAAGGTCTCGCCTCAGGCAACCGACATTGAAGAGGCCCTTCTCGGAATTTGCCTGGTGTACCCTGATACCATCTTTGACCTGCGGTTACTGCCCGGGATGTTTTACCATTACCGACATCAACAGATTTTCAGTGCTATGATGGAGGTAGCAAAGGGTGGGTCTTGCGACCTTCTCACCGTTACCAACCACCTGCGCAACCAGGGACGGCTAGATCAGGCGGGAGGAGTCGTCTACCTGACCGGCTTAACCTACAACGCTATCTCTAACCAGCTCGCCACCCGTTACGCTCTCATTGTACGCGAAAAATTCATACGCCGTGAATATATTCGCCTCTCCTACGAGATCCAGAACCTGGCTTACGATGACAGCCAGGACCTGGCCGACGTGATCGAATACGCCGAAAGCGGGATATTTAACGTTTCCGACATTACCCAGGTCAGGGAAGCAGAACGCCTCCGAATCCTTCTTCAGGAACAGGTTGAAGAGATCCGCCAGATCATGAACAGAGAGAAAAACCTCACCGGGATCCCGACAGGATACACTAAAATCGATCGGGTTACAGGAGGCTGGCAGGATGGAGAGCTGATCATTATTGCGGCCCGTCCCTCCATGGGAAAGACCGCAATGGCCATCAACCTTGCCCTTAACGCATCCATGCAAAACTACCCTGTCGCCTTTTTTAGCCTTGAAATGGCAAGGGATAAGATCGCCGGTAGGGTAATGAGCTACGCCAGCGGATATTCGAACATACAGTTGCGCAATGCAGAGGTCGACTACGAGACCATGGTCAACAAGAGCCTGGAGGTATCGCCCCTTCAAATATGGATCGACGATACGGCAGGAATAACCCTCTTCGAGCTACGGAGCAAGATCAAGAAGCTGGTGGTCCGCAACGGGATCCGCATGGCGGTCATCGACTACCTGCAGCTGATGCGCGGTGAAGGGAAGAACCGGGAGGAGGAGGTATCCGGAATCAGTCGCGGCCTGAAACGGATAGCCAAGGAATTCGGAATCCCCATCATCGCCCTTGCCCAGCTCAACCGCAAAGTTGAGGAACGCCACGAAAAGCGGCCTATGCTCTCGGACCTGCGGGAAAGTGGAAGCATAGAACAGGACGCCGATGTGGTATGGCTGCTTTGGCGACCGGCCTACTACGACATCCAGACAGTTGTGGACGAGGAAAGAAATGAGATAAGCTCAGACGGATTGATGATTATCGACATCGCCAAGAACCGTAATGGAGCAACCGGAGATTTCAGCCTCTGGCATAACCAATCACTGACGGTGATCCAGGACACGAAACCAGAGCTTCAGAACTTGCCATATTGAGAAACAAGACGAACAGATAAGGAATAAAAGAAATGAGGAGAAGGCTCAACAGACACACCTGGAAACCGGTCGAATACGCCTTTAAAACCTGGCGCTGCCCGACTTGTGGATGTGTCCGTTATTGGGACCAGGTCCTCCAGAGGATGGTATTCACTCAATGCGGAAAGCAGCACTATGGTTTGCCCCGTTGTTATTCGGCCATTAATTCTGATCCAGTCTTCAGGAACAGGCAATTTGAAAACAGATTCAATAAATAAAAGCATGAAAGAAACATTAAAAATATTAACAAAATACAGGCCTGCCCTTGCCGCCGGCCTGCAGAGGTTCCCCGGGGGCCAAGTCCTCCCCCAGGGACCTTTTCACAAAGTAATAAGTCGATAGGTATGAAAAGTCTTTTTGTGATAGAGACCGAGGAGCGAAAGCTAATAATTCAACGTGTTTCGCCTGTACTTTACGATTTCAGGGGCACAACACCATTGCCCGAAGAAGTTGCCATTATAGCTGAAAGGGTTCCTGAATGTGAGGACGTTGAAAAAGATACTGTAATACAGATGACCATGGAGGAAGCGAAAGAATTGATCTATGCGCTCTCCACGATAACTGGTTATCATCCTTTACTTTTACTAAGCAATAATTAAAAATCGAAATGGAAAATCAAGAATTTAAAAAAAAGTTGCTGTACTACGATGAGGCGGAATTCACCCGACAGATGGGCGACTTTCAGCGAAATCTGAAGATTCTCAACCAGATTGCGGAAAAGTTTGAAGAACTCTTTTCTGGCAAAATCACTCAAAAACGGATTAATCAGATTTTTGAGAGCGATTTTCACGACTTACAGGAAACAGCTCACGCATCGATAATAAAAAAAAATCGAAACGATCTGCTTGCTGAGGTTACATCAGAATTATTTGAAAAAAAATTTACTGATTTTGTGTTTAAGGTTTCCCAGATGGTGGACCGATTCAACAAAACGGCTGTACGGGAGATGTACGTAACGCAGACGCCTCTGGAATGGTATTCTATTAACTCAGAGGGCCGGTTTTTTATTCCTGATGCAACCCTGGCCGAGATCCGGGAACGGTGCTCCAATTATATTGATAACGAGCAGCAGCAACACATTTATGACCTCTTGGAAGAGCTGGCCAAGCTTAACAATAAAATATATGACTCTTTGGGCAAACGCGCCAAAGCTGAAATTGATCTTTCCAGCGATCACCGGCACAGAGTAATTTCCGACCTACTTACCAGTGATTCAGCAGGGAATACAATAGTTGATTCGAAGAATAATTTTCAATTCCTGGCACAATGAGCACAGATGAGAAAAAGTACCGGCTAACTGACGAAATGCAGACGATTAGAGATTATACGCTCTTTCGGATTGAAGCTTTGAGGGATTTTGCCGACGTAAAAAAGGGAGACCTGGGCGGATTCATTGAGAAAGAAAGGAACCTGGCACACGAGGGAAATTGCTGGGTTTATGGTAATGCACGTGTTTATGATCGGGCTGAAGTAAGCAATGAGGCCCAGATTATGGGAAACGCAACAGTATCAGGTCGTGCAAGAGTCTACGAAAATGCAATAGTAACAGAATCTGCAAATGTTTGGGGGAACACCCGAATAAGGGGACGTGCAATTGTGTCAGGCGAAGCAATGGTACACAATCACGCAATTGTTAACGGGGATGCTACGGTTTATGGGAAAGCCCTGGTCTATCATGATGCTGAAGTTAAGGGGCAAGCCCGCATTTTCGGTTATGCAAAGGTCACGGATTGCTCCCGGGTAGAAGGCACGTCGGTTGTGGCGGGACGGGCGCACTTGTTTGGTTATTCCCATGTCAGCAAGGGGGAATATTACGGTACCCCAACGGATGATCCTTTAGTCTGCATTGGGCCGTTCTCAGATAAATCTGGAGTACAGATATGGGTTACCCTGGAAAAACAAAGCGGGCAAATCAATTCTGCTTATTTCAGCGGGAACCTTGATGAATTTGAGGTATGGGCCGCAGGAAATCTTAATATTGACGTGTTTGCGATCAGCAGCTTTTTAAAATCATTTATGACATGGAAATAGATAAAATGAAAGCGATTCTTTCAGATTTTGAAGAACGTATGAGGAAACTTGAAAATCCGGAAGGGTCACAAGCTGACCCGGATCCTGCCAAGCAAGGGGAAGATGATTTTATCAACCTGATGCGGGAAATTAACGCCGGCGGTCAGGCTGATCAGGCTGAGGACAGAAAAACTGATAAGGATGAGTTCATCTCCGTTCTTGCTGATATGAACCGACAGACTGATGAGGGCCAGGAAAACAATGAGTAAGATAACATCCAGACAGAAAGCTTTTTGCAGGGAGTTCATGATTGACGGGAACGCCACGAAGGCAGCGGAAAGAGCCGGTTACTCCCCAAAGACAGCCAAATTTCAGGCAAGCAGGTTGTTAACCTTTGTTAACGTGCAGGAAACTCTATTTAAACTCCAGGAGGAAGCCCGAAAGAGTGCAGAAATCAGCCGTGACGAAGTGTTGAAGGAGCTGGCTGCAATACTCCGATCAAAGGTCACGGATTTTTTAGAATTTGACGGCAAGGTAATCCGATTCAAGAACCTTGCAACCCTGCCTGAAGCTCAAATAAAGGCCATAGAAGGCATTAAAGAGACCAGGCATGGCATAGAGTTGAAGTTACACGGAAAGAGCTGGAGCATCGAAAGAATATGCAAAATTTTGGGGTTTGACAGCCCGGCAACTATTGACCTCAACATAGACAAAATGGATGAAGAAACGTTAGACGCAGTTATCAACCGGCTTATCAACAAAAATAATGAACTCAAAAGCTGACAAGATTGCATTGCTGAAGGATATTTCAGCAGGATTGGTAAAAACGGGTAACATTCCGGCAAATCCAATTATTTGCACGAAAGCGGACGAAGCTTTTATCGGCATGATGATGGCCCAGGATGCCCCTGTTGTTTTTGCAGGAGAAGCACGAAAAGTAGTGAACCAGCTTGTGCAAGACCCTGATATTGACCAAGAAGCAATATAAAAAGAGTCCCTGAAATGGTCCCCGCTTTCAGTAACATGCTGATTTTCAGGCGGGGTTCTGGACCCAGTAGGAGTAACACCGCGGGGACTGCTCGATTTTGAGCATACCCCCAGATTTGGGGAGGTCTAAACCATGAATAACATCGAATATTTGCTATAATGATTTTCAGCGATGAAACAATAGAGATAATGGATCCAATTTACCTCCTCAGGTATTGTCAACCTGATGGACATGGTCCCTATCTTCTTAAAAAATGGGAACTAAACAGGCAAAGCGTCACAGATGATTCATATGGCGTCTATGGCCTAAACCTTGAAAAAGCAATGTATACGAAAGGCATTTTTGCCGAAGGCCTTGCCAATAAGGAAAATGTTCTCATTCTGCTGGAATCGAGTCAAGAATTTGTCATTTTGGATTCGACAAGGCCAGTCCTGACATCATCTTCAATGTTGAAAATCTCTCGTATCGTTCCGCTGATCGGCGTCAGTTCCATAAATGCGCTTAATATCTTAGCACCGCTTACAAATATGATTGTACATGAGGTTGCCGTTTCGAAAGCAAACATTATAGCAGTATCTAAAGGGGGAGAATTTCTTGAAATGATAGGAGCTGCACGCCTCAACAATATCCTAAGGGGTAGGGATATGGATGCGGGATTGTCGGATATACAGATCTGATCTGTGCTGGATGGTCCTGGCTTCCTGTAACCCTTATGAAGGGTAAAAACCAAAAGGTCAATCTCCACAATTTTGGGGAGATCTCAAATAGGGATATTCCCGTTTCCAGAAAATCCCCCCATAATTGAGGAGATTTATTTCCGTTTCTTCTGTTTCCTGGCAAGCCGAAGTGCCAGATCAGCATCCACCACAATCGTTCTGCCGACTTGTGTTATTGCTTCGTCGATCACCCCGCTTTTCTTGATCTCGCTTGCTGTTGTCCTGGAGCATCCAAATAACTCCGCAATCCCCGCAAGACCATGCAGATACTTCTTTTCAGGCTGCTGGATGACCGGCTGAGGTTGCTGGGCCTCCTTCAGGATCTCCAGGAGGTCAGCAATGGTCAGCTGCCAGATTGGAGTTCCGGGGTCAATTTTCATTGAGAATGCTTTTTGAAATTGCCTCAGCTGAAATCTTGTTAATTTCTTTCTGATATTCAGCTAGGCTCATTTTTCTGCAATCAATCTGCCTGATTACTTGCCCGGCCTGATAAACTCGGATCATCATGTCATTAAAATCTGTCTCAATTCTGAGGACCTCAACTGTTTTTGAAAATGTAAGTTCTGACATAGCTTTAAGATTTAATTATTCTACAAACCTCAGCAGAAAAAACTTAATTGTCAATATTGTTTTTAAATTATGTTTTTCGTAACTTATTGATATGTTGCTTAATAAGCAATATTTGGGGGGTCGGCTCAGAATTGAGCGTATCAGAGTGTGAACTTCTCACTTTCCTTCAAATGTCCGAAAATCGGATACTTCGGGTTTTTCACAGAATTGTGAAATACCGCCAATTTTGGCGTTATCTGTAATTTTACTATCTTGAGACTAGAATACAAATGTGGGAAAATCCCACATTTGAAACCGACATGAGTACCTACAATGACATATTAAAGAAGCTGGCAGCCGGAGAGACCGTTTACCTGGTCAACGAGTTTTATTCCACAGCTATCAAGTGCATCCCGGGAACTACAAGTTATAGGGCAAAGGCAAAGGGAGGAGGAGAGTACCCTATACTTAGCGGAACCGATTTGGTTTATGATACTTTGACCAGTCCGGTCGAGATTACAGAAGAAGAATACGAAAGATATTAAACCTTGCAACGGACAAGGCTTTGGCGCATGAAACAAGGCGGTGGGATGCGAGTGGTTGACCAGGGGTTTGAAGCAGTACTGAAAGGTGCTGCTTTTTTGTGCCAAAAAACGTTTCTAAGTGAATTTTAACTTCACTTTTGCTTCACCATGATAAAAAAAGAGTTACAAATAATTTTGTAACTCTTTCATTTTCAGTGTAGCGAGACCGAGAATTGAACCCGGGACCTCATGATTATGAATCATGCGCTCTAACCATCTGAGCTATCTCGCCATAAATCTTTTATTCAATGAACCCCCGAAATTAACTAAAAATTATCGGGGCGCTCTAATCCCGAAAATCTTAACCACTGAAAGTGGTTTTGATTTTCGAGGATCCTCGAAAAATATGCAAATCACAGATTTGCTATTTTTCGGGACCATCTGAGCTATCTCGCCCTTTGTCCTCCGTAGCTTCAGCGAAGGAGGATCCTTTTTGAGGGTGCAAATATAAGGAGTTGTTGCTAATAATCCAATTCGATTTTTTCTTTTGATATTTTTTTCTATATTGCAGGGAAGATGCCTTCAAATCATAACCTTGACATGAGGATAAAATACGAACTTGAATACGCTCTCAACTGCTCGCCAAAAATGATCTGGCCAAGGTTAAGCACACCCGACGGACTGAGTGAATGGTTCGCTGACGAGGTTAACGTGGATGGAAATATCTTTTCTTTCAGATGGAACAAAACCATCGAGAGGGCAAAGCTGGCGTCGGTAAAGGAATTCCGCCTTGCAAGATTTGAATGGGAGGAGGAAATCAATGATCCTGAAACAAATTTCTTCGAATTCAAAATAACGGTCCACGACCTTACCGGAGACCTGTCACTCCTTATAACCGACTTCGCGGAACCCGATGAAAAGGATGATGAGATCTACCTGTGGGATACCCAGATAAATAACCTTAAAAGAGCCCTGGGAATATGACCCTCCGGTAAACGGATCATTTAGACCCCAAAAATAACAATATGAATTCTGCCAAAAATCGAGTATTTTTGCAAATCAAAAATTACAGAGGCTTTGAAGAAACTCGATAAATTTGTTTTAAAATCCTTTGTCGGACCGCTGATACTTACCTTCTTCATTGTGCTTATTATCCTCATACTTCAGTTCCTCTGGATGTATGTGGATGACCTGGCCGGAAAAGGACTGGAAATAGGAGTTCTTGCCGAACTGCTGTTTCAATTTTCCCTTTCGTTTGTCCCGATGGCCCTGCCGCTTGCAATTCTGCTGGCAGCACTGATGACTTTCGGCAACATGGGCGAATACAGTGAACTGACTGCCATAAAGTCTTCAGGGATCCCCCTAGGAAGGATTATGAGGCCTCTTATAATACTGATGGGAGTAATCTGTATAGTCTCATTCTTCTTCTCGAACAACGTTGTGCCCTATGCAAACCGACAGGCAAGAACACTCCTGTATGACATCCGGCGTAAAAGACCTGATATAAACCTTCAGGCCGGAACCTTCAACAACGATATCGACGGATTCAGCATAAAAGTAACCTCAAAGGACCCTGTTACAAACCGCCTTGATAAGATATTCATTTACGATCACAGAAAAAACCTGGGAAACAGCGATGTGATCTATGCCGACTCGGGGTATATGAAAGTGACACCGGATGAGACGGCCCTTTCCCTCGTTCTTTTTAACGGCTATTCATACAGCGAAATGCCCGAACAGGATCCGGGAAAACCTGCAAGAAAATATCCTTTCAGAAAAGATGTTTTCCTGGAACAGACGCTGGTCGTTCCGCTTTCCGGATTCGACCTCGAAAGGACTGAGATCGACCTTTTCAAGTCGAACTCGGCAATGAAGAACATTGCCCAGCTGACTCACGATATTGATTCACTCAACAGGAGATACCTTCAGAAAGTAGATGATTACTACAACGACTTTTCGGCATCCCTGATCTTCACCGTGCGCAACTATAGCGGAAAATACAACAAGGACCGCGGAGTTGATACTTCCGAATCACGACGGATATTCAATGCAAGAACCCTGTATGATTCAATACCGGTAACGGAGAAGAAAACAGTTATCACAAAGGCGATCGAAAACACCAAGAACGGAAGCAGCTACCTTATGACCCAGGCTGAAAGCCTTCATAACGACGTCAAATTCATAAAAAGGTATGAAGTAAACTGGAACAAGAAATTCACCCTTTCAGTCGCGTGCCTTGTCTTTTTCTTCATCGGAGCACCGCTGGGGGCTATTATAAGAAAAGGCGGACTCGGAACTCCTGCTGTGATTTCAGTTCTTTTCTTTGTAATATGGTATGTCATTTCACTTTCAGGAGAAAAGCTCGTTGAGGAAAACCTTATCAGTACATCTGCGGGAATGTGGGCATCAACTTATTTGCTCCTTCCTGCAGGATTATTCCTCACATACAAGGCTTCGACCGATTCGGTAATAATGAATATTGATACTTACCTTGCATTTTTCAGAAAGATCAAGGATTACCTGTACAGAAGGCTTATCGCAGGGACGAGACGTAATCCGGATTTTGAAGAACAATAACATTTTGACACAATGGAAACCATGCTTAACACTATTGAAGAGGCAATTGAAGACATCAGAAACGGAAGGATGCTTATCGTTGTTGATGATGAAGAGAGGGAAAATGAGGGAGACTTCATTTGCGCTGCAGAGCTCATAACTCCCGAAATAGTCAATTTTATGGCAAAACACGGACGCGGACTTATATGCGCCGCTCTTCCCGAGGAAAGATGCGAGGAACTGGAACTCGACCTGATGGTGGGTATAAACACCTCCCTTCACGAGACACAATTTACAGTATCCGTCGACCTTCTGGGCCCGGGTACCTCAACAGGAGTTTCGGCAAAAGACAGGGCAATGACCATTAAGGCACTCGTTGATCCGGCAACCAAACCTTCCGACCTCGGCCGTCCCGGACATATCTTTCCTCTGAAGGCAAAAACAAAGGGTGTCCTGAGAAGAGCAGGCCATACCGAAGCAGTGGTTGATCTCACCCGACTTGCCGGACTTCATCCGGGAGGAGCGCTGGTTGAAATAATGAATGACGACGGTTCGATGGCACGGCTTCCCGATCTTGAAAAACTGAGGGACCGGTTTAATATTAAGATTATCGCTATCAGGGATCTTATTCGCTATACTCTTGAAAGAGATACTATAATTGAAAAGGGTGAGAAGGTTAAGCTTCCCACCGAACATGGAGAATTTGAATTTATCCCTTTCAGGCAGATCAGCAACGGACTTGAGCATGCGGCTCTCGTAAAGGGAAGCTGGACAAGGGAAGAACCTATTCTGGTAAGGCTCCACTCGTCATGCTTCACAGGAGATATATTCGGTTCGATGCGGTGCGACTGCGGGGCACAACTGCACAAGGCGATGGAAATGGTTGAAGCTGAAGGTAAAGGTGTCGTCATTTATCTGAGCCAGGAAGGAAGAGGAATAGGTCTGTTCAATAAGATAAAAGCGTATAAACTCCAGGATGAAGGTATGGACACAGTCCAGGCAAACCTGACACTCGGTTTCGGTGAAGACGAACGCGACTATGGCGTGGGAGCAAGTATAATGAGAGAGCTCGGTTTGGGAAAAGTCAAGCTTATCTCAAACAATCCCGTCAAGAGAGCAGGCCTTGAGGGTTATGGTATAGAAATAGTCGAAGCCATTCCTCTCGAGATACCTCCAAATCCCTACAATGAGTTCTATCTTGAAACGAAAGCCAGCAAGATGGGACATAACCTTACATGCTATAAACATATTGTAAAGGATTGACTTTTTTCATAGCTTTGTAAGACACCTCATCTGTCTGCAACTATGAAAAACCTGAGGATTGTGTACATGGGCACCCCGGAGTTTGCTGTTGCCCCTCTGGGTTCTTTGATCATGAACGGCTACAACGTGGTATCGGTCGTTACCACACCCGACAAACCGGCCGGCCGTGGACTGAATGTAAGCAAATCAGCTGTCAAGGTTTTTGCAGAATCCAATTACCTTCCTCTCTTGCAGCCAGACAATCTGAAAAGCCCTGTTTTCATAGAGAGGCTGAAAAGGCTAAGGGCTGATTTTTTCGTCGTGGTAGCATTCAGAATGCTGCCCCGGGAAGTGTGGGAGATACCTCCGCGCGGAACAATAAATCTTCATGCCTCACTCCTTCCGCAATACAGGGGAGCAGCTCCCATAAACCATGCCATTATCAACGGGGAATCGGTAACGGGAGTAACCACCTTCCTTATAAATGACAGGATCGATCACGGGAATATCCTCTTAAGACAGGAGGTGCCTGTTTTTCCGTTTGAAAATGCCGGAGATCTTCACGACAAGCTTATGAAACACGGAGCAAGGCTTGTTATCCAGACACTCGAGGCCCTTGCAGGAAACTTCATTAAACCCCGTCCTCAGTCTGATTTCATGATGCCCGGTGAAAAACTGATCCCGGCTCCCAAAATCTTCCCTGATTTCTGCATAATCGACTGGAAAAAAGAACCACAGGAGATTCAAAACCATATCAGAGGACTATCCCCCTACCCCTGTGCAAAAACGACTTTCAGTAATGAAAGAAAAAGCCTTCTTGTGAAAATTTACGAGAGTCAGGCTGAAAAAGAAAATCATATTATCCAGCCCGGAGGTATCGTTTCCGACGGAAAAACCTTTATCAAAATAGCCTGCCGGGGTGGTTTCATAAGAATTCATTCACTCCAGATCGAAGGAAAGAAAAGACTTCCAACCGAAGAATTCCTCAAAGGATTCAGGATGGAAGAGTTTATTGTCCCTGTCAATTAGCAGGCTTCTGCGATTGAAGCCATATCTTCTGCCCGGCCGATGGCTCAGTTCCAGGCGACATACTGTTCATGTCCAGAAGACTTTTAAGCTTTATACCATAACGCTGAGAAATGAGATGCATCGTTTCTCCTTCCGTGACAGTGTGGAACTCATTCCCGGATGCCGCCTTGTCACGCTTTGGCTCCAGGTAAAGAATCTGTCCGGGAAGAATAGTGAAATCCGTCCCGAGATCATTGTACCTTGACAGCTCCCACCTCATAAGCTGAAATTCCTTTTCAATGCTTTCCCTGGTCTCACCGTCCTTCACTATAATATACTGGATCCTGTTATTCTCCATTATCCTCGGCACCCTGGCCATGACATTGCCAAAGGTTATGGTATTCTGATTTACGGGTGAAGGAGCAGATGTGAAGGTCTGCCCGCTGTCGGCCGTAAGTGCGGGTTTTTTCCCTGACTCTGTTACTGCAGCAGGCGGTACCCGGACTGTCTGGCCCTGATCAGCCTGCGTTGTCCTGGCATTGTCAGAAACGGATGGCTTAACCGGTCCTGCAACATAGCCCCTGTCGTAGGCATAGAGGCTGTTTTCCTCTATCTTCCTTATAAGCAGACCGGCATACTGCGGATCTGTTGCATAGCCCGCTCTTTTAAGCCCGTGAGCCCAGGCCTTGTAATCGGCCGGATCAAGATCAAAAAGAAACCTGTAACGCGAGCCTTTCATTAGGAAATCACTATGATCGCGGTATGACTCTTCCACACTTCTGTACTTCCTGAAGCATTCATTCCTCCTGTCATCATCCTTCCGGAAGGTCTCGCCCTTCCAGTCGCTGTGACATTTTATACCGAAGTGATTGTTTGCCATCCGAGCAAGGGTACTGCGGCCATAGTCCGATTCCAGCATGCCCTGCGCAAGTGTGATGCTGGCAGGAACCCCGCTCCTTCTCATTTCACTAACAGCCAGATCCCTGTATGTGTTAATATAATCAGCAGCTGTTGCCGTGATAACTACCGGCGCCGATCCGGGACGGGAGACACGACATGACAGCACTCCCGTTAAAATCACGATGATCAATATTATATTTCCTTTCCTGCCCATCTGAAAATTCCTCTCCGGCGCAAAAATAGAAAAAATGACCCTGCCAAAATCATAATGTTATTCACAAAAGCAACCTTACTTACTGACATACTGTTTATTCAATAATTGTTAGCTTTGTAATAAACTTAATAAACAGATTTTATGCCGGAATCCATTAATATTTCCTTTTCATACCAGGAATATGGAAACCTGAAGGAACTGGCGGATGACGACAGGGATCTTGTGCTCATCGCACGAAAGGCGGCAGAAAATGCCTACGCTCCTTATTCGCTTTACAGGGTTGGTGCTGCCGTGAGACTTGATTCAGGCCGTATCGTACATGGCTCAAATGTTGAAAATTCAGCCTTCCCGTCAGGCATCTGCGCCGAGAGAAACGTGTTCGCCACGATTGTTTCAGGATATCCCTGCGAAAAACCTGATACAGTGGCGATAACTGCTTTTAATGATAACAGTATCATTCCGGATGATGTTTCACCCTGCGGTAACTGTCGCCAGGTAATGGCTGAGGAGGAAATGAGAACCGGTTCTAGGATCAGGATTATTCTTGACGGAAGGGAAAAGATACGTATAATAGAAAGTGTTTCAGATCTATTGCCTTTGCAGTTCAGCAGAGATAACCTCACTCCCCGTAATCCCTGATGATCAGCTGGAAACCGGCCCCGTGGATGTTCTTTATATTTATTCCGGGATCATCAGAAAGGAACTTTCTTAATTTGGTAACATAAACATCCATGCTCCTGGCTGTAAAATAATCATCCGATCCCCATATTTTCTTAAGTGCCATTTCCCTGCTTATCAACTCGTTGGGATTGACAGCAAGCAGTTCAAGCAACTGTGCTTCCTTCGGAGAAAGCTTTTTTTCCTCATCACCTATGGTAAGGGTACGGAGTCTTGCGTTGAAAACGAACTTCCCTATTTCGTAAATATCACGGGTTCCTGTCTGGAAATCGCGTCTTGCAAGAATTGCTCGTATTTTTGCCAGAAGAATATCTGTATCAAAGGGTTTTGTGATGTAATCATCGCCTCCTGAACCATAACCTTTCAGAACATCATCTTTCAGCTTCTTTGCCGTAAGGAAAACTATCGGTACACTCGTATTGATCTTCCTGATCTCCCCTGCGATCGTAAAACCGTCAACGTGCGGAAGCATCACATCGAGTATACAGATGTCAAAGGACCCTTTCCTGAAATGTTCTACAGCATATTTTCCATCATCAACCCAGTCAACCTGGTAATCATTTAGTTCAAGGTATGATTTCAGGACTGATCCAAAGCTCAGATCATCTTCAACAAGGAATATTTTCGACGATTTCATATTGGATTTAATTCTCGGGATTATACGGGAGAAAAACCTCAAAACGGCTTCCCTTTCCTGGTTCACTTGTAACTGTCACGCTGCCCTTGTGAGCATCTATTATAGCTCTGGCATAATTAAGACCAAGGCCGAATCCCTTGACATCATGAACATTACCCGTTGTTTGCCGGTAAAACCTTTCAAAGATCCTGGCCTGGACGCTTTTTGACATCCCGATCCCCCTGTCAGAAACGGCCATTGTTATTCCCCTCTCACTGTCCTTAGTCTCAACCGTTATATCAGGATTATCCGGAGAATACTTCAGGGCATTGTCTAGAAGATTATTCACAAGGTTCGCAAGATGCTCGCTGTCTCCCCTGATAACAGGCTCACTGGCTTCAAGCATGAGATTGATCTTCCCGTTACGCTGACGGACCTGAATATCAATTGTGTCAGCAGCCTTTTCAATTAGCGAATGAAGTGAAACGTCCTCATACCTGAATTCAATCTCTTTCTTATCTAGTGAAGCTATCTGAAGGATAGTCTCCACTTTTTTGTTCATACGGTTGTTCTCCTTCTTGATCATTCCTATGAAATGCCTGATGCTCTTTTCGTCGCTTATCACCTTCGGATTCGTTATCGTATCAGCAGCAAGTGAAATTGTGGCAATAGGGGTCTTGAATTCGTGGGTCATGTTGTTAAGAAAATCCGATTTCATTTCGGAGATCTTCTTCTGGCGGATGATGAAAAACAGACTTAAGGCAAAGGTCGCAAGAATAATGAAGGAAAACAGAAGCGAACCTCCAAGGAGCCACGACATCTCTCCCAGTATATAATTTCTCCTTTCAGGGAAAATAACTGAAACAAGAAGGTTTTGCCTTACAATATTATCGGGGAACAGCTGAACCATGTAATTACTCTTCAGAAAATCATTCTTCTGCGACTTACCGAAGACTCCATCCTGAACCACCCCATCCCTTATAATAGCATACTCGTAAGGGGTTTCTATCCCGGCAAACCTGAAAGACCGGTCAAGAATGAAGCCCACTTCCTCCTTTTTAATATCCATTGTTCTCTCCCACTGGTAAACCTCTGAGATCATCTGATCGCTCATGTTCTGGAATTCAGATGCTCTTCTTTTTATCCAGTCGACAAGCTCGTTCCTGTTCACAGTCAGAGGTGATGATGACAGGCTGGCTGAACCTTCGGCGGATGATCCCGGCAACTCTGCGTTCAGATCGCCTGCTATCAGTCCCACTCTACCGGTGTCGCTCCTTAAGACAGTGTCCTTTCGCGAAATAACGGGAGGATTTAACCGTACCTTTCCTGATGAATCGATGGTTCCCGTCATTGTCTGGCTTGTGACACTGTAACTGAAATTCCTTCCGTCTTCAGAGGAGTAGCTGCCTACACTCATATAACCCGAGATATCCGAAGCCTGCTGTGATCCTGAAAAAAGGGGATCATTGAAAAAGAAATTCATCTCGCGCTTCGATTCCAGCTCATTTGCAGCGTTGCCCAGACTGTTGAAAACTGCCCAGTTAAAAGCCTCATTCCTTATCGAGACGGCATTGCTGATCCAGACTGTCTGAACCCAGATAATCCCGGTCAGCGACAGAACCATCATAATAACAAGAATAATGAACCTGTTTTTATTCATGCGACAAATTTAAGTTTTTAAGGGATTAATCAGCAATGATTTAACTTTTCCTTAACTCTAATTAACCAGATTTTAACTCGATCGCCCGGAACAGAAATTACCTTTGTATCTGCATCAGTTTCCCGGAATGGTCTGCCAGGGATCAGAAAGGATAGGAGTGCTGCAGGGGATAAACAGAACACTATTATCAGGGGAAAGATCAAGGAGTTGAAGTAAAATGGTGTTCGGACAGATCAGCCGGGATACTGAGTACCGCAGACTGAATGAGAATTAAAAATTAAGGTCAGATAGAAGGGTTACAAGGTTTATTATTTCATGACTACCGGAAATGGGCAGGTTTTTAACCTGCTCATTTTTTTATTGGACAGCTTCTTTAAAGAATTCCCAGACATCCCCCTCAGGCAACGGGGCAGTTATTATTATCTTCTCCTTTTTTACCGGATGAATGAACTCGAGTCTTCGCGAGAAAAGACAAATACTTCCGTCCTGGTTGGAACGCGGATATCCGTACTTGAGATCTCCCTTTACCGGACAACCGATTTTTGCAAGCTGAGCCCTTATCTGATGATGGCGACCGGTAAAAAGCTCCACTTCCAGAAGATAAAACCGTTTCGACCTTCCTGCGATACGATATGACATGCTGGCCTTCTGAGACCCTTTGACCTCATTATCAAAAACATATGTCTTGTTCTGCTTTTCATTCTTTTTCAGATAATGAGTCAGAAGAGCTTCGTCGGCCGGAGGCCTGTCTCCGACAATTGCAAGGTATACTTTCCGGACATCACGGGTACGGAACACTTCATTCATTCTCTGCAACGCTTTGGATGTCCTGGCAAAAAGGATAACCCCTCCCACCGGACGATCGAGCCGGTGAACAATTCCCAGAAATACTTCACCCGGTTTACGGTATTTTTCTGCAATGTATTTCCTGACTTCCGAATCGAGCGGAAGGTCTCCTGTTTTATCTCCCTGCGAAAGATCAGAAGCCCGCTTATTTACGGCAATAAGGTGATTATCTTCATATAGTATTCCGATCATATGGCCGCCATTCAGTATTGTTCCTTTTCATTTGGGAAAGACTGGCCCCTGACATCGCTGATGTACATCTTAACAGCCCCTTTTATCTCATCATAAAGGTTATGGTATCTTCTGAGAAACCTGGGCGAAAACTCACGGTTAATTCCAAGCATGTCGTGCAGGACAAGCACCTGTCCGTCAGTCTTGCCTCCTGCTCCTATCCCGATCACCGGTATCTTTAGTGTTAAAGCTACCTCTTCTGCCAGCAGCGCCGGGATCTTTTCAAGCACAACCGAAAAGCATCCCAGCTTTTCCAGGAGCCTGGCATCTTCAATCAGGCGGCGGGCTTCATCCTCCTCCCTTGCCCGAACCACATAGGTTCCGAACTTGTGGATCGACTGCGGTGTAAGTCCGAGATGACCCATAACCGGTATCCCTGCCGAAAGAATCCTCTCCACTGACTCTGCTATCTGCTGGCCTCCCTCCAGTTTAACGGCAGAGGCGCCGGTCTCTTTCATGATACGTATTGCTGAAACAAGAGCTTCCTTTGAATTGCCCTGGTACGTCCCGAAAGGCAGGTCAACAACCACCAGAGCTCTTTTGACGCCACGCACAACCGAAGCAGCATGATATATCATGTTATCCAGGGTAATGGGAAGGGTAGTGTCATATCCTGCCATTACGTTGGAAGCAGAGTCACCAACAAGTATCACATCTATTTCCGCCTCATCCAGGATCCGGGCCATGGAATAATCATAGGCCGTGAGCATGGCTATTTTCTCCCCCCTGAGCTTCATTTCATTAAGTACATGGGTGGTTACTTTCTTTACTGTCTTGTAAACGGACATATCTGACATGGTTTGATTTTGATGACAAAGCTACAAATTTGCATGGACCTAAAGGCCGGTGACATCATTCTTTTTGGCCTGACACCATTGTTTCACTGATTATGCCTTTTTGTCATAGCAAAAGGTCAGGATGTAAGATGAAGTGCCATAATTGCATGAAAAGGCATTTATCCTTCAATGGCATAAACCTTGCTGTAGGGTGAGTCATAAAAAGAAAATCATTAAATAACATAAAATGGGAAAAATAATAGGAATAGACCTGGGAACAACAAACTCATGCGTTTCAGTGATGGAAGGCAATGAGCCTGTGGTTATCCCTAACAGTGAAGGAAAAAGGACTACCCCTTCCATAGTTGCATTCGTGGAAAACGGCGAACGTAAGGTCGGAGACCCGGCCAAACGTCAGGCTGTAACAAACGCCAACAAAACCGTCTACTCGATAAAGCGCTTCATGGGCGAAACTTTTGACAAGGTAAATGCTGAGATAAAGAGAGTTACTTTCACTGTAGTCAGAGGCGACAACAACACCCCCAGGGTTAAGATCGACAACAGAATGTATTCTCCTCAGGAGATATCGGCAATGATACTCCAGAAAATGAAAAAGACTGCAGAGGATTACCTCGGACAGGAAGTCACTGAAGCTGTAATCACTGTTCCTGCATACTTCAGCGATTCACAGCGACAGGCAACAAAAGAGGCAGGAGAAATAGCAGGACTTAACGTGAAAAGGATAATCAATGAACCTACTGCTGCAGCACTTGCCTATGGCCTTGATAAAAAAGCACAGGATCTCAAGATAGCTGTCTTCGACCTTGGAGGAGGAACTTTTGACATATCAATACTGGAACTCGGTGACGGTGTTTTTGAAGTTAAATCAACTAACGGCGACACCCACCTCGGAGGAGATGATTTTGACCATAAGATAATAGACTGGCTTGCAGAAGAATTCCAAAAGGATGAGGGAGTGGACCTGCGCAAGGACCCCATGGCCCTTCAGAGACTTAAGGAAGCTGCCGAAAAAGCAAAAATCGAACTGTCAAGCTCAACAACGACAGAAATAAACCTTCCCTACATTATGCCGGTTGACGGAATTCCGAAGCATCTTGTAAAAACCCTTACACGCTCGCAATTTGAAAAGCTTTGCGATTCTCTGATACAGGCCTGCATCGAGCCATGCAAAAAGGCCCTCAATGATTCAGGTCTGAAGGCTTCCGAAATTGATGAGGTCCTTCTTGTCGGAGGGTCAACCCGTATTCCTGCTATACAGCAACTGGTCGAGAAATTCTTCGGGAAAGTGCCAAGCAAGGGAGTCAACCCTGACGAGGTAGTAGCCGTCGGAGCTGCCATCCAGGGAGGAGTTCTTACAGGCGAAGTTAAGGATGTTCTTCTTCTCGACGTGACTCCTCTGTCGCTCGGTATCGAAACCATGGGCGGCGTTATGACGAAACTTATTGAATCAAATACCACGATCCCGACCAAAAAAACCGAAGTGTTTACAACAGCCGCCGACAGTCAGCCCTCAGTTGAGATACATGTCCTTCAGGGAGAAAGACCTATGGCAGCCGGTAATAAAACAATAGGACGATTCCATCTCGACGGGATACCGCCAGCACCGAGGGGAATACCTCAGATCGAGGTTACTTTCGATATCGATGCAAACGGGATCCTGCATGTGGCTGCAAAAGACAGGGGAACAGGCAAGGAGCAGAGGATCAGAATAGAGGCATCCTCAGGGCTCAGCGACGACGAAATAAAAAGAATGCGTGAGGAGGCCAGGGCAAATGCAGAAGCTGACAACAGGGCAAAAGAAAAAGTTGAAAAACTGAACAGTGCCGACAGCATGATCTTCTCTACTGAGAAACAACTCAGGGAATATGGCGACAAACTGCCTGCCGACAAAAAAGCTGCGATAGAAAACGCACTTGCAAAGCTCAGGGAGGCTCATAAAGCACAGGACATTCCCGAAATTGACAAGGCCCTTGCTGATCTTAATGCAGTATGGCAATCGGCATCTGAAGAGATGTACAGAACTGCCCAGAACACAGGACAGGCAACTTCACAGCCCGGACCCGAACAGGGAAGCAGCAAGGCACAGCAGGGCAACGATGAAGTGACGGACGTTGATTTTGAAGAAGTAAAATAAACCGCTGAATCGCAATGAGAATCAAAGAGGCTGATCTTATCGGCCTCTTTTCTTTTTTTGTATTTTTGCCGGGTAACAACATCGAAATGAACATAAAAATCAAGTCAGCCGTAATATTTCTCATACTTGTCTTTCATTTACCCGCTTCATCCCAGACAACAGAGTCAATAAACCATAGCGATGAAAATGGGAGAAAACAGGGACACTGGATAAAGAAATATCCAAACGGCAACATAATGTACGATGGGTATTTTACAGACGACAGACCTTCAGGTGAATTCAAACGTTACTACGAGGATAACACGCTGAAATCAATACTGGTATTCAATAAATCAGGAGAAGAAGCCGAAGCTACCCTGTATTATCCCAACGGACTGCCTTCATCCAGGGGAAAATATCTGAACCAGATGAAGGAAGGAAAATGGCAATTCTACTCCCCTTCGAACGAGGAGGTACTTATAAGTGAAGAGGAATTTTCATCTGATAAGAGAAACGGGGTCTCAGTGACCTTTTACCCCGACAGCACAGTAGCAGAAAGGATACATTATACTAAGGGAATCAGGAACGGAGAATGGCATAAATATTATCCCGACGGATCTCCAATGCTGAAAACAAACTACCGGAACGGCAGGCTGCATGGCAAATTCGAAGGATTCTTCGAGAACGGGAAACACGAATTTCTTGGAAACTACAGGGACGACCTGAAGGACGGCCTGTGGATTATATATAAAAAAGACGGATCGGTAAGGTTTAAGACCACCTACACTGCCGGTATGCCCGATAACAGACAAAAGGATATCTATGAAACGAATTTCATCGACTCGCTTGAGAGAAGTAACAGAAATATCCCGGACCCGGAAAAAACAGGCGAACCATGGTAGGAGGATCTTCATCCCTGAACCACCTGAATCAAAAAATAGTAATCCTCTTATTTTTTTACTTTCTAATTCCGGGTATTCTTCCCGCACAGCAGGATAATACAAGGATATTTTACAGAATCTTCTTCACTGATAAGGGAACATACTCTGCTGCAGACTTTTCACTAGAAGAACTTTTCACTCCAAGGGCAGTCGAAAGAAGAAAAAAAACAGGTCAGACTGCACCGGATTTCCATGACATACCGGTATACAGCGAATACATAGAAAAACTGTCATCAACCGGACTGTCACTTCATTGTACGTCGAGATGGATGAATTCAGCATTGTTCGGAAGCAGCGTGCCCGCAGATACTGAAGAACTGGAAAGCATGCAATTCATTAAACTTATACAGGAAATAACTGTAAACGACCTGAAGGGCCCTTCTTCAGAAAAACTTGAATTCAGTCTCACTGAAGATGACACCCATGAATACACACTGCCCCTTGAAATGCTGAACGGTCTCAATCTGCAAAACTCCGGATTTACAGGCAAAGGAATACTCATAGCTGTCCTTGACGCAGGATTCGCAAATGCGGGGCGTATATCTTCGCTGGAAAACCTGATGAATAGAAACGGGATAAAAGGCACTTATGATTTCATTGAAAAGAGTGATAATGTTTATGCATTCCATGATCACGGTACCGCAGTCCTTTCAATCCTCGCGGGAAACCTTCCGGGAGAACTTGCCGGCTCTGCCCCTGATGCTTCCTATCTCCTCCTAAGAACAGAGGATCACTTTGCGGAATATCCGGCTGAAGAAGACTTCTGGACTGCCGGCGCTGAATACGCAGACAGTCTCGGAGCTGACATAATTTCCTCATCACTTGGATATTGCACATTTGATAATCCTTCCTATGACTATAAATACTCCGACCTCGACGGCAAGACTGCTTTTGTGACAAAAGCAGCCGGAATAGCAGCATCCAAAGGAATAGTTGTTGTCAACAGCGCAGGCAACGAACGCGACAATGACTGGAAATACATTATTGCACCCTCAGATGCTGAAAATGTTATCTCTGTCGGAGCAGTCGACATTAACAGGGAAATCTCAGCTTTCTCATCAGCAGGGCCATCATACGACGGAAGAGTAAAACCGGATGTTACAGCAATGGGAGTTGCTGTTCCTCTTCAGGTGAATGAAATGTATGTGGAGAAATCAAACGGCACATCCTTTTCATGCCCGCTCATAAGCGGAATGTGCGCCTGCCTGATGCAGGCAGTTCCAAAGGCCACCGGGGCGCATATTGTAACTTCTGTCAGAATATCATCCGACAGGTATCTATTCCCTGACTCTCTGTATGGATATGGAATACCTGATTTTAAAACAGCTCTTCAAAAACTTCAGGATGAATTTGTCTTTATTCCTGCGTGGTCACCGGTAGTGAGCCCAAATCCTTTTACAGACAGGATCACGGTAACATTTACAGAAGATCCTGCATCCCTCGCGATTGAGATCTTCAGCCTTAACGGAAAGCTCATGTTCACCAGGAACTACAATAATTTCGCCGGCCGTTCAGCTACACTTGAGGTTTTCAGTAATTTTGCAGAAGGAATGTACCTGATGAGGATCAAAACAGTAAGGGGCGCATCGGTACACAGAATAATAAGGATTAACGGCAGACCATGAATGAAATGCTGACATTAAGTGAATTACAGCTCCTTATAAGGGATTCACTATACCTTTCGCTGCCGGATATGTACTGGGTCAAAGCCGAAATTACCGAGATCAGGGAAAATTACAATGGCCACTGCTATCTGGAACTTGTTGAGAAAAACAGCGGCGATACTAACGTTAAAGCCCGGGTAAGGGCAGTCATCTGGAATAACCGGTACAGGTTCATAAAAACCTATTTTGAAAACTCGGCAGGCGAATCACTCAAGGCAGGAATGAAAATCCTGGTGAAGGTCAGGATTGAATACCATGAGATATACGGTCTCAGCCTCGCGATTAATGACATTGATCCGGCCTTTACGATCGGCGAGATGGCTATGAAACGCCAGCAGATCCTTAAAAAGCTTGAGGACGAAGGCGTTCTGAATATGAATAAGGAGATTGAATTCCCGTTCATCCCGCAAAGGATCGCCATCATATCCTCACGAAGTGCCGCAGGATATACCGACTTCATGAAACATCTGTCAGGAAACAGCAACGGTTATGTTTTCTACAGCTCCCTCTTCGAGGCGCCCCTTCAGGGAAGCGATACCGAAAGGGGAATAATCAGTGCCCTTGAAAGAATAGCGGGCCATATTGAGAATTTCGATGTTGTCGTAATTATAAGGGGAGGCGGTTCACAAACCGACCTCAGCTGGTTCGACAACTACAACATTGCCTATTTCATAACACAGTTTCCGGTCCCGGTCATTACCGGTATAGGCCATGAAAAGGACCTTTCAGTAACCGATATCGTCGCCCACAGGTCTCTGAAGACTCCCACTGCTGTCGCAGATTTTCTTGTCGAATGCATGCTGAATGCGGAGAACTATATCATTGAAATCAGTAATGAGCTTACTGACAGATCGCTGAAGATAATCGAACAAACAAAGGAGTGGATGATCTCAGCAAAAATGAAACTCATTCCCCTTGCCAGGATCATGATATCAGGTTTCAGGGAAGAATTGTCATCAACACTTGTCAACATGATCAGCACCGGGAAAGAATACGTTCACAGGGCAAAGCTCATTCCCGAATCCCAGAAAGGACGCCTTTCTTACGGAACGAGATCCATACTTAATAACAGCAACAGCCTGATATCAGGATTCAGTCAGAGTACGGCAAAAAACTCAAAGAACTTCATACTGTCGCGTGGCA
>MTKZ01111578.1_pt1 | contig 26605 bp, 24 predicted proteins | sample 1042781 | NCBI WGS metagenome assembly MTKZ01 (sample SAMN06212207, study PRJNA360539) | anaerobic digester metagenome | biome: Wastewater treatment plant; material: sludge; isolation source: anaerobic digester fed with sludge from wastewater treatment plant | place: Denmark: WWTP Viborg ... | reverse complement strand
GGTGAGCGCCTTCGACGGCCCGAAGTTCGTCGAATGGGGCAACAAGATCAACGTCAGCGTCCACAAGGACCGGCACGATGGTGAGTTGATCATGGTCACCGAAGCCGGAGAAGGAGCTTCGGAGCACGTGTCGGCAACCCACAGCGATCACGAATTGCCGCGCATCGGCTGGCGCCACGGCGACATGCCGCTGGAGCCCGGCAGAACCTATGCGATCCGTGTGGGCGCTTACCGGCACGGCGGCCCACATTTCCGATTGGATGGCTTTGTTCGGCCGGACAAAGGCGACGGCTATGCCGATGGCCAGGTGTTTGTGGACGGAAAGGTCAACGACGGCGATCTCTGCTGTCTGGTGTTCGGCAACAGCCACGGCCAACTGGTCGAGAATCATATCCGCAGCGAGGAGTGGGAGCTGTTTATTCCCCACTACCAGCCATCCAGGTGCTGGGGCCAGTCGTTCCTGTCGCACGGCGTGAGCCTGGCGGGCATCTCCTTCTGGGCGGGCACAGATACCGACGCCGTCGAATGCGAGATCCGCATCCATCCGAACGGCCCGTGGGACAGCCCGATCGGCCCGCGCAAAGTGGCCGTGGCCCACGCCTCGCCGCTGCGGCCCAGGATCCGTTATCCCGAACAGCCCAAACAGGTCGAGGGCTGTGAGGCCTTCTATAGGCTGCCCTGCCGGCNNCAAGACCTACTACATCGAGGTGATACCCACGAAGCCGATCATGATGTATGCCGACGGCGACTATTACAAGAACGGCTACGCCTACTACGAGCGTCTCAAGGCCGATCGAGCCTCCGGCGCCGGCCCGTACACCTTCCACTCCGAACGCTGGACCCTGGTCATGAACATCGTCACCTACGCCAACAAGGGTGGAGCCCCACTGGAGAAGAGGCCCTCGATATCACCCGGTCACTGATCGCGAGCCCGCTGAGGTCTGAGGGGCGTCCAGACATATGAGAGCTTCTAAACCGACCATCTGCTTCGAATCCGGCGTCGGCGTTTTCGACCGTTGCCACGACCTGGCCGTCGAGACGCTCTGCCGCAACATCAGACCGTGGAAGGACGGGTTGCTGGATGAGCCGGCGGCTTCGATCATGGCCGGGGAGACATACAAGTCGCCGTGGACGCGCGACTGCGCGTTCAACGTGTGGAACGCCGCTGCCCTGCTGACCCCTGAGGCAGCTCGGAATACGCTGATCAGCACGCTCATCGACGACAACGGCTTGATTCGCATCGGTGGCCAATACTGGGACGCCATCGCCTGGACAACCGGGGCGTGGCACTACTACTGTGTCACCGGCGACGATGAGTTCCTCGAACTGGCCCACGCGGCGACAGTCAACTCGCTGCGATATTCCGAAGAAACCGAGCTCGATCCCGAAACGGGCCTGTTCCAGGGTCCCGCCAGCTACGGCGACGGCGTGGCCGCGTATCCGGAACCGTACAATGATGCCGGCGGCTCATCGGGCATTCTCGACTGGCCGGCCGCCCATCCGGAGATCGGCAAGATCCGCATGAAGGCCCTGAGCACCAACTGCCTTTATGCCAACGCCTATTGGATTGCCGACCTGATGGGACGGCGTCTCGGCCTCGATGCGCAGGTCAACGAGTCGCTGCGGGCTCAGGGCGATGCGGTCCGCGAGGCAGTCAACCGGCATTTGTGGTTGCCGGAAAAGGGTCGTTATGCCTACTTCACCGACCCGACCGGCCGATGCGAGCAGTACATGGAGGGCCTCGGCCACGCCTTCGCGGTCCTCTTCGACATCGCATCAACCGAACAGGCCCGGGCGGTGCTCGATCATCAGCATGTGTCGCAGCACGGCATTCCCTGCGTCTGGCCGGTGTTTCCGTGGTTTGCCGGCCCGGACGGCATGAGCTTCGGCCGGCATAACGGTACTGTCTGGCCGTTCATCCAGGGCTTCTGGGCCTCAGCGGCCGCGATGCACGGCCGGGTGGACCTGTTCGACAGGGAACTGACCGCCCTGGCCGACATGGCCGACCGCCACCACGAGTTCAAGGAGATCTACCATCCGATTACCGGCGAGCCCTACGGCGGCCTGCAGGTCGATCGCGGGAACGTGCGCATGTGGGTCAGCGAGCCGCACCAGACATGGAGCGCCACCGGTTACCTGCGGATGATCTACCACGACCTGTTCGGGATGCGCTTCGATCCCGACGAGTTACGTCTTCAACCGTTTGTCCCGTCGCGATTTGAGGCCTTGCGGCTGACCGGCATCGAGTATCGCGACATGACCCTCGATATCACCATCCGCAACTCCGGCACGCGTATCGCCTCCTTCACGCTGGACGGTCAACCACACGAACAGTCGATACCGGCCACGCTCGACGGACAGCATCGGATCGTGATGGATATGAGGTGATCTTCAGCTCCGACAACCCGGAATCGTTGCGTGGGCACTCCGCGCTGTAGCATCTTCGATGTGCCCTGTTGGTGGTCCAGAAACCAAAGGGATGAGCGGCGCGAGGACCTCTCGGGCCCAGGTCGTAGTCGGGCGAAACGGCCGCTGCAAGAAGAATGAGCCGGTCGACCTTCACGTCCATGGGCAGTGACTCACAGACAAACAGGGCGATGGCGCCGCCTCCGCTGTATCCGATGAGGGTGATGGGCTGTTTGGGATGACTGCGTTGATACGCGGCAAGCCTGCCCGCCCGCTCGGCGGCCCATTTTCGATTCCGTTCGAGCGACTGCACGTTCCTGAGTTCGCCAAACGGCCGGGAGCCCCACAGATCCCGCTCGATGGCACAGTCGATGCCGGCGTCCCTGAGCCCGCCGGCAATGCCCGCCATCGACGACGGCTTGTTGGCCACGCCCGGCAGCAACAGGACATAGCCGCGATCCAGTTGCGCCGCCGTCACCGGCTCGAATCGGCCACAGCCGGCCAAAGGCGCAGCCGCCGACGCCAGGAGCAGCAGTCTCAACAAGGCGGCGGTCCCGCGTTCCAAGTGACTCACCTCTGACGGCCGGGTGGCCCGCTCAAGACCCGGGATGGGCTCGCAGCATCGCCCGGAAGCCCGCCTGTTCAAAATGCCGGTCGGATGTCAACGCATCGACGATCTGTTCCCTCCGCATGAGGACAAACGAGATGCAGTCCGTCAGACTCCAGGCCTTGTCGGCATGAGCGGCGAAAAACGCCAGCCCTTCATCCATCAGCGCTGTTGCCGCAGGTACGATCCGAACGGCCGGTCTGCCGCGAAGCACGGACACCGTCTGCGCAGCCAGCGACCGCACTCTTGGTTCACTCAGAGCATCCACAAATTCCAGGAGAGCATACTCGGTGGTCAACAGTTGTCCGGTTATCTGCTTCTGCCAAGCCAGTGCTCGCTCATGAAGGGCATCATCCGCCAGTACGAGCGCAAGCAGGTACGAAGTATCGAGGAATGTGGTTTTCACCGCCGCGGTGTCCCCTTAACGTAGTGCTCGTGCTGCTCGGCGAAATCGGGAGGCAGTCCGCCGGGGCGTCCAAGACGGGCAATCTCCGCCAGGACGTCGTCCGCCCCCTCGCTGTCGAACACTACCTTCACGGGCGTATTGGCACTGACGCCCGATGGCACGGGTTCGTCAAGAACCACTCGCTGACCGTCGAAGTGTCCGCTGACAATGGTCATCATGCGTCTCCGTCATTTGGTGCCGGCCGCTCGCGGCAGATCCAACCATTTCATCCAGACCGGACTGCCCGGCAGGGCTCATTTATTATTATACGAGAAACCGGGCGCGGCTTTCCACGGCTCGGAACTGCACTCTCCAGAACCGCACAATTCCATAGGACATCGATCCCAAGGCTGGCCAACGACGAGCCCCAATTGGCGCGAAGCATCCATCCGAACAGCATTCTGGACGACAGCCGTCAGCGGCAGTAGCATGCCCTTCGGATTCGATGAAATTGGAGAACCCTTTGGAGGAGGCCGGACATGCCTTACCGATCGCTTGCCGTTGTATTGATTGGCGTACTTTCGGTGTCGCTGGTCGTCGGGTGCCAGGCCGCCAGGCCGACGCCTTTCGAGCGGGCGTCGTGTTCGACGCTGGTCAAGGCCAAGCAGCCGCTGGAACCGGCGCTGAAGACCGTCGCGGACCTGGGGTTCAAGTACGCTGACGTCATGTGCCTCTCGTGGACACCGCACGTGAACGTCGATGCGCTGGTGAAGGACTTTGACACCGAGGCTGCGCGAGTGGCCAAGGCCCTGGCCGACAACGAGCTGAAGGTCTCGAACCTGACCTTTGACGGGATCGAGACCAAGCCGTTCGATGAGTATAAGACGCGGTTCACGGCCGTGGTCAAGCTGGCCGTCCGGCTGAAGGCCCCGTTGGTCAATATCATGGCCCCGTCGGCCAAGAGTGACTGGGCCGACCAGGTCGCCAAGCTCAAGGTGATCCACAAGATCGCCGCCGATCACGGCATCAAGCTCACCCTCGAGACTCACACCGGCCAACTCACCGAATACCCCGCCGACGCCGAAAGGCTCTGCAGGGAGATCCCCGGTCTGGGTCTGACCCTCGATCCCAGCCACTACTACGCCGGCCCGAATCAGGGCAAGTGCTTCGACAACCTGTACCGGTACGTGATGAACACCGGATTCCGCGCCGGCGGAATGAAGTGGGAAGACATCCAGATGAGATGGGGCGAGGGACCGATCGACTCCGCGGCCATTGTCCGCAAGCTCGAAGCCCACGGCTACAGGGGCTACTACGTCGTTGAGTACCTCGAGGGCCTTGGCAAGAACGACTCGGTGGAGTCGTCGAGACTGTTCCTTGAGTGGATAAGGGGCCTGTGAACGCGGGCGGCCTGCTGATTCCTTTGCGCAGCCGCTTTCGCCGGTTTCCAGGTCGCTCGCTGTCCTGCCTCCTGCCGTCGGCTATAATAGGCCATCTCATGAGACGGTCGGCCGTTTGGCTGAGGCTACCGGCCAATAGCAGGCAACCGATTGCTGTGGAGGAATGGCTAAAAGCTGAAAGCCAATAGCTGACAGCTTCTGCTGAGGCATACCATGCAAGACGTGATCAAGGGCAAGGCATACGTGCTGGGTGACAACATCGACACCGACCAGATCATTCCCGCGCATTTCCTGATGTACAACCCGGCCATTCCGGAAGAGCGCAAGCAGTTCGGGCGATTCGCTCTCTGCGGCGTGCCCGACGCCCAGGCCGGCTTGCCTCAGGGGAACATTCCGTTCGTGGATCAGACCGATCCGAGCAATACCAGCAGCCAGTTCAGCATTGTCATCGGCGGCAAGAACTTCGGCTGCGGCAGTTCCCGCGAGCACGCCCCGCTGGCCCTGGCCGAGGCCGGAGTCCAGGCGGTCGTCGCCCCGTTCTACGCCCGAATCTTCTTCCGCAATTCGGTTAACGGCGGTTATCTCATTCCGCTGGAATTCGCCGAAGGCGTGACCCACACGGTCCGCACCGGCGACGAGGTCGAGATCCGGTTGAAGGAGAACGTGCTGATCGAATGCAGGACCGGCACACGCCGGGCTCTCAACCCCCTTGGCGAGATCGCCCCCATCGTCGAGGCCGGCGGCGTCTTTGAATACGCCAAACGCTCCGGCATGCTGTGATGCCTGCAACTCTTCCAGATAAGAGCAAGCCTGCGGTCTTCTGGGAAGGACGAGCACACACAAGGCTGATGGCTGAAAGCTGAGAGCTTCGTTTAATTCGTACTCGGCTGTGCCTTGGCCAGTCGTTCACGGATGTAGTCGGCGCGGAGAATGCTGCGTTGCTCGCCGTCAAGCCGCTTGCCGCAGCGCTTCTGCAGGTGGGCCGACTGGGTGAACAGGAAGAGATCGTTGATCACACCAAGGTCGATGTGCTTGATGCGCTCCATGACCGTGCCGAGTCGCAGGTGCGACAACAGAAATAGCGCCTCCTCGCTGCTGATGGCCCGTGCGTTGGACAGAACGCCGAACGCCCGCCAGATCTTGTCATCGAGAGCAGTCAGGCGGTCATTCCTGAGGGCCTTGCGGGTCTCCTGTTCATAGCGTACGATGGACGGGATAACGTTGTTCTTGAAATCAGTGAGGATTTCTTCCTCACTTCGGCCGAGAGTCACCTGGTTGGAGACCTGGAAGAAATCGCCCAGGGCCTCGGTGCCCTCGCCGTACAGACCGCGAACCGCCAGGCGCATGTCCTTGGCCGCACGCAGGACCTTTTCGATTTCATTGGTGATCTTGAGGGCCGGCAGGTGGAGCATGACCGACACCCGCAGGCCGGTGCCAACGTTGGTCGGGCAGGCCGTCAGATAGCCGTACTGCTCATGGAAAGCGAACTCGACCGTCGCCTCCAGGGCGGCGTCGATGGTGGCGATCTGGTTCCACGCCGCGTCAAGGTCCATCCCGTGCCGGAGCACCTGCATCCGGAGATGGTCCTCTTCGTTGATCATCAGCGAGATCTGTTCGGTCGCTCCAATCGCTACCCCGCGACTTCCCTCGCCCTCGCCGTGTTGCCGGCTGATCAATTGCCGCTCGACGAGGAATTGCCGATCGATCGGGTCGGCTTTCTCAACATCGATGTAGAAGGTCTCAATGCCGAACTGGGCCGAGTTGATCGCCTCGCACAGTGTTCGAACGATGTCCCGCCGTTCGGCGGCGCTGGCCTTGGTCAGGAAGTGGAAGCCGTTCAGGTTTCGGGCCAGTCGAATGCGCGACGAAACCACGACGTCGCCGAGGTTACCCCCGGTTTTCAGCCATTCGCCGGGCGAGTGGAGAAGGTCCTCGATGGTCATTGTGATTGCAGTTCCCCCAACTGGTCGCGGATCTTGGCGGCCTGCTCATAGTCCTCGCGTTCGACCGCCTCGCGCAGCTCGCGCTGAAGACGGAATCTCTCCTGCTGGACCGGATCAATCTGGACCGTTTGGCCCGGCCTCTTGCCTGTGTGCTGCGTCTGGCCGTCCTGAGCCCGTTCGATCACGCTGGTCAGGGCTCTGCCGAACACCTCATAGTCGTTCGGGCAGCCCAACAGGCCCTGATTACGAAACTCGACGAAGCTGATCCCGCAGTCAGGGCACTTGACGCGGGCCATCTCCTGGATGCTGGCCTGAGACATCAGGAACGAGTTGAGAACGTCGTTGATCGAGACGTTCTGCTTCACGACCACCCCTTCAGAGTTGGCACAGTCTTCGCACAGGTGCCGCTCTCGCTTCTCACCCTGTACCAAATCCGTCAGGTGGACGGTTGCTGTTTGCTTCTTACACTGCTGGCACAACATAATGGCTACCTGTCTTGAGTCACTCGGCAGGACGCTTCAATGTTAGGCGCCCCCGTATATATCGTCAAGGCAAAGCCGGCCCTGCAAACCCTTCTACCAGCCCTGGCAAGGACTTGCGCGTGGGGCCGTCGGCGGATGCCGGCCTCGGACAGTGGCTCGGCGGCTATCCGGCGCGTGTATCTCAGGAACACGCGTTCAGACGCTCAATTCCACGCCGATGCCGGGTGGCAGGCCATGACCTGCGCCGGGGAACAAGATCAGTCCATCTGTGCCGTTGACCGCCCATCCCTCCGAGAGATACCATGACGCGATGCTGAAACTCTTACCGAACTTTGCGGATTTCCAGCGTCTGGCGGCTGATGGCAACACCATCCCGGTCTATTGTCAGTTGCTGGCGGATAACCTGACCCCCGTCACGGCCTTCTCCGCCATCGCGCAGGACAGCCCGCATGCATTCCTTCTGGAAAGCGTGGTCGGCGGAGAGGAGATCGCCCGGTATTCGTTTCTGGCGGCCGATCCCCAGGTGACCTTCGAGGCCAAGAACAGCCGAATTACCCTGGACGGTACCGGCGGTCAGTCCGTCGAAGAATCCTCGGATCCGCTGGCCCGGCTGGCCCGCACCTTGGAGGGCTACAAAGCCGTCCACCTGCCTGAATTGCCCCGTTTCGCCGGCGGGGCGGTGGGTTACGCAGGTTACGACATTGTGCGCTACCACGAGCCCCTGCCCGACCCGCCCAAGGACGACCGCAGTCTGCCCGACATGCTCTTTGGGTTGTACGACAGCATGGTGGTTTTCGATCATGCGGTGAAGACCATCCTGGTGATCAGCCATGCCCACGTCGAGATCGACGGGGTGCGAGCCGGCTACGACAAGGCCTGCGAGCGGGTCATCGCGATGGTCAAACGGTTGACCCAGCCTCGGCAAACCCGGACCGGGTACATCGATCGCCTGGGCGACCCGACCATTCCGTTCACCAGCAACTTCGAGCCCGGCGGTTTCCAGAAAGCCGTGGAGGCGTGCAAGGAGTACATTCGGGCAGGGGATATTTTCCAGGTGGTCCTGTCGCAACGTCTTCGCGTGAACACCAAGGCCGATCCGTTCGATATTTACCGTGCCCTGCGCGTGGTCAACCCTTCCCCGTTCATGTTTTTCCTCAAGAGCCCCCGGGTCATACTGGTCGGCTCATCGCCGGAGATCATGTGTCGGGTGGAGGAGGGCGTGATCACGAACCGCCCGCTGGCGGGAACGCGTCGTCGCGGTCGAACCGAGGAGGAGGACAAGGCCCTCGAGGCCGAACTCCAGGCCGACCCCAAGGAACGGGCCGAGCACATCATGCTGGTAGACCTTGGCCGAAACGATGTCGGGCGGGTCGCGGAACTAGGCAGCGTGGAACTCCGAGACGTCATGTCGGTCGAGCGGTACAGTCACGTCATGCACATCAGCAGCACCGTGACCGGTCGGCTGAGACAGGGCCTGACCGCCTTTGATGCGATGCGGGCGACGCTGCCGGTTGGCACCGTCAGCGGGGCCCCCAAAGTCCGTGCGATGCAGATCATCGACGAATTCGAGCCGACGCTCCGTGGGCCCTATGCCGGAGCGGTCGGTTACGTCGATTTCTCGGGCAACATGGACACTTGTATCGCGCTTCGGACAATGGTGATCACGCCGGGCGACGTCTTCGGCAAGAACACGGTGTATGTTCAGGCTGGGGCGGGCATCGTGGCCGATTCGCAGCCGGATCTGGAGTACACCGAGACGATCAACAAGGCCAAGGCACTTCTGCGGGCGGTCGAGATCGCTGAAACGGGTTTCGAGTAGGACGATTCGCGTCCTGGGGTGGCCCTTGTCTCGACACAAAGACCACCGCGCAGAAAAGACTCGGACCCTGCCGGTGCTTGCTCATTGACGGGGGCTCACACAGGCAGAGTCCGAGTTATGGTTCTTATCCAGGGCAGGCCAGTCAGGCCGGGCTGATCTCAACGCATCCCTTGAGGCTTTCCAACTCTCGCAGCACATCGACCGACCCGAAAACCTTGTAGGTGGCGCCGGGTTCCGTGGAGACGACCTGCAACCGGGGCGGGCGGTCCCACCACTGACGGCCGCCTCGCCGATGGGACGAAGGCTTACGGGAACGAGAGAGCCGAGTTCGCTCTTCCTTGACCTGCTGATCCTTTTCGAAGAGTCGAATCATCGTCTTACGGCCTGCTGCCGACTTGGGCAGGGCCACGATCTTTACGTTAACCCATTGTCCGGACTTCACTTGCGACGCCATCACCAACTCCCAATAGCATGGTCTGTCTCAACCCGCGACTGCCGCTTGGCCTGCAGATCACGGCTTCCAGCTTCAGAGCCCAATGAGTATACCGTTTCCGCCATCGAATGCCAACTTCGGGTTGCCTGGCTCTCCGCGCGCACGGCAGGTGTAGGCTGGATGGTTGGCATCGGGTAGGGGGCCTCAGCGTGGACCGTTCTCCGGTCGACTGCGGCGTCCTGCCAAAGAGACTGGGCAGACCCTCCGCACCAGCCGGTGACACTTGGAGCAGTCTCGCCGGGCCCGAGGCCGTTCCTGGGCTGTCCGGCCCTCCGACCGCTTGGCTGCCCGGATCGCCACCTCGACCTCGGTTCCTGCCGCGGTAGCCGCGCTGAAGAGTCATCGCATGTTCGGGGTGTTTGCCTGGATAGCACACGGCTTGTCGCGCGGGCCTGTCACCCGTGCCAAGGAGGGGAAACACGAGGTTCTGTTAAGACTGGCACAATGGTCTTTCGTTCCCCAGCGCATTGGCCGGCAGCAATAGCCGGTTGTCTGGTAAAGCGCGGCTGAAGGGCTCCTGCCGGACAGGGTCAATTGGCGGACCAGCCCAGTGCGTCCTGGTAGATCTCGACGCATCTCTTGGCCGAGTCCGCCCAGGACAGCTTCTGGACCTCAATGCGAGCGTGCTGCCGCAGCGTGTTCTGCAGTGACGGGTGCCTGAGCACAGCGATGATCTTGTTGGCCATCTCGTTGATGTCCCAGAAATCAACCTTCAGCGCGTGGGTCAGGACTTCAGACACGCCCGATTGCTTGCTGATGATGACCGGGACGTCGTTCGACATGGCTTCGAGCGGCGCAATGCCAAACGGCTCGGAAACGCTGGGCATGACGTACAGATCGGCCATACGAAAGATCCGCTCGACATCGGGGCCGCGGAGAAAGCCGGTAAAAAGGACTTTGTGGCCGATGCCCAGGCCGGCAGCCATCTCGATGATGCCGCGGACCATGTCGCCCGAGCCGGCCATGATGAAGCGGACGTTGTCCATGACTTCCAGCACCTTTTTGGCGGCTCGCAGGAAATACTCAGGGCCTTTCTGCATGGTGATACGGCCCAGGAAAAGAACGAGCTTCTCGTTGCGATCGATGGCGGTGGGCGTGATTCCAAGGGAGTTGCCGTTGAGATCGATGGCGTTGTAGACAACCTCGACACGCTCGGCAGGCACGCCGTAGCGCGAAACGACGATGTTCCGGGTCAGGTAGCTGACGGCGATGACCTTGGTCGCCATGTGCATTCCCTGGCGTTCGATGTCATAGATGCGCTGGTTGACGTGCTCCCCGCTACGGTCTAACTCCGTCGAGTGGACATGGACCACGAGGGGCTTGCCCGTCAGGGCTGACACGGCGATCCCCGCGCGGTAGGTCATCCAATCGTGGGCGTGGATGACGTCAAACGTTTCCTGCATGGCCACCTGGGTCGCCAGGCGCGTGTATCGCTCGACCTCCGCGAACATGTCGCCTTCATACTGTCCGCCGCCGCTGAAAGCGGGCTGCGCCGAGCCGGCCAGTTTGGCGGCCGCTTCGCCGGATCGGCCGGCCACCTGGCTTTTAGGCACCTTCAGGATCCCTGAAGACTCCCCCTGCCTGGAAGCCGCCAAGGCCGCGGCTGCTTGATAGCTCGATACCCCGAACCCGGCATCCACGGTCCGGAAGGTGATATTCTTGAAATCCTCGATGCGGTACATGGATGAGCCGGCGCCCTGCGGCGTCAGCAGCGTGACGTGCGTCGCGAAACTGGCTTCGACCGGGCGCGGAAGCACAAAAAGGACTTCCGTGCCGATCTCGCTCATCCCTTTGGTCAGCCCGTAGCAGGCGGTGCCCAGTCCTCCAGATATGAATGGAGGAAACTCCCAACCAAGCATTAGGACTCTCATGGCTCAACTACTCCCATCGGAGCGGCACAAACACGAGCTCACGCGGACCTCAAGAAGGAGCTTCGAGTACCCGAAACACAAAAGAAACATGAGCGGGTGCCGGCCGACTCTCTCCTGGTCAGCCGACTGGCAAGTCTCCTCCTTGAGAATGGCGCCGCGCGGCACACGCCCCGATCTCCATCAGCCACAGTGTTGCCGAGCTGGATCCTTTTCTCGCCCCAACCAGGCGTCGGCAACCCTTGCGTCCATCCCCGCCGGTGATGAGAGTGCCCGAACCCAATCGCCAATCCAGGTTTTACGCCGGCGATGCGGTCCGGCTTCAAGAGAGCCCTGCGAAAAGCGGTCAAGCGCGGCACCCCCGTCACGCGGGTCTGCGCCGACCCACCTGGACGATGGCGCCTGATCAGCTACTCCGCAGTCAATCGACCAGAATAAGCATAGCTCCGGTCTGCCGGGGTGTCAAACGACTCCCGCCTGGCGAGCCCAATCATGGTTCGCCGCTTGCCACCGTATCCGCGGGCGGTCGCACTTTCACGACAAGACGTCCGCGTCAGCACCACTTATTGAGGTTTTGCGGGCTCCGAATGACCGGCGCGGACTGCCCCCAAGGGCGACTCTCACGCTTTCCCAAAGCAAGTCACGCGTTGTAGAATGACGCAATAAGTGGAGCCGGATAACGGAATTGACGTCTTGGCGCTGACTGCGACGCAAGGAGTGGGTCCGATGGCAGACATGGCCTTGACCCGAAGGGCGCTGCTTGGGAAATCGGCGGGATTGGCGACTGTCGGATTAGCGACACTGGATGCCAAATCCGCCGGCAAGGTTCTCGGTGCCAACGACCGGATTTCGGTTGGAATCATCGGGGCCGGCAACCGGGGGCTGGCCCTGGCCAGATGGATCAACCAGTTGGCGGCCGAGAAAAACGCTGAACTCACTGCGGTTTGCGACATCTGGAACCAGGCTCGTGAAGCGGGGGCGGAGTACATCGAGCAACTGACCGGCCGCCGGCCTCGCAAATGCGCAAATCTGGCCGAGATTTGCGATTTGGCGGATGTACACGCGCTGGTGATAGCGACGGCAGACTTTCAGCACGCCCCACACACCCGTCAGGCCGTTGAGGCAGGCAAGGATGTCTACGTTGAAAAGCCCTTCGGTTGTGATTTCGAGCAGATAAAGATTGCGCGCGATACGGCCAAGGCCAGGGGGCGGATTGTCCAGGCTGGCACCCAGGCTCGGGCGGAAGGCACACCCTGGGCAGCCAGGGATTTCATACGCAGCGGCAGGTTGGGAAAGGTCTCATTCGTGGAGGTGACCGATTCCCTCTTTCAGCCCAGGTGGCGGATTCCCGGCTCCGAGACCTCGCTCAGCGAGAAGGACACCAACTGGAAGGAGTTCCTCTCGTATACGCCTGAAGTCCCGTTTGACGCGCGCAAATACCGGGAGTTCCGACTCTTCTGGCCCTATTCGACCGGAATCTTCTGCCAATTCATGAGCCACGCGGTTGATCTGGTCAATCTGGTGCTGGATGACGTGCCCAAAGCCGTTGTCGCTGCCGGAGGCGTGCTGGTTTGGAAAGACGGCCGGTCCAATCCTGACACCGCACATTGTCTCGTGGAGTATCTCGGCGGCTGCATTTTCAGTTATCACATGCGACTGGGCAATTCGGCGAACAGCCGTACGCTGACGTTTTATGGCACGAACGGCACCCTGGACCTGAATGCCGGGATGGCCTACGGCGAGGGGGGCGGCGGCGAGGTGGTCATGAAGCCGGGAGCAAACGGCGTTCCGGAATTAACCGTCGCCGCCAGTCGGCGACTGCCCGAGCGAAGGCAGGGCGGGATCCTGCTCCAAGCCGAGCCCGATGGCGACCACATGGTCGATTTCCTCGAATGCGTTCGCTCCCGGAATCAGCCCCGGGCGCCGATCGATGCCGCTTTCAACCACGCCTTGGCCACGACCATGGCCGGCATGTCGCTTCGCCTCAAGACGCGAATCGAATATGAGATGACCACCGAGACTCTGCTGCCGCTGGACAGGCGGTGATTCGTGGCCCGTCGGCATGACATGCCTCACTTCCGGGTCGCGTGGCCATCGGTGTGATGTGTGTGAATTGCCCGGGGCTTGTCGGTGCGGTTATTCCATCGTGGAATAGGTCTCTTCGCTCTCGCGAGTGAGCTCCTGGACGGGCAGACGGATGACGAACGCGGTTCCCTCGCCGACGCGGCTGTCCACGACGATCCGTCCGTGATGCTCGCGCACGATCTTACGGGCCACCGCCAGTCCGAGGCCGGTACCGCCGTGTCCCTTGGTGGATCTGAACGGCTCGAAAATCTCCTCGATTTGCTCGTGTTCGATGCCCGGCCCGTTATCCGCAACGATCAGGTCGGCGATGCCGGTCTCGGTGTTAAAGCGCGTGGTCACGGTGACCACACCCTCCCCCGGCGTGACCGCGTCGATGGCGTTGTTGATGATGTTGAGGGCCACCTGGTGCATTCCATCGGCGTCCACCGGGATCGGGGGGAGTGACTCTTCGAGCTGAACCTTGATGGTTACCTTGTGTTCGTGGGCCTTCTTCTCCACCAGCGAGAGGGCGTCCTGAACGATCTTGTTGAAATTCGTCTGGCACAGGTTGGGTTCGCGTTGCTTGCTGAAAGCCAGCATGTTCGTGGTCAGGCCGAGGATACGGTCGAGGTTGCGATTGACGATTTCCCAGCCCTTGCCGACCGTCTCCAGATCGGGTCTGGCAAGCCCGATGTCCACCAGGTCCGCGCCGCTCTGGATGCCTTNNCCTTGCAGGATGTTCTTGATGTAGTGTGACAGGTATGCGACGGTTTCGCCGGTGGCGGCCAGCCGCGCGGTCTGCATCTGCTGCTGCACGAGGCGGGCGTTCTGGATGGCCAGACCGGTCATCTGGCCGATGGCGCTCATTAAGCGGAGCTGCTCTTCGGTGTACGTATGGGTGGTGGCGGTACTGTCGATGTGGATCACGCCGAGCAGCAGATCCCGGACCATGATCGGGGCACAAATCACCGAGTGCAGCCCGAAATCGTGAATGCTGTCCTGGCCGGCGTCGGTGGCAAAACGTGAGTCGGTCATGGCGTTCGTGCATAGAACGGCGGCGCGGTGCTCGAGGACGTGCTTGATGATCCGGTGCGACGTGGTGATCTTCTGTTTGCGGGCCCGCACGCCGCGGCGATACCGCACCACGTGCGGCACCAGTTCCTCTCCTTTCTTGTCATACAGCAGAATAAAGCCGCGGTCGATCGGGAGTTCCTCGCCGATCACGTCCATCACGCGCTCCAGCAGTTGATCAGGGTCGATGATCACGCCGATGGCGCTGGTCAACTCCGACATCACCCGCCAGGCGCGGGCGGCGTCGGCCAGTTCCGGACCGGCAATGATGACCGAATCATCGGCCCCCACGCTGGCCAGGATGGCCGAGTCCATGTTCAGATCGCTGGTGTTGAGGTCGATCATGTCGGCCGGAATGCTGGACCCGCTGAGCTTCTCCATGGATTGATCGCCGCTGTAGATGATCAGCGTCGACCCGAGCTTGATCTGGTCGCCGTGCTTGAGACGAACGGGGTCGCGGACGCGCACGCCGTTGACGTATGTTCCGTTGGCACTCTGGAGGTCGACCAGGACCCAGCTGCCGTTTTCCGGGCGGACCTCGGCGTGGCGGCGCGAGACGGTCCGGTCGGACAGCGGGATCTGGTCGCCCTTGCGGCCGATCACCGCCGACTCGCTCAAGACTCGGAATGTGCGCCCTTTGTCGGGTCCCTGAAGCACCAGAAACGTCGCCACGCTTGACTCCCGGAAGTAATCACCTTCCCGCGATAAACGATCCTCAACCTTTTCCCGGAGATGCCGAGGCTCTCCGGTCGCCCGTCCCATCCGGCAGGCTGCGTTCGGTTCTCGCGACAGTTGGAGGGTCGAACACCGAAACTCAGGACCTCGACACGACCGAAGTAGCTTGCGCCCGAACGGCGAAGAAAGGCGGTCACTGCCCGGTCCGATACAGGTCGGCATCAGCGACCTTCCACCTTGATTCTATTCTTTGAATCCGGGCAGTCAAATGGGCGGGGGTCCGCCCCGAGGGATCGGGATGCCCCGCCGAAGTGCCTGCGGCTCCGGGGCGCGGTCGCCACGGCGACCGAGACCCGCCTTATTCTGCAGCCCGGAGCGGCAGGTCTGCGCCCCCGTCGGCGGCTCCGACCATGCCTTACCGTTCTCACACATTCGGAGTGATTCAGCCGGGAGCGGTAGTGAGCCCGGGAAGAGCAGCCCCGAGCTGGGGGAAGCCATAGAGAATGGCGCACGCCGACAGCACCCAGAGCAGGACGGCCAGCAGGAAGGGGGCGTCTTTGAGGATCAGGTCCGTCGGTCCCGTTCCTTTGCCCAGTTCGATCAGCATCGCGTAGCGATAGACACCGTAGACGACCAGTGGCAGGGTGAAGATGAGATTCTGTTTCGTGGCCTCGAAGGGCGACTTTCGTGTGGTGTCAAGGGTGTACAGGAGGAAAGTGATGATGGTCACCCCCGCCGAGGTGCTTAACAGGTGCGTGAGCAGGTCCGGCGTGTAGCGGACGAGGGTGGGCCGATGGCCGCGCATGGCGTGGGTGTTGTCGATCATGGCGACCTCGCATCGCCTCTTGCCGAATCCCAGGAACAGACAGAGCATGAACGTGCATGTCAGCAGCCAGGGGGATACTTCGACGCCGATGGCCTCCGCACCGCCGATGGCCCGCATGACGAACAGTATCGCGATCACGATGACGTCCAGCAGCATCCGGTGCTTGAGGACCAGAGAGTACGTCCAGGTCAGGGCCAGGTAGATGCCCACGGTCAACCAGAACGCGGGCGGAAGGGTCAACCAACATAGGATGACACACAAGGCAATCAGGACCGCGACCATGGTGAAGGCCGATCCCACGGATACCGCTCCGCAGGCCAGTGGGCGGTCTTTTTTGGTCGGGTGGAGGCGGTCGCGGTTGCGGTCGAGGATGTCGTTCAGCACGTAGCCGGCCGACGAGGCCAGACAGAACGCGACGAACGCCAGCAGCGACAGGGCCACTGCGTGCCGGTTTCCCAACTGTCTGCCGAACAGCAGCGCGGCGAAAACGAACGTGTTCTTGATCCAGTCGGCGGGCCGCAGTAGCCGGAGGTAGTTGACCATGGCTGGTAGTGTAGAAACCAGCAGGCCGGATGCAACCTCTTATCGTCGGGCGGGTCGGAAAAACGCGAAAGGCCGTATGGCGTGCTGCCACCGGCCCCTCGGTACTTTCCTCCCTTGAGTTGACTCCGGCCGGGGCTCTTTCCCCCGTATCCCCGGCCCATCCACCGTGCCGACCACTCTCCCCTTTGGGCCGGCAAAACGACTCTACCCCTCCGGAAAGCAAGCCCGTCTTGTTCGCGTTCTCCCCCGGCCTCGGGCGCGGCTCGGACGGCCGCCCGCTGCCGGAATACTGCCTATCGCAGCAGACTCAGCACACTGCTGGCCTGCGTATTCGCCATGCTCAGGAGTGAGACCGCCGCCTGCATGATGATGTTCTGGCGGTCAAGCTTTGCCAGCTCGACGGCGTAGTCGGTGTCCCCGATCTGGCTGACCGCATCGGACAGCTCTTCCTTCGCCACGTTCAGGGCGTCGACCGTCGATCCGACCTAGTATCTGTTAAATCCGCCGACCCGGCCGGCCATTACCGCGACCTGCTGTGCGGCTTCCTTGGCGATGGCCAGCGCCTGGCTGCCTGAAGCGGTCAGAGAGTTTGTTCCTCCGCTCTTGAGCGAGCTGAGGTATCCCAGATCCGCCCTGCCCAGTTCATACGTGTTCATTCCCTGAAGGCCTAGGGCGGCGCGCGAGTTCAAGTCCGTGCCCAGGTTAAAGACCGCCCCTCCGCCGACCACCGTCACGGTGTGTGTGTCCGGCGTGTCGTCGTTCAATGTGAAGCTCAGGCTGAGCCCGTTGCCGTTGTAGTGAACTTCCGTCCCTGAGGCCAGGGCGTTCTGCCCGTTGACCTTCACCGCCGCATCCGATCCACATACCTTCGTGGTGGCACCGTCGTCGACCATTGCCTGCGGACCGGAGATGACGGAGACGATGACGAAGGCCTCCGAGCCCTTCTCCGTGGACGCATAGGTCAGCCTGCCGCTGCTGCCCGCGAAGGCGCTGACCCCGGTCATTTCTTTCTCCGCGTTGATCGCCGCCAGAATGGCTGCGCTGTTTGACCCGCTGGTCAGTGTGATCACCGCCGTCCCGAGCTTGCCGGTCACCTGGATAACGGCATCGTCCGACAACGCCGTGGCCAGATCATAGCCGCTTGACGAGTCCGAGCAGGCACACATGGCTGCCGCGCTGACGGTGACGGTCAGGGATACGTTTCCGGTCACGCCCGGATTGCGGTTGTATACCTTGATATCCCTGATGGCGTCGGCGTCATCGGTTGTCGCATTGACGCGGTTCTCGCCGTTGAAGATCTTCTGGCCATTGAACTCGGCGCTGTTGATCAATCGATCGATGGCCTCGATGTTCGCGTCAATCTGGGCCTGATAGGCGGCTTTCTCTTCGGCGGTTACCGTCGAGCCCTGTGCGCCCACGACCAGTTCCTGGATTTCCGCCGTCAGCTCGCCCACTTCCATCAGGGTGCTGTCGGCGACGTTCAGGAACGATTGATTCCTCGTCCCCGTGTTGATGGCGGCTTCGACGGAGGCCAGTTCGGATCGCAACGAATTCAAGGCGATGAGCCCGGCCGGGTCATCCGAGCCCCGGTTGATGCGTCGGCCGGTCGAGAGCCGGGCCATGGTGACGGCCCGCTCCGACTCGATCCGATTCATCGCATTGAGGAGCTGGTACAGCCCCGCGTTGGAACCAATCGTCATCGACATGGCTTCGTTTCCCCATGCTATGGCGCGCGGATGTGAGCCCCGGGCGGGGCAGACCGGTTGAAAGGCTGCCGCAAACCCGCCGTCGAAGTCTCACCTTTCCGGGCCGGACACAAGCAGACACTCCGCCGATGACCAGCCCCGGTTTTCGCGTGCGCTCACCGTGACGATCGACTTGTCGGCTTCCGGCCGCCCGGTCGAAACGTCGCCCCAACCGTAAGATATAATTCTGCGGTCCAGAATCTTCTTTGAGCCAATGCCCCATCGACATGCCCATCTCTTTGGCAACCAATGAGTTACGAAACAAGATTGTCGAGACTGCTGATGGTCCGGATTTTCGAGGTTTTGCTCAAGTGACTTGACTGGTGAAGCAACCCGGGGTCCGTCATGGTGGCGAGTGCCCCGGAGGAGCACCGAGCCGCAGAGGACTCAGGCGCAACGAGTCTCCCGGCCGACAGACGGGCGGGTATCCTTCAAGAGGTCAAAGGAGTATGAATCCATTCTGCCGCCCCTCGTCCGCCTTCGGATCGCTCGTCATTCGAATTGCACCGGTCATCGAGCCTTGCTCATTCCCTCGGCAGCCTGTTTCGTCCTCCCGGGGCTCGAATCGAGAAACTGCCAGGACCCGCATGTGCGGCCGTTTCTCACGTGGCCGGTCGGGATGCGGCCGGTGCTCCACCTCCGCCTGCGCCGGATGCTCCCGTCAACGGCTTGTTTTTGAGGAGAGAGTCGAGCAGGTAGCGAGCCGTCCCGCCGGATATCGCTCCGCCGCCAACGTATACCGCTTCCACGTTCCCGTTGCTGCCGACAATGAAGAAAGTGGGATAGCCTCTCACCATGTACTGCTGGCCGATCTTGTGGTCGGGGTCCATGGTCACGGGCATGGACAGGTTCCATTCCTTGTAGGTCGCCAAAGACTGTTCTTCCGTCCTGGCGCCGCGACCGTTGCGGGTGTCCTGGTTGATGGCGACGATCTCGACGCCTTTATCCTTGAAGTCCTTGTGCAACTGCTCGACGGCGGGCATGGCTTTCTTGCAGTATCCACACCAGGAGGCGTAGAAGGCCAGGAGTTGAATCTTGCCGCTGCCGTTGCCGATCCTGATATCCTTGCCGTCAGGCGTCTTGGCCGGTGCCGATGGCGCCGGCTTACCCGAGAGCTGCGCGGGGTTTCGTTCTTCCGCCTGTGCGGCCGTCGGAGGAGGGGGAGCCTGCGGGAATGCCTCGCGCGTCTTGCCCTCCAGCAGAAGATTCATTTCGGTCCGCACGATCGAGTCAAAGGTCGGCGTGGCGCCCACATGGGCGGCCTCAACAATGCCGTTGCGGCCGACCAGGACAAAAGTGGGGTAACCTCTCACCTTGTACTGTCCGCTGAAAGCCTGGCTCGGGTCCATCGTCATGGGCATGGACAGATTCCACTCCTTATAGGTGGCCAGCGTCTGCTCCTCCGTCTTGCCCCGCGGACCCTCGCGGCCGTCCTGATTGATGGCGATGACCTCGATGCCCTTGTCCTTGTAGTCGTTGTGCAGCTTCTCCACCGTCGGCATGGCTCTCCGGCAAAAGCCGCACCAGGAGGCGTAAAAAGACAGCAATTGGATTCTTCCGCTTCCGGCGCCGATCCTGGTTTCCTTGCCGTCGATGGTCTTCACGGTCGCGGCCGGAGCGGGATTGCCGACCAGTTCCATCACCGGGTCGCGCCGTTCGGCCGGCTTCGTGGCAGTCGGCTGAGTCGCGGTCGGCGGTGGGGCTTCCACGATGGCCGGGAAGTCGGCGCGCGTCTTGCCCTGCAACAGCAGATCGATCTGCGTGGGGAGCGTGGAACCGAACGGGGTGTTGAATCCGAAGTGAACCGCTTCAACGACGCCGGACTTGCCGATCAGGACGAACGTCGGGTAGCTCCTGACCCGAAACCTGGGTCCGATCAACTGGTACGGATCCATGATCATCGGCATGGACAGGTTCAGCTCCTTGTAGTGAGCCAGAATCTGATCTTCGGTGCGGGCCTGCCTGCCGGTACGGACGTCCAGGTTCACGGCCAGCACCTCGACGCCCTTGTCTTTGTACTTTTTGTGCAGATCCTCGACGCCCGGCAGGGCTCGCCTGCAAAAGCCGCACCAGGAGGTGTAGAAGGTCAGCAGCCTGACCCTGCCCGACGGGCCGCCGATCTGGATGGGCTGACCGTCAAAGGTGACGGCATTGACGACCGGCGCCGGTATTCCGACCAGGTACAACGCCGGCCGAGCCTCCGACGGCGTTTCCGCGGTCTGGGGTCGGGTTGCCGGACGCCGGGTCTCGGCGAAAACGTCGGTCGGGGCGGCCGCCGGTCGCGTGGCCGTCGCCGGGCTGCGAACCGGGATTCTGATCTCCGGCCGCTCCGTATCGTCGGTCTTTAGCGTGACCAGCGTCCCCGAGGCGGGTGCTACGTAATTCGCGGGGAACACCAGATTGACCCGATAGTCTCTCCCGGGCTTGAGGGTGGCGATGTTGACCGTAATGTTCGGGTCGGCCGATACGGCTTCGAGCAGGTTCACATCTTTCTCGCCGTTGTTCGCGAAAATGATGGAGCGACTCCTCGGCTGACTGTCCGGGGGGATGTACAGCATTCGCGGCTCGACGTCGATTCGCTCGGGCACAACGGCGGTGCACGCGATTCGCACCGGGGGAAGCCCCTGGACGCCAAGGTCGATCTCGAGGGTCTGATGGTTGCGTTTGCCGGGGTAGGGCGGCTTGGCGGACACCAGAAGCTCGTAGACCTTGCCGGGGGTGGTTTCCTTCATCTCCCAGGTGAAAACCCGCGAGGAAGGAAAAAGCGCCTTGGTCGACAGTTTCAGCTCCTTGTCGGTCTTGTTTGTGAGAACGACGGTCGACTGGGCGCTCGCATCGGGCCGCAGCTTGTCGAAAAGCACAAAAGAAGGATTCGCTTCAAGGTAATGCTGCACGTGGGCGGACAGAGTCAGCTTGACGGTCTTGTTGGCCGGGTCATTGGTTTCGATGTCAATCGTGGTGGAGTAGTCCCCTTTGTATCGGTCGGCATTCAGGCGGAAGAGGAAATCGGCCGCCGCGCCGGGGGCAATGGCGTTTGGGTACCCGGCCGGAGTGGTGCAACCGCACTTGGGCTTGACGGCCAGGATTCTCAGTTCGCCATCGCCGGCATTGCGGATGCTGAAAGTGTGCTCCAGCTTGTCACCCACCCAGATTTTGCCGAAATCGTGCTTCGGTTCGGCGATCTCGATTTTCGGCGTGCCGCCGCCCGTCGTCGTTGGCGGGGTGACGCCGGGCGCCTGTTGAGCCTGAACCGCCAATGTGCCGGCCAAGGCCGAGACCAAGAGGGTCGAAATCGCCGCCGATACCTGAAATGACTTCCGCATTCTCGATCGTCCTTCTTTCCAGTTAAAACCGTGGCCAATCACCTGCCCTGACGAAGGGGATGCCCCGAGGGCGCGCTTCGTCCATTATAGCGGCATTGCCTGCCTGGGAAACGCGATCGTGACCACCTGTCCGATAACCGGTACAATCGTCGCCTCCAGATTGCAGGGCTGCTGCGGGATTGGGACCTATGAACAGGACACAATGCTGCCATCCATTCGACGCCGTCCTGATTGTCTCGTTTGGCGGGCCGCAGGGGCCTCAGGACGTCCGTCCCTTCCTGGAGAACATTCTTCGCGGCCGGCCGGCTCCGCCGGGACGCATCGAGGCTGTCGTCGCCAACTACATGCGCTACAACGGGATATCACCGATCACCGAGATCACCCGGCGTCAGGCGGCCGGGGTGCGCCAACGTCTGGCGGATGCGGGCGTCGAGTTGCCCGTGTATGTGGGCATGCGGAACTGGCATCCCTATTTGGCGGATGTCATGGCCGAGATGAGCCGTGCGGGGCTTCGCCGGGCGATCGGCTTCATTACAGCGGCCCATCACTCGTACGCCAGTTGCGGGCAGTACAAGGAGAATGTCCGTGAGGCCCGCCGACGTCTTGCGGAGCTGGGCCTGCCCGACGTCGAAGTCACGTATGTGGAGAGCTGGTTTGACCATCCCAGCTTCATCGGCACGCTGGCTCAGCACGTTCGGTCGGCAATCGAGAGGCTTGAAGCGCCGTTGCGGCACAAGGCGCGCATCGTCTTCACAGCCCACAGTATTCCCGTTGCGATGGCCGAGAGCTGTCGATACCGCGAGCAGTTGCAGACCGTGGCTCGAATGGTCGCCGACGATCTTGGCCGCACGGACTGGGCGCTGGTCTACCAGAGCCGCAGCGGCCGGCCGCAGGACCCGTGGCTCGGGCCGGACATCAACGAATACTTGAAGGCCGAGCGCGAAAAGGGGCTCGAAGCAGTCGTGGTCTCGCCGATCGGCTTCATCTGCGATCACATCGAGGTCTTGTGCGATCTGGACCTGAAGGTCGGCGAACTCTGCCGCGGGATCGGCCTGCTCATGGCTCGGGCGGAAACCGTCAACGATGATCCCATGTTCCTCGACATGATCGCCGATGTCGTGCTGCGAGCCTGCAACCGCCACAAGCGGTTTCCACCACTGATGATCACATCGCGATAGCAGTGCTCACCGCATGCAGGCGCTCTCCACGCGTACTCCCAAGAGCTGCTTTCCACGCCCTGCCGACCACCGGCTCGGCCATGTATGCCCCGGAGGTCAGGGCGATCAGTGATGAAATGCACCTCAAGGTGCGTGACTGAGGACCACAAGAAGGACGATGACCAGCAGACCGAATGATGCCATCTGTCATACTCGCCGAACTGGCGTTTTCCGGCACGCAGTGAGCCTCAATCCGACAACCTCGCCGGCAATGCTTCGCCCATGTGAGGGCTGCTGCACGTTTCCTCAGGATAACCCTGGCCGGACTGTGGGTCCAGAGCCTTTTCGCGTAACAGCGATCCCCCACCCAGTTCGCGGTGCGAACGAGACGTGCGTCAGGGGGTAAGCCCGCTGAAGCGGGCCGGGTTTTCGAAAGAAAGGAGAGAGGGCTGGCGGGCTCGTTGACCAGTCGTAGAACGACTGGCCTATCAGCCCTTCGGGCAAGGCCGCTGGAAGCGGCCTGAATGACGGCGAGCAATCGCGCAACACGATCTGGCGGAAACGCTCGGAAAAACGACAGATTCCGCGTCGTCGGCGCCGCGAAATCGTGCATGGTCATACAGGGACAGATGCGAAACCCTTCAACCCGCTGTGCGGCTCGAACGGACGGAGCCCTGGGCCACCAGTCCGCGTGACCCGCTCTGAGCCCCGTTCACGGGGCTTGCCCGCCGCAGGCGGGCCAGTAGGCCAGTCCTTTTAGGACTGGTCCGAAGGCGGTGTACACGGTATCTTCTTACCTCTATTTGCAGCCCGCTTTAGCGGGCTTCCCGAAACCGAGTCTCTCATCAGAGAGGAGAAGTCAATGCCCCGCAATGTCTACTCTGAGATCAATTTCCATATCACCTGGCATACCAAGGACAACTCACCTGTGCTTGTCGATGTGGTCGAGAACCGCCTGCACCACTACCTGAAGCACCGCGCCTTGGAGACCCAAGGAGTCATCGTTCACGAAATCAATGGCATGCCGGACCATGTGCACATGGTGGTTAGCGCCCCGCCTACCGTCAAGCCAAGCGAGTGGATCGGCGAATTGAAAGGGGCGAGTTCGCATCACATCAACCACGAGATCTGCAATCGGAAGGTCCTCGCCTGGCAGGATGGATACGGCATCGTCAGCTTCGGGACTAAGGACTTGAAGTGGGTGGTCAACTGGGTCCGCAACCAGAAGATCCACCATGCCAAAGGGGAGACGCACGAGCGGCTGGAACGAATCGATAACCCAGACAATGAATAGCATGAACAGCAGGTCAAGGGCAGGACGCAGCGTCAAGCCTGCTGAAGGGGGCTAGGGCATTTCACGAATGGGTGTAGCGACCGGCATCCCAACCGGCCGACCGCGGATCGGGAGGTCAGCAGCTACGAGCAAACGTGAAATGCTCTAACGCAAGAGAAGAAGAGGAATTGTGCCGGTCCGCCCGTTGACCAGTCGTAAAACGACTGGCCTATCAGCCCTTCGGGCAAGGCCGCTGGAAGCGGCCTGCAAACGGGGCTGACACACCAATTTCCCGCTCCATTCGCTAAATGCGTACGCGAGAAGCAGGCGAAGCACCATGCCGACAGGTTTGTCCTGCGGTTGAATCAGCTCGACCGAGACCACGGGGGATGAGCCACGTAGCTCGACAAGGCGACATCGCCCACCCCTCGCGTTGCAAGGGATGGGGCACGATGCCATCACTTGCCAAACGAGCTCTTCCCCGCGACAGTAGTGCCATGCGGAGCACGCGGCGGGACTTCCTCGGACAAGCGATTCGCGGCGCGGCCTCGGCCTCGCTGGGCGGTTCGCTGCTGGCAGCTGGCGGCTGCTATCAGGGCGATTCGCCCGACGGCCGTGTTCACCTGCGCTACTGGGACAAATGGGACGGCTTCGAAGGCGACGCCATGCGAGCGGTGGTCAGGGACTTTAACGCGTCTCAGGACCACATCACCGTTCACTATACCCCCGTCGGCGTGATCGACCGCAAGCTGCTGGCCGCGACCTCCGGGGGCGACCCGCCGGACGTCGCCGGCCTGTGGGAGCACAACGTCACGCCCTTTGCCGAGCAAGGGGCGCTGACTCCGCTCGATGAACTCATGAACCGCGACGGCATCCGCCGCGACCACTGGATCCAGGCCTACGTCAACATCTGCACGCACAAGGGCGTCATGTGGGCCGTGCCGACGACTCCCTTCAACAGCGGGCTGCACTACAACCTGGCCCTCTTCGAAGTGTCGGCCGATCGGCTTCGGGCCAGAGGGCTCGATCCCGCGCGCGGGCCGGCAACGCTGGCGGAGCTCGACGCCTACGCCGAGGCTCTGACCCGCTACGATGCCGACGGGAACCTCGTTCAACTGGGCTTCCTCCCGCAGGAACCCGGCCGCTTCATCTGGGCGTGGGGCTTCTGGTTCGGCGGCCGGCTGATCGACGAGAACGGTAACATCACCGCCAACGATCCGCTGAACGTCGCGGCCTACGAGTGGATCGAAGGCTACTCCCGCAAGTACGACCTGGAACGGATCAAGCGTTTCTCCAGCGGCTTCGGCAGCCTGGCCACGCCGCAGAACCCGTTCTTCTCCGGCAAGGTGGCGATGGTCCTCGACGGCCTCTGGATGCACAACTACATCCAGCAATACGCGCCCGGCATGCGCTACGGCGTGGTGCCCTGGCCCCAAACACCGCACGGCCCCGAAAGCTTCACCACCGTCGGCTGCGACATCATGGTGATCCCGCGCGGCGTGCCCGCCGAACGCCGGGAAGCGGCCTGGCAGTTCGTCAAATACGTCATTTCGCAGCCCGTGATGGAGAAGCTGAATCTCGCGCACCGCAAGCCGACGCCGCTGGCCCGCGTCAGCGACGATTTCCTCAAGAAGCACCCGCACCGGTACCTCGACCTGTTCATGGCAATGTCGCGGGGCAAAGGCGTCGCCTCACCGCTGCACATGGGCATTTGGAGCCAGTATCAGACCGACCTCTTCGCGGCATTCGAGAAAGTGCGGCTGCTGAGCCAACCGGCCAAACAGGCCCTGGACGTGGTTCAGGAGCGCATGTCGCTGGCTTACGCCCGGTACAAGAAATCGCTGTCGCTCCGCCCGCCCATCCTGGGGAGGCTGTCGTGATCCGATCCGAACGGCGACATCTCGTGAACGGCTTGCTCTTTGCCTCGCCCTGGCTGATCGGCCTGAGCGTGTTCCTGGCGTACCCGATCCTGTCGTCGCTGTACTATAGCTTCTGCGACTACTCGACGCTCCGCCCGGCCGTCTGGGTGGGGCTCGACAACTACCGCGACCTCGCCCAGGACGCCGTCATGTTCAAGTCGCTGTGCAACACGATGATCTTCGGGGCCTTTGCCCTGCCCGGCAGTCTGGTGACTGCCCTGATGCTGGCTCTCCTGCTCAACTCGGGCGTGCGCGGGATGCCTGTCTTCCGGACGATCTTCTATTTGCCCTGCCTGGTCCCGGCCGTGGCCTCGGCCATGGTCTGGCTGTGGGTTTTCAACGGCGACTTCGGCATTCTCAATTACGCCCTGAACGGCTTGCTGCGGCCATTCGGCGTCCGTCCGCCGACCTGGCTGGCCGACCCGCTGTGGGCCAAGCCGGCCCTGGCGATCATGAGCGTCTGGGGTTGCGGCGGGACAATGGTGATCTACCTGGCCGGCCTCCAGGATGTGCCGGCCGAGTTGTACGAGGCGGCGGAGATCGACGGGGCGGGCTGGTGGCGCAGGCTGTACCACGTCACGCTGCCATGCCTCTCGCCGGTGATCT
>MTKZ01009472.1_pt1 | contig 26618 bp, 21 predicted proteins | sample 1042781 | NCBI WGS metagenome assembly MTKZ01 (sample SAMN06212207, study PRJNA360539) | anaerobic digester metagenome | biome: Wastewater treatment plant; material: sludge; isolation source: anaerobic digester fed with sludge from wastewater treatment plant | place: Denmark: WWTP Viborg ... | reverse complement strand
CGTCAGCGCGGAGGACGGTGGACAGACGTTCATCGTGTCCGCTCGTTGGGCTGGCAAGGTGGACATGTCGATCAACGTGCCCACCGGAAACCCGGCACCAGGGAAGACGTCGACGATGACTCTCCGCCTCAAGACGGCCTACCCCGACCAGAAGGTCCCACCAGAAGCCGTGGAGGGCTTCGACTTCTCTGGAGAACTCTCTGGCGAAGGCTTTAAGCCGGTGAAGTTCAAGCTGGTCGACGACGGCGAGGGAGTGGACGAGACTGCCGGCGACCTGCGCTTCTCCGGTACGTTCACTACTCCCGAAGGATGCGACGGGCCTGCCGAGCTACGGGGGAGCGTTAGCGCCCCTGGTTTAGCGGGCGACGACCGCAGCCTCTCCATCGATTGCAGCGCCCCTGAGCCAACAGTGGTGGCCGACATCGCTCTCGACGGTGTTCCGGAAGGTGGCCTAGTCACTCTCGGGACAGAACTCACCGGGCGAGTCTCCTTGGACAACCAGGGCGAGGCTTTCGTCGGCAAGCTGAGCATCGTTGACGCGTCCCCCGGGGCTCAACTCTCGATCGATCCGAGTTCGGTCCAAGTACCAGCAGGGACTTCGGAGGTCGAGTTCTCCGTGATCATCGCCGACGGCTCGAAGCCGGGTCAGACTACGTTCTCTATACGGCTTACGGGCAACGCCAGTCCAGTCGCCACTTCGGATCAACGTTTGGTGACCGAAGAGAAGCCGCCTATCTGGCCGCTGATTATCAAGATCACCATCATGGTGCTGCTGATCGCAGGGGTGGCTGCCGTCTTGGTGCGGCGCCGAAGGCAGGCCCAGGTGAAGTTGCTTTTCGTAAAAGGACTTCAAGCCATCTTGGTTGAGGATGGGAACTCCACGCCGGCGGTCCGCGCAGAGGTTGGAAAGAAACTCGTCTTCCCCGTGAAGGTCAGCGATTTCGGTATGCGAAGTGCCAGCGAGACCGACCCGGATGCCTATCTTGTCCGGCGGGATAGGCGGTCGCCTAAGACCAAGGTAATCGTGCGGCGACCCGGCGGTGATGAGTTCGAGGTAGCGATCGGCCAGGCGTTTGACTTGGACGGACAGACTGATGACGGAGACCCGTCCAACTCCGGCGGTAGCAACCGACGGCTGAAGATAGTTGAGAAGAGCTAATCGCTTCGCTCGTACCAATCCGAATGGGGAAGGAACAGCTATGAAGGTATACCAACGAATGATGTACGTCGGCCTCGGGGGCACCGGGCTTCAGATCGGTGCCGATATCGAAAAGTCTTTACGTCAAGGGCTTACCGGCCCGGATGGCACGAATTTGCTGGTTAAGGGCGGACCATTCTCGTCGCTACAGCCCTTTGAGCTACCTGGGTTCGTGCGATTTGTCTACGCTGATTTCGATCGCACCGATCTGCAGAAGCTGGAAGACAATTCCGGCGTTGACCCGATCGTGCATCAGCGATCAGCGGCCACCCTCCGCAACCTCGTTCCGCAAGGCCAGAGCTATCCAGAGATAGCAGGTCATTTGCGCGCCCGCTCGGTGCGGTCGGTGGAGAACTGGCTTCCGCCGCGGGAGGGTGAACCCAAAGTTGCACCCCTATCGAGGGGAGCCGGACAGTTCCCCACCGTTGGGAGGGCTGCGCTCCACGAGGTAGTCGCGCAAAACGGGTCCCTGGACAGGGTGGTTACAGGCGCGTTGCGGCAATCGTTTACTGAATTGCAGAAGGCGTCCGACCAGATCGCTGAAGTTACGGGCTCAGTACCTAATGAGGGTATTGATGTTTTTGTTGGTTTTTCGGTCGCTGGCGGTACTGGGTGTGGCGTATTCTACGACTTTCTCCACTTAATCGCTCACGTGGCGGAATCCTATTTCCCCAACCTTACTATTCAGATATACCCGTTGGTTGTGCTGCCGTCGACGTTCGATTCTCGCGAAGGGGGGGGCCGGGAGGCGCAGCTCAATGGGTCAAGGGCCCTGTTGGATCTGATGCAGCTCTTGGATCGTCAGAATGAAGCTACCAAGCAGATACCACTGCTAATAAATGAGGGAACGGGTTCTAATCCAATCTCTATCATTCCGAAGCTTAGCACCATTCGTACCGCATTCCTGTTCCGCTGCAACGAGGTGTTGTCGAAGAACGACCTCACCAGGTCGATCACCACCTTTGTCGAGTCGATGGTGGGCACCGAGTTGGACAAGGATAGCCAATCAGAGCAAGGCGCCATATCCTTCGCCTCCGAGTTCGTCAACAAGGCTGGCAATTTAGCCGAACGATCCAGAGTGGGGATCGGCCTCAGCCCGGCCTCGTCGGCATTGACCGCCTCGCTCTCCGTGCCCGTCGAGCAAGTTGCAGAATTGCTGGCTGACCGCCTTCTGTCGCAAGCGTTTCAATCAATGCGCGATCCAGCGCCGGGCGAATTTAACAAGGCTGCGCGTCAGAGCTTCTTGGCAAGCGCCGGCCTCGAACCCCTGCGGGCACTCAGCGCGCCGGAGTTCCCCAGTATCGATCAGGGCGAGACCGGCGCCCAGTCGATTGTCAGCGAAATGAACACGCGAATGATCCGTGCGAAGGAGGAGATCAGGCACCTCCAGGAGAAGCTGCAGCGGGAGACCATCCCCAAGATGGTTTCCTTCGATTGGGGCCTAGGTATTACCTCGCTGCTGGATTTGCCTGACATCAACTTGCTGCGGATGTCGCGGGTGATCCTTGGACACTCCAAACTGGATAATCGGCTTGACCAGCTTGGCGTGGTCGGGTTTCTCACGGAGCGTTCCCAAGGGGGCAATGGCGGCGATTCCCCACCCTCTACACCGGCGCTCAATGACCGAGTGATGCGCAAGGTCAAGTGGTCCGAGCAACGCGTCGTCGACGCGCTGAATGCCCAATCCGACTGGTACTCGCAGGAGTGTGAGTGGTCGTGGCGCTCGGCTTGGGCGGCACAAAGCTCGGCATGGCAGCAGACGCTGGACCAGATGCGGCGGGCGGTTAAGCGGATGATCGAACAGTTTGAGGTGTTCGTCGACCATGAACACAGCAAGTACCTTTCTGGATGCTCTGCTCTCTACTCGGGTAGTGATGCTGCTCGCTTTGTCCTCCCTGACGGGGGTACGAATGGCAACCTCGACCAGTTTGCACCCCGAGTGTGGGAGGCGCTGGCTGTCTCGGTCGGCCGGCGGTCGAGTGAGGCCCCTCACGTGTTGGTGGATGCAGTGCTGGGTTCGGGCGGCTGGGGCGACGCGATGCGCCAGGAGATTCAAGGCGATAGCGCAGCGGTAGACGCCGTGCGTCGATCGCTGAAGCGGGCGATCATCCGCCTGTTGGCTGGTAGCGGCGGAGGAACCGAGCCGCTTTTGCCGGGTCTAGGCTATCAACTCCGCAAGGCAGCGATGCCTTCCGCCGACGGGGGTGAGACCGGACTGCACGACCGCATGGTGACTCACCTCGCCTCCCTTAACTTGACTCAGTTGGTGCCCGAGGGTAGGGGAATGCCAAAGGTGACGGTGACCTATCCGGCTGAGCGAAGGGAGCCGAGCGTTGAGGCGTTCCTCAAGCGAAATTTGAAATTCGGTCTGAGCGTGGAAGATAAGTATTATCCAAGCCCCGGTGAGAAGCTAGTGATCAACCTTGTGCGCACGGAGCAAGGATTCTTGGATTTGAACGAGCCGAAGGCGCTGGTGAAGTTGTGGTCGGAAGCTCTGCAAAATCCGAGCCCCGGAGACAAGTTGGCGTGGCGCCAGCGGATGGGCTTTGATCAGCAGTGGTTGATGATGGCTGAGGATGACCGTGAGCGCTTTTGGGTACAAATTCTCAACAATGCCCTGGGTGGCCTAGTGTCGATCAGCTATGGTACGCCGGAGCGCCCAAAGCTCATCAGGATCAGGCACCCAGAGGACGAAGGCCAGTTTTTTGAACTTCCTTTGGTGGGCCGGAATGGCTTCGGGGGCTGGACCGATGCGCCGAGCTCCTACGAGCGGCTCGTTCTCGATGCCGACCAGACAACAATCGAGCTATGTGCCCAGTTCATGCGTTTTGTTCCTAGAGTCTTTACTCAGGGCGTTATGCCAGATTCGCTACCCGACCTTTACACTCGTCTACTCAATGTGCCCGCGCAGGAGCTCAAGCATGGGAAGTTGATCCTGGACGACGATGATGTCGATGATCTGACCAAGCGGTTGACGGCGTCGACAATGAGCATGTGGGAGGAAACGTTTACGAACAGTTTGAAGGAACCACAGGCGGCAACTGGACTGATCCGTCACCACCTGAAGGTGATCGACATGGAACGCCAGCGGTCCGCCGATGCGTGATCTCCCCCAAGAGGTGGTCGTCGTTGACCTCGACGATGCCGCGCTGGGTGGCCAGCTCACGCAGTCGCGCGTCGATCGCTGGTTGGAGGACGAGCAGGCAGCGGTAGCCGGTATGAGCGGCGCTGATACTGCTCGCCTGCTCGTGCGGATGGCCTTTGGCGAGGCTGAGACCCCCACGGCTGAGGAAGATTTTGTCCCTCTAGCGGTCGCAGAGATGATCGGTCGGCTTGAGTTCGTGTCCCGCTCCGCTCAGGTACGGCGCGTACTGGTGCTGGTAGCCGGGCGAGCTAAAGATTACGACGCCTGGTTCACTCAAATTGAGCATCCCAGCCTCGCTCTGTTGTGGGCGCCGCGTCTTAAAGGGTCGTGGTGGGAGGGGGATAGTCTCAACCTTCCGAGCCCGGTGGAGGGGAGCGCAGCAGCGAACCTGGCCTCGTTGGTGCAGCTGCTGACCGATTCTGGTACATTTGATGCGGTCTGGGAACGGACACGGTCAGCGCCCTGTGGCGGCATGGCGACGCCGGGAATGCGCTTGATCACTCTCGACGGGCGAATTCCCGCAGACCAATTGTTGCGACAGAGCATTGGCGATCTGATCCAACCGACGGTGACCTCCGAGACCGGCGACACATCGCTTATTTCGGGTCTACCCTCGTCCCTCCTGGGCGGTGATATTGGCGGGGGGTCGCTGAACCCCAACAGCCGTATCGCCCTTGCAATCGCCGACGGTGAAGCCCGAACGGTCGAGCTCACAAACCATGCTGCCGGTTGGTCCCCGATGTCGGCCCTTACCAGCCGCAGCTTCGTCGCCCAGACGCGTGAAGCACTCGCGGATGTGGCGGACTCTGCGCAAGTGGCCTACCGCACCGCCAAACAATTGTTCAAGGAAGTGGATGCCTCCGACGGGCTCCAGCCCGAGGAGCGCGAAAGGATTGAGCGCCAGAGCCTGTCAGTCCGCGTGTCGGCGGATCGCCGAGCGGAATCCAAGGCTGGGCCAACCCGTCTGACCGAGTTGGTGACTGGCACCGCACGCCGCGACGGAGGCTTGGCCTCCCTGTCCCAAGACCTGACCCACATCGCCAAAATTTCAGTTCCCGAGAGCGCCGAGCAGACGGTGAGACGACTTGACAAAGAGGTCGACTCCGGCCGCATCGGCGAGGCCCGGGAGTACGCTCAGCGAACAATTCCGGTACCGACGTTCCTTCTGTTTGGCCTGTACGCAGTGCTGGGATTGATCGTCGAATTCCTCGACCTTGGGGGTCCCGCTACTGGTTTGGTCGGGCTCGTGGGCCTGGTCCCGGGCGTCGTTCTGTTGTTGGCCGGTCCCTGGGGCAATGAGGATTCTTCCCCGTTGGCCGGGAATGCCCCAGCGGTGGTTGCAGCGTTGGTCGGGGCAGTTGTTGGCGCCATGATTGGTGCCGGGATCGGTTTGACGGGGGTCAAGCCGGACATGCTTCCGGTAGCGGCGGTAGGCGCCGTAATCGGCGGAATACTTGTGTCGGTGCTGCTGATTTGGGCCTCGGTCGATCGGTGGGTCACCCGGGTGCCATCCGCACACCTCAGCTCCCTTTTCGGCGAGGTCAACCGGCAGGTCAATATCACCAAAACCGGTCAGTGGACTTACGCCAACGAGCGGCTTGCTCTGCATCGGACGGCAAGGTCGTTGCACCGTTTGATCAACGCCTACTCCGCTCACCTCAGCGAGGTCGACTACCAACCGATTGCTTCGGACAGGCCGGTCGAGGAATCGGGTGCGCTCGTCAGCCCTCAGGAGCAGGCTGCCGGAGGCGAGGCCATCAAGGTGGGCCTGGTCAAGGCGGTCCGGCAGGCGGTTGGCTCGTTGTTGGCCGACCGACTCGATGGCATGGCTCTCGCCCAACGCTCCGCGGAGGTCACCGACGCGGAGGCCGACGAGGAGGGGCGACGGTTGGTCGAGCAGGTGATGGACCTGGGCCGTGCGCTGGAGATCTCCGGTGTGTTCGGGGCTACCCGTCACACGCTCGCCGACGTCACCCTCGACCAAGTGGGCGAGGAGTTCTGGAAGCACGACGCTCAAGTGCGCGTGATGCTCGAGGCGTCATCAATTCGGGAACGGCTGTTCCACTTCGTCGGAGGGGCCGACCTGGAATGGCTGGCCGGGACCGGCATGGACCCGGTGATGTTCCTGGCGCCCCGCGGGAGCGTTCTGCCAGAACCGCAAGGGGAGTACATCGAGCGGGTGCAGACGGGGCGTCGCGATTTGGCCGGGCTGGTTCGGCTCGTTCCGGTTGCTCCTCCGCAGGGGTGAGAATGCCCTCTTCGACGTCTTCGGCACGTTTCCGGGCGGCGTCACCCGCACGCGGATCGTCGGCATCGGCGAATTGGGGGTTGGTGTGGTCTGCGGTTGCTCTGGTCGTCGGTTTGGCGATGCCGTGGGCCGACACCTCGCTGATCGGGGAGCCGCAGTCGTGGTATCTGCCGGAGGTGAAGGGACTCGGCTGGTTGGTGCTGGTGCTCTTGGTGGGGTCGGTTGTGGTCCGTGCAGTGCACGTGACCGGGCTGGCCAGCGTCGACACCAGAATCACCAGAACGTTGTCGATCGTCATCGCATCGACAGCGCTGCTGACGCTGGTGTTGGCGGAGGTTATCGGAGGTTTAGGGATTCTCGAGGTGCTCAGTGTGGTCGGAGATGTCTCGGGTCGTGGCGAAGTCGACATCGCTGTTGGATTGGGTCCATGGTTGGTCGGCGTGTTCAGCACGATGGCTCTCCTGCCCGACTCCACCTGGAACGGGGTCACGTTGGGCGTCTTCGAGCCGAGGCGACGCATGGCGGCGTGGCTGGGACTCATCGGCATCGTGATGATGCTCGTCGCTCGATACGACTCGTTCGTTTCGGTGAGCGCAGGCACCATGACTGGAGGGCTGGCGCTCGCTCGCTTGCCGCTCTTGGGCCCGCTGTCGTTGATCCTGACGATGTTGTCGCTGACGCTGCTGGCGGTCGGGTACTTCCGATCGAGGGCATGCCTGTTGGCGACGATGGTGCTCGTTTTCATTATTGGTGTCGCCGCTTTGATCATGGGGGTAGCAGGCAACGCTGCCACCAGGTTGGACTCCTCGTGGGTTGAGGAGAGCATCCCCGTGCAGTTCGCAGAGTACGACCCCGAGATCGTGGCCGGCCACGGCTGGCTTCTGGCGGTCGGAGGGGTTGCGCTGGTCATGTTGAGCGCCGGCGTTGGTATGTTCGCCAGCGAGCCGTTGCGAGTTAAGAATCGCCGGCGCAACTCGGCGGTGCCACCGCCACCGCCATGGGCGGGCTCAGCGTTGAACAACCCTGATGAGGCGACGACCGATCCGCCCTGGGGGGATACATCATCGAGCAAGGACCTCGACTGGTGAGGGTGCGCCGCCTTCGTTTCAGGTGGTCCATGTTGGCGATCGGGTTCTGTGCGCTGCTGTTGGTGTCGTGCGGCTCGCCAACACAAGCGGGGGAGACCAGCCCGAGTCGCTCCGCAGCAACCGCATCAACCACCATCGTCGGCCCAACAAGCGGGTCGAAGGGCACGCCCGCGACCGATCCGTCGCCCTCGACCCAACCCGTAACGACGTCGCCGCCCGAGACAACCTTGACGATCGCCGGTCCAAGGCGGGCACCGCCAGGGCCGTTTGCTGGGGCTGGCGTGTGGGTGGACGTCTACGAGTGGGCACCGAGTTCAACCGACGGAAACCCGGGCGTGACACCAAATCAGGTCAGTCAGATGGCCGAGATAGGGATGAAAACCCTCTACATCCAAAGTGCTCGTACCAGCCGGGATGCCGATATCGCAGATCCCGAGCGGTTCAAGGAGTTTGTCGATGCTGCGCACCGTCACGGGATGAAGGTGGTCTCCTGGTACCTGCCTGAGCATGTTGATGAGCAGAAGGATCTGAGACGGGTGCTAAGCCCGTTGAAGTCGGGCGTCGACGGTCTGGGAGTGGACCTTGAAAGCGCCAAGGTTGGCGATGTCGGCGTGAGAAACCAGCGGGCGATCGCCCTGGTGAGAAATGCAGCTGTCCTGGCGGGGGATGTGCCCGTCGGAGCCGTCACCTTTGCCCCCCAGGCGCTGGATCGCTACGAACCAAAGACCTGGCCCGACTTTCCGTGGAAGGAGGTTGCTGAGGTGTCGGACGTGGTGGTGCCTATGGCGTACTGGACCATGTACCGGGAGGAGGTTCCGGAATCCGACGATCCGGTTGTGTACACCGAGGAGGCCCTCGGGCTACTGCGCGAGCGGGTCGGGGATGACGTGCCGGTCCACAACGCCGGCGGGCTCCTTCAGGACAGTGATGCCGCCCAGGTAGCAGCCGCCACCGCCGCTGCGCGACGCCACGGGGCGATCGGCATCTCGATGTACTCCTGGTCGGGTTATCAGCCCGGCCAGATGGATGCGATGAGCGAATCTTGGGAGACGCAGGGATCATGAGCACTGATCAGCCGAGCCGTCGCGACGGTAGCGACGACCGATACCCATCGAGATCGGATGCCACGGAGGCCCCGGCTCCTCCCGTCCCATTGCCCACCAGCTTGGGTGGGACCGCCCAACGGACCGCTCGATCCGGCGGGTCAGCTTCGGGACCGCCGCCGGTGCCACCGCCCCCGAACGTTCCCGCGCCACCGGTACCGTCTCCTCCCGATGCTTCGGTACCTCCGATGCCGGCCCCGCCGCAAGCTCCCGCTCCACCGAGCGGTCCTCCAGGCGGTCCGACACCGACCGACAAGGGCAGTTCGGCCCGACCCCGTCGGATGGGATGGCTAGTTGCCGCTGGCTTGCTGTTGCTGTTGGCGGTCGGCGGCGCGATCGGGTTCGTGATCGCCACGATGGGAGGAAGCGATTCGTCCGCAAACGTTGCGATATCTGAGTCGGTCGATCCAACTGAGAACACATCGGACGCGGTCGACGTGGACTCCGGAACATCCGACAGTACCTACGAAACATCGGCCACTACCTCGGCGACCAGCCCGACCCTTGACAGTGCCGATTCGGCAGGCGGCAGCGTCGACGCCGGCGGGTCGGGTTCGACGGAAGGATCCGAAGGAGGAACCGCCGAGCCGCAAACTCAAGGGACGCAGTACTCCCTTGGGCCGGTCAACTTCGTTGTTCCCGAAGGCTTCTCCCCCGACTTTCAAGCCGAGGTTCAGGATGGTGGGTCGTTGCGGTCCGAGTTTGTTGGCAATGGCGGCCAGAAGGTCGTGGTTGAGATCAACCCTGGGGTGATCGAGTTGTCAGGCATCGACTCGGCCCGTGACCTAGCGGAGTCCTATCGCAGCAACGGACGGCTCTTGGAGGAGCCCTATGAGGCTGAGGTTGCGGGTCTATCGACAGGCGTGTTGAACATCGAAGGGAAAGACGGGGACATCCGCGCCGACCATTTTCTCAACTTCGGCGACAGCGGCATGGCGGTGATCGGGGTCGACTTGTATTCCCTCGACGACGCCGATGTTCTCGCCCGCAATGTGGTGAGCTCGCTCGAGATTTCTTGAGCTGAAGAGCGAACTTCGTTTCGTTGGGGTCACCCGCCTACGATGAGTGGTCGTGTGGCAATGTGAATCGTGCAACATCCTGGTTCCAGCCCGGCGTGACCGTTGCCCGAAGGGCCATGATCGCCCGCCGACCATGCCGGCATCTCCGCCCGTAGCAGAGCAACGCCCGACATGGTCGAGACCGGCCGCCGAAGTGCACCGTCTCGGGCCGCTGCCACCGCCAGTCGAGTCCGGACAGGGGCCTGCGCAGCCGCCCTCGTTCGAGCCGCTCGTGTTTGAGATGCCGCCGGTGTTTCAGCCGCCGCACGAACCGAGGGTCCAGCCAGTGCCGGTGCCGCCCGCTCGTGAGGAGGTCGGCGAGCCATATTTCGCACTTCGACTCAGCGTCGCAGGCGAAACCCTTTCCTCGGTGCGCTACCCGGTGCTCGATAACGACGGGGAGCCTGTGTTGTGGGCGTACGAGGAAAAGTCTCCGTCGACGATCACGGTTGATTCGCTGGCAAGCAACGTCGATGACCGGATCCGGCGCCATGACAGCGGCGGCCGCATCATTCTGACCAACCGCCGTCTGATCGTCATTTCAACCACCGCGCCGATGAAGAACAAGGGGTGGCAGAACTCGTGGGGCTCCGAACCCAAGCCTCAACCGAGCGACCGCTTAATGGGGCACGCGCTTTGGGAGTGGGTGTCGCAGGTGCAGTGTCGAGCAGCGGTCGCTGGGCCATCGGTCGATGTCGTCATGTCCACCCGGGAGGGTGACTCGCCGCGGTTTGTCCTGAGTTTCGCCGCCCGGGGTGCCAGCGCAAAGCAGCGCGCCCAACACTTGGCAAGTGCCATAGCCGAGGCTGCCGCAGAGTTCAAGGACACCGAGCCACAAAGGCAGGACCAAACGTGGTTTTTCGACGGCTACCTGCCGGTGGGAGAGGTGCAATGAGAGCATCCAAGTTCCGCTTGGCGATGGCGATGGCGATGGCGATGGCGATGGCGATGGCGGTAACCGTGTCGTGGGTCGGTTCGGCAGGCGCCTCCCGGATGCGCCCGGAGGGCGACCCATCCTCAGTCTCCTCGTCCACCACCGCCACGACGGAGGCCCCGGTAGCAGTTGATTCGCCGATCACGGAACCGGCCGAGTTGCTAAATGAACCCGTCATCGCTGTCAAGACCGACGACCCCACGCTACAGATGCAGATCGGCGGTTTGACGGAGAAGCTTGCGGGGGCAGTCGTGGTTCAGTTGCTCCCTACCGACGGGATGGTGGCTGAACCCGATCGTACGATCGTTGTAACCACCGATGAAGACGGGGGGGACGAGCAACTTGAACCCGCGGAGATCCTCGGGTTGCTCCAGACACTCCTCGCTTTACAGAGCGAGGGGTTTGTCCGGACATTCAATACGGACCCGGTCAACCCGTCGATCAAGGTCGGTGCTCCGATCTTGAAGGGCGAGGGGATCGCTCCCGAGCTTGTCATAAGGCAGCTGGAGGTCGAGGTGCCGACCGCTCCCTCTCCCGATCCTCCACCGCCCAATTCGACCAGCTCGTCCCGGCCGGTGCCAACGGGTCCCGAGCGGTCGACGCCAAGCCCGCAGCAATCGGCACCGCAGACCAGCCCCACAACCGATACCAGTAGCCCGAACCTCGACAGCGACGACCCCATAGCTACGACGCCATCGACCACCGACCCGGCACCCGACCCATCAAGTGAGGAGCCGGCCGGCGACATATCTCCCTACACCTCCGCACGCCCACCGGCGACCGACGATGACGAGGCGGGTGCATCCGCCACCAGCAATGGCATCCGGAAGGCCACCTCCCCCCGGTTCGGCGTGCGGGTTGTGCATCGCCAGGGGACTGAGCCGATGTCACTCAACCCGGTGGCCGGGGAACAGAACGAGTACTCGACCGCCGACGTGAGCGACCGCCTGGCCCAGGCTGATTGGGAAGGACCATTGCTGGTCGAGGTCCAGTTCGATCTCGTGCCCTCTGCTGCGGCTCCGAGCGACGAAGACGACCCACAGTTCACGATGACCAGCTATCTGACGGCTGACCAATTGGTGGGCGAGTCCACGGGGGCATCCGACGCCACCGTGGCTGGTCTAGCAGCTCAAGCGGTCGTCGCTGACAGCGGTGCCGACAGCAAGTTCGGCTTGCTGGCGATCATGTTGGCGGCGCTCGTGTTGTTGGCTGGGGCTGCGGCTTTCGCCGTATGGTTCTTCGCCGTTCGCCAGCGAAATGACGCTGCGGTACCCGTCGACACAACGCTGACCCCCGATCAGCCTGGCTTCGTCCCGCCGCTGTTCGTGCAACGAATGCCCGCCGATCCCACCGAGGGCGCAGCGTTGCCGGTGGCGGCTGGTACCGCAACGCTGACAGCACTGGCCTTCCGCGGTCGGGTCGACGCCCGCACGCAACTCTTCAGCCTGACCGATGTCTCATCGGTCAACGGCGTCAGCGCGTGGGCACCAGGCGGTTCGGAGGCGCTGGAAAAGTGGTGGGGAGGGCCGATCGGTGCCGAAGGCGTGATGATGGGCGGATGGTCGGAGAAGATTCCAAACGCAGGGGAGGACTCCACGCCGCTGGCTCTGGCGACCCCAGGCATGGGGTCGACCCTGATCGCCGTTGCAGACGGTCTCGGTGGTGCCGGTGCCCGCACGGTCTCGACGGAGACGGGCGAGGCGACTGCAGCGCGGGTGGCATCGCGCCTGGCCCTGGATGAGTTGGCGGCATGGTGGGTTCAGACCCACGACGCCGAGCAACCCGACTACTTGGACTTGAAACGATCGATCGCCGGTATTTTGCGACATCAACTGCGCGACCAGGTCGATGCTGGGGTCGTGGGGACCCTGGTTCGTGAGTATCCGACGACCCTGGCGGCTGCGACGGTGGTCCGAAGCAGGCGCAAGTCCAGGGTGAGGGTGATCTGGGCCGGCGATTCGAGGGTGTACCTCCTGAGCCAGGATGGATTTCAGCTGTTGACCACCGACCAGGTGTCGGGCGACGCTGACGAATTGGCGCAGATGTACGCCGACCCTCAGATGACCAACATGATCTCTGCCGACCGGCCCTTCAACCTCCAGGTCGCCGAGACGATCGTGGGGGAACCGTTCCTGCTCCTTGCAGCAACCGATGGCTGCTTCGGGTACCTACCCAGCCCCGCCCACCTCGACGCGGTGTTGATGGAGGAATTGGTGAACTCCGCTTCGGAGGATGAGTGGGCCCGCAGGCTGACGCACCGCTTCAATGGCGTGGCGGGGGACGACACGAGCTTTGCAGCGCTGCTGATTGGGTCGACTTTCGAGAAGTTCAGCAAGGGCATGCGACCACGCGCCGAGCAGGTGAATCGAGATTTGGTCGGTCCGGTTCAGGCGGCCCCCGCTGGGGACGGACGACGCCAAGCCATCGATTTGGTGTGGCGTGGGTACCGGGACAAGTTTGTTGCCCGACGGGCGCAGATGCCCGTCTCATCGGTGGAAGGGGAGTGAGAATGGAGTCGATCGGCCACTACACACCCCAGCGCGAGTTCACCACGCTCGGTGGCGGCCAAAGCGAGTGGACCGTGGCTCGGACCGATGATGGCGTCGAGTACTTCGTCAAGCGTTACCTGCAGCCGGTGGTGCCGGATCCCACCCTCGGACTGAGCGAACCGACGATGCGTCGGCTGCACGAACGGGTCGACTACTTCCGCGCACGTCAGATGTCGATCATCGGTAGGTTGGACGACGAACAGTTTCGCCGGAACGTGGTCGGCGCCACGGATTTCTTCGAGCACGAGGGCCGCTTTTACAAGGTCACCCCGCTGATCGTTGAGGCGCCGGTGCTTCCATTGCTGAGCCAGCCCGTCCATGACGTGGCGTCGGTCCTTTTCGGGTCAGTCACCGCCGTTGAGTACCTCCACCAGCGGGCCATCGTGCACGGAGACATCAAGCCCGAGAACATCCTGATGAGCAGGGATGCCGACGGCGACCTCGACGCTCACCTCATCGATCTGGACGAGGGATATGTGGCGGGCTACGCCCCGTCGCGTGAGGATATTGTCGGCACGATTGGCTACTACTCGCCCGAGTTGGGTGACTATGTGTCGGGTCGGGCGGAAGGCTCGGTGCTGACCACCGCGTCGGACATGTTCTCCCTCGCGCTCACGCTGGTCGAGATGCTCACCGGCCGGGTCCCGGGATTTGATCGCAATCGATACCGGACGGCAGCCCACGCTTTAGGCAATGGAGAGGTCCTCGACATGACCGCCTGTGGTGAGTCGCTCGGAGAGCTTCTGGGAACCATGCTGGTGCTCGATCCCAAGGCCCGGCCGTCCGCCCCAGAGGTCTTGGACCGCATCGGTAACCTCGACCTTGAGCGGTTGCTCGAAGGGGCGATCGACCCGTCGGAGGGCTCCACTTCGGACGGCGGTGACGACGATGAAGAGAACGAAGCGGCTGACGTCGGCGATGCCGAAGCTCTACCCGACGACGGATCGGGGCTGATCATCAACCTTGGCCGCCCAAAGAACCCTGAGAACTCATGAGCGCTGACTCCATCGACTACGGCGTCGACGTCGTCTTCGTCATCGACTCCACCGAGAGCATGGGACCTCTGATCGACATGGTGAAGGGGAACGTCGCCACGTTTCACGATCAGCTGGTCGATGCCATGTATGAGAAGGAGAAGTACATCACCAGCCTCAGGCTGAGGGTGGTGGCGTTCCGTGACCTCATCGACGATCCCGCCACCGGAATCATCCAGATTCCGTTTCACCATCTCCCCGACCATCAGGAGCAGTTCGGCGCGTGGGTGCGCAGCATGGAGGCGGGATTCGGCGGTGAGGAAGACGAGTCCTCGCTCGAAGCGTTGGCGACAGCGATCACCTCCGAGTGGGACCGCGGCCACGACCGGCGCCGTCATGTCATCGTGCTGTTTACAGACGGTCCGGCCCACTCGCTGGACGAGACGATGAACCGACTCAACCAGATGGGCGAATGGGAGGAGTACCTCGCCGCCTACCCGTGGTATTGGCGGGCGGACGACGGGCAGTACCTCGAGATGCCGCGCACTTTCGCGGCGCTGTCTGAGCTGTGGATGCGCGAACCCACGCCGATGGAGTTTGCGGCCAAGCGCCTGATCCTGTTCGCTCCGCAGATTCAGCCGTGGACGACCATTGCACAGAGCTGGGGCAACACCGTGTTCTATCCGGTCAAGCCCGATCGGGGTCTCGATGACATCCCGTTCAAACAGATTCTGAGTGCCGTCGTGCAGAGCGTCTGAGCTAGGAGGCGCTAGCCCTTTCGGAGAGGCCAGCCATTTCATCTCGGGTGCAGCCAACTACTGCTCCGCCAGGTCCGGCTCAGTACTTGCAGGCGTTGCTCAGTTCCTGGACCCGCTTATGGCTCTTGATGCGGCCACCCCCGTCGCTAGTGCCGACGATCTTATCCTCGATGAGCTGCACGTTGTTGATGCATCGCTGTTCCCCGTACTTCTCGGAGAAGTAGGTGCCGGTGGCCTGGAGTTCGTAGGTGACCGTGGCCTCCCACTCGCCCAGATCTGAGGGCGTCGGTCCGCTGGCGAGCGACACTCCACCAACGATCGACAGCTGGGTGTTGTCGCTCTTGCCGCCGTCGATGTCCTCGCGAACCTGCGCGAGCGATTGATCGGACGACTCAACCCACATGTCGAGCGGTTCCATCAGGTAACCGAGTGCTTCGTCGATGTTGTTGTTGCTGTCGGCCGAGAGGAAGCTCTCGATGGTCGACTGTGCGGTTGAGAGCGCATCCTCCGCCGAGGGCAGGGCTGGAGGCGGAGGCTCGGTCGGCGGCGGGGATGTGGTTGGCGGCACCGTGATCTGCGCCCGGGTGGAGGAGCTCGTAACGGGTGCTGACGACGGTGCCGGTGCAACTCGATCGGCGGTGGTGGCGGTGGCATCGGTCTGGACGGGAGAGGTGCCAAGAGATGTGGTTGCGGCCCTCGCTGAGGTGGTGGTTTCACTCAGCACCTGTGAGGTATCCACCTTGTCGTTGTCCCGTCCGGTGATCAACAACGTGACTGCGATGGCCGTGATCACGATGGCGACGACGTTGATGGTGACGAGGGCGGCTCGCCAGCCGGTGCGGCTGGTCTGCTCGACAGGCGGAACCGGCGATATCCTGTCAGGGGAGGTTGGTGGCGGCATCGGCGGCATGCCAATGCCGGGAGGGGCCGGTGTCGGTGGCGGCTGAGCCGCGGGGCCACCTCGGGCGCTGGACTGAATCGATCCTGCATTGCTCGGAGGGAGTGGCAATGGCGGCGCGGGCAGATCGGACCGGTCATCATCATCGGATGAGCCGTCTCGGGCGCTGGACTGGTTGGGCTTCACGTCATTGCACTCCGGACCATAGAGTTCACCCGTGAAAACGAACACTACCCCCCACTTGCCTGATTCGCGCAACCGACGCGGTCGAATTGGTGCGCTGCGACTCGCTCTTGTGGCGGTGGCGCTGACCGGGGCCGCCTGTGGGTCCACCGAACCCGCCCAGCCCACCCAGGCGACTGCGACCACGTCGGACCGATCGACCGATAGCAGCGCAGCGGTTTCCAACACCGCTCCCGGTGCCAAGCCGAAATCCACCGAGACCACGGTGGCACCGTCAAGCACGACAAGCGCTCCGAAGGAGACGATCACGTCGAAGAAGCCGAGCGCCGTCGAACAAGCGGTGGCTGCAGCACAGCAACTTCCGCTTCGCCGCCAGCTGGCTTTGCTGATGTTTATCGGCTTCAACACAGGCTTTAAGGACACGCCCGGTTCCACTGATCCTGCGGCAGCCCAGCAAGTGATCGACGAGGGAGTGGGGGGAGTGTTCATCGGGCGCAAGGAGTTGGCGTTGTTCAACTCGCCGGTCTTTTCTCGCTCGAAAGGGGGCAAGCTTGAATTGTTGGTTGCCACCGACGCCGAAGGAGGGCGGGTCGACCCGCTGCCCCAAGTAGGCGAACCGTTACCTCCGGCCAGTGACATGGCGCAGTGGCCCACCGAGCAGGTGCGCACGGAAGCCGCAGGGCATGGTGCCGACTTGCGGGCGCACGGCGTCAACGTCAACTTTGCGCCGATGCTGGACTTGGAGGGTGAACCCAACCCGCTGGGCGACCGCACGTGGTCGTCCGATCCGGCGGAGGTCATCCGTGGCGCCGGCGCGTTTTCGGAGGGCATGTGCGATGCCGGCGTCTATCCGACATTTAAGCACTTCCCCGGGCACGGTCACTCGGACTTCGATGCCGATCTCCAGCCAGCGAGGACACCAGACCTGGCGACGCTCGAGGGCGCCGACCTCATCCCGTTCCGGGAGTTGACCGGGTCGATGAAGGGCCGCTCAATGGTGATGAGCGGTCATCTGGATGTGCCGGGGCTGACCAGCGACGACCTGCCGTTCTCCCTCGACCCTGAAGCGATGGCCTTCCTCAGAAATGACGTCGGCTTCGATGGGGTCGTTGTTACCGATGAACTGGCCGAGATGGGCTCGATCACCCAGCGGGGTATCAGCGTGCCCGACGCCGTGGAGCGGTCGATCGCGGCCGGCAACGATATGGCGCTGTTCTTCGGTGGTCCGGCTGACCTGAACACCGTGCTCAACCAGCTTGAGGAAGCGGTCGCCGCAGGCCGGCTACCCAAGGACCGTATCGAAGAGTCGGTGCGTCGGGTTGTGACCCTGATGTCGTCTGGCGCCTGCACCCCGTCATGAGCCCGTTGCCACCAACCGGCAACGATCTTGCTCGCCTCTTGTCTGGCTAGTTGGAGGCGGCTAAATCAGCGGGTCGGGCAGGTGCGCTCCAGCTTTCGCTAGCCCTGATCATGCTCCGCCGACGGTCACCCTCAGCGATCACAAAATCAACCTGGAGCGGGTCGGCCGCGTCGCTACGAAGTCGCACCACCCCACGTTGACGAGCCGTTCGAGCTCCACCGGATCGTCGCTCCACCAAGCTGGCTTCGCCCAGCACCACACCCAGGATGCTCTGCTCCTCAAGCAACGCAAGCGCGATCGACTCACCCCGTCGTGGAACCAGGTGGGTGCGTGCCTTGAGAAAGGCGGAGACCACCTCGACCAGGTATTCTGGGGTTGGCGAGGTGCCCAACAGGTCCACAGCGTCACCGAGTGCTTCGGCGTCCTGGTCGGGCCACCGGTTGGGGACATGCCAAGCCAGGTTGGCTCGTTTGCGCGCTCCTTCGGCCACCTGCAACCGCCAGAGATCGCGGGGCGTCACCGCCCGCCGGCTGGAAGCTCCAGCCTCATCAGTTAACAGGGTTCCGCCAGGTCCTGCCGCTGGACCGCTACTGCCATCAGCATCCTCAAGCCCGCCCCGACCACGACGTGACCTCGAGATCAAGGTGAATAGCACCGCACCCAGACACAGCGCGCCGATCAGCGCTGCGATGATCACCAATCCGGCGGAACCGCCGCTGACTTGCGGCACGGTCAGCGTGTCCTGAGGCAGGGGTGCCCCCTGCTCGTCGTCCGGCTTCGGCGCCTCCGGGGTGGCTATCGACGGGGTCTCCACCTCGGCATCCGTGCTCGCTGGTGCCTCCGGGGCGGCGCTGGTTGGTGGGGGAGCGACCGCCCTCTCGGTGGTTGGCGTTGCGAGCTGCTCCAAAGCCTCCATCGTGGCCGGAACGCCGCCACCCGGATTCACCGCTCGCTCGGTGGGCTGCACGTCGGGCGCTGGCGCCAGCTTGAGCGGCCGCTCCATGGCCTGGTCGATCTCCCAATCGAGCGGCCATGCATTGCCGGTGCACCCTTCGAGACCCTTGGTCTGCTGTGCCATGACAGCTTCGGGTTCGCCTGCGACAGGGCACCGGTTGGCCGGATGGAACTGCCCGCTGAGATGGCCGACCTCGTGGTTGTACAGGTAGTGCCTGTATTCATCCAGGCCCCGATCCCAGTCGCCGGTTGCCGAGCGCCAACGATCGGCGTTGAGCGCGACGACATTAGAGTTCTGGCAGCTGACACGGCCTCCCGTGACCAAGGGAGCGCACAGCGCGTCGACAGCTGCCGGCTCCGCCAGAATCACCTGATAGTCACTGCCCGGGTCGCTTGTATAGGAAAACCCTGCTTGGCTCCAGCCCCTCGGGTCGTTCAAGGTGGCGAGCGCTTCGGTCGCAAGATCCTCGTCTCCGATATCGGCGATCCGTGATACAAAGTGAATCGGGATGACCTGAGGCGTGGCCTTATCCTGCGCAGGAGCCGCCGACACCGACGCAGCCCCGAGGCTCAAATTGGCGGCTAAGACGACGACCCCGAGGATGGTGAAAGAGCGGCGGCAAGCCCCCGACCGGTCCGCCATCCTCATGGCCTCCCCTCGAAGGTGGCCTCTGAGATAATCGTGTCGCTGTCCGCTCTGGATGGCCGAGTCGTGCTCAGGATCTCCATCGTGACCGAACTCGTCGTCACGTCGACCGCCTTGGTCTGAATCTCTGGGCTTGCTTCGAACGTCTGGTCGACGCTGGTACCGTCGTCGAAGATCCACCTGACCGACTGGATCTGACGGTTCAAGGGAAAGGCCGAGACGGTGTCGCAGCCTGCTTTGCTGTGTGGGGCCTCGCGCGCATACCCAGGGAGAAGCCCTACCGAGGTGAGCTCTACCGGGCCATCGAAGCTCATGGTCGCTCGCTCGCCGGCTCCGTCGTCGGCTGACGCGCCCCAGCCGAGCTGGACGTCGCGATCGATCAACTGCTCGGCCCGGTAGGACATGGAGCCGCCGGTGCATGCTAGTTCGCCGACCGATTTGCGGGTGTTCGTCACCTCGATCGTGGTGGGCCTCAGCGCCTCGATCGCGGGCGGTGTTTCAGTGGTGGTTGCGCGCTGCGTCGTGGTGGTAGGCGTTGTTTTCTCGTCTGCCTCGTCGGCTGATCCGGCGCCCTCCTGTGATCCACCTGACGGTCCACTCGCCGCCCCATCCCCGACGGCTACCACGTCGCCCAAATTACTTGTGCTGCGTTGCGAGATCGCAAAGCCAAGCAGGGCGATCGACGCCACGAGAAACACGATTGAAAGGACCGTGAGCGCAATCATCGACCCATTGCCCGGCGACCCGGCGGGTTGGTTGGGAAGGGGTGCCGGTCCATCGGGAGGCTGGCCGGTCATCGCCTGATTCGGTGTGGATGCCATGAAGTATGTCCAAGGGCCTCTGGTGGGTTTGGTTCGGGGTTGAACCGTAGCGCTCGCGTGGCTATGGGGCAGCGTCGACTCTGGAGTGCGGACCGCCGCTGAGGCTCCGGTGCCGGGGCCTATGGGGTGAACGTCGTTGATGTGGCGAGATGCCGTGGAGCGGAGACGACACCTGTGGCAACTGGGTTCGCCAGGACCCGGCTTAGCTAGGGCGAGAACAACCCGCTGACCTCGCTTTGGTGCCAAGGTACGGGAGGCCTACGGCGATACCGGTCGGACCCATGGGGCGCCGAGGATGACCGTCGAGTTGGCGCCTTGAAGATGGCTGCCGGCAACGGCGGTTGGCATACCCCCGCTCTACCTTCCACGGCAACCGCGACGACCAGCACAAGATGGGCAAGCATCGCTGGTTAGTCGCACCGACCTTGGCACCCCTCAGCCAATTGGCAGCTGTAGGTCAACACGCTGGCACCTCGAGTTTGTCCGGGGGCCAGGCGTCAACGACGATCGCCGAAACCCAAGCCTCTCGACCTTCCGAATCTTGCGCCCGCGCCCAAACATCCGATTCGCGGGTCGGTGGCTGTTGATTGTTGCGCGCCATGGTGCCTGTTGTTTGGCACAACAGCGTGACCTCGTCATTGACCGGAATGGTGAATAGCTTGGTTCCCCCCGGTGTCCCCCGGAATGATGCTGGTCCGCATCGGACACTCTGGCCTGCCGTTGGATAGTGGCAGGTGTCAATGGAAACACGTTGTCCATTCGGGTTCAGCGGGTCGGTTTGGTTGACGGTTGCGACCAAGAAGCTGGCCCCTGCTGCGACGATCGCGAGGAAGATGCCGATAATGCCCCATCGCCTGAGGCGCACCCGTTTTGTGGACGGCGCTACCCGGTCGGGCTGGGCTTCTGGTTGCTCGTCGGGTTCGTTGCGCTGTCCGGGCGCCGTCGGGAGCGGTGATGGGCTTGTGAGGATCGGGCTGGCTGGCCTGTCTCGAGCCGACCGCTGTTGTGCGCCCGCCGGCGTAGCTATTGAGGCGGGAGGAGGCGCAGGAGGTCTAGAGGGGAGTACTGTCCGACGCGAGGCCTGGGCCGGTGAATGTACCGACCGCTGGCCATCACCCGGCGAAACTGCCCGTTCGCTCACTTCCGCAAGCTATCAGTGCATATCGCAGTAGCCGAGTTCAGTCGCTCGTCGATTCGGTCAGGGCAGGGTGCCACTCGAAATGTGCAGGATCGGGCTCAGGCCAGTCGACGCCGTTCCTAAATCCAGACCGTTTCATGGCGCTGACCAGTTCGGGCGCAAAGTCGACGTCGCGGCCTCGCTCGTCGTCGACGATGTTGAGGTCCAACGCAATACCCCAGCTGTGTCGCGACAGGTAGGGCAGTCCGTCGATGTGCCGCGGATAGAAGCAGCCCGAGTACCCGTCGCGGTCAAGGGTCTCGCCGTGCCCTTCGGCCTCCAGCTCGCTAAGCGCGCGCCTGAGGGGCGCGATCATCAATCGGTGACAGGTGACGGCGCCCAGAAGGGGCACCGTCTCGGTAACGATGTTGGCATCGACCCACATCGGGTCGATCGACAGGCGGCCACCCTCGACGGGTCGGGCGCTGAATTCGCCGAAGCGCTGCTTGACGATCGACTGTGGCGCAACCTGATCGCCGTGACGAAGCCAGCTTGTGTCGTTCGCATCGACCACCCGCAGCGCTTCCTTGCTCGAAATACCAGAGCGGATGCGTGCCACGGCATCTCCGGGCCACCCGCCGAAGCGAGCCAGCACAAAGCGGCGGGTATCCACGTTCAACTCCAGTGCGGTTGCGGGCGACACCACCACCTCGGCACCGGCAACCCGATGGTCGTCGAGCACTGCCCGGATCGTGAGTGAGCGCCCCGACGCCAGCAGGAGCGAGCCGCCCACACCGCTCCCCCTCAGGCGCGCTGATGTCGCTCCGAGGATGGCTTCGTCCGGTTTGAGGGAGGACAGCGTCTCTTCGGTCGAAGCGTCGGTGAAGACACTGAATGTTGTTGGATCGTAGGCCAGCGTGTCCAGCGGGATCGTCCTGCCTGGCGTGGTCTGGTCGATCGTCTCTCCGGCAGCGTTAGTTGACGAGACCAGGTCGAGCGTGCCGCCGAGCACCTCGCTCGTGTGCGTGACCTCCTCCAGCTCTTCGACCGAGGATGCCAACTCGTCGGAGACCCCGCCGGGCACCCACACGAGGACGGTTGCTGCCGTTGGATACTGATCACGCTGGGTACCGCATCCGAGGATCAGGGACGACACCACCGTCACGATGGCTACGGCGGCCGTTGCCAGTCGTGCGCGCAGGAGGGCCACCCGGAAAGACTAGGACTGAAGCGGGTAGGGGTCGAGCGCCTGAGCATCATGGACCGGGCGCCGCTTGTGTCGAGAGTTCCGCTGCGGAGCCGAATTGCGCGTTGCGTTTAGAAACCGAACCCGCATGCATCCTGCGTGTAGCCATCAACGACGCTGATCTGATCGGCCAGCATCATGTAGTCGAGGGCAAAGTCGAAGGCAGCGAGCATCCCGCCGTCGCCAGCGGTGATCTCGTTGCTCAGCACCTCGGTGATGTCCTCGATCTCCGGTGGTGCGTTGTCCGCTGCGAGGTTCAGGTATTGATCGAGATCGGTAAGAAACGTGCCGATCTGATCAGCGCCGGCGTTGAAGATCTCCGCCAAGTCCTCGGCCTGCTGGGTGCGGGCACGCCCTTGGTTGTACCGGTCGAGGATCTCGCTCTGACGGGTCTCGAGCGCTCGACAGTAGGTGTCGACGCCGCGGGAGGTGGTGGGGCCTGCGGCTCTTTCGTCGGTTGGAGGTTCGTCCGGGTCGTCGTTGGCTGGTGTTGACGTGTCGCCCGGGCTCGGGTTGGGAGCGGCGTTGCGGAGCGCCTTGGCCATCAGCACACCCACCGTCGCGCCGGTCACCTGGTGGGCATCGCAGGTGGGGTGGAACGCCCGCTCCTTGCGGAACCCGAGGTACGCCCCGGTCCCCGAACACCCGTTGAGCACATTCGTGAACACGGAACGCGCCCCGTAGAGCCATTCGCCGGCCGGCCCGCACAATTCGTGACCCTCGAACAGTTCGTCCTGGTGGACGACCTCGATCGATGCCGTAGCCACCGAGGCGTCCGCCTCGGATGCGGCCGAGACGATCCGCTGGTTGGCGATCGCCGTCACCTCCCGGATGCCGCTAGCGTCCCGTGCCGAGATCGCCCCGCACCGTCCCAGGTGAAATTCTGGCCAGTCGGCGGGGTCGGCGAACAGGTTGGGATAGGTGGTGATCGTTAAAGTCCCGCCTTTGGCGACCTTCTTGGACAGGATCCACTCGTACACCTCTGACAGCGACATCTCGGGGCTCCCTTTAACCAGTCCGACATCCATATCGCTCAGGATGTTGTTCGAGTCGCTTCCCACCTTGTTCCAATCCTGGTTGCACGAGGCGCTGGTTTCGGCGTTGACGAGACCTTGAGCGATCGCCCACCACATGTTGGGGGCGCCGTTGGAACCCTCGACTGCCTTGAGGCCGTAGTCGATGATGCAGTCCTCGATGATCGGGGCGAAGCCGAGGTCGTTCCCGCCCATCGACAGGGTGACCATCTGGTACTTGTCGGTACCTCTCACCTGAGTGGCGAGCTGCTGGGCATCATGGTCGTGGGCCTTGCGGTCGAAGTCTGTTCTGGCAAAAGTGGCACCACTGCACGCCTCGTAGACAAGCGGCTTGGCCGTTACCTTCGCCCCGCGTTGGCTGAGGATGGCCTGAGCGTCGTCGTTCCACCGGATCGATCCGCCGAGGTCGGCGTTGAGGTTGGTGGCCACCCGCCGGGCGAGGGATGGCCATGCCACGGTTGAACGATTGCAGTCGCGGTTGGTGTCGTTGGGCCAGTTGGCGGGTAGCCCCTCCCCGGCGGCATAGGAGTCGCCGAGAGCGAGCACAGCTGCCTGAGCTTCGCCTTGGCTGGGAGTGGCCGACGCTGCGGTCGGGGTAAGCACCAGACCGATCACGGTTGCGGTCAGGGCGGCTCGTGTCAGTACCGTGCGAGATCGCAGGGTCGTCGGGCGAACGGTCGTCAGGCAGGCGTCGGAGCGTCGTCTCACAGCTGATCCTTTCGAGCTTGGATGAGGTGGGCTCGGGTCACGATGTTCGACACCAGTTCGGGGTCGGGGTTGGCGCTGTCCTGGCACTGAGACTCGAGGAGGGCGAGATCAGCCCCTTGGGCCTGCCACAATTCGCCCAGCACACCGTCGGGGGTTGACGCGACCTCGTTCACGACGTCGGTGGCCCTGGGGAAATCCTTCTGTTTGCACGGATCGTCCGCCGTTGCCACCGCGAGTGCGCCAGCATCAACCTGATCGGCCAAGGGGACGCCGGCTTCGAGGAATGACACCGTCGGTTGACGGACCTCGTCGTCAAGCTTGGGAAGCTCGGGCAAAGGCCCCGTGGTCGGCGGAAGTCCAGTCGATGGAGGCGTGGTTGTGCTCGAGGATTCCTTCTCGTCATCCGAGTCCGCTGGCGATGTCGTGGTCGGTCCTGCGGAGGAAGCAACGGTGGATTCCGAAGTGGCCCGTTCGCCGCTGCCCGGATCGTCGGTCCCGCCGAGCAACCCGATACCGACCACGATGACGACCATGATCAGGCCGACCGCTCCGCCGATGATTCCCACCGTCACGCGATCGATGTGTTTCAACATGGCAGCTGGTTAGCACACGATTCCACTGTCAAACCACTTTCATCCCAGGGCTGGGCAGAGGGGTTTCTCCGGTGAGTGTCACACAGGATGAACTAGAATTTTCGTGTGAACGCACCGATCTGGTATCAGCTGCCCTTCATTCGGATCGGTTCGATGAACTGGGCGGCTGTCGGTGCGGACTTACTCACAAGCGACTGGGGGCCTCCACGATGATGACATCGCAGATGGTCGCGGCCGCCGCACCGGCGCCCGCCTACGTGGCCCCGGCGCCGCACGAGCTGTCCGCTCCCTCGTCGGCTGATCAGCCGCACGGATCCACCGGCGCCGGCTCGCAAGCCGCTCCTCCTCGCCGCTACGAAGCCAAAGTCGTTGACGCCGAGATCCTCTCGCCCCAAGAGGGCAAGCCTTCCCCGCCCAAGATGGATGGGAAGCGGTCGCACCCCGCAGGCCGATGACAGCGACACAGCTCAAAGTGATGGTGGCATTCACTGGCGCATGGGTGGTTCTGGGGTGGGGGATCGCGGTGTGGGAGCAGGGTTCCGGCGATGGCGGAGCCGGTATTATCGCTGCAGACTTGGTCGACCGCGGCGCTGGGGGCCGCGGAGGGTCGGTTGCAGAGGAGGACGTGGATCGCAAAGCCGGGCCGGCTACAACGACCCGAGCGGCAGAAGAGGTTCCTGCCGAGTCACCAGCAGAGGCAGCTCTAAAGGCGGCTGTTTGCGAGCCGAAATCGCCCGACGGTGCTCGTTGCCGGTTTATCGTGGCGATCGAACACGGGGACCCTTCGATCTTGCCGGACGATGACCGGGAGACCTACGACGCCAATGCCTCGTGGCTAGAGAGCCTGCGAGACTTCACCTGGGAGGCTGGCAACGAGTGCTTTCTCGAAGGTGACGTCACGATCATCTGTTCGTCGAAGGCGACCCCACCGGACTCAACTGACTACGACATTATTGACTTCACCGTGCAACCGGTGGGAAGAAACGTAGAGCACAACGATGGCGCGACGACCGGGATTGAGGGTTACGCCATTGTCGGAGTCAGCGAGTTCCACCAAGAGTGAATCAGCGGGCCAGATGGAGGTCACACGCTCTCTTTAGGACGCGTTTGGCTCTGGATCGAGTCGCTGCGCCCCTCGTCGTTACCGTGCGACGAAGTACTTCGACTGGGGGTGGTGGCAGATGATCGCCGAAGTGGTCTGCTCGGGGTGGTACTGCCAGCCCGTATCCTCGTTGCACTCGATGCCGATCGCCTCGGCACCGAGGAGCTCGCCCAAGATGGCGTTGGCCTCAAGGTCGGGGCAGGCGGGGTAGCCGAAGCTGTAGCGGCCTCCCCGGTACTTCTGGCGGAACAGGCCGGTGAGGGCGGTCCTGTCGGGGGTCTGGCCGGCCCAGTGCGGATCCTCGTCGGCGAAGCCCCACTCCTCGCGGATGCGGCGGTGCCAGCGCTCGGCCAGCGACTCGGCCATCTCGACGCCGAGGCCATGGAGGAACAGGTACTCGGTGTACTTGTCGGCGGCGAACAGCTCGGCCGTGCGCTCTGACACCTTGGAGCCCATCGTGGCGATCTGGGCGGCCACGTAGTCGGGCTCGCCGGACTCGACCGAGCGGAAGAAGTCGGCGATGCACAGGTACGGCGACTTGGTCTGGCGGGGCAGCGGGAAGCGGGCACGCTCGACGTTGCGGTTCTCGTCGGTCCAGATCACCAGGTCGTCGCCGTCCCCGTTGGCCGGGAAGAATCCGTAGGCGACCGTGGGGATGAGCAGGTCCTGTTCGCGGGCGTCGGCGAGCTCGGAGCGGAAGCGATTGCGCACCCGCTCCTTGAACGCTGCGTCGTCCTCGTCGCCCTCCGGGCGGAACTGCCACTGGTTGCGGTACAGGGCGGTTTCGTTGACCCAACCGGCGATGTCGTCGATCGGGATTCCCTTCACCACTCGGGTACCGAGGAACGGCGGAACGAACACGTGGTTGTCAGTCGCCACCTCGGGGGAGCGGGCGGGCAGG
>MTKZ01021094.1_pt1 | contig 26630 bp, 24 predicted proteins | sample 1042781 | NCBI WGS metagenome assembly MTKZ01 (sample SAMN06212207, study PRJNA360539) | anaerobic digester metagenome | biome: Wastewater treatment plant; material: sludge; isolation source: anaerobic digester fed with sludge from wastewater treatment plant | place: Denmark: WWTP Viborg ... | reverse complement strand
TAGTTGGCCGGGTAGATCTTCGGCCCGGGCACGGGGGTGGAGCCTGCGGAATCGGTCGGGACTGGCTCGGTCGAGATGATCGTCGAGGTCGCCGTTGCGGTGGCAGGGATGCTCGTCGCGGTCTCAGTCGCCGTTGGCAGCGCTGTGGTGGTGGGAGCGCTGGTCGGAGTCTCAGTTCGGGCTGCCGTTGGCGCTGACGTGCCGGTGGGCTGCGCAGTGGCGGTCGATTGTGTCGTTCCACTGCACGCAGCAAGCAGGAGCACGAGCGCGGTGGAGAGNNTGGCCACCGGCTATCGAACGGGCGGGTACGCCGCTTCCGACATCGGTGGGTGCTACTGAAATAAACGCTCGGCGTCTCGCGCCGGTTTCTTGTTGTCAGAGGCTGGTGCGCGCGTTGACAACTGGCGGTACCCTGTCCACGGCGCGAACTTGGCACGACAGTTTGGAGGAGATTGCATGACCGACCGGACTCCCGTTTCTTTTGGCGCATGGTCGTCACCGATCACAGCCGACTTGATTGCGACGGGCTCGATCCGACTCAGCGAAGTGTCCTTGCGCGGCGATGACCTCTGCTGGCTCGAGTCGCGCCCGACGGAGGGTGGGCGTTACGTTGTCGTCCGCCGGGACTCCCGGGGAGACTGCGAAGACATCAACCCGCCCGATACGAATGCCCGCACGCGCGTCCACGAATATGGCGGAGCGTCGTATATGGTCGCGGAGGATGTCGCGTTCTTCAGTAATTACGCCGACCAGCGGCTTTACCGTCGAGATCGTGGCGATGATCCGATCGCGATTACCCCCGCGCCAGAGATCCCAGCCGGCCTGCGCTACGCCGACATGCAACTGACGCCGGACGGCAGGACGATTGTCTGTGTCCGCGAGCGGCATGCGACCGAGGGTGAGGCGGTCAACGAGATCGTGACGCTCCCGGCCAATGGCACGACCGAGCCGGTCGTGATCGGGTCTGGTCGAGATTTCTACGCCTTCCCGCGTGTCAGTCCGGACGGCGCAAAGGTGTCGTGGGTGGAGTGGGATCACCCGAATATGCCGTGGGACGGGACGGAGCTCGTTGTCGCCGACCTGGCTGCGGACGGCACGGCGTCGAACGCGCGGAGGATGGCCGGCGGGCCGGCCGAGTCGATCTATCAGCCGGAGTGGTCGCCAGAGGGTGTGCTGTATCTCGTGTCCGACCGGACAGGCTGGTGGAACCTCTACCAGCTCGATGGAACTGATCTGATCCCCTTGGCCCCGATGGATGCCGAATTCGGCGGGCCGGCCTGGTCGCTCGACGCGGGGCAATATGCGTTCCTCTCCGGGGGACGGATCGTCTGTGTCTATGGACAGGATGGCATCCATCACCTCGGTGTCATCGAGCCGGGCAAGCCGGGCGTCCGCGACGTGGCGACACCGTTCACCGCGTTCGCCAGCATCGACACGGACGGCGGAGAGCGCGTCGCGGTCGTTGCTGGTGGTCCAGTAATTCCTGGCTCAGTCGCGCTGATCGATATGGCGAGCGGCGCGACCGAGGTCGTCAAGCGCAGCAACGCGGCCGAGATCGACCCCGGATATCTCTCGCCGGCCCAACCGATTGAGTTCCCGACGACCGGCGGGAAGACTGCGCACGCGCTCTACTATGCGCCGCGCAATCGGGATGCCGCCGCGCCGGAGGGCGAGCTGCCGCCGCTGCTCGTCTTCAGCCATGGCGGCCCGACGGGACAGACGACCGGGGCGCTCAATCTGAGCATTCAGTACTGGACCAGCCGCGGTCTTGCTGTCGTCGATGTCAACTATGGCGGCAGCACCGGCTATGGCCGTGAGTATCGCGAGCGGTTGAAGGATAACTGGGGCATCGTCGATGTAGACGACTGCGCCAACGCAGCGCGCTATCTGGCCGGCCAGGGGTTGGTGGACGGCGCGCGCATGGCGATCCGTGGCGGCAGCGCCGGCGGGTATACGACGCTCGCCGCGCTGACCTTTACCGATGTCTTCGCTGCCGGGGCCAGCCACTTTGGCATCTCCGACCTCGAGACGATGACGACCGACACGCACAAGTTCGAGTCGCGCTACCTCGACGGGCTCGTCGGCCCATATCCCGAGGCGCGCGACATCTATCTCGCCCGTTCTCCGGCCTACCACACCGAGTTGCTCTCGGCGCCGATGATCATCTTCCAGGGGTTGGAGGATAAGGTCGTTCCACCATCGCAAGCCGAGGCGATGGTCGCTGCGCTCGATCGCAAGGGGTTGCCCTACGCCTATCTGGCCTTTGAGGGCGAGCAGCACGGGTTCCGTCGCGCCGAGAATATCAGCCGAACCCTTGAGGCAGAGCTGTATTTCTATGGGAAGGTCTTCGGGTTCCAGCCATCCGACGAGATCGAGCCGGTGATGATTGTGAACGAGGGATGAGCGGGTGGATGTAGCGACTCCATAGGGGCAGAGGCGGGCCAGCTGGTTCGGCGGCGTCTCGGTGGAACCGTCGTCTCACGCCATCGCGAGGCTTCGTGGCGGCTCAAAGGTCGGGCGTTCTCGCGAGGCGGTACGATTATGGGTGTTGATGGTGGGAATGCGGCACTCCCTCAGCCCCGGCGAGTTCGGAAGCCGGTGGCTCAGGGTGAGATGACCTCGCGCGATGAGCGCCGGGCATGAGGGCGAGGTTGGGAAGCGTGAATCAACAGCCGGAAGCGTCAATCGGGGTTGATGTTGCCGACCCGTATGCGGCGCGGCCATGGTTGCGGCACTATCCGGCCGGCTCGACACCCGATATCGCGCCGGTGACTCAGACAGTGCCGGACCTGTTGCGTGTCGCCGTCGATCGGTACCCCGATCGCGTAGCGTTTACCTACTACGGCCGGCACCTGACCTATCGAGAGGTGGACCGGCTTTCCTCGAAGTTTGCCAACCGACTGATCGAGCATGGCGTCAAGCCGGGCGATCGCGTCCTGATCGTCCTGGCCAACATGCCGCAATACCCGATCGTCCATCTCGGCACGCTCAAGGCGGGCGGCGTTGTCGCGGCACTCTCGCCGCTGCTGGTCGAGCGCGAGCTGGACGATCTGGCGGTCGACTCCGGCGCTCGCGTCGTCGTCGCGCTCGACCGAGTCTGGGATCGCATCGCCCCTCTGGTCGAGCGTGGCGTCGTCGAGCGGGCGATTATGACTGGGCCACAGGACTTTCTGCCGACGATCAAGCGCTGGCTCTACCCGTTGAAGTACCGGAAGGAGATGATCACCGTTCCCTTCGACGCGGCCCGAGGCATCTACAGCTTGCCGGCCCTTCTCAAGGGCGCCTCCGATCGCGACCCGGGCGTCGCAACGTCGCCGGACGATATCGCCGCATTTCAATACACTGGTGGCACGACTGGCCTGCCGAAGGCGGCGGTGCTGACCCACCGAAATATGGTTGCGAACGTGATGCAGGTGCGCGCCTGGGTGCCGGAGCTGCGCGATGGCGAGGAGACGATCCTCTCGATCCTGCCGTTCTTCCACTCCTACGGTGTGACCCTCTGCCTGCACCTGGCTACCTATCTCGGCGCGACAACGGTCCTCGTCCCACGCTTCGAGATCGCCGACGTCATGGAGCAGATCGCGACGTACCAGCCGACACTCCTGCCCGGAGTGCCGACGCTGTACAGTGCGATCAACGGCGCGGTTGAGAATAACCCGGCCCGTCAGGCGTCGATGCGGTCGATCCGCTACTGCATCAGCGGCGGCGCGCCATTGCCGCGCAGCGTTCAGGAGCGCTTCGAGGAGATCACCGGCGGCCATCTCGTCGAGGGCTATGGGCTTTCCGAGGCATCTCCGGTGACGCACGCCAACCCGCTCGATGGCCGGGCCCGGATCGGGACGATCGGTATGCCGTTACCCGGCACCGAGGCGCGGATCGTCGACCTCGATACCCGTGCACCTGTGCCGATCGGCGAGCGCGGCGAGGTTGCCATCCGCGGCCCGCAGGTGATGAAGGGCTACTGGCGCCGTCCGGAGGACACCGCCGCCGTCCTGTCCGACGATGGCTGGCTCTATACCGGTGATATCGGGATCATGGACGAGGACGGCTTCTTCCAGATCGTCGATCGCCAGAAGGATGTCGTCATCACCGGCGGCGAGAACATCTATCCTCGCGAGATCGAGGAGGTGCTCTACTCACACCCGAAGATCGTCGAGGCAGCGGTTATCGGAGTGCCGCATTCGGTCGGCGGGCAGGTCGTCAAGGCGTTCGTCGTCGTCAAGCCAGGTGAGACACTGGAGCGCCGCGATGTGCTGCAGTATTGCTCCGAGCGTCTGGCGAAGTTCAAGGTGCCGCGCCAGATCGAGTTTCGTGAGAGCTTGCCGAAGGCCGCCACTGGCAAGATCCTGCGACGCGCCCTCGCGGAAGAAGAAGCCGCCAAGCCCCGGAGACGTCGGGGTGGGGACGCTGAAACGACCGGGGGCTGATCGCCCCCGCTCAACTCGCCTCGAATACCCGCAGCCAGTTCTCCCCCAGCAGCTTGAGGATCGTTGCGTCGTCATAGCCGCGCTCGACGAGCGCCTCGGTGAGAGCAGGGAGTTCGCCGATGTGTTGCAGATCCAGCGGAGCGTCGCGGAACCCGAAGAAATCGGTACCGAGCGCGACGTGGTCGGGGCCTGTCTGGTCGATGATGGCGTCCGCCTCATCGACCAGCGCCGCGATATCGGCCATGCCCCAGAAGACAATGCCGATCAACCCGCCGGTCTGGGCAATCGCCTGCGCCTTGGTCATCCCATAGGTCGGATTTACCTCGTCCCACGGCGCGCGGTACCCGGGTGACGGGGTCAGGACGCTGGTGTGGGAGCAGACGACCGGCCGGCTGGCGCGCTCGATTACGTCCCAGAAGCCGCGGTCAGACAGGTGCGCGACGTCGAGCACGATCCCGAGCTCCTGGCAGCGATCGACTGCGCGCTTGCCCAGGCTGGTCAGCCCGCCTGTCGCGATGTCTTGCTGGGTGCCATCCGCCAGCAGGTTACGGCGGCTATGGGTGAGTGTCGTCATTCGGAGCCCGAGCAGGTGAAAGATATCGAGCAGGTCGACCCGTGATCCGATCGGCTCGGCGCCCTCCATCGTCAGCACCCAGGCGACCTTGCCCTCCCGTTTGGCGCGACGGATCTCGGCGGCGCTCGTTGCCAGGATGCAGCGATCAGCATTCGCTGCAACAACGCGGCGCAGCGCGGCGACCATCTCCAGCGCCGATTCCAGCGCGTGATCGAGCTTGTCGTCCGGCAGATATATCGCCACACATTGTGCCGTGACGCCACCCTGCTCCAGCAACGGTAGCTCGTACTGGCCGGCCGGCGCGATCAGCATCGCGAGCGGATCAAGCTCGTAGGGGACGTCGCGCAGCTCGGCCACGGGACGGTTTGCCGCGATTGTCCGCCAGCGTTCGAGGGCATCGGCGGGAAACGACTCGGTAAGAGTGGTCACTCCGTTCAGGACCGGCAGGAGGATGTCGCTGTGTCCGTCGATGACGATGGCGCGTCGGTGCAATTCGGCGGCGCGCGGGGAGATCTTCACGATGCGGCCCCGTTCGCCTGCCACGATGGTCTCTGATCTGCGACGCCGATGCCCATCAGGAGGCCGTTGATCGGCATGGCGGGGCTGGTGGTCAGGAACAGGACGCGACCATCGGCGGGGGAGACGATCTGCTCGAGCTCATCGCCGAATAACGAGTCGATCGTGCCGACGACAGCGCCGACGGTGACCAGGTCGTCCACTGCGACTCGCGCATGGAACATGCCCGCGTGCCGCGAATACAGCCAATCGAAGCGGGAGAGCGCTGTAACGTCGCCGGCCGGGTCGACATCACGGCGGAGTATCCCCAGATGGTTGAGGACACGGATCAAGCCGTCGGTCAGCAGTCGCACCGGTTCTTCGTCGAGCAAACCGACACCGCCGGCCTCGGCGATGAAACCTGGCACTCCGCGCTCGGCCGCGGCGACGAAGCTCATCGAGCCTTTGGCCGGCTGGACCGGCCGGTCGATGACGAGCAGGTAGGGCAGCCCGAATACCTCGGCAAGCTCGCGCGCCTGCGTGTCGGCAGCGTCGTGCCCTCCGCGGCAGATCGAGAATGGCGCCAACGCCTCGACCATGTCGCCGCCGTGCAGGTCGACATACACGTCNNCCGGGAAACATGCGGTTCGGGTTGAGGCCGTCGACCGGGCAGACGAATGGAGTCCGGCCCCAGAACGCCGGCAGGTTGACGACGGGCATCAGAACGATAACGCCGGATATCTCGCCGGCGTCGATTGAGCGGGCCAGCCGGATGACTGTCTCTATTGCGGGATATTCGCCGCCGTGTACCCCGGCGCTGATGAAGATCACCGGTCCGGGATGCATGCCGGCTATCGAGATTACCGGCCAGCGATGCTCTTGCAACGCATCGCCTGGAAGCGCAACTTCGTGACGTTGCGTCGTGCCCGGCGTCAGTGGCCCCAGAATCGGGAATCGCTGGAGGTATCCGCCGTCCGTCGAGATTGGACTCACTTGCTCTCCTTTACGACCCGCCAAAGCGGGTGTGAAATCGAGCGCTAGTGTGCCGATTACCCGGGCAATGTCAAGACGGACGGTGACCTACTGGTAGATCACAACTAGCGCGGGCGGGTCGAGCGCGACGATCTGCTCGGGGGTGAGGAGCGGGTCGTCCTGCCGATAGAAGAGCTTGATCCCGCCAAATTCGATCAACTCATCGGTGACGAAGTGTGTGTAGTTCCCCAGCTTGGCTTCCTGACCGCCGAAACCGTCCATGTCGAGGACGATATCGACACCCGGCAGCGGCTTGATCGCGTCCTTGTGAAAGATCATCTCCGACTCAAACTGGTGCAGGATCAGAATCTTCGAGGGCAACTGCTTCTCGGTCGCGATCTGTGACAGCATCTCGACTGCCTTCTGGATGTTCCGTCCATCCGCCTCGCCGATGAACTCTCCCGGAATACGGTCCTTTGGCACGATCTCGTTCGCGGCGGTCGAGAACTCAGGGTCGAGCGCGACGTGGACGTTCGGCAGCTCCAGCCAGTGCCGGATAACCTCGATCTGGTGCGGGATAGTGTCATAGCCGATCTGTAGATCGAGGATCACGATCATGTCGTGGGCTGTGGCGTAGTCGATGTACTCCTGGATCAGCTCGTCGCCGGAATACACGACGTAGGTGCCGTCGTCGCCCGGCCACGGCTGCGCGACGGTCGCGATCAGCTCAAATGCCAGAACGACCGGGTGCGCCGGATCCGCTGCCGCGTAGGCTGCCCCTTGCTCCGCAAGCCTCGCGTGCAGGTCGGGGATCGAATACTCGCCGAGGATCCCCATCTGCGCCGAGTTTGGATGGCCGTAGAACGAGACGATGCGGTGCGATGGGAGAAGACCCTGTCGGTCGCCCGGCGTTGTGGTGGCCGTTGCGGTTGGCGCAATAGCCGTCCCGGTTGCCTCGACGATCTGCGTGGCCGTCGGTGATGGTTCGGCTATCGTGGTCGCCGCCGGCGCCTCGGTAGTCGTCGTGGCGGTGGTCGCTCTGGCGGTTGTCGCGCTGGGGGAACCGACCGCCAGTGGCTCGGCTGTGCCAGACGGATCGGGCCCACTACAGGCCGCAAGCCCTGCGATCAGGGCCAGTGGAAGGAGGAACCGGAGCGTTCGGGCAAAGGTACGGACAGTCATGGTCGGCAATCCTACATGATCCTGTCGAGCAACAGAGCGTCGCCTGCTAGACTCAGCCCTGTTTGACGATTGCCGATGCCTACCTGAAAGTGCTGAGACGATGCCCGAACGCGAGCAGACTCGAGTCGTTCACGCTGGCGCCACCGCTGATGCGGCCGGCTCGCTGACCCGGTCGGTGGCGCCGCCGATTGCCCAGTCGACAGCCTGGGTCTACCCCGATATCGCCACCATCGACGCTGTCTATGAGGACGGCGCGCCAGCCTACATCTATGGCCGCTACGGCGTTCCGAACCATCGTGAGCTGGAGCAGGCGGTTGCCGAGCTCGAGGGCGCAGAGGCAGGTGTGGCGACGACGAACGGGTCAAGCGCGATCTTCGCCGTGCTGCTGGCGATGACGCGCGCGGGCAGCCGGGTCGTTGCTGCCGACCGCGTCTATGGCGGCACCCGCGGCATGCTGAATCACGAGATGGCGCGGTTTGGCGTGGAGACGACCTGGGTGGATGTCGCCGATCTGGACGCAGTGCGCGCGGCGTTGGCCGCCGATCCGCGGCCGGCTCTCCTCTGGGTGGACACGATTGCCAACCCGACGATGCGCGCGAGCGACCTCCCGACGCTTGCCGGCCTGGCGCGAGATCTGGCCGTCCCGCTGATTGTCGACAACACGTTTGCCACGCCGTTACATTGCAGACCGCTGGAGCACGGCGCGTCGCTTGTCGTCCACTCGGCAACGAAATTCATCGCCGGCCACAATGACGCCTCCGGCGGGATAGTCGTCGGCCCAGCCACATTGGTTGAGCCGGTGCGTGATGCGGCGGTGCGGGTTGGCGGCGTTGGCGCCCCATTCGAGGCATGGCTATGCCTTCGCGGTTTGCGAACGCTCGATGTCCGGATGACCCGGTCGAGCGCAACGACGCTAGCGCTGGCCGAGGCGCTGGAAGCACACCCGGCTGTGCGGCGTGTTCATTACCCGGGGCTGGCGTCCGATCCGACCCACGAGGTTGCCTGCCGCGTGCTGCACGGTGGATTCGGGAGCATGCTCTCAGTCGATCTCGGAACCGCCTCGGCGGCGAGAGCCGCTGTCGATCGCCTGCGGCTGGTGCAGTTCGCTGAGACGCTTGGTGGCGTCATGACGACAGTCGTCCACCACCCGTCGACATCCTATCGGCAGCTGACGGACGCGCAGCTCGCCGCGATTGGTGTTAGCCCGGGGCTGCTGCGATTCTCAATCGGGATCGAGGCTGCCGAGGACATCGTCGCCGACGTTGTCGGAGCGCTTGGGCCGGCCGGTCAGTAGGCGTTCGCGTCGGAGCGGAAGATGTGGAAGATCGTCTTGACGATGATCTTCAGGTCGAACAGGATCGACCAGTTCTCGACATAATATAGATCGTAGCGGGTGCGTTCCTCGATCGAGGTGTCGCCGCGCAGTCCGTTTACCTGTGCCCAGCCGGTGACGCCGGACTTTTCATGGTGGCGGGCCATGTAGGCGGGGATCATCTGGGAGAACTGCTCGACGAAGTAGGGTCGTTCTGGCCGGGGCCCGACCACGCTCATCTCCCCGAGCAGCACGTTGATGAACTGCGGCAGCTCGTCGACCGAGTAGCGCCGCAACACGCGGCCGAAACGAGTCGGTCGTGGGTCGTCGGCCGCTGCCCAGACCGGCCCGGTGTTCTTCTCGGCGTCCACCGGCATCGACCGAAACTTGAGGAGCTGAAAGGCCCGACCATCCTGGCCGACGCGCTCTTGCGCGAAGAAGACAGGCCCGGGCGAGGTCAGCTTGATGATGAACGCAATCAGCAACATCACTGGCGCGAACAGAAGCAGCGCGATCACGCTGACGACGATGTCCATCGCCCGCTTGACGACGCGGTCGAACCGGCGCAGCCCGATCCGCCGGACGCTGACGGTCGGCAGTCCGTTCAGGTCGCCAATGCTGATCGAGTCGCTGGTGAGCAGGCGGAACGATTCAGGGTAGACACGAACCGAGACGGGCAGGTCGGTGACGGCGTAGACCATCTCAAGGATTTGCTCGTGGGGGACGCCGGCCAGGGCGATGATGATCTCGTCCGCCGTTTGCTCCTCGGCGATCCGCGCCAGGTTGTCCGTCATTCCGAGGACCGGAAGCCCGTCGATCTCAGGCTGTGTGTCGCCGAACAAGGGGTCGTGCTGGACGAAGCCGACCGCCTGGTAGCCGAGCTGTGGCGATCGTCGGATCTTGTCGAGCACCAGCCGGCCGGTCTGGCCGACGCCCACGATCAGTAGCCGGTCGGAGGCGACGCCGCGCGCCCTCAGCGCTCCGACGATGCCGGTGTGGATGAAGCGGCCGGCCGTGACGGTCACGATCGCGAAGACCCAACCGGAGACAACGAGCGGCCGCGAGTAGACGAAATCGCGACCGACAGCCAGTGAGGTGATAGCGATAGCCAGCAACAGGCTGAGCGAGATCTGGATGACAATTCGATACGCCTGGTCCATCCGTGAGACGGAGCGCTGGCGTCGGTAATGGCCGCTCATGATGAAGACACCCAGGACAATGGTGGCTGCGACCGTGATCAACAGCACGGACATCTCATGAGCCGGCTGGCTCGCCCCGCTCGCGGGCCGGGCCATGTCGCGGAATTGATACGCGAAGAACAGGGCAAGAACGAGCGCGGTCGTGTCGGTCAGAAAGAGGGTAAGCCCGAAGATGACGGCGAACAGATCGTGACGGGCAGCGTCCCGATGCCGGGGGGCCTCGGTTGCGCCGAGTCGCGAGTCGGTTGGGCGCGGCGCGACGGGCGCCGCTGGCGCGCCGAGTTTCGCCATGCCGGTTCTGCTCCGTCCCTCGTCGATTGCCGCGCGATAGCCGGGGCCGATCGCCATGAGCTCAGGCGACGCGTTTGGCGTGCGCGGGGCGCAGGGCATTCGAGGCCATCGCAATTGCGCCGCGAGCAATGATGCCCGCCAGCACAACCCAGTTTAGCAGTCGACTGCTGCGCGGGGCATAGTGCTTGCGGTGAAAAAGCCACATTGATCGGTAGAACTCGTAGAGCATCCGGTATGACTGCCTGCGCGACGTTGCTCCCTTCAGATGCAGCGCCGTCGCGACCGGGTAGTAGAACACCCTCCAGCCGTCCGATTTCATCCGGAACGCCCAGTCGAGATCTTCACCATACATGAAGAATGTGTCGTCGAGCAGGCCGGCCCGATCGATCGCGCTGAGCCGGACGAGCATGAATGCGCCGACGACGGAATCGACCTCGGTGGTTTCCATCTCGTCGAGATGTGTCAGGTTATAACCGGTGAAGCGCGGATTATTTGGGAACCGTCTGGCCAGTCCCGTCAGCTTCCAGAACGCGCGCGCCGGCGTCGGAAAGCCGCGCCGGCAGGCCAGATCAAGCGAGCCGTCCGGCAGGAGTAGCCGCGGGCCGACGATGCCGGCATCCGGGTGGGAGTCCATGAACGCGAGGCACGAGGGGAGTGTCTCTGGCTCGACCTCGACATCGCTATTCAGCAGGAGAACGAACGAATCCGCGCGAGAGGCATCGTCGGGGATGGACGCCAGAATGTCGCGGAGGGCAAGGTTATTTCCCCCGGCGAAGCCGAGATTGATCGGCGAGGCGATCACGATCGCGCCCGGGCAGGTCGCGTCGAGCCGGGCGACGCTATTGTCGCCGGAACCATTGTCGACGATATAGACGACAAGGCTGCGGTCAGCCGGCGCGCCGTCCCGAAGGTGGGCAACAGCGGCTGCCGTCAGATCCGGCGTGCGGTAGTTGACGATGATGGCGTAGACCGTGCCGCGCCTCGCGGCTGCCGCGTCAGGCCGCCGAGGGGTGGCGACGGATGGCTCGGATGGCACGGGAACCTACCACCAGTGCTTCGGGCGCTAGCACCGCCGGGTTGGAACGGCGTGGCCGGCTGGGGTCGAGCAGTCGACGCGCGTACCAGCGGCCGAAGATGCCCAGCGAGAGCATCATCGTCGCCACCGGTGGGCGTGGCATCTCGATCACACGGCGGGGGAAGAAAAGCGGCGCCCCGCCAGTTGCCAGGTCGCGTAGCAAATGCGAGCCAAGTCCGAGGGTCAGCGCGAGGCCACTCTGCGTGCCGGGCCACAGACGCTCGGCGGCATACGAGACGATGCTGACTGTCAGGAGGCTGTGCGAGGCCGGCCGTTCCGGCATCGTCATGCAGGGAATCAGCCGCACTGACCGCGCCGCAACCAGGTGATCGAGATCGATCGTAACGGCGCTGAGTGCCGCGAGCGCGGCGAGCCGGGCCTTGTGCTCGACAAATGGCATCGCCGGGATGGATACGGCCAGCGCCGTTGCTATATGCGCCGCGCCATCAGACAGCGCCTCGTAGCGCTTCATCTTGCGGCGCTTGAATGACTCACAAAGCTGGTCGAAGCCAATGGCAAGCAGGCCGAAGCCAACCGACGCAGCGATGCCAGCCGGAATCGCGCCGGTATTCCGGCGCGCAGGCGCTGACTTCGGGGCGGAAAGGAGTCGCAGGTGTGTGCCGGGTTTCATCATGTTCAAAGTGTACTCTCTCTTTCGATCGTCGATCAGCTGCTGCGCAGCCCGCGTGCCGCGTCGTCCGTCACGTATCGCTTTCTGCATGTCGACGCTTACTGCATGAGTTCTCTCTACGGACACCGCGCGATGCCATCCACGAAAAGAACGACCAACCGGGAGAATGACGTTATGATGAAATCGTCACACTCCGACCGGGATCTTGTGCGTGTTGGGGCTTCCAAACTTTGTCCCCACGGGGTATAACAAGAGTGTCTTCGGACCGTTAGCCGGGATATGGCGAGGCAACGGCGCAACGTCTGGATGTCCCGGCAGACTCGATGAGGACGCCCCGGCCGCTGCACGGGGGCTACGGCGCGATGATTGCGCCGCGCAACAGGATGTGTCGTCTGTTGGTGGGAAAGAGGAACGAACATGGCGCAACGACCAGGAGTCCAGCGTCAGAGGATCGGTCCCGCGATCCGACGAATGCGCCGGATGAAGGGGCTGACGCTCGATGGGCTGGCATCACAGGCAGGGATTTCGGCATCGCATCTGAGCCGGCTCGAGCGAGGGCAAACGTTGCCGAGCTTCCAGGTACTTTCTGACATCGCCCACGTACTGGGCGCGGATGTCGATGACTTTGTTCGCCTCGAAGCCGAGGTGACGACGCTCGACGCCGAGTTCCAGGACATGCTTGACGCGCGTGGCTTCCCCGAAGATCTGCAGGTCGAGCTACTTTCGACTTCGATCGAGCTGCGCCAGGCACTCTTCGCGCTGTTTCGCGATCTCGGGGCAACGACTCGCCGCCGGTCACGGATAACGGGCCGATCGGCTGCCGCTGCGACGAACAGCACTACCTGATCGATCGGTTCAAACGATCGTCGGGGGTCAACGGCCCGTGGGACCAGCGTGGGTCCCGCGGGCCGTTTCTGTCTGTCATCCTCGGATATACTCGCTGAATAGGCTCTGGATTATCGAAGTTGCGGCGCTCGCTCATGTTGACGCCGATCACCTGAGGAAGGATGCTGTCTGGATGGATGAACGCTGGAACGAGCGCTGGTCGCGGCGCGGCAAGATCGCTGCGAAGACGAGCCGGCCGTCGCGAACCTCGCCCAAGGATATGATCTCGTTCTCGTTCGGCAACCCCGACCTCGATTCCCTGCCGCTCGATGAGATGGTTGAGGCCGCCGAATTCCTCGCCGAAAACAACCGTCGGGATTCCCTCGTCTACGCCGATCCGGTCGGGCCAGACGGCCTCGCCGCCGCGCTGGCCGAGAAGCTCCACCGCGACTATGAGCTGAACGTTACCCCCGACCAGATCCTGCTCACGTCCGGCGCGTCGAGCGGGCTGAGCCTGGTCGTCGATATGCTGGTCGATCCGGGCGATATCGTGCTGGCCGACGCTCCGGCCTGGATGGGCGCGACCGGAATGTTCCGGTTGGCGGGCGCCGAGGTGATCGGCGTCGAGGTCGATGACGATGGTGTTGACCCGGCAAAGGTCGAGGCTGCCCTGGACAAGCTGGCTGCCGAAGGCAAACAGGCAAAGTTTCTCTATACGATCCCGACCTTTCATNNAAGTTCCTCTATACGATCCCGACCTTTCAGAACCCGGCCGGCGTCGAGCTCTCCGTCGAACGCCGCCACAAGCTGGCAAAGATTGCCGACGAGCGTGGGCTGCTGATCCTCGAGGACGACGCCTACATCGACCTGCGCTTCGAAGGCGAGAAGAAGCCGACCATGTTCGGTCTTGCAAATCCCGGCTCGGTGCTGCTGTTTGGCACGTTGTCGAAGACAATTGCCGCCGGCCTGCGGCTTGGCTGGTGCGCCGGCCCCGCAGATATCATCGCCGTCCTCGGGCGTGGCCGGTCCGACACTCTGCGCAACACCTACACCGCCGCGCTGGCCGAATGGTATGTGACGACCGGGCGCCACGCGGAGCACATCGCGAATCTCCAGCAGATCTATAAGGGCAAGTGCGCACACATGCTCGCCGCGCTCGATCGCGAGATGCCGGAGGGCGTCAACTGGACGAAGCCGAATGGTGGCTTCTTCCTCTGGTTGACACTCCCGGAAGGCGTTGATTCCATCGAGATGCAGCCCGCCGCCCGCGAGCATCTGGTGGACTATATCCCCGGGCCGGCGTTCTATTCCGACGGCAGTGGCCGTCGTTCGCTGCGCCTCTCCTTCAGCGCGGTGACGATGGACCAGATCGACGAGGGTATCGCGCGGCTGGCCGGGGTCGTCAAGGCAGCGATGCCGTCTGCTGCGCCCGCAGACTAAGGATGCCGGAACAAGCAGGCGTCGATCGCCTGCTGGCGGCTGCGTCGACGCTCGTCGCCCAGAGCGGCGCGTCCGGCGCGGCCGTCGCTGTCTGGCGCGACGGCCGGCCGATCCTCGAAGCAGGGATCGGAACGGCTGACCTGGCCGGGACGATGCCGCTGGACGCACATGCCCGTTTCCCGGTCTACAGCGCCACCAGGACCCTCATCGCCGCGAGGATCTTGCGGCTCGTCGAGCATGGCGCTGTCGCGCTCTCGGTTGGCGTGTCGCACCCATTGTTCGCCGAGCCTGCCTATGGCCTCGGTCGGCTGATATCGCGGAACCGGGCTGGCTCTCCGAACGCAAAGCCCTGTGCCTGATCGCAGCCGAGCTCGCGGAGCCAGCGCGCCTGCGCCTCAGTCTCGACGCCGACCGCAATTGTCCGAACCCCGAATGGTTGCGCTAGCCCGATGATGGCCCGTACGATCGTGGCGCTGTCCGGATCGTCGGGCAGGCTGCTGATGAACGATCGATCGATCTTGATTGCGTCGATCCCACAGCTGCGCAGGCAGCTGAGCGACGTGTAACCACGGCCGAAGTTGTCGATCGCGATGCGAACACCGAGCTCGGCCAGTTGATGAATACGGTCGCGGATGGCTGTCGCGTGATGCATCAGAGCTTGTTCCGGGATATCGAGAACCAGCCGCGATGGCGCGAGCCCCGTCGTTTCCAGTATCTGGGCCAGTGTGTCGCTCGTGTCGGGGTCCGCGAGCTGGCGGGAAGACAGGTTCACGACAACGGTCGGCGGATTCCCTGCGCCTTGCGTCGGCCATCCGAGGGCGTCGGCGCAGGCTCTCCGGAGCACCCAGCCCGTGACCGCGCCCGCGAGACCGATCTCATCCGCGAATGGGATGAATGCTTCCGGCGGCACCAGCCCGAACCTCGGGTGACGCCATCGCGCGAGTGCCTCGTGCGCGACGATCTCTCCGGTCGTGAGATCGACGATCGGCTGGTAGTCGAGCGTCAGCTCGTCCGTTGCGATTGCCTGACGAAGCGCTCGCTCCCATTCAGGCCGCGCCGCATCCTCGGGGTAGCGCGCCGATTCGAACTGGACGAAGCAGTGCTTGCCGATCGACTTCGCCTGATACATCGCAATGTCGGCCCAGCGCAGCAAGTCGACAGGCCGATCGAGCACTGTCGAACGCACGGCAATCCCGATGCTGGCGCTGAGCTCGATGGCGGTCCGATTCATGATGAATGGATAGCGGAGCGTTTCAAGGATGTTGCGAGCAGCCGTTATTGCGACCGCTTCGGCGTCGGGCGTGCCAATCATCATGGCGAACTCATCTCCGCCCAGACGCGCAACCGCTCCCGCGCTATCAATCAGCGAGGAGAGGCGCTGCCCGACATCGATCAGCACCTGGTCGCCGGCCGCATGACCGTGGCTGTCGTTCACTTCCTTGAAGTCATCAAGGTCGATGAACAGCACCGCGAGGGATCGTGTGTGGCTGACATCTTCGGCAATGGCCAACCCGAGGCGGTCCAGAAATCCGCGCCGGTTGAGCAGCCCGGTCAGCACATCGTGCGTCGCCTCGAATTCCAGCTGCTCCCGAACGTGGACACGAGCGGTCACCTCGCGGCCGATCGCGAGCACAGTGTCGACCGTCCCGTCTCCGCTCGTCTCTGGGATCATCTGAATCTCGAAGTCGCGTGTCATATCGGCGCTGATGTAGCGGAAATCGTCGGTCGCCTCGGCGCCGGTGGCGATGACCTGGGCGACGAGCCGCTCGACGGTGTCGCAGAGCGGATCGATGAGATCCATCTCGCGCATCGTCCGTCCGATCCAGCGTGCTGGCGGGATGCCGATCACCGCCTCGGCCGCGGGGTTGATATAGAGGTGCCGGAAATCGCGATCGATCCGGGTGATGATATCTGGCAGATGATCGACCAGCGTCCGATACCGTTCGTTCGCCTCTTGCAGCGCGGCGTCGGTTCGCCGCTGTTCGCTCAGATCCTGCAGCTGAGCCAGCAGATGGGTTGGCTGTCCGTTCGCATCACGCAGGAGCGAAACGGTGATGACTGCCCAGATGGACGACCCGTCCTTGCGCCGCAGCTGGCGCTCGTTCTGAGCCGACCGGATGCGCCCGGCAATCAGATCCTGCTGAATCGTTTGTGAATTCTTGTGATGCTGGGGGACGAGGAGTACACGGGTGTCCATGCCAACGAGCTCGTCAGCGTCATAGCCGAACAGCTCGCAGTAGGGGTGATTGACCCGCTGGAGACGACCATCCAGACCGGAGATCGCCAACGGGATACCGGCGTCCTCGAATGCGGCAAAAAAGCGTGACTCGTTCGACTGGAGAGCGATCTCAAGCGCCTTCTGCTTTGTGATATCGAGCAATATGCCCGACAGGGTGAGGTTGCGGTCATCGCGAACCTCGGGAATGACCTCGTCGCGAACCCAGACAACCGCGCCGTCGCGGGCGATGAGGCGATACTCGATTGACTCGCCGGGCTCTTGTGGATTTCGGGCAGCCCAGGCGGCGATGACACGGTCGTGATCGTCGGGATGGATCGCACGTTCCCAGAGTCCGTCATCGATCCACTCAGCAGGCGTGTACCCGACGAGATTGTGAATAGTGCGTGTGACGGAGACAAGCCGGATCGCCGGATCGAGATACTGCCCTTGAGCCTGATAGGCAACTACCGGCAGGTAGGCAAACTCTCCATCGAGTCCCGATTGTTCGGCGTCCGGGGTAGTCGAATACGACCTGTCTGGATTCCAGCGCCGGATGCCTGCCCGCGGACTCCGATCGCGATTGGTCGTCATGTGACCACCCCCGAGGTCGGCGCGGCAACCGCGCGATCACTTGCGCCTTGAGAACATATCTCGAGTATACGCTGAGACATGGAGTGCGCGAAAGCGATCGTGCGCTTTGGCAGCCGCCGAAATCGGGATCGCGAGGCAACGCGACCCGGCGCGGCCGGCCCGTTTCATCGTTTCGTCCGATCACCGCGGCCGTGGCGGGGGTCGCTATGCTCCGAGAAGACGGCGGGTTGCGACCCCGAGTCGCCGAACCCCCTCGGCAATCGTCTCGGAGTCGGGGCTCGGGTACGACAGCCGGAATCCTCGATGTGGGGCGGGCTCGGGGAAAAAGCAGGAGCCCGGCAGAAAGCCGACCCCTTCCTCGACGGCCAGCGCCAACAGATCGTCGGAGCTATATCCCTCTGGAAGGCTGACCCAGAGGAAGAACCCACCCTCGGGCTGCGTCCACGTTACGCCATCGGGCATCTCGCGCTCGAGCGCGGCCAGTAGCGCGTCGCGTCGCTCGCGATAGAAGGCGCGAGCCCCGTCGAGGTAGTGGTCGAGCCAGCCGTTCTCGACGGTCCGCACCACCGCGCGCTGGACGAAGCGATCGGACATCATGTCGATCCCCTCCTTCGACCAGAACGCGAGCCGCAACACGGCCTCTGGCGCGATCATCCAGCCCATTCGAAGCGCTGGGGCGAGTGTCTTCGAGAATGTGCCCAGGTAGATCACGTCTGGATCGAGCGACCGCAGTGGTCGAACTGGATCGGGCGTGAAGTAGATATCTCCATACGGATCATCCTCGACGACCGCCACGTTGGCTGCGCGGGTCATTGCCAGGATTGCTCGCCGCCGGCCGTCGGGAATCGTTGTGCCAGTCGGGTTCTGGAACGTCGGGATGGTGTAGAGGATCTTCGGCCGCGGTTCTTCGTAGAGCAGCGGCTCGAGCGCCTCGGGGATTAGCCCATGCTCGTCGGCCGGCGCGACCCGATAGCCGATCTCGTACGCATCGAAGGCCTGCATGGCGCCGAAGTAGCTGGGTCCCTCGACGATGACGATGTCCCCGGGATCGAGCAGCGCGCGCCCGACAAGATCGAGGCCTTGCTGCGATCCGTTGGTAACGAGGATCTGGTCCGTGGCTACCGAGACGCCGCGGCCGGCCATCCGGCGGGCGATCTCCTGGCGCAGCGGTGGGTAGCCGCCTCCATCGCCATAGGAAAGCGCCTCTTCCGGCTCCTCCCAGGCGTCCGCGTGCGCCTGACGAAGACGGGCGATCGGGATTTGCTCGATTGCGGGCGCGCCATTCGACAGATAGATCAACCCCTTGGCTGCCCACATCTGTTCGAGTGCTGGCAGCGTTGCCTTGAGCCAGCCGTGGATTTCAGGCGCCCGCTGCGCAACGAGCCGATCCCAGTTCATCGTTCCCCCACCCCATTCACTTCGTCGATGAGCTCGATCTCGAGCCGCTTGTTGATGCGGCCCTTCGACCGCGTGCCGATCACCCGAATGCCACCAACCTCGCTGGTATTGTGGACGTGGGCGCCGCCATCTGCTTGAAGATCCAGACCCTCGATCTCGACAACTCGCACCTGGGAGATCGACGCCGGAAGAAGGTTGATCTTCGTCCGGATGAGGTCGGGGATCCGGAACGCCTCGTCTCGGGGCAGCGTCCGCCAGGACACGGCGCGCCCGTCATGAATCACGTCGTTGGCGAGGCGCTCGATGCGGCTGACGCGTTCGGCCGAGAGATCCTCCAGCTCGAAGTCCATACGCGCCTTGTCGAGTCCCATGTTACCGCCAGTGACGAGCGCGCCGAACTCGCGGAAGACGACGCCGCAGAGGACGTGGAGGGCGGTGTGGGTGCGCATCAATCGGTAGCGTCGCTCCCAGTCGATCTCGCCATGGACGGTCTCCCCGACGGCCGTCGGCGCGACGCCGGGCTCCAGGGTGTGGATGACATCGCCGTCGCGCTTGATGACGTCGATGACGCGCCACTCCTCGCCGCCAGCTGCGAGCCTGCCGGTATCGTGCGGCTGGCCGCCGCCGGTTGGATAGAACGCCGTCCTGTCGAGCACGATCCCATCGCCGCTGATCGCGGTGACGGTCGCGTCGAACGAACGCAGGTAGGAGTCGTCGAGATGGAGCATCACAGTCATGAGGATATCCAGATCAGGCTAGCGGCAACCGCCGCACGTGCGTCGACCGCCCGTGGGCGGCCGACGGGGAGATTATCGGAAGGGGCCGGCTCGGCTGTCAAGCGCGGGTCACTCCGCACCAGTCAAGGATCGTCGCGCCGATGACCCGCGCCGTCGGAATAAGCGAGTCGAGGTCGAGCCACTCGTCGGCCGCGTGCGCGCCGAAACCACTTGGCCCGTAGCAGAACGCGGGGATGCCGGAGTAGACGTTGAAGTTGCGCATATCTGTCGTTCCGGTCATGTTGATTGGCAAGAGCGCGTCGCCGCGCAGCGCGAGATGATGGCGAGCGAGGGTCTGGACGATCTCCTCCTCGGGCGCGATGATCGAGCCGGGGCTCTGGAAGCCGTACCACTCGATCGTCGGCGGGTGCTGGCTGAGCCAGCCATCGCGCTCGATGGCTCGGTCGATGGCAGCGACCACGCGCGAGCGTGTTTCCTCGACCGTCACGCCGGGAAACATCGACAGGCGGCACTCGATCGCGCATTCGCCGGCCACGCTCGACGGCCAGTCTCCACCGCGGATAACGCCGACGTTCAGGTTGATCGGGTGCTCGATGCCGGCATAATCGGGGTGGCTTTCGGTGTTCATCTCGGCGTCGAGCGCGCGCAGCTCCTCGATGATCGGCATCATCCGATAGATCGCGTTGACACCTTTCCAGGCGACCGCCGCGTGAGCGCTCTCGCCGAGGACGTTGACGCGGAACCAGATGACGCCGACATGCGCGGCGATGTAGCGTCCATCGGTTGGCTCGCTGATGATTGCCTCGTCGGCGCGGTAGCGCGTCGAATCCGCGCCGTCGCGGAAGCAGGCGGCCAGCGCTCCGTTACCGGTGCACTCCTCCTCGATGATGCTCTCGACGATGAGGTCGCCACCGAGCTGAATGTCGATGTCGCGGATCAGGCGGGCAAGAAAGACGTTGAGCGCGGTGCCGCACTTCATGTCGTAGGCGCCACGGCCGTACATCCGTCTGCCCTCGATCGATGCCGCCCATGGGTCGCGTGTCCAGTTCGTGTCCGGCTCGGAGCTGACGACGTCGATGTGGCCATTGAGGATCAGCGAGCGGCCGTTGCCAACGCCCGGATAGACGGCGGCGACGTTCGGCCGGCCGGCGAACGGGACGCCGCTGTTTCCGGCCCCCGGCAGCGCCAGAACCGCGTCGTTCAGATCCCAGACATCTGGCTCGACGCCGCTCTCGCGGATATAGTCGGCGATGATCTGCTGTGGCTCCGCCTCGTTGCCGAGCGTCGATTTGCAGCGCACCAGCTGCTGAATCAGCTCGATCAGCTCACCCTCTCGCCGGTCGATCTCGGCGAAGAGCCGCTCTCTGGCCGTCTCGATGTTCGTCACCGTCATCTCCTTCGTTCCTCCTGTGTAATGGTCAATGGTCAGCATACAGTGCTGGGCCTGCCTTGCCTCGCCAGCGGTGAGACTGTATCGTCTGGCGCGGCGTGCTACTGCGCCCGAGCGCCACGATTGGATGTGACAGCGATGGAATTTGCCGATGTCGTCCGGAAGCGGCGGATGGTCCGGCACTTCAGGCCAGACCCGATCGACCCCGAGATAGTCGACGAATTGATGCGGCTCGCTCAGCGCGCGCCGAGCGCGGGCTTCACCCAGGGTCAGTCGTTCATCATCGTGACCGATCCCGATTTGCGCAAAGAAGTTGCTCGCTGCTGCGGCGAGGAAGAGCACTATGAGGACGCGTTCGGGCATCCCTGGGTGTCCGAAGCCCCGCTGCAAGCAATCCCTTGCGTCAGTGAGGCGGCCTACCATCGCCGCTATCAGGAGTCGGACAAGGTTCAGGGTGATGGCAGCGAGATCGAGTGGCCGGTGCCGTTCTGGTTTATCGATATCGGCTGCTCGGTGCAGACACTCCTGCTGGCCGTCGTCGACAATGGGCTGGCGGCCGGGTATGCCGGTATCCCGGATACTCCTCGGCTGAAGGCACTGCTTGGCATCCCGGATGAGGTCACGCCGGTTGGCGTCATCCCGATCGGCTACCCCGACCAGGATGTTCCGTCGCCGTCACTGAAGCGAGGGCGCAGGTCGCTCGACGATTTCGTCCATCGCGAACGCTGGTAGCACGGAAGGCGTGAGGAATGATCGAAGAGGACTGGTTGCCCCGGTCGGCCGCGCCGGAGCCGTCGGGCATTGACCTGCGGGTAGCGCCGGTGACGCCGCTGCCGGCCGACATGGGCGGCAGCGGCGAGGTATTGGTGACGGTCGCCTTCGGCAGCGTCAAGCTGCCGGTCGGAGAAGTGCGCCAGGGTGAGAGCCTGCAGCAGGCTGCTCGCCGCGTCGCGCTGACCATCACCGGAGCGGTTGTCCGGCCGGAGCGGCTCGTCTACATCGTTGAGCAGGCCGGCCGCCAACTCCTCGTCTGTGTCCTCTGTGCCCTGGAGGACGCCTCCGATGTCGAGGACAAGCCTGCCGCGCGCTTCGTGCGTGTCGCATCCGACACCGACATCGAACCGGCGGCATTGCGCGAACTGCTGATCGAGGATGGCCCGAGCGGTTTCGTGCGTCCGTGCGCATGGGTGGTCTCGACGTTCGATGCCGCCGGCCAGCCGGCGGCCGAGGTTCGCTGGTAGTGGGCCGTCTTTCTACCGAGCGCTGTCGCTCACGTTCCGAAGGGGTTGCCCCATGACGCGTGTCTCTCGCCGCCTCATTCTCCCGTGTCTCGGCGCATTGTCGGTGCTTCTTCTGGTGGCTGCCTGCTCGACGGGTGGTGGGAAGAGCACGGCCACGTCGACGACCTCCGCTGTCGTGGCGTCACCGACTGCCGGGCACGCTGTTGCCAGCCCCACTGCAAGTGGATCGTCAGTAGCGTCGCCAACCGCGGCAGTCTCGCCGACGATCTCCGCCTCTCCATCTCCGCCCGCCGCGACCGCGACCCGTTCGGCAAGCCCGACGGCAACGATCATCGCCGAGGCGCCAATCGGCGAGATTCCGCCGCTCGACCCGGAGAAGATCCCGAACTTCTCGTTAGATCTCGCCATTGTGATGAGCAACGTCGGCGGACCTGGTGATGTGACGGTCGTCTACTCCATCCAGCAGTCGGCGATCGACCACTTCCACCTCAAGACCGATGGTGGCGGAAACAGCATGGAAATCTGGAAGGTTGGCGATAAGTCATTCATCGCCCAGGCTGGCGGTGATCCCGCGCCGTTGCCGGAAGGCACGGACATGGCGCTGTTCTCGCCCACGACGTTCCTGCAGGTCGTTCCACCGATCGTCACAGGGAGTGACGCACAGGATCTGGGCGCCGAGAAGATCGACGGCCGATCCACTCGCCATTACCGGATGCTGGCCGAGACCTTCCTCAAATCGTCCTCGTTCGCCGCCAATGAGACAATCAACAACCCCAAAGGACAGATCGATGTCTGGGTGGACGATGAGCTGCGGACGCCAGTGCGCCAGCAGGGAGAGATCACCTGGACAAACGCCGACGGCACTGATGCCCATTACAAGATCGACTTCAAGCTGACGGCGATCGGCAGCACGCCGGAAATTCAGCCGCCGGCCACACCGTAGTGTGGCTATAGCCCATAGTGCGCGTCGATCTCGCGCTGCCAACTGTCGATTGTGCCTGCCAGGACTCCGTCGACCGTGACGGATTCTCCGGCCGCCGCGGATTCGCTGATCGCGAACGCCGTCGCCAGGTCACGCAGCCCCTCGACGCCGCTCGTCTCCGGCTGGCTGCCAGCGCGGATTGCGCGCAGCCAGTCGAGATAGGCCAGGCCGAATGGGTCGGTTACTCCGTGTGGTGTCGCGGCATCGCGTTCGGCGGCCGTCGCCTCGCGATCGAAGAGATCGGCTACTGCCTCACGGCTCCCGTCGTCCCGAATGAGAGTTGCGCCGTGCAGGCAGGCTCGTGAGCCGTAGATCGCCATCCCGCCGGGGAGTGCGATCGGCGCGCCGTGGCCGGCCCAGGTAAACGAGATCGTCCCGGCCGCTCCGTTGGCGAACTCGATGAGCGCGAAGAACGCATCGTCCACGTCGGCGACCGTCTCGGCCACGACGGACGACGGCGCGCCAGTTCGGCGCACACGACGCGGCTCGAACGTGCGCGTCAGCGCCGATACTGTCGCTACCTCGCCGGCCAGGTAGCGTAGCCGGTGGGCAATATGGACGCCGATGTCGAGAGCCGGGCCGGCCCCCGCCTCCAGCTTGTGATGACGCCAGGGAGTATCCGCGACGATGATATCTGGCGACCATTCCCCGGCGCCGATCGACACTGAGGCAACCATCTGGACATCGCCGATTTCGCCGCGCTCGATCGCCCAGCGTGCCTGGCGTAGTGCCGGGTCGTAGCGAACCATCTCCATCACCCCGAGCGTCAGCCCGTTGCGCTCGGCCATCTCGACCATCGCCCGTCCGGCGCGGACCGAGACAGCCAGTGGCTTCTCGACCATGACGTGAACCCCGGCGTCGAGGCACGCGAGGCCGATCTGATGGTGCTGAGGCAGCGACGCAGTGATCGTTACTGCGTCGACAGCGCCGCTCTCCAACATCGACGCGACATCGGGATACACCTCGGCGTCAATGTCTGACTGGAAATCGCTGATGTAGCGGTGAGGAGCGGCCAGCGAGTCGGCGGGGTTTGTCGAGACAGGCGGACGCGGTGGCGGTCCCTCACCACGCTTGCGAAAACGCTCGGCGTCGGCCGGGTCGCGCGCAACCAGCGCCGTCACCCGGAAATCGTCGATCCCTGCGTCCCGCAGCGCATGTAGCCCTCGCAGATGGGCCGGCAAGATCCGCCCGCATCCGATTACCCCGACCCGAACCGGCTCTGCCATACGGCGCTCCTCCGATACGAATTCGCAACGTGTCCGATGAATGGCATGGTACGAGAATCGGGGCGGGCACAGGAGGCTTGTCCCCGCGCGTCACACCCCGATCGGCAATGGCAGCGAGACGGAACGATCCTCGCGGTCGGCAAGGAGGCCGGCTTCGAGGATCTCCTGGGTATCCCGTCCGACGCGGGCGCTGACAAGGCCGTCGATCGGGTGGCCGTCGTGCAGGCGTGTCAGGAAGTAGCTCGTGGCGCTGCCCTCGTCGGCTGACAAGGGCGGGATATCCAGATCCTCGCCCTCCGGCGTGTCGGACGAAACGCGCAGAACTCGCGCTGGCCGGCTGGCGGCGCCTGGCAGAACAACGAGACTGGCTCGCTCGCCCGCGATGACCGGCCCGGGCTGTGGCACCGGCCCGGCGGCCGTCCAGCTCGCTTCCACCACAGCCATCGCCCGTGGATACCGTAGTGTCAGGACTGCATTGTCGTCAACCATGCTGTCGTCGGTCCGAAGACGGCCGATCGTCGCCTGAACGCGGCTGGGAAGGCCGAGGAGCAGCCGGGCCATCGACGCGCCGTATCCGCAGTAGTCGATATACGCCCCGCCGCCATTGCGAGCCGGGTCGTAGAGCCACTCGGCGAATGCGTCCGAGACACCGAACGCGCGCGGGCCGGCGTGGCCGCCGCGGAAGCTGAAACGGGTGATCTCGCCAATCTCGCCGTCGGCTGCCAGCTTCAGCGCATGACGAATCGCCGGGTTCCATGCCGTCGGCCAGTTGACCATGAGCGGCACGTGAGCCCGGCCGGCCGCCACCATCATCCGCTCGGCGTTGGCCAGACGGTCAGCCATCGGCTTCTCGACCATCACCGCTGCGCCGTGGGACGCCGCCAACTCGACGAACGCGGCGGAGCCGGCGTTGTCGGTGAACACCAACACCGCTTGTGGCTGCTCGTGTTCCAGCAACGCCGCCGCGTCGTCATAGAGGCGGATGCCTCCATGCACTCCCTCGGCCTGGGCGCGAAGTCCGGCGCGCGGCTCGGCGATCGATAGCCGCACATCGTCGCGACGCGCCAGGTCGGAGAGGTGCGTCCAGACGTGGTCGTGNNCTGTCAGCGCGCAGCCTTCATTCGCGCCCGAATGATTCCACCGGCGATGATCATCGCGGCGATGATGACCATCTGCCCGCCCATGATGACTCGATTCATGTCGATTGCGGGCTTGAAGGCGACTGCGCCGTCGCGGATTTCGAATACGCCGATTCCGGTGGCGTGCATGCCGTAGCCGCCTCCGCCATCGCCGTCGTGTCCCGATCCCGCTCCTGCGCCGCCTGATACCTTCGCAACCGGCACGATTATGACGCCACCCTCGTGGATCGGCTCACCGAAGACGCGCTTTACGGTCATTGTGTCGCGTGCCCGTTCGAGGATCTCCAACGCTTGCATGGTGGGGTTCCCTTCTTCCGATGGCCGGCTATTCCGGAGGGGCGCAGGCGTGCAACAGCTCCAGAAGGCCGGCTGGCTCATTGTCGGCGGTAATCGTGCGGACGACGACCTCGTCAACAACAAGCTCGAACGCCGCGAGTCCCGGTTGGAGCATTGCAGCGTCTGTGCCGTAGACAATAGCATCCCGCGCGGTCTGCCCGAAGGCAGAGAGCTCTTTCGCGTACATCCCGCCGCCATCGATGTAGCCGAGCTCGGCGTCCATGGCTGCCGCGGCCTGCGGCAGCAGCGCGCAGCGCACGTAGGCAGCGGTGCGCGGGCGTGGCCGGCCGGCATTGCGAGCGGCGTCGTCGACGACTGCGCGCGCAGCGGCTGCCGTCCTGGGGGAGGGCCAGTTGAACAACGCGCCATCAGCAATCTCCCCGGCCAGTGCGCGCATCTTCGGCCCGGTTGCCGCGACGATCACCGGCACGGCGAGCGACTGCTTCAGCCGGGTGACGGTATCGCGGACAGCGCCGAGCGGTCGCGCGGAGTCGCCCGCTCCAAGCCCGATCGTCAGCCGGTCGACCGGCAGGCCAAGCCGATCGAGGGCATGGGCGATCTCCTCCGGCGTGCGCCGATCGACGCCCAGGACGCCGGTGACCAGCCGAATTGTCGTCGTTGCTCCGGCCGCTGCTGCGAGCACTTCGAGCCCATCCCCGCCGGGGACATCGTTTGACCAGAATGAGGTATAGCCGAGATGTTCCGCAGCGGCAGCAAGCTGCTCGATGACCGCTGGCGGCGTCGTCGAGATGACTCCGAATCCGCGTCCCATCACAGTCCCCCGGTCGTGGGCGCGCAGGCGCGCAGCAGCTCCAGGATGCTCGTGGCGGTGTCGTCGGCGGTGATCGCGCGGACGACCGCCTCGTCGAGCGCCGCTTCGTGCCGGGCCATCCCGGCGCGCAGATCGGCTGGTTCGACGCTGGCGATGATTGTCCCGCCCGCGTCGACC
>MTKZ01012356.1_pt1 | contig 26630 bp, 20 predicted proteins | sample 1042781 | NCBI WGS metagenome assembly MTKZ01 (sample SAMN06212207, study PRJNA360539) | anaerobic digester metagenome | biome: Wastewater treatment plant; material: sludge; isolation source: anaerobic digester fed with sludge from wastewater treatment plant | place: Denmark: WWTP Viborg ... | reverse complement strand
AGGTTGAGATGGCAGAGGTCCGCCCCGATATGACCTGGACTGGTGAGCCCGACCTGGGCATTCATGTTGGCTCCGTCCATATAGACAAGCCCTCCGTTCTCGTGAATAATATTCATCATCGAACTAACCCCGGCCTCAAACACCCCGTGTGTCGACGGATAGGTGATCATAAAGCAGGCTAGCCTGTCCCTGTGCTCCGGGGCTTTCTTCCTCAGATCCTCAATATTTATATTTCCCCTTTCGTCGCAGTCAACAACAACAACCTGCATTCCCGCCATCACCGCGCTGGCAGGGTTTGTGCCGTGCGCCGAGGATGGAATAAGGGCAATATTCCTGTGACCCTCTCCCCTGGTATTGTGATATTCCCTGATTACCAGCAAGCGGGTGTATTCACCTGCAGCCCCCGAATTAGGCTGGAACGTCACTGCCGAAAACCCGGTTATCTCTTTGAGGGCATCGCCCAGCTCATTCATCATCTGATAGTAGCCTTCAGCCTGATCGGCCGGAACAAAGGGATGAATATTTCCGAATTCGGGCCAGCTCATGGCGAACATCGAGGTAGCGGGATTCAGCTTCATGGTGCAGGACCCCAGTGATATCATACTGTGGGTAAGGGAAATATCCTTCCTTTCAAGCATTTTGATATACCTCATCATTTCTGTCTCGCTGTGATAGCTGTTGAAGGTAGAAGATGAAAGAAAAGATGACTTCCGAAGGAATTTTTCGGGGATACACTTGCATCCCCCCTGCAATTTAATCTCATCAGCCTGTTTCCCGGCTGCCCGGGCAAACACCCTGATAACGGCGTTGATGTCGGCGGTCGAAGTGACTTCATCGGAGCTGATACTTATGCTGCCGTCGGCGGGATAGTAGAAATTGATGCCGGCCTCAAGGGCAAGCTTTCTTATTTCATCCCTGCTTATTCCTTCATGGGGAAGTACTCTTATGGTGTCGAAATAAAGCTCATTCTTCTGAATGTAGCCAAGCTGCTTCAGGGCCGTACTTATTGTACAGGCGGCCCTGTGTATTCCTAACGCTATTCTCTTCAGCCCTTCCGGCCCGTGATACTGGGCATACATGCCCGACATGGTGGCGAGAAGAGCCTGCGCGGTGCAGATGTTCGATGTTGCCCTCTCCCTCTTGATGTGCTGTTCGCGCGTCTGAAGAGCCATCCTCAGGGCATGATTGCCGTGCGCGTCGACCGACACGCCGATGATCCTGCCCGGCATGCTTCTTTTGAGATCATCCCTGGTGGCAAAGAATCCGGCATGGGGTCCTCCGAAACTCATTGGAAGGCCAAAGCGCTGGCTCGATCCTACAACGATATCGGCTCCCCATTCCCCGGGAGGTGTCAGAAGCGCAAGGCTTAACAGGTCGGCAGCAACCCCAACCAATATCCCTGCCTCATGTGCTTTGGCCGTGAAATCACTGTAATCGCGTATCTGACCCGAAGCGGAAGGATACTGAACAAAAGCGCCGAAATATGATTTATCCGGACTGAACTCTTTGAAGCTGCCCTTAACCACTTCGATATCCAATGGCTCCGAACGGGTTTCGATAACTGCAATATTCTGAGGGAATACATCTTCATCAACAAAAAACTTGTTTGCACCGGCTTTCACGGCCGCTCTTGGGCGGGCATTGAACATCATTATCATGGCTTCCGCCGATGCGGTAGATTCATCCAGAAGCGATGCATTGGCAATCTGCATCCCTGTCATTTCAATTACCATGGTCTGGAAATTCAGAAGGGCTTCAAGCCTTCCCTGCGAGATTTCAGCCTGATAGGGTGTGTATGAGGTGTACCATGAGGGATTCTCGAGAACATTCCTGATAATTACCGACAGGGGGGCAACTCCGTAATAACCCTGCCCGATAAACGATCTGAAGATCTTGTTCTTTGAACCCAGCTTCCTGATATGGGCAAGATATTCATGTTCGGTCATGGCCTTTGGAAGATTCAGAGGCTGCCTGAGCATGATTGAGTCTGGTACAGTTCTGTCAATCAGTTCATCGAGCGATTTAACTCCTATGGTCCGGAGCATTCCGGGCAATTCGGATCCGCGGGGTCCGATATGGCGGGCGGCAAAAGAATCAGATGACATAGTAAGGATTTTTTAAGTTTAAGTTCATTGTCATATTGCAGCAACATTTTGAAAAATAAGAAATAGCAATTAAGGTGTCGTGCGCTTGAAATTTAAATAATAAAGCTAATAAATAACAATGAAAAGGTGCTATTATTTTTAAACATCCTTCTGTCAGTTAATCTCGATGACTAAACGCTAAACACTTAACACTAAACGCTTTAATGACAATTAACAATTAACAATTAACAATTAACAATTAGCAATTAGCTGCACGCCGCATGCTCTGAGCTTTTTACTTTTCACTTTTTACTTTCAACTGTCATTTGAGCCGCCAGCCGCGTGTCGCCAGCCGCCCAGAATCTTTTAGTGGATAAAAAACGGATTGAACCTGATTTCATCGCCGATCAGGGTCGAATCTCCATGTCCGGGCCATGCCACCGTATCTGCCGGAAGTACAAACAGTTTTTCTCTGATATTGTTCAGAAGTGTCTCATGATTTCCGCCGGGAAGATCCGAGCGTCCTATGCTTCCTTCGAAAAGGGCATCTCCGGTAAAAACCGTTTTGTCTTCCTTGCTGTAGAAAGCAAGGCTCCCGGGTGAATGACCGGGTACATGGATCACTTCAAGCTCAGTATTGCCGAAACAGACCTTATCTCCTCCCGAGAGAAAACCGCCCGGCTCCGGGGGATGTTCCATGTACAGTCCGAACATCCTGGCATGGTCGACCGCCCTTTTACGGTTATAAAGATCATCGCGATGGCAAACGGCCCTGAGACCGTATTTCTCCAGCATCAATATGTCGCCGAAAATATGATCCAGATGGCAGTGGGTGTTCAGAAGCAGAACCGGCTTCAATCCCTGCCCTTCAAGCAAAGCGGTAAGTTCCCCGAATTCATCATCGTTGTAGCAGCCGCAATCGATAACAGCACATTCGCCCGAGTCGTCCGAAAGCACAAAGGTGTTTACAGATATCGGATTGAAAACCAGTCTGGCTATTTCCATCATATAATCACATTCTTTTATTGACCGTTCCCTTTAGCATGGGTACAAAAACAAAGGTACCGTGAGCGGAATACTCAAATTCATCATCCCCCGTGCGAATAACAAGGGTCATAACCTGAGAACTGCTGTCACCGACAGGAACAACCATCCGGCCTCCGGTTTTCAGCTGGTATTTGAGCTTTTCCGGGACTTCCGGCGTTGCGGCAGTGATCACGATGCCGTCGAAAGGCCCGTATCGCGGTTTCCCTTCATAACCGTCGCCATAGAAAAAATCAGCAGTATAACCAAGAGCCGACAGTGTCCTCTGAGCCTTGATATACAGCTCCCTGTGCCTTTCAATCGTATAGACCCTGGCTCCCATCTCGACAAGGATTGCACACTGATATCCCGAACCCGTGCCGATCTCAAGTATCTTGTCGCGCTTCCTGACATTCAGCAGGCTGGTCTGAACTGCAACCGTGTAAGGCTGTGAGATAGTCTGGCCCGATGATATGGGAAAGGCTTTGTCACTGTATGCATGGTGAAGAAAGGCAGGATCCATGAATTCATGCCTTGGTACGGCATTCATCGCCCTTAGCACTTCCTCGTCGCTTATCCCTTTCCTTCTTATCTCATCAATGAGCTTTTTCCTCTTGCCTTTTGCAAGAAATGTATCAGCCATGAAAAAACAATAGTAGAATTTGTATTAATAACTGTAAAAATAAAACAATTTCCTGATTATGCAGAAAAGGAAGAAGCGACAGCCAAAGACTTAAAGCGGATATTTCCCTATCGGGATGTAAAGAGGTCCGGTCTTCTGAAGTATGCTTTCAAAGAGAATAAGCTCCTTTACAATGACTTTCTGAAATTCATGCCCGTCGTATCTCCTCAGCACTGACCGAAGGCGTTCCGGATCGCTTACCGATTTAATCCTGCCAATTGTAAGATGAGGTCTGAACTTCCTGTCTTCAATATCAAATCCCGTCTCCCTTAGTCCCCCGGAAACAAGTTCATACAGGGCATGAAGCCTTTCAGCCTGAGAGACGCCGATCCAAATCACTCTTGGATCCGACTTGCTGCCGAAAACACCGGTTCCTGAAAGAACAAAATCAAAATCGCCGAATCCCGCGCACCTTTCCCTGAGCATTCCGTCGAGCATTCTTATCCTATCCGCGGAAGTATCGCCCAGAAAGGCAAGGGTGANNACATCATTCTCGTAAGGTCGCCTCCGGGTTCCGCGCTAACCGCGATGAATATTCTCTTCATAAATTCAAAATAAGTATAACCGGCTAAAGATTGCCTGCTTCTATTTCCATAAGGATTAACTCCATAATCGCATCTTCCCCGAACGGATCATATTCCGCTTTAAGGTCGGAACCGAATATCCTGGCAATCCCCTGCCAGAAAGCCGCTGAAAAGGCTCCGCGGTACTGCCTTATCAGTTCATAGGATGTGTTGTAGGTCTCCCTGTAAATAAGCTTGATAAGCAGTCTCCCCTGTGTAATCGTCATCCCCCTGACATCATCCTCGTACTCACCGAAAAGTTCCTTTTCAAACTTCCTGAGGTACTTTCTTCTCTCCTTATCATCGGGTAGCTTCATCAGCTCGTTGTTTGCCTCAGCAAGCCGGGCCCTGACAATCTGGGAATAGGGATATACCTTCTTAAGATTGAAAACAAGGCGCTGATATTTGTAAAAGGGAAATTTTTTCGATGTCGATTCCCGGCCTATTATCACTACCTCCTTTATGTCTATCTCGGGAAGAGTCTCACCGTTTCTCTCCACAGAGCGAAGCAGGAAATAGTTACCCGGAAGCGTATCAACGGAAGCAATGACTGTATCCTTCTGCGCCTGCAATTCTGTCAAAAGGCCAAATAAGAACAATATGGAAATAAGTATTCGCAAACCAGATCGTGTCTCCTGCAAAGTTATCAAAATACGGGCCAACTAAGTATACGCCACAGGCTGCCGCTTTATTTTAACAGCTTTCCTGAATTTAAAAATCCCTATATTTGGGAAAAGCAAACGCGGCTTATGGCATTAAAAGTAGAAGATATTGAAGATCAGTCGAAATACAGACAAATGCTTAAAATTCCATATGATGAACTGATAGATTTTATACTGGATTACTTAAGAAGAAAAACCGGACTGATGTATTTTTTCTGGACGACCTGCCTGGTTTTTCTTGGACTTGCACTTTTTATCAGGATCAATATCGGGGGCTACTTCCCCTTCAGAAACATATTCATGCACACGATACTGGGAATAATCGTCTTTCCCCTGGCCTGCATACCCGTTCACGAGTTGCTGCATATTATACCCTATTATCTTACGGGGGCAAGGGATATCAGGATAGGAATGGATATGAAGCAGTACATGGTCTATGTAGCCGCCCACAGGTATGTGACCACTAAAGGACAATACCATCTGGTCGCCCTGTTCCCCTTCATTTCAATGAGCATTGTCCTTATTTATCTTGTGTTCACTCTTCCGGGACTCTGGAAATGGAGCCTGTCGCTGTTAACCTTCGTGCATGCCACGATGTGTGCCGGCGATTTTGCCATGCTTAACTTCTACGCGGTCCATCCGGGAAAGAAGATATACACATGGGATGATTTCGATGATAAAACGGCATATTTCTATGAAGAGATTTAGGAACGGCTCGCGGCGGGCGGCATTTCCCCTGCACGGGAGATCACGCGTGTTACCGTCAGCAAAACAAACCGGACACCCCTGTCTTATAATGTGAAAAACATAATAACAGGAGAAAACGAGACACTGAGAGTGGAGTTGAAGTATTGATTGCATAAAGGCCCAAGGGCATGAAAAAAGCCCGTCCGGTTTCGGATTGACCGGACGGGCTTTCTTTATTGGATCAGTTTCTTAGAATTTCTCCTTTGCAAGTTTCAGAACATCGTCTTCGCGGACAATAGGCCGCATCCGGAAGGTGTATTCATACTGCCTGTCGAGAAGCCTGTACTCAGGGTGAATCTCCGCTCCCCATGAGTTGTCGCCGCCGACTCCCATCTGCCCAAGGTCGACATTCAGGTTCACCAACTCACGCGGTTTGATATCGTTTGTATGTGTATTCGCCGATTTGGCATCCTCCCTGAAGCGTGAAAGTTTACCCGGCGATTCGAAATCGTCGTGGATGTTCTTTAGTGCGGCAAAACAGATCAGCGGATCTCCTGCTATAAGCAGTCCGTTACCCGATTCGTCGGTGAGAGTAAGCCAACGGGTGTCAGTCTTATAACCGTTCTCCTGCGGCCTTATATAGGGAACATACTGATCATCAACAGTACTTTCGTAAAGCCCCACATCAGCCGAGGTCTTCCTGTCGGCATAATTCTCGTGAGGACCGCGTCCCAGCCATTTCAGGTTCATGAATTCCTCTGGCAGCTGCATTTGCATACCCATCCTCGGTATTTCGGGAATCGTACCTGACACCTTGGAGAAACGGTTCTTTACAATCACGTCTCCCGAAGCATAGACCGTATAGGTAGTCACATGCCCTGCAATCTTTTCCCCGTTTTCATCCGGGATATCATACTCGAATGTTATAACAACCTTACCCATTTCAGACTGGCTGATTTTCGCACTTTTAACTATGGTTCTTTCTCCGGCTTTCTTCCATACACCAAGCTTCCTGTCCATATTGTAACCGTAGTCGTTGTCGGTCGGAGGTCTCCAGTAATCAGGCTCGGGCCCCTTTTTAACAATTGATTTCCCCTTGTAGGTGAAGGATTCCATTCTTCCCTTTTCAAGATCGAACACTATTTTAAAATCCTGACTGCTTATCTCATACTTTTTGTCAACCGTATTGGTCTGGAGAACTGCAAGCTGATCCCTGACGGCGGCAACAGGCCTGCCTTCAAACGGAAGCTTGAACTGTGAAGCAGCATAAACATGATCTTCAGGAACAAGATCCCACTCATCGCTCTTTGAAACCCTGATGTTCAGGAAATACTCAGCTCCGGGAGCAGGATCAATTCCGGTAACCGGGATGGTCACAACCGCGTTCTCCCCGGGTTTAAGGGGCGGAACATCAAGCTTGCCCGACTTTACGGAAAGGCCGTCGGATACTATTTCCCAGTCGAAAATAAACTCCGATAGATCGGTGAAAAAGTATTTGTTGCTTATCCTGACAGTCCCTGCCTGCAAACTGACAGGTTCAAATCCTATATACTGATAAACCCTCTTGACTTCCTCAAGAGCAGGTTTCCATCCCCTGTCGGGAAAAACAAGACCGTTGATGCAGAAATTACCGTCGCTTGGCATGCCTTCTTCCCCGAAATCGCCGCCGTAGGCCCAGAATTTCTCACCGTTTTCATCAGTAGTAAGAAGTCCCTGATCAACCCAGTCCCAGATAAAACCTCCCTGCAGCAGGGGATATTTTTCAATGACATCCCAGTAATCCTGAAGGTTACCCACCGAGTTACCCATTGCATGGGCATATTCGCACAGTATAAGCGGGCGGTCGTTTTTGGGATCTTTGGCGTACTCTTCAATCTGATGTATCCTTGCATACATGGGACAATATATGTCCGTGTGCCTTTCAGTGGTATTGGTGCTTTTTTCAGCCCGTTCATACTGCACCGGCCTGCTCGCATCCCTGCCCTTGGCCCAGTTGTAGTTGTCGAGGAAGTTATGGCCGTCGCCTGCTTCATTTCCAAGCGACCAGATAATAACCGAGGGATGATTCTTGTCACGCTCTACCATCCTCTGCATCCTGTCCATGTGCGATGCTGCCCATTCCTTCTTGTCAGCCAGAGTTACATCCTTGTTATATCCGATCCCGTGCGATTCAATATTGGCTTCGTCAATGAGATAGAGCCCGTACTTATCGCACATCTCGTACCATAGTTCCTGGAAGGGATAATGAGAGGTCCTTGCCGCGTTCATATTGTTGCTTTTCATCAACTTAATGTCTNNAAGGATAGAGGCTTCATCGATCACATGGCCGGTTACTTCATTGTGTTCATGGATATTGGTTCCCTTGAGATAGATAGGCACACCGTTTATGTGGAGCAGTGAATTGATTATTTCCACCTTCCTGAAGCCTATCCTGGCACCGACACTCTCGAGATTATTGCCGGAGTTATCCCTGAGGCTAATGACAAGTGAATACAGTTCCGGAGTCTCGGAAGTCCACTTCCTGACACCCGGCAACTGCTTTGTAAAGTTCACCGAAGCCTTTCCTTCTGACAGTTTTACATCCTTTGTTTCAGTATATATCTTCTCTGCATCGCTGAAGAGTGAAGCTTCCACCACAACATCCTCAGCCCCGGAACCGGCATTCTTAAGCTCAACATCAAGCTTCAGCAAGCCATCCATATAGCTGTTCTCAAGGTCACCGACTGCAAAAAAGTCCCTGATATAGGTTTTGGGCCTTGCATGAAGGAACACAGTACGCTGTATACCGCTCAGGCGCCAGAAATCCTGATCTTCAAGATAACTGCCGTCACACCAGCGGTAGACTTCCACTGCAAGCGTGTTATTCCCTTTCCTGAGAAAAGGTGTTATATTGAACTCGGCCGGCATTTTGCTGTCCTCACTGTAACCAACAAGTTCCTCATTAACCCAGACATAGAATGCCGAACTCACCGCGCCGAACTGGAGGAAGACCTCCTTGTCCTTCCATTCTTTAGGAATGGTGAATGTTCTTTTATATGAGCCCACCGGGTTCCAGGAATGAGGTATAAATGGCGGATTCTTCTCAAAACCGAAGCCTGTATTGACATAGATCGGAACATCATATCCTTTCAGCTGCCAGTTAGAAGGTACTTCAATATCATCCCAGTCGCGGGTATCATAATCATCCTTGAAAAACCAGTAAGGCCTTTCGGCTGGTGTCTTCACACAGTTGAACTTCCAGATACCATCGAGCGAAATATAGTTGGGCGACTGGGTTTTATCTGAGATCAAAGCAGCCTGTTCATCAACATGGCTGATCATTGTAGCATGCGGGGCCTCGCGGTTGATATTGAACACCTCGGGGTTTTCCCAGTCACGGGGCTCCTTCTCGGTGAACGCCACCCCCTCATATTTGCTGTACCGCTTGCAAGCTGTGAACAGCAACAACAGAATAGTTAAACAGTAAAGCAATCTCTTCATAATTAAATATTTTAAGTTTATAATGATTTACTTGAAACAAAATCAGAACAGTCCCGTAATCCTGCCCGTCTCATCAATATCTATATTTTCGGCAGAGGGAGAAGCCGGCAAGCCGGGCATTCTCATTATGGTTCCAGCGATCGGGACAATAAAACCGGCTCCGGATGACAGTTCAATTTCCCTGATCTTTATGGTAAATCCCTGCGGACGGCCCCTCATGTTCTGATCGTCGGAAAGTGATCTCTGTGTTTTTGCTATACACACTGCCAGGTTTCCCAATCCGAGCTTTTCAATCTTGTCGAGCTGTTTTTTTGCTTTTACCGTGTATTCGACATGATTGGCACCATACATTTTAGTGCATACGGTCTCTATCTTCTTCTCCAGAGGCCAGTCAAGCTCATAAAGCGGTATAAAGCCGCTGGCACAATCGGAGATCTCCTCTATCACCTTATTGGCCAGATCGATGGCGCCCTCCCCACCCTTTGCCCACGACTCGTTAACTGCTACCTTGAGGTTTCTTTTGGTGCAGTGTTTAAACAGAAGATCCAGTTCAGCGGCGGTATCAGTATCGAACCTGTTGATGGCAATCACCGGCCTGAAACCGAAATACCTCATATTCTCAATATGCTTGTCGAGGTTGTCAACCCCCCTGATGAGGGCTTCGAGGTCCTCAGTGTCAAGAGATGACAGTTTGGCTCCGCCATGGTATTTCAGCGCCCTGACGGTAGCCACAATGACAACGGCAGAGGTCTTTAGTTTTGCAGCCCGCGACTTGATATCGAAGAACTTCTCCGCACCCAGTTCACTGGCAAAACCGGCTTCGGTGACAACATAATCGCTTAACGAAAGGCCCATCTTTGTGGCTATTATTGTATTGGTCCCCTGGGCAATGTTTGCAAAGGGCCCACCATGAATAATGGCAGGTGTTCCTTCAAGGGTCTGAACCAGATTAGGTTTGATGGCCTCCTTGAGGAGAGCTGCCATGGCGCCGTTTGCCTTCAGGTCGCGCGCAAAAACGGGTTTGTCGTCATAAGTATAGCCTACAAATATATTCCCGAGCCTTTCCTTAAGGTTCATAAGATCGCTCGACATGCAGAGGGTGGCCATCACTTCCGAGGCAGCGGTGATCTCAAAGCCCGACTGGCGCGGAACACCTTCCGTGGTGCCGCCCAGCCCTATCACAATGTCCCTCAGGGATCTCTCATTCATATCCATAACCCTTTTCCATTCAACCGTCCTTGGATCTATTCCCAGATTACCGTCCGTATTCTTCAGCTGAATATTATTGTCGATCAGCGCTGCAAGAAGATTATGAGCCTTCTCCACCGCTGAGATATCACCTGTGAAATGCAGGTTTATATCTTCCATGGGTATTACCTGTGAATAACCGCCGCCGGCTGCACCACCCTTGATGCCGAACACAGGACCAAGGGAGGGTTCACGCAGAACTACAGTGGTCTTCTTTCCTATCCTGTTCAAAGCCTGGGCAAGGCCGATGGATGTGGTAGTCTTGCCTTCCCCTGCAGGAGTCGGCGTAATTGCAGTAACCAGGATAAGCTTGCTTTTCCTGATACGCTTCTCGTCAATGAAATGCAAGGGGATCTTTGCCTTGTATTTACCATACAACTCGAGTTCTTCCGGAGGAATACCCAATAAGGCAGCAACTTCAACTATCGGTTTTATAGCTGCTTCCTGAGCGATTTCTATATCTTTCTTCATATTAGGTGATCTTTATAAGGTTGTGGAAAGATAAGAAACTTTCGCCTGACACCAAAGAGTCACACCGACTTATGGATGAAGATTTATTTCGACTATGATATAGGCAGTTCATTCATTTTTTCGTACTTTTAAGATCATAATTACAAATACCCTATGTATTTATGGAAGAAGAGATAAGATCATTTTACAGAGAGTACAGGGAAGGCCGCCTTACAAGACGCGGTTTCCTGAAAAAGCTTAGCCTTGTAACCGGAAGCGCTGCCGCTGCAGCAGCTTTGTTGCCCGTGATAGAAAGCAATGAATTAATGGCCGCAAAAGAAGCCGGGAAAAATCAAGCCCTGGTAACCGAATTCGTCAATTATCCGGCTGCTACCGGTAATATGAGGGCATTCATGGCCAGACCGAAGAAAGGGAAGAAATTCCCCGCGGTAATTGTAATTCACGAGAACCGGGGCCTGGTGCCGCATATCCGGGATGTGACCAGGAGAATGGCTGACGAAGGCTTCCTCGCACTGGCTCCCGATGCCCTGTCGCCCGTGGGCGGAACACCCGACGACACCTCCAATGTCAGGGAACTGTTCGGCAAATTGAACAACGACGAGACTACAAAAAATTTCGTGGCTGCAGTGAAATACCTCAAGACCCACCCCAAATCGAACGGCAAGGTAGGCTGCACGGGATTCTGCTGGGGCGGAGCCATGACCAACAACGTGGCAGTCAACTCTCCCGACCTGAACGCGGCAGCGCCTTATTACGGAAGAACACCGGCACCTGAAGACGTTGAAAAGATAAAAGCACCCGTGATGGCTCACTTTGCCGGCAACGATCCGGGTATTAATGCCGGAATACCGGCATTCGAGGAGGCCCTTAAAAAATACAACAAGGAATACCAGATCTTTATGTACGAGGGAGCCTCACATGCCTTCAACAACGACAGCAATCCGGAACGATACAACGAACAGGCTGCCAAACTTGCATGGGAAAGAACCGTTAATTTCTTCAGGGAGAAACTTAAATAGGCCCCGATTGTATACACAGGAAAACAGCTCATTAAACACGGAATAAAATGAGGAGATCTATCTTTAGCTCATCATCGATCCTTTATTGTGGATTAATTTTTCTTTTTTCGGCGACAGCATGCCGGAAGGAAGGCTACCCTCCTATCGTGGGAGAACCCAAAGTGTCACAAATCTATGTTCATGGTGCAAAAGTTGAAGCTGAAATCCTGTCTGACGGTGGAATTGATATTACTACATGCGGATTCTGCTGGAACACAACCGGTTATGCATCTGATGATCATACCTGCGCAGAGACCGGTCAAATAAATGGCCAACTAATGTTCATGCTTGACACCCTGAAGGAAGATACAAGGTATTACGTCTGGGCTTATGCCGGAAATAAAAAGGCCGTCACTTACGGATCTCCCGTCGCTTTCAGAACTGAAGCAATAAGGGTACCCCAGGTTGCGACATACCCTGCCGCTATGATTACCCATAACACGGTAATAATCAATGCCTGCATGGCAGAGGACAACAGCTTCAACACCATTGAAAGGGGAATATGCTGGTCAACTTCTCCAAACCCTACACTTGAAAATGCAGAAAGAAAAGCAGGCATTAATGCCACCATACCTTCGTTCACTGTAATAATTACAGGATTGAATCTTTCCACCGTTTATTACTTCAGGGCTTTCGCCACGAACTCCGCGGGAACAGGTTATGGAGGAATATTAAGTTACAGAACATTTGACGGTTCAGTAAACGATTATGACGGATTCGAATACAGTACCGTCCGACTTGGAGACCAGGAATGGATGGCATCAAACCTGAGATCTACATACTTCTCAAACGGGGAAAGTATTCCCAAAACAGGAACTGAGACAAAGAACATTGAAAACGAACTTAATCCTGTTTACCAGTGGCCTTTTCTATCCCATGAAGACCACCCCGAACTGCTTCAATATGACGGACGACTGTATACATGGTATGCTGTAACCGACGCCCGAAATCTTTGCCCTGACGGCTGGCACATACCATCTCTTGAGGAATGGAATGAATTGTTGCATCATATCGGTGGGGATGATCCATATTCAAACGACCTCCGCGGGATCTCATACAGGACTGATCCGCTAAATCCGGAGCTGACGGAAGCTGGCTTCATGGCACAGCTTGCAGGATTCAGGAACGCATCAGGCTTGTTTAAGAACGGCTTCGACTATGGAACCTACTGGTGGACTTCAACGACCGGAACCTCCGACCAAAACGGATTCGCTGTTTTTTGCAGTCCGCATGAAAATAGTCGCGTAAACATATGGGAGGAATCGAAGAAAGACGGATATTCAGTAAGATGCGTTAAGGACTGAATGTCTTTCGGATAAAAAAATGATAAAGCTGACTACCTGACCTGTTCATTCCAGATCCCTCCTATTGCATCGACAAAGGGTTTGCAATGATGGAAAAATGCCTTATAACCCTCACAAAGGTAATTGAGGCCGGGTTCTCCATCGGGTGTTTTTATGAACCTGTTCCTGGGACATTCCCCGTTGCACATGGATCTCACATCACACTCCAGGCAGTAACGAGGAAGCGTAAGCGACTTCAGCATTCCGAATTCCTTCTGCCTGTCGCTGTCGAGAAATTCCGCGATCGTACCATCCGAGATATTTCCAACAAGATGCTCCTTGTCAACATAGTGATCGCATGAATAGAAATCCCCGTTTAGCTCAACAACAGGCACTCCTCCGCAGTTCTCCCTGAAAATACACAATGTGTGCTTCTGACCAAATGCCGTACGCGCAGCCTCCTCAATAATCTGAATCTTTATTTTGCCAATATCCTTTTCAAGCCATTCATCAAAAACCGCCATAAGAAAGCTGCCGAATTCCGTGGCAGGAACAGTCGCCTTGCTGACACCTGAGGCTGAACGGGGCCTTTTTTCGACAAGGGGAAGAAAGGTGATGTTTTCCGCCCCAAGCTCCCTGAAGAAATCATATACCACAAGAGGAAACTTTACATTGAAGGAACTTACCACACAGAGTATCTCCGGTTTAATCCCCGATCGCTGCAGTATATCATAACCTTTTAATACCTGATGCAGAGAGGAATTCCCGTCTGCAGCCTTCCTGTACTGATTGTGAAGGTCTCCCGGACCATCAATGCTGATCCCGACCAGGAATTTTTCCTGTGCCAAAAAATAGGCCCAGTCCCAGTCTATAAGCGTAGCGTTGGTCTGGATGCCATTGATTATCTCCTTTCCCGCGGGTTTGTACTTTTCCTGCAGACTGACGGCTTTCCTGAAGAAATCAATCCCTGCCAGAAGCGGTTCTCCTCCATGCCAGGAAAAGAATATGACATCATCGGTCGTGGCTTCGATGTGCTGAACAATATATTTTTCAAGAATCTCATCGCTCATCAGAAGCGGTCTGGCGTCGCCGTGAATTGACTGCTTACCAATGTAATAGCAATAGCCGCAACGCAGGTTGCACAACGCTCCGACCGGCTTCGCGAAAATCTGAAATTCACGCTCCCTTGCTTCCATAAAACTGAATTTAATTGTCTGCCCATTTTATTATGAGCTTCTCCGGGTCGTCCGGGATACTCATCCTAATCCTTTGCATCACCGGGTAATAATTATTTACACGGTTTCCTATGTTATTTCCGAATCCCAGCCTTACACCCCTGAATGACGCGGTAAACCAGCCCGCGGGTGCTTCTATTCCTTCAGGTATTTCCTTTCTTAACCATACCAGCGCCTGTTTCAGGTCGAGATCGGCTGAAGGAAATGATCCTGCCTTTAATCCTGCTGAAAGAGAAAGCTCATGAGCAGGGATATAACCCTTCCTTCTGGCCGAACATATTCGAGTTCCCGGCAATATAACAGTCAGGTACGAATCGACAAGGAAAAAATCCGACGGCCGCCCCGGGAAAAAATAAATATCCTCCCCTCTCCTTAGCAGATTCTCAGTATTGAAACCGGACCATCTTTCTGCAATCCCGCGGTCAGGGTGCCTGATTTCATCCCGGTACCGCTTTCCGGCGGCATTGATCCTGCCATCTGCCTTTCCGGTTTTCCTGAGAACCGAGATAAACAATCCTTCCCCTTTTATCTTCCCTGGATGAAATCCGTAGGCTTGAATTCCTCCCGACGATATGGCGGTTATCCCATCAAAACCCGAAATATCGAGACTTATTGATTCTGCTTCCTCTTGCCCTGTCAGCCAAAGAACGTTTTCTTCATTCTCCCCCGGATTGAATGTGCAGGTGCTGTAAATCAGTATCCCTCCTGTTTTAAGTGCCGGCCAGACATCAGCCAGGATTCTCCTCTGCCTTTCCGCGCAGAGCAGGGTGTTGCCGGGCGACCACTCGTCAACCGCTATCCTGTCCCTGAACATACCTTCGCCGGAACAGGGTGCATCAACGAGAATCAGGTCGAAAAACCCGGGCAGGCGGCTGAATACAGAAGGATCATTCCTGGTGACCACTGTATTGGATACTCCCCACCTTGTAATGTTTTCAGCAAGTATCGCGGATCTTTGCCTTATCACTTCATTCGATACCAGTAGACTTTCACTTCCGATCAGCGATGAAATATGGGCGCTTTTACCGCCGGGCGCTCCGCAAAGATCGAGAACTTTCAGGTAACCCGATGTGTCAACCAACTGCCTGATCACCTGTTCGATAAACATCCCGGAGGCTTCCTGGGGATAATAACAGCCAGCGTGGTACAGAGGATCGAGGGTGAAGGAAGGTCTGGAAGCCAGATAGTAAGCCGAGCTGCACCAGGGTACGGCTTCCGCGTTTTCAGGCTCACTATCCCACTTCAGTTTATTAATTCTAATGCTGACCGGCGATTCTTCCCTGAGAGCTCCGAGCAAACCATCGGCGTCAAGGTATTTCTGGGTTGAAATTCTTTTTATGAACTCTTCGGGAAACATCAGATTACGAAAATCTCCTCCACAGGTAATAAACCGGGATACCCAGCAACACTATGACTAGTCCCGGAAAGGTATAACCCGGCTTGTATATAAGCAGTATCACCATGATGAAAGTGGTTGTGAGAATATATAAAGCCGGAATCAGCGGATATCCCCAGGCCTTGTAGGGACGGGGAATGTCAGGTTTTTTGATCCTGAGAAGAAATAGAGCAAAAATAGTAAGTGCAAAAAAGAGGAGGACGGCAAAGATGACATAGTCGAGCAGATCGCTATATGTTCCGGATAAACAGAGCAATATAGCCCAGACACCCTGGATGATAATTGCAAAACCGGGGACTCCATTTTTGTTGATCCTGGCCACTCTTTCGAAAAACAGACCGTCCTTTGCCATGGCGTAATATACCCTCGGACCTGCAAGTATAAGACCATGGTTGCAGCCGAAAGTGCTTATCATTACAAATACTGCCATGATGATTGCTGCATAGTCACCGAAAACAATGCTCATGGCCGAAGTTGCCACCCTGTCGTCAGTCGCGAACTGTATGCCCCTCGCTGCCACATCTATACCGTCGGGAGTTCCTGAAAGAGGAAGCACCCTGATATAAATCCAGTTGGTAAACAGATAGATAACTGAGACAATAAGGGTTCCCAGTATCAGGCTGAGAGGAACTGTCCTTTTTGGATTGATAACTTCACCCGAGATATAGGTTACATTGTACCATGCATCGGAAGAGAAAAGGGATCCCACCAGGGCTGTAGCGATAGCTGTCACCAGGGCAAAGCCGGCAATGGGTGTTGCCTGGTTATCCGCTCCGATTTTTGAGGCATCCCAGAAAACAGCTTTGTTGATCTCCCATGACTCGATTCCCCTCATTGAAAAAAACACTACCAGTATAAAACCTGCAAGAGCAAGTATCTTGGTCGATGTGAAAATATTAACAACAGTCTTTCCGGTAACAATCCCGCGGGTGTTGAGCCAGGTAAGAAATGCAATAGACAGAATTGCTACAAGCATGGTCGAGCTGATTTTCAGAAATCCGGCCTCCAGCAGTATGTTTTTTTCGGAGATCCACGGGAAAAGCACGCCGCTGAACTTGGCGAAAGCGACGGCAACGGCGGCAATGGAGCCACACTGTATAACAAGAAAAGTAGTCCAGCCGAAAAGAAATCCTATAAGGGGATGATAAGCTTCGCGCAGATAAACATACTGTCCTCCCACATCAGGCATCATCGAGGCCAGTTCGCCGTAGCTTATCGCACCGATTACCGTAATGATGCCGGTTATCAGCCACACAACCATGAGCCAGCCGGGCNNCGGGAGAGCCCACGGTCCTCGCTATATCGGCGCTTGTTATGAAAATCCCGGAACCTATCATGGCCCCGGCTACCATTGAAATCCCGTCGAACAGATTGACCCGCTCTTTCAGAAGATTGTTTTCCGCCTGCATCTGGAAAATTGTAACATAGAAGCAAATTTAAACAAACAAATGAAAGTGGAAAGTTAAAAAAGGTGGAAAGTGGAAAGAACGGCGAGCGGCTGGCGGCGTGCGGCTGGCGGCGTGCGGCTGGCGGCTGGAGGCTGGCGGCTGGCGGCGAGCGGCGAGCGGTTTGGGGTTCAGAGTTCGGAGTTCAGGGTTAAGTGTTTAGGGTTTAGGGTTCAGGGTTTAAGTGTTTAGGGTTCATCTAGCGTTTAGCGTTTAATGTTGTCAATGCCAGCGTTGGTTGTTTACCCCCTTCCCTCCCGATAGCTCCCGATAGCTATCGGGACGGGACTTCCCCCTAGGGTGAAGGAGCAAGAAGATTCTGCTAATATTGGAAAGGAATATAAATTGTAATATTTGATATAACAAATTGAGCAGTAACTCCCATTTGAAGAAGCTTTTCCCCTTTGGGGGAAACGGGAAAGGGGGTGAATGAAAGTAAGAGGCTCAGGGTTAAGCGTTTAGTGTCCTTTAAGGTCAATGCCTCATTGTAAAAGACTTGCACGACTTGCAAGACAATGTATCATGTATTATAGGCGATGTATTATAGGCGATGTGTAAATAATTAGCAATTAGCAATTAACAATTAACAATTATCCGTTAGGGCACGAGCCACACAAACAGCACTACTCGAACAACTCACACGACCTGCAAGACCTGCACGACTTGCATGACCTGCAAGACCGCGACCGAAGGGAGCAAGACCGCAAGACAATGTATCATGTATTATAGGCGATGTATTATAGGCGATGTGCCGCATTGGAAGAGACCGCAAGACTGCAAGACCGCAAGACCGCAAGACCTGCGCCCTGAGCCCTGTGCTTTTGCCGCGTGCCGCTCGCCGCAAGCCGTTCTTCCGCCCTGTGCCCTGTGCCCTGAGCCCTGCGCTTTAATGCCTTACATCTTATTCTAAAAGCTTTTTTGGTCATAATAGACAAAGTGATTAATTTTGTAAAAGATTCCGGTTTTTTCGGGGTCACGGAGGATGATTTGCTGAACCCGCATAAGAATCAACCAGGCCCGGTTACGGTAGAAGATAAAACAGTGACCAAAAAAAGTTGATTGAACAGCTTGAGAATGAAAATAATTACGTGATTTACAAAATGCCCGTTGCTATGCTGAAAGAAATTTTTGGATTTCTTTCAGCAAAACATCGCGACCAAATGATTTAGAATATGAGACTACAGATAATACAGGATAGCAAAGGCAATGCCACCGGGGTTTATATCCCCATCAACGAATGGAAGGAGCTTAAGAAACAGTACAAGGATCTGGAAGCCCTGGAATATGAAGAACCTACCAAAGAACAGATTTTACTGGAACTCAAAGAAGCAGTAAACGAACTAAAACTGGTGGAGCAGGGTAAATTGAAAGCACGTCCTGCAAAAGAGCTTCTGGATGAGTTATAGTATTTCTTCCATACCGCTTTTTGACAAGCAGGCAAAACGACTGGCCAAAAAATACCCTTCGCTTAAAAAAGACCTGGCCGGGCTTATCGATAAACTCACAAATGAACCTAAACAAGGAACTGCTCTCGGCAATAGCTTTTATAAAATCCGTCTGGCAATTTCTTCAAAAGAAAAAGGGAAATCAGGTGGCGCTAGGGTAGTTACATACGTGAAAGTAGCTCACAATATAGTTTACCTTACTTCCATTTTCGACAAATCCGACAAAAGTACCATCACCGATAAGGAACTCGAACAGATATTCAAACTGATTCCATAAATCTGACCCATTATTGTATTGAGTAGCGGGAAGAACGTTATGCGGTACGCGGTTAAAAGGTGAAAGGTGAAAGGTGAAAAGAACGGCGTGCGGCTAGCAGCACAAATGACAGTTGAAAGTGAAAAGTGAAAAGCTCAGAGCGTCCAGCGTTTAGCTACAACGTTTAATACAATCAATAGCCTCATTGTAAGAGACTTGCAGGACTTGCAAGACAATGTATCATGTATTATAGGCGATGTGCCGCATTGGAAGAGACCCGCAAGACTGCAAGACCGCAAGACCGCAAGACCGCAAGACAATGTATCATGTATTATAGGCGATGTATTATAGGCGATAGATTATAGGCGATGTGCCGCATTAGAAGAGACCGCAAGACCCTGAGCCCTGAGCCCTGTGCTTTTGCCGCGTGCCGCTCGCCGCCAGCCGTTCCTCCGCCCTGTGCTCTGTGCTCTGAGCCCTGCCGCCTAATTGGCAAAAGCAACTTCTTTTCCGCTAAGCCTTATCCTTCCGCTGACGACATTCGTGAACTGAGGATCGAGATAACCGCTGAATCCGGGCTGTTTTCCGCCGACCGTGATTGAAAAGTATCCCGGTTCAATCACTCTCTTGTTCTTCTTGTTGATGATTGAAAACTGTCGCGGTTCGAGACTGAACTCAACAATTTTGCTTTCACCGGGTTTAAGGCTGATCCTGGAGAAGCCCTCAAGCTGCCTTACCGGTCTGGGGGTTGTTGCCTTCTCGTCGGTCAGGTAGAGCTGTACTACCTCGTCACCTTCCACTTTGCCGGTATTGGTAACTTTTACTTTCACGCTGATCTTTTCTCCGGCAACAGCCTTCTCGGGAAGCGACAGATCACTGTAGCTGAATGTAGTGTAGCTCAGACCATAGCCGAAAGGATACAATGGTTCTTTCAGGAAATACCTGTAGGTTTTTCCTGTCATGTTGTAATTCTCGAATTCGGGTATCTGATCGATTGACTTGTAGTATGTCACGGGCAGTCGGCCGGCAGGATTGTAATCACCGAAGATGACATCGGCAACAGCATTACCAGCCTGTTGTCCTCCGTAACCTGCAAGCAATATAGCGGCAGCTTTTTCCTGAGCATTGTTTATTGCAATTGCCCCTCCGTTGGTAAGAACCACTATTACAGGCTTGCCTGTGGCAACAATGGCATCGAGAAGTTTCTCCTGGGCTTCAGGAAGCCTGATGTCCGTCCTGTCACCGCCGCTGAATCCTTCGATCTTGATAGGCATTTCCTCTCCTTCGAGCCTTTGCGATAGACCAAGCACCAGCACAACTGCATCGGCCCGACCGGCTGCTGAAACAGCCTCCTGAAGCATATCCTCGCGGGGCTGGCTCCAGAGAAGCTTAATATCGGCATCGCCTGCATAATTCTTGTAAAACACTTCAATCTTGTATTTCCGGCCGGCCACAAGCTCAGTCTGGAACTCCTTATGAAAGGCGTGATGTTCGCTCCTGTCCGAAAGGACCTTCTTGCCTTCGAAATGTATCTCATAAGCCGACGATCCCCAACTGCCGATTGCATACGAACCGCTCTCGGGAGGAACAAGGTATGTAGTCCATTTAACCCCGAAATCATCGTCCGGCAGATCCTGCGAAGGCGAAAAATGCTCCCAGTAAAAATCTATCTGGTCGTCCCTGCGCGTAAAGACAGGTTCTCCCTTCATATCCCTGTTGTTGTAGTATTCTCCAAGTGCGCCCTGTCTTCCGTCGGGAGCCTGCAGGTATCGCGAAGGTATGACGGTGAGATTGTGAACGCCTTCCGCCAGGTCGCTTCCCTCGGCGTAAATCACCTCGGTTTCAGGCTCCAGCTTGTTCCTTATTCCCCTGAGTATGGTAACCGGATCTTTTGGGATTCCATTGTAGTTCCCGATCAGGGCTTCGAAATTATCTGCATTGGGCCCGATAACGGCAATGGTCTTTAGCGTTTTGGCTAGGGGAAGAATATTGTTGTCATTCTTGAGAAGCACTATTGATTCGCAGGCTGCCTTCCGGGCAAGTGTATTATTGTAATCGGAACAATTGACAAAGAAAGGAATGCCGGCATAAGGAACAATTTCGTCAGGATCGAACATCCCAAGCCTGAAGCGCGCTGTAAAGACTCTCTTTGCCGCAAGGGTAATTTCATCTTCCGTGATCAGCCCTCTTTCAACGGCTGCAACAAGGTTTTTGTAATCATATCCGCACTCCAGGTCGGTACCTGCCCTTACTGCCTGGGCAGCCGCCTGAGCAGGATCAGCGGCATAGTTGGTGAACTTGTAGAAATCGGATATTGCCCAGCAGTCTGAAACGATATATCCCTTGAAACCCCACTCGTTCCTGAGTATTCCGTAGAGAACCGGATTCGCACAGCAGGGATGATCGCGGAACATGTTGTAGGCTCCCATCACCGAATACGCGCCTCCATCAACAATTAAAGTCCTGAAAGCAGGAAGATAGGTTTCCCTCAGATCCACTTCGCTTACATTTGCATTGAACTCGTGACGTAGCGGCTCCGGACCCGAATGCACCGCGTAATGCTTTGCAGTTGCCACAGTTTTAAGGTATCTCGGATCGTCACCCTGCAAACCTTTTACAAACTGCAGACCCATACGGCCGGTAAGATAGGGATCCTCTCCATAGGTCTCATGGCCCCTGCCCCACCTTGGATCCCTGAAAATGTTGATATTGGGCGACCAGAAAGTGAGGCCCTGGTAAATCCCGGTCTTGCCCCTCCTTTGAAACTCATGGTATTTTGCCCTGGCCTCATCCGAAATAGCATTGGCTACATTGAACATAAGACCTTCATCCCAGGAATTGGCAATGGTTATCGACTGGGGAAAGACAGTGGCAAACCCGGCACGCGCAACCCCGTGCAAGGCTTCGTTCCACCAGTTGTAAGAGGGAATCCCAAGACGCGGAATCGCGGGTGCAGTGTAAACAAGCTGATCAGCCTTCTCCTTGAGAGTAAGCCGCGATACAAGATCGTTTACACGCTGCTCCTCATCCAAAGAAGGATCCCTGAAAGGAAAGGAATAATCTCCCTGCTGAGCTTCAACAGGACAGAAAAAGCCCATTAGAAAAACGGCAAGCATAACCCGAACTAACTTTTTCATAATAATAGCAGATAATATAATTTTGATTCTCATTACTCTTTCATGAAGGCTCAGGGCGCAGGGCTCAGAGTACAGGGCACAGGGCACAGGGCACAGAGCACGGGGCACAGGGCACGGGGCTCAGAGCGCAGAGCACAGGGCACAGAGCACGGGGCGCAGAGCACAGGGCACGGGGCTCAGAGCGCAGAGCACAGGGCACAGAGCACAGGGCACGGGGCGCAGAGCACGGGGCAAACCAAGAGAAATACCGTGCACCGATCTTTCCTTGTGCCGTTCCCATTGAAACCATTTAAGTGTCATAATTGTTCATTGTTCATTGCTCATTGCTCATTGCTCATTGCTCATTGTTCATTGCTCATTGCTCATTGCTCATTGCTCATTGTTCATTGCTCATTGCTCATTGCTCATTGCTCATTGCTCATTGTTCATTGCTCATTGCTCATTGCTCATTGCTCATTGCTAATTGTTAATTGCTAATTGTTAATTGCTAATTGCTAATTGATTCTCAACGCAATATCAGTCATATACAAAGGGCTGTTAAGCATAAGCCAGCCACCCTGATGACCTCGTATTTCATTCACAGTCTGTCCTCCGGTAGTGGTATTGACCCAGGTAAAGCGGTGCGACCCTGCCGGGAGATTTATTTCCAACAAGGCGCTTGTCCCCGGAGTTTCATTCCCGTCAAGGTAGAACACCATGGTCCGGCGATCATCCGAAAGGCCCCTGACCGAAACCTTTTCCTGCCCTATAATCCTTGCAACTCCGTCTGGCACAGGTTTCATGTCAATAAAATCAAGCTGCTTCATGAATCCGGCAAGTATCCCGAGCTGATCGCGCAGCGCCCTGCCCCCACCGCCCGGCTGGTCTTTCTGCACGGCAAAGGTCCCATCCTCGGCTCCGACAGTAAATGAATAATCAAGGTGATTGAACAAAGCACCTCCGGCAAGAATGAAATTCCAGGCTTCCTTCCGGTATATTTCATCGTCTGTCCCGTTAAATCCGGTCTCATTGTCTCCTATGGGAAAATCAAGATGATAATTCATACCGACAGCCACAGGCGGTGCTGCATAATGAAAGTTATAAACCGATACTCCCTCCCTGGGTTGTGAGACCTTCTTTTTGAGGTTTGCCACATTGTGCGAAATAAGATGCCTGGGCTCCATATCCTTCTCTGCATCGACAACGATCCGGGTCATATGATCCTCCCATTGCCTCAGGGCAAGGGTATCACCAAAATATGGCTCATTGCAGATCTCATAATAGAGATTACCGAAATCCCTTAGCTCCTCAACGATCTTCCTGACCATCATTTCCTGGATCTCAAGCAATTCCGGATGCTTCAGCGACAACACTTCCCTGTGGTCGGTTACTTTCGGAGTGCCGTTTACATTATTCGAGTAATGAAGCGGCGACAGCTTCCACTGCAGCGTATCATAGAAATTTGAAAACAGGTCGAGTTCGACCACGATATCCCTTTTGGCTGCTTCCGCGACAAAGTCCTTCAACCGGTTGAAATACTCCGGATCCCAGCTGTCGAGATCAAACTTGTTTCCTCCCGCCGCGTAACCCGGCTCGTTACTTCTGGCCCATGGACAAATAAACCTTCCCGAATCAGGGGCAAGGGTATTCCCGCGTATCCCGAATGCTCCCTTTGGTTCTACATAAATACCTGAGAATGTTCGTGTAACATTTAGTCCACGGGCAGCAAGCTCATCAAAATACTTTACATAATCAAAATCAAGATTCAACACGGCACCATAGTGCTCGGTCGATCCTGTGAGTATGACGGGCTTTCCCCTGAACATGAAGTAATGAGGATTATCAGGATGCACCGACAAAAATTCTCCCTTTTGGGATGAAGAACTGCAGGAAAAAAACAGACAGACTGAAAAAAACCAGCCTGCAAGGTTTAATACTTTCAGATCCATTAATCTATCAGCTTTATGAACTCTCATGTTGCCGGCTCAAGCCACCGGAAGGCGCCTAAACAACAGGCAGCTTCCACGGAGCCCTGTAATCGGGAACCAGGTAACTGTTCGCCTCGGTATCGTTGGTGAACCTGGTACCGTCCCAGACAAGCTTCTTGCCCGTGCGATAGGCTATGTTGCCAAGAGCGGAAAATTTGGCTATGTGAGCGCCAATTTCTATGTCGGCATTCGTCTTCGGATTCCGGCTCGCAATACACTCGAGATGATTCTTTACATGATTACTCAGACCCTGGTTGCTTCCTCTTTTCAGGGGCACTGCTTCCATCCTGATCTTGCCGTTTACCCTTTCGGGAATCACTTCCCAGCCTGCCCTGTCAACAACAAGAGTTCCGTTCTCACCCACAAATCCCAGTCCGTGGTTTCTTCCGTATGCACCATCATCGATCCCTATGGCATGATCCCACAGAACATTGAAACTGTCAAATTCATAGATGGCCTGAAGGCTATCGGGGGTTTCACAGGCATCATCAGGGTAACCGTATTTGCCTCCCATTGCCATTATCGACTTCGGCGCGGTTACATTCATTGCAAACAGTGCATAATCGAGAAGATGCACGCCCCAATCGGTCATCAGGCCGCCGGCATAATCCCAGAACCATCTGAATGTGAAGTGAAAGCGATTCCGGTTAAAAGCTCTTGACGGGGCGGGGCCTAACCACATATCGTAGTCAACTCCTTCCGGAACAGGCTCATCGGCAAGCACGGGAATAGTCGGGCACCAACCCTGGTATGAAAAGACTCTTACCAGCCTTATCTTGCCAAGTTTTCCCGACTTGACAAAATCGACTGCATCCTGCCAGTGCGGATCGCTTCTCTGCCACTGACCCACCTGAACGATACTCTTGTATTTTTTAGCAGCCTTTACCATCAGGTTGCATTCCTCGATGGTCCTGCCAATAGGTTTTTCAACATATACATCCTTTCCTGCCTCGCATGCCGCAACCATCTGGAGGCAATGCCAGTGATCGGGGGTTCCGATTATAACCAGATCGACATCCTTATTGTCAATGACCCTCCTCCAGTCCTTGTAAAGACCGGCAGGCTTTGCTCCCCTTATCTTCTCAACATTGCCGGCCCTCCTCCGGAGCACAGCATCATCGATGTCGCACAGGGCTATACATTCCGTCACGGGATTTTCAAGATAGGCGCTGAGATTACTCCAGCCCTGACCGTTGCAGCCTATCAGGCCGATTTTAACCTTGTCACTCGGAGCCACAGGCTTTCCGAATCCAGTCAGGACAGGTGCGATTGCCAGGCCCGCGGCCGTAAAAGCGCTATTTTTAAGAAAAGTACGTCGAGTTGTCATATTATTCATGTTTAATCATTTGCATTTCTTACAGAACCGAGAACCTGTAGATGGTCCTGGTTTTATAGGTCTCCCCCGGATTCAGAACAGTGGTGGGAAAATCAGGATGATTGGGGCTGTCGGGAAATTGCCCTGATTCAAGACAAAATCCCGTCCTGAATTCATAAACCACTCCCCCGTGTCCGGTCTCGGTACCATCCAGAAAATTGCCACCATAGAACTGAAGGCCGGGCTGATCGGTTATCACCTCAAGTACCCTGCCTGAGAGTGACTCATATACCATGGCATCAACTTCCTCAACATTGTCGAGAACATAATTGTGATCATAGCCATTCCCGAGAATAAGCTGATCGTATGGTTCCTCAAGCCTCGAATCAATCATGGTAGGCTTTGTGAAATCAAAGGGAGTGCCTGCAACCGGACGTATTTCCCCGGTCGGTATCATGAACGAGTCGACGGGAGTGAAGGCCGATGCCTTTATGGTAAGAATATGATCGTTGATATCATCCAAACCGGCGCCGTGAAGGTTGAAATATGCATGATTGGTAAGGTTGATAACAGTTTTCTTGTCGGTGGTGGCCTTGTAATCCATAATTATTTCATTGTCGTCGGTCCAGGTATAAATGACCTCAGCATCCACATTGCCGGGAAATCCCATCTCCATATCCGGACTCCTGTAAGTGAATTTAACTGCAGGATATTCGTTCCCTTTCAGTATTTCCGTGTTCCAGACCACGCTGTGCCATCCTTTGGGGCCTCCGTGAAGCGTATTCGGACCATTGTTCTGAGGAAGTACATATTCGACACCGTCGAGAGTGAATTTACCGCCGGCAATCCTGTTGGCATATCTCCCCACGGTGGAACCGAACGACATATCTCCATTCAGGGTCCCCTCAAAGGTATCGTATCCGAATGTGATGTTTTCCCTTTTACCTTTCCTGTCGGGCACTTCAATCCAGTTAATTTTGGCACCGTAATTTGTCAGTTTGATCACGTTTCCGTTCCGGTTTGTAAGGGTAAGGAGAAATACGTCCTTGCCTTCATGATTCCCGAAAACTTCCTGTCTTACATTCTTCGACGAGCTTCCGCAACCGGTAAAAAACGCCAGCGATACAAGCGCCAGCATTGTCAGTAAAAAATTCCTTTCCATACAGTATTAAGTTTTATTTTCTTTTAGCTTT
>MTKZ01009070.1_pt1 | contig 26656 bp, 24 predicted proteins | sample 1042781 | NCBI WGS metagenome assembly MTKZ01 (sample SAMN06212207, study PRJNA360539) | anaerobic digester metagenome | biome: Wastewater treatment plant; material: sludge; isolation source: anaerobic digester fed with sludge from wastewater treatment plant | place: Denmark: WWTP Viborg ... | reverse complement strand
TCTGGCTAAATCTATATTTAACCAAATATTATTTGTCTCTGAAAATATAAAAGTTTTACTTTAATTTAAAAAATAATTTAAAGAACAATCATTTTATTGATATAATAATGGGTTATAAATTAAAATTATATAGGGATTTAATATGAAACTTGAAAATCTTAAAAAAAAACCTTTCTCTACAGTTTTACCATTAATAATAATCCTAACTCTTCTTTCATTAGGAATTTTAATCCCGATTGTGACAATGGTAATTTTTGGAGCCATTTTAGCCTATTATGTTCGTTATATAGCTCATAAAATCAGCCCCTATATTAAAAACAATACCTTGTCTGTTTTTCTGGGGATGGTACTCCTAGCTATTCCGATTATTCTGTTGTTATACTTCACCTCCAGCCAGTTTGTAAGCATTGCTGGATCATTTTTCGGCTCCTTGCAACAGGCTGCTACCGGAAATTCCACCATGAAGATGACACAGATCAATGATGCCGTGCAGCATCTTAATCTTCCCAGTAACATGGCTCAAAGTCTCGCCGATACAATAAGATCAGGAATTGCACAGCTTGTTTCATATGTTGCCAGTTCATTAGTAGCTCTGTTAAGTTCTTTCCCAGCAATCGCAGCCCAGATTTTGATATTAATCTTTTCAATATTCTATTTTGCCAGAGATGGAGATAAAATTATCCGCTACATCAAAGACATTATTCCAGATAAAGATAAGGATTTCTACCAACAGATATTTGATGCTGCTGATGATGTTTTAAAAAGCATCATTGTGGGCAATGTGATCCCTGCAACAATCCTGGGAGTGCTCTCTGGAATCGTATACTATTTCCTTGGATATCCATATGCATTATTATTGGCAATTATAAGTGGTATAGCAATGTTTATACCCATTATTGGTCCGTGGATCGTTTATGGAATCATTGGAATTTTCAGTATTCTCATTGGCAACACTTTACAGGGAGTATTAGTTATTATATTCGGTTGGATTATTGAAACCGGCACCGACTTTTATATTAGGCCTAAAATTGCAGTTAAATACTCTGAAATCCACCCCCTGGTCTTTTTATTAGGATTTATTTATGGTGCGGTGACACTGGGTGTTCCCGGCCTATTTATTGGGCCTTTAATACTGGGAATTACCTATGCAGCTTATAGAATTTATAGGAAAGAAAAACTAAATTCCAAAAAAAGTTCCAGTTAAGATGTCCCAGTAAAAAGTTGAAATGAATAAATTAAACAGGTTTTAAGTGGGAGTAGTCAGGTTCTATGATGATTTATTTTCGGGGTGATGCTAAATGAGAATATACACATTATCTCTAAAAAATATACAAAGAAACAAAATAAGAAACCTTTCAACTATTTTAAGAATCTCCCTGGGAGTTATAATCCTTCTTATCCTTTTAGGCTCCGGTTTGGGAATAAACAGCTTCATTGAAAAAACAGGAACATCCAACGGGAAAATATTAGCTAACTCTCAACTCAATCAGGATATTGACACTCACAACCAAAGTAATATTGTAACTTCCACAGTAAACTACTTAAACTCTATTTTTGGGAGTCAAATCACAGAAAATCAACTTTTTATTCGTTTAGAAGATTTTTTTATCAATTTAATCTATGTTCTTGACGGTTTGGCCAGTGCTGCCTTATTAGTTGGTGTTCTGGGAGTTATGAACACCATGGGTTTCAACCTATCGGAACGAACCCGAGAAATAGGTATCCTCAAATCAATGGGATTTACTCAAAAACAAATACTTTTTACTTGTACTCTTGAAGCAGGACTACTAGGATTAATTGGCTCTATAATTGGTGTTATAGTCGGATCAATTATTATATGGACCATCTCAACATTTCTAGACCCTAAATTATTTGCAATCATCATGCCCCTCTGGTTAATACCTGGAACTATTTTCATAACCACTATACTTAGCCTCATCATGGGACTGTATCCTGCATGGTTTACGTCAAATATAGACGCTGTTGAAGCTCTACGCTATGGTTAAGGTTATTTGTCATTGCTAAATCATTAAATGATAGTAATATGGTAAATCTTAAACCTTGCCAAAAATGTGTTCTACTTAACCTATAAAAATATTAAATGTGCGAACATAATATAATAAAGAATTTAAGAATTTATTGGAGGGAAATGATGAATAACAAGTTAAATGGAATTATAATGTTGGTTTTAGGTGTCCTACTGGCTATAATCTATTTTGCAATGCCCACATTTTTAATGTATACTTATTGGCTTGCTGTCATAATACTGATTATATATGGGATATACCTTTACCAGAAAAAGGGATAGTTAGATATCCCTATTTATTAATTTGAAGATAATAAGACTTCTAAGAAGCGCAGATCTTACCAGATAATGTTAAGATTTGACAAAGTAAAGATAAAGACCATATGCCAATATTATGGCTACTGATATCCAATAAATCCAATATACCCAGTTAGGAACTGCTATAATTAATATGGCAAGAACAATGGCCAGAATTATTACTAAAAGACCATTAGTTTTTTCGTTTAACATTTTCCACCCCAAATATGAATCATAACAATAACATCCGTCTTAATTAGTATTTAATTTTATTATCTATATTTTTTTTGATTTCAATAATTTACTGGATAATTAAAAATCTGATTATCTACAGTTTATTCTAAGGATTACAGAAATTTAAAGACAAAAAATGATTTCAGATAACAATTCCCCCCAATATCCTGAAAATCTTCGAATAAATAGAGAATAATATACTCCACCCTATAATCCGCTTACTTAATTATGCATTTATGTCTGGCACAGATTGATCTTATTCTTTTTCATGGTTCAGACTAATATGCATCTATGGTGAGGATTTAGAGATTTGAAACGCTTAATATTGTTATTTTGGAAAAAAATAAAGGATTTATGCATTTAAAACTCAGATTTTGAGTAGCATTGAAACTATTGGAGGAGCTAAACAGATTACTCGGGATGATTCAATTATCAATAATAGAGATGACAAACACACTTAGAATACTTGGAGAGATGTTTGATAATTTAATGAGTTAGTACTGCAACCCCCAGATCAGTGCTGCCCTCAGAGCACCTCAACATTACACCCCCAAAAAAATAGGTACAAACGTCTCCAGATACACATATCCCCATCCAATTCCCATGGAAACATTCATGGATGAGGAAGTTCTATTGGAATTTCAAATTTGGTTTGAAAAAAAGATATTGTCAGATATTGTGAATGAAAATTTTTTTTATAATAAATCATATTCCAATCCAACTCAACATTATTCTAGAATTAAATGGGTTAATTTATTTTTAATTTTGATTAATTAATTTTATATTGCTTATTCATATATTACAGCAGTTCCAGTTGCTGTTACAATAATAGCATTGCCCTTTAATCCGCCAACAGAATTATAGTCAACTAGAACTTCAATTACAGTATTAGCACCCATTTTTTTGGCATTTTCTAACATACGAATTATAGCTGTGTTTCTAGCTTCATCCAGATTCATCTCCCCTAATTGGAGCTTCTTAGTGAGTTTGGAAATTCCTTCAGAGTCTTCCTTAACTATTGCCTCCCCAGTTACCAAACCCACATGTTGAGTAATCTTACCTCCATCCATATGGGGAATAGAAACAATAGGGACCTCTAAGTTATCTATTGAATTTTTTAATGAGTATTCAGGAATCTCTTCAACATCAGATTCAGGAGTTCTTTTACTGATTTTATCCATAGCTTTCGAGAGTAGATTACCCAAATATCCAATAATATATGTTAAAACGCCTAAAAAAACCACAAATATGATATAATTTATCAGAATGGGAAATGCTGCCTGAATCATCAATGCCAGACCCCCCAGAGTGAAAAAATTTAGAACAATGGGATCTTTGGGGAATATCCAGGCGTATGCATTTATTATTATAAATATTAACAGGGCACTGATAGCTCCTGTACTTTTACCATACATTCGACGGGCTATTAATGTTTCAACAAATCCTGCGATAAGTGGTGATATTATAAAAGCTATATTGAAGCCAAAAATTACTAAATGCCATCTCACACTGAGTAGAGCAGATAAAAACCCTGCCCCTGTGCCTATCAAGATGGCTATGATAGCCCATCGTTTTTCTATTAAATAGTTTTTTACAGATGCTAACATTTAATCCCATTCCAATTCATTTCATGGTCCAAAAAGAATGAATTTCTATTCTTGATAGGAAATCGCAGTTCCGAATACTGTAACCATTATGGTGTTACCCATTGTCCCACCTAAGTTATGATAGGCTACACGTGTCCCAATTACCGCATTAGCCCCTTTATCGGCAGCTTTATCTTTCATACTGTTTAAAGCTACTTCCCTGGCCTTTTTAAGCTCTTCTTCATAGGCAGAAGTTCTACCTCCCACCACGTCTCTGACTCCTGAGAACAGATCTTTGTAAACATTTGCCCCCAACAGGGACTCACCAGTTACTAAACCATAATATTCATTAATCTTCTTTCCCTCTATTGTAGGGGTGGTTAAAATAAGCATCAAATAACCTCCGGCTAATCTACCTTAATATAGATAATATTTTATCTTTTATAGTATTTGAGCTAAGTGGTTTAACATTATTATGCCATAATCCCCTAATAAACACCAAATTTATTATAATCGAAAAACAAGAATATTAAGTGTAGCCATAGGATGAAATTCCATCAGAAAGACGAAAACCTAAATACAATTCATTAAACATATTCGATTTAATCAAAAAATCCAATGACTATTGGCTGAAAATAGACCTATTAAAAATAATTATGAGGTTGTTTCAATGAAAAATATGATAGTGGGGATTATTGCAATAATTGTAGCTGTTATTATGATTGCCGCACCAATAGTGGGGTTAGCCACTATAGGATTAATGTCCGGAGTTCTAATATTGGGAATGGGAGTTTGGCTAGTTATTTTAGGCTTCAGTGAAAGAAATTCCAATGATCTATGGTTATTCCCATTATTAGTGGGATTAGTGGGAGTAATAATGGGTCTGATATTCCTATTCAATCCATCCTGGATAATTAACTTAGGTTTCTGGGCATATATGATAACCGGAGGATTACTCCTTGTAAATGGATTCATAGCCCTATTTGTTGGAGAAAAACAAAAATTTAAATTATACGCAGGAATATTCGGCTTAGTATTTGGATTCCTCTTTGTCATCATTGGTTATTACAATATAGACCCGAAAATTTTAGGATTAATAATTGGAATCGGGTTGCTCATATTTGGAATACTAAGTATTCGTGAAATGAAATAAAAAAAATAGTAGTATTGGAGCTTAAATCTTATAATCCGATTTTGTCCTTTACCATAAAAAATAGCCAGACCAGTAAGAACACCGCAAAAAGTATGTATAACATTTTCCGGGTTTTCTGGACTTTCTGCTGATTTAAACGGGCTGTTTCTTCACATTTAGGAGAACAAAACTTCTCACTCATGGGTATGGGTGTCCCACACATGGGACAGTGCTTGTGCTGTTCGATCATAAATATTACCTCATTTTACATTTTTTTGGGACTTTCTTCTGTCAATTTTAATAGAATCCCCAATTTGATCTTCGAAATTAATAATGGAATTAACAATAATTAATTAGGGATTAGGAATAATTAAAGTGCCGATTTTTTCATTCATGGCTTTTCCCAAGTTTTCTGGGCGTTCACCATTAAATATAACTGTTTTTATCCTGGAACGACCTATAATCTGTATAGCAGTTTTATCCAGAAACTCATAGGTACCTGCCTTCATCTCCTTATCCGACAACATCTCAATCATCTCTCGTGGAGTAATTTCTTCTATCATTTGAGCATCCGGATATTTGTTGGGATCTTCATCATATAATCCATCGACCGATGTGGCATTTAACAGCAATTCTGCACCCACAAATTCAGCCAGAATACTTCCCACTGCATCAGTACTGTGTGCTGGTTCTGTTCCACCCATAACCACAATTCTGCCTGATGTGGAAAACTCAAGAGCTTGGCTGAAGTTATGGGGTACTTTTGGGTAAGCATCCTCCCCCAGGGCCGTTATGAGTAGACGTGCGTTAAGTCGTGTTACCTCAATACCAATATCATCACAGAGGGCTTCTGAGGCTCCCAGATCTCTGGCTATGCCAATGTAGTCCCTTGCAGTTCTACCTCCCCCCACAACCACCATGATCTGGTGTTCTGCTGCCATACCCCTTAAAGCTGTAGCATAATCCTGAAATTTTTTGTAATTATGGTCTTTGATTATTATTGATCCACCAATTGTGATCACTATTCGCATCTCATCACCAATTTTAATGTAAGTCTGATATAATATATAATTTTAAAAAATTAATCATACTGTTTTATATTCTACTTATTCAAAAACAAATACAAAATTATACTGATTTTGTAAATATAATACATATAATATGCTTATTATGAATGCAGGTAATGATAATATGGCAGATGGGAGAGAATATACAATATATCTTAGTGGAAAAGACTTATCCCTGGAAAAAGTTGGAGGTAAAGCAAACAATTTAGGCAAAATGATATCTGCCGGATTTAATATTCCACCAGCCTTTGTAGTTTCTGTAGATGCATATGATTTTTTCATTAAAAAAGAATTAAAAAAGAAAATAACCGAAATTCTTAATTCCATTGATTTTAACGATGATAAGTCTATTTCAAGTGGATGTTCTTCCATTCGTAGAATAATAACATCAGAAGAACTACCTCAAAAACTTTTTTTAGAGATTACAAATACAATAGAAAATCTTCCTGATGGACACTATGCTGTAAGATCATCAGCAGTGGCCGAAGATCTTGAGGATGCTAGCTTCGCAGGGCAACTTGACAGTTTTCTTAACGTTAAAAAAGAAAATATCCTTGAAAACATCATAACATGTTGGGCATCCTACTGGAATAGCCATGCTGTGAAATACAGGCATGATTCTTCCATAGAACATTTAGACAGCGAATTAACAGCTACAGGAATAGCAGTAATTGTACAGAAAATGGTGGATGCGGATATCAGTGGGGTTACCTTCACTGCTAACCCGGTTAATGGAAGCACTGAGATTGTAATTGAATCCACATGGGGTCTTGGTGAAGCTATAGCCTCAGGAGTAGTGACTCCTGATATATTTGTTCTAAATCGAGAGGGTAAAATAATCGAAAAAATAATTAAAACAAAAAAGAAAGGATATTTTCTTAGAGACGGGGCCAACACTCTGGTCACAATTAATGAAGAAGATAGAAAAAAACAAAGCCTCAATCATACCCTTCTTAAAGAATTATTCAAAATGGGATTAGAACTTGAAGAATATTTTGACGGAGCTCAGGATATTGAATGGGCCATAGAATGCGATAAAGAGGATCAAAAATTTGATGAGATCAACATTTCTAATATCTACATCCTCCAATCAAGGCCTGTGACTACATTAACCGATGAAAGAGAGAAAGATGGCATTCTATGGACCAGAGCTTATGGGGATGAGTACTGGGCGGATGCAACAACTCCTCTTTTCTACGATGTTATGGGTAAAATGCTCACTGATTATGTTAATCATGAAGGTGCCCGAATAATGGGTTATAGCGAGATAACTGACTCAAAACTGTTAAAACTTCATAAATCAAGGGTTTACTTCAATAGTTGGGTTTTAGAGAAAGCTTTCTCATATTACCCGAAATTTGCAAGGTCACAGGAATTGTTGAACTATTTCCCCCTGGAAGATCAGGAGAGAATATCTCAATACCCCTCCATATTACATAAAACATTGCTTTCACAGATTTTAGTGGCCATTAGAGACCCTGATGGTATGATGAACCGGACAGATAAGGCTTACCGAAAATGGGCCAAAAGATTCATGGAAAAATGTGAATCCTTCGATGAAACTGATTTAGGATCATTAAGTGACAGGGAACTCCTATTGCTTTATGATGATATTGAAAAATCAGGAATCAAACACTATCAACTTATAAGATATGGGATGGTTTCTCATTCCATTGCCACCAACCTGATGATCAAGAATTGGCTCTTAAAATGGCTGGATGATAAGGATGGATCCCTTTACGCGGGCCTAATTTCAGGATTAGATGATAATAAAACAGTGCAAATGAATATCAGACTTTCTGATCTGGCTAAAATCCTAAGAGAAGATAGTGTTTTATTTTCAAAAATGGATTCTGCGGATAGTAATAATTCGTTAACGGAATTAGAAGTTGATAGATTAATTGATTCCAATCATGATTTTAAAAAAGCTTTTGATTTGTTCATAACTGATTATGGGCATAGATCAAACACGCGTGAGATTTTATATCCCCGCTGGAGAGAAGACAAAGCTTACGTATTGAGTGTTGTTAAATTATTGTCCTCTTCAGATTTAGACTTGAGAAAAAAAGAATTTGAAAGTCGTGAAAATAGAATTAAAACAGAAAAAGAAGTTTCAAGCAGGATAAAAAAACAGATGGGCGGATTCTTCAAAGAGAAAATATTCAAAATTGTTCTTGCTCTGGCTCAGACTTATCTAACCTTCCGAGAAAATCAGCGATTTTACTTGGATCACCTGCTTTTCCGTCAGAGACTGATGTTACATGAGATGGGAAGGAGATTATATAAAAATAATATTATCGATGGATTAGATGATGTTTTCTTCCTTTATGAAAAAGAGTTGATGAGTTTTTTTAATTCAGTAAAACAAATAGATGGAAACAATTTAATTGCGTATAGAAATAAGATTTATGAGAGAAAAAAAGAGTTTCATAGATATAAATCTTCTCTTCCACCAAAATTTATCAAAAATGGGATTGAATTTGATGATACTGTGATGGAGTACGATAAAAATGCTATTTATGGTGCAGCAGCAAGTCCGGGGATATTTAGTGGTGTGGCTAGAGTTGTTGAATCCATTGGAGAATTATCACAATTAAAAGAGAACGAAATCTTGATAACCAGTAACACAGATCCTGCTTGGACTGCAGTTTTTTCTAAGATCGGAGGTCTTGTCACGGAAACTGGGGGAATATTATCCCATGGCGCTGTGATTTCTCGTGAATACAGGATCCCAGCGGTAACTGCTGTTAAAGGAGCAACTTCAATCTTTAAGACAGGGGAAGAGTTAGTGGTAGATGGTAATGAAGGAGTTGTATTTAAAAAGGAATAATGATGAAATGATTAATTTTGGTAGTGACTATTATGAATGATAACCTGAGAAGTCTGAAACAACATGAAGAATGGAATGAAAGCTATTATTTCAATTTCCATGACAAAAATAATGATTTAACAGCCTTTATGCGTATAGGTAACAAGGTTAATAAAAACGAAAAATCTATGTTCTTTTTTTTGATGACTTCACAACATATAGCTGGAATTAAGTTAAATACTCCTTGTGATAATGAACCCTTCAATATTGCTGGTTTAAGATATGATGAGATCGAATCGGGGAAATGGAAACTTAAGTTTAATGGGTCCATCTTTGATCCCCTTGCTGAAGTTCCTAAGGAATTAAGGGTTAAAATGGATGTGACTTGGGAAGCTCTAAACCCCCTGATGGATTATGTTGATTGTGTTGATGAAAAACAGACAAATATGTCCAAAAATGTTGCATCAGAACATTATGAGCAGTTTGGGAAAGCTGTGGGTATAATTGAAATTGATGATGATGTTTTTGAAATTGATGCTCTGGGTGAAAGAGATTTAAGTAGTGGCGTGCGGGAATGGGGATCTCCCAAGATGTGGATGTGGATTAACTCTGCGTTTTCTCATGATGAGGCTTTCAACATAACGAAACTTTCTGTTGATGAAGGGGATGTTGATGCAGGATATTTCTATACCGATTCAGTTAACATACCACTTATAAAATCTAACATAGATGTAAAATTTGATAAAGGAATTCCGTCAAGTTTCTCTATGACCTTATTTGATAAAAAAGATTCCAGATATGAAGTAGAAGGTGAAGTTATCAGATTTGGGATGATCCCAGTTGATGGTAGAATGATTCTAATAGAAACAATTTCAAAATATCTTTGGGATGGTAAAGAAGGATACGGTGTGGCCGAGTTTCTCGTTCCACAACCTAAATAAATTCCTAACTAAATTTTTAACTTTAAAAAGCTGATTCTACACCAGCATATTCATTCTTAAGCTTCAACCAATCAACTTTGCCAATGAGTGTTGTTGGTAATTCCTTTCTAATCTCTATTTCCCTTGGAACACTCCACTTAGCTAAATATTCAATACATAGATCCATAATTTCATTTTTAATCTTATCTGAATCCGTATATCCCTCTTTTAATGTTATGAATGCTTTAATTTTCTCTATTTGATATTTGTCAGGAACACCAATAACACAGGATAACGAGACTGCTTCGTGTTTATTTATAACATCTTCGATTTGATTGGGGAAAACCGAATAACCAGAACTTTTAATCATACGTTTAATCCTGGATTTGAAATAAAAAAATCCATCTTCATCCATGCAACCTAGATCACCGGTATGGCACCATTTTAATCCATCAGGATGCACTTTTAACACTTTATCAGTTTCTCCAGGATTATTATAATACTCTAACATTACTGTAGGTCCACTGATACAGATTTCTCCATCTTCGCCAGGGGGAAGATCTTCCGTTGTACCTACCTTAACAATCTTATATAGCATATCGGGTAGTGGAACACCCATACTGCTCAGTTTATCAGTTGTATTGGGTATTAGACAACTGACAGTGACAGTTTCAGTTAATCCATATCCTTCCTGCATGGTAACTATACTGCCCCTTTTTTGGATAAATTCATTGAATAGTTTTTTCAATTCTATAGGAACTGAATCTCCACCTGCAAAAATGCCTTTAAGGCTTTTAAAGTTGGATTTTTGCATTTTTTTACTTCGAAGTAATGCTTCAAATAAAGTTGGAACCCCTGCAATATACTGTGGTTTGTGTTTTGCAAATTGATCTGCGAAGATAGTAGCATTAAATTTAGGGACTAAAATAGAACAAGCACCTACACAAATGGGGAGATGGATACAAACAGTAAGTCCAAAGCCGTGGAAAACTGGAAGGATGCACATTATTTTATCTTCTTTGATTTTTCCCAGGCGTTCATCATTTAAATGAGCTAAACACTGAACAACAAGCGCATTAAAGTTATCATTTGATAATAAAACTCCTTTTTGGATTCCGGTTGTTCCACCAGTATATAGAACTACAGCACCATCAGCAGGCTTCATTTTAGTTCGAATAACTTTATGGGATTTCTTACCAATTTCAATGAATTTTTTCCATGAAATGAGCAATTTATTGTCATGAAATCTGACTTTTGGAATTTTACGACCTTCAAAAGCCCAAAAGCCCATGGTCATTCTTTTACCCAAGAAGTCGCTGATTTTGGCAACTATTACCCTATCAACATCCAGATGTTCTCGAACCTTCTTAAAGTTCATGAATGAGAAATCACCTATTAAAATAAATTTACTATTCACATGTTTCATGTAAAACTCAATTTCCTTTGGAGCAGATAGGGGATGGATCATATTGGCAATAGCTCCCACTTTATTGACCGCATAAAACATGATGACTGCATGAGGAGTGTTAGGCATGCATATGGTAACTGCATCGTTTTCAGTTACTCCCATTTCTACTAATGCCCTAGCACAATAATCAACTTGATAGATTAGGTCTTTAAATTTAGTCTTTGTACCCATAAACTCTAATGCAACAATATTACCATTCTCGCTTGCTGAGCTTGCCAACATCTCATAAATAGTTTTTTTCGGGTAGACGAGATTTGCAGGAGTTTTTTTATTGTAAGACCTGAGCCAGGGGCGATTATATTTTAATTTATCTTCTGCCTCTATTATCAAAGGTGAAATATTCATAAAACACAACTCGATTTTTGTAATGATTATTTATATGGCATCATCAACAGGAAAACGTTCTAATTTTTCTTCCAATAATTTAGGGTTATTTATAATTTCTTTAAATTCATCCATGGCTCGGATATAATAGAATCCATCGCTAATACGTTCATCTATAGTTGTAGAGATTTCAACAAAATATCTTTCAACTAATTTTCCTGTTTTTTCATCATGGATTCTATCTTTGTGAATTTCTCCTAAACAGATAAAAACAGAAGTTGTTCCCCTATCATACAAATGATGATATGGAACATTTCTAAGACCTATACTCCCCAGATTTGCTACGAATACACTGGCATGCATTGGATCTTCCTTATAAATATCTTTAGGATATCTACCAATGTAATCTAGAAAATCCAAAAAACTTATTGCCATATGAACAATTATTTTAGGAAACTTTGCAAATAAATTAAGTATATCTGTTGCATCATCCGCATCCTCTGTCTTTACTATTTTAATCCCTTTATTTAATTTCGAAACTATCGACCATAGAGTTTCATCTCTATTGAAGGATTTTTTAATGATGGTCTCTTCACCTTCTTCTGTGAATTCTTTTTTAGCTACAAAAGCAATCTCAATTTTCTTTCTCTGATAAAATTTTCTCCCAGAAATAAACCGGTTTAAATGAGGTTTTACTGAGAAAAGCCTCACTAAAGCTGCTAAAAAAACATTAAAATATGTAATTTTATCAATAATCCCCTCCGGAGTTTTAAGAGGATTTTTGGAGAATTCTTTATTTTTATCTTCAATATACTTAACAAAATCAGTAACATCAATTTTTTCTTTAAAATAAATGGCAGAAGAATTTCTTGAAGTCATTAAATGGGGAACAAGATTAGAAAATGAACTTAAATTTTTTAATACCCAACCATCCTTTCTATCTCCCCATCTTTTTTCCCCCGGATAAGATGAACGGGAATTAAACTTATTTTTATTCGCAGAATCTTGAATTACTTCCTGATTTTTATTTTCAACTGACATATTCCTCCCAAACATTATTGATGTTATTGATTAAAAGTTTGATATAAATTTATATTATTAATCGTTATGATTAGTCCAAAAAATGATATGATACAGTTATATTCCCCATATTACCTCACCATAATGAGTTTAATCAGATAAGGGACGTCAATGGGATAATATTGTTTGGAAATAGGGAAAAAGATTTCAGAATACCATAATTATTAGGAAACAATTCTAATCCCTATGCTTTCCCGATAGTAGAGTGCAGAACATAATATAAATAAATTAATATAGAGTTTAGACACAATACAAATAAAATCAAAATTTTAAAAAAAATCAAATTACATAGTTTTTATGTAGAAAAATTATTTGAGAACCAAGTGAAATTATTGGTAGGATGAACTAATAAAAGTCCTCGATAAATTTCTCAATATATTTTTATATTTTATCAGTTAGGAGCGATATATAATGTCAGAACCATCATCAACCGAGCTTTACGAGGTAAAAAGGACCCTTAAAGAACTCTCTGAAAAAAAAGGGAGAGGTACTGAGTTAGTATCGGTTTATATACCTCCAGATAAGCAGATCAGTGATGTAGTAAAGCATATGAGAGAGGAACTTAGCCAGAGTGCTAATATTAAGAGTAAACAAACAAAAAAGAATGTTCAATCTGCTATTGAAGTTATAATGCAACGTATGAAACTTTTCCCCCGTCCTCCTGAAAGAGGTCTGGTTCTATTTGTGGGGATGATCCCTAGGGGAGGTCCTGGAACAGAAAAAATGGAAACCTATGTTTTTGAACCACCAGAGCCCGTTCAAACCTACACTTATCATTGTGATTCCCAGTTCTTTCTGGAACCCCTGGAAGAAATTCTTGAAGATAAAGAAATATACGGATTAGCAGTCATAGACCGTAAAGAGGCCACTATCGCCATTATGAAAGGTAAACGGGTTGACATAGTGAAAACACTCACCAGTGGAGTTCCAGGAAAACATAAAGCTGGTGGACAGTCCCAAAGACGTTTCGACCGATTGATTGAACTAGCAGCACACGAATTTCTTAAAAGGATTGGAGAACATATAAACGAAGCGTTTTTAGCTGTTGAAGATTTGAAAGGAGTCATAATTGGGGGTCCAGGCCATACTAAAGAGGATTTCATTAATGGAGACTATCTACACCACGAAATCAAACAAAAAATTATTACTACCGTTGACACGTCTTATACTGGTGATTTCGGAATAAGAGAGGTTATCGACAAGTCCATGGATGTTTTAACCGAAATTGACATCATGAAGGAGAAGAAACTTGTTCAACGTTTCCTTACAGAATTAATTGATGAAAATGGTTTGGCATCTTATGGAGAAGCCGAAGTCAGACAAAACCTGATAAATGGTGCTGTAGAAGTTTTATTACTCTCAGAAGATATCAAATCCAAGAGATATACATTCGAATGTCCTTCTTGTGGAAGTGTTGATGAAAAAACCATTAAAAACGAAACAGAAGTTGAAGATAAACCTTGTAAGAGTTGTGGTGAAACCATGAAATCTTCTTCCTCCCAGGATGTGATCGGTGATTTCGTTAAGTTGGCTGAAGAAGTTGGTTCGGAAGTAGAGATCATATCCACAGAAACTGAAGAAGGAATGCAACTATTACGGGCATTTGGTGGTATTGGAGCTATATTAAGGTACAGGGTATGATTAAGGCTTTGTTCAATAAAAAAAGGATAAAATGAAATAATAAAAAACAATCTTTCCCTTTACTTCACTAAAAACGGAACAAAAAAAGATTTGAAATCAGCAGATTTAGATATTATCCTAGCCTACTAACCCTTATAAGTGATTCCACAGGGACTTTTTCCACTTCCAGCAATCCCTTCTTGTCGATGAGGACAACCGCAGCTAGAGGTTCAGCTCCCAGACTTTTGAATACCTTTATAGCCTCTCCAATGGTTCCACCACTGGTAATTACATCATCCACAATGATCAATTTTTTTCCCTCAACAGAAGCAAAATTACTGCTTACTGCCCCTTTAGCTTCTTTTTCTTTGCGGTGTTTAATGGGATGGAAAACGGCCATATCAGCATCGAGTATCTCTGCCATCATGGTGGCAAAAGGTATTCCACTAACTGTAATGCCCACTACTACCTCTACATCACCATGTTGAAGTGCCATATCGGCCATTGCTGCCGAAACATACGACATTCTAGTTGAACTTCCACCCAAACTCTTCCAGTTAATAGCAAAATCTAAAGGTGCTTTTTCCTCAGATTGTTCCTTGGTTTTATCTGTTCCCTGGAGTATAAGCCACCTTGCGGTGTCTTTAGAAACGTTTAGCTCGTCAGCTATTTCTCCGGTTGTAAATCCCCTGTTTCTGAGTTCATAAGCCTTTTCGATCAGTTTCTGATTCATTATACCCCTCCACATTTACTAAAAGCTTTGTGCATATTAATTAATCCAGATAAGAATTTAAAATTATCAATCAATGTCAATGGATACTGGAATTTTCTCCTTAGCGGATTTCATAGCTGCCAGAACGGTTTTCAATGCATGTATTCCATCTTCACCAGTGATTTTAGGTTTTTCATCCATTATTACGGCATCTAGGAATGAGTCTAACTCCTCCATAAGGGGTTCGTGGTGAGGTACTCTGACTTTTCTGGCGTTTTTTCCAAAAACCTCCACATTCTGGTCAATATAATCCAGGGAGATAATTCCATCTGTTCCAGTGACTTCAAGTTGTCTTTTCTTATAGGGTGTGAGCCAGTTAACCTCCAACATGCCAATGGCATTGTTGTAGAATTCCATCATGATCTCGGCATGGTCTTCATATTCACATTTCTGGAGTCTGCTGCCTACATGAGCGTATACCTTGGAAACAGGGCTGTCCATTAAGTAGGCCATCACATCAACTTCGTGTATGGCCAGATCTATGGTTACTCCCACATCTTTAATACGTGGGGGAAATGGTCCAACTCGTTTAGCAGATACGGAAACTACTTCTCCAATTAATTTATCTCTTAAGAGTTTTTTAGCCTCTAAAACTGCTGGGTTGAATCGTTCCACATGGCCGGTTGCCAGTTTCACTCCTTCCTTTCTGGCAGCTCGGACCATGTCCTTAGCCTCCTTCAGAGTGAAAGCAATGGGTTTTTCCACCAGTACGTGTTTTCCCTGCTCTATGGCACTCATAACCACCTCATAGTGGTAGGTCGTTGGGACGCAAACACTTACTGCTTCTATTTCTGGCATTTTAAGTACGTTATCATAATCAACAAAGCCTACAGTATTATATTTCTTAGAAACCTCTGCTAAGGTGCCCTTCATAAGATCAGAAACCGCTAGGAGGTTGGCATTTTTTAGTCTGGTGTACACTCGAACATGGTTGTGGCCCATGGCCCCTACACCAACAACACCCACATTTACTTTATTCACTAGCAATCCTCCATCATGAGTTTGGCAACCTCTAGACCAATACTTTCAGCCTGGCTAATCGAACCTTTAATCTTGTGTTTAGAGATTAGTTCACCTTCTTTAGTTAGTAAAATTGATTGAAGTTCCAATTCATCCCCACTAGTCCTTGCACATACACCAAGGGGCCATTGACAACCCACCCCCAGCTCTTCAAGAACTTTCTTTTCAGCCATAACTTCTTTATAAGATGCTGTATGCGTTAAGGCCTCCAATATCTTCCTTTTTTTAGTGTCTTTACGTGCAACAACTGCCAGTGCTCCCTGACCAGCTGCAGGAGTAATATAATCCAAGGAAAAACTTTTCTGAATGTGCTCATTAAGGCCCAATCTTTTGAGACCCGCTTCAGCCATAAGTGTAGCCTGATATTCTCCAGTTTCCACCTTTCTTATGCGAGTTTCTATGTTACCTCTAATAGGCTGTATGTCCAGATTTTTCTGATGATATTTACAGAAAGCCTCTCTCCGTAGGCTACTTGTTCCAAAAACAGCCCCATCAGGCAAATCATCCCATTTGTATGGTGATATTAGTGCATCTTTAGGGGATTCACGGTGAGGTACAGCTAAAATCTCCAGATCATCGTCTAATTCACTGGGGAGGTCTTTTAAACTGTGCACGGCAAAATCCACCTCTTCCTCCAGCACTGCCCTATCCAGTTCTTTAGTGAATATTCCTTTAACATCTATATTATATAGTTGAGAATCCTTTATTTTATCCCCTGTAGTCTTTATTATTTTTATATCTATTTCTTCATTTGTTATATCTCTTAAAGAAGTGATTATGTTTTTGGTTTGAACCATTGCCAGACTGCTTCCTCTAGTACCTACCTGCAATACATCATCTCCGAGTGTGTGGCGAATTACTGAATTTGGGTCATAATTGTTTATTAAATAATAAGCATGATTGCTTATACCTATTATTAGTATAAGAATCCTTATTTGATTGATTTTGTATGATCTTTAATAAATGTTGTCATGGAAGAAATAAAACCACCTATCCTGTTTATCATGGCATAATTATTAAATACACCAATAAGAAGACTATCTTAGACTCAAATCCGCAAAATTGGAACGATAAATAATTAATATGTTATTTGATCCTTCCTTAATTGCTAGATTAATAGCTTGACCTATTTGACTGTGATAAATTAATTCTCGACCCGTTTTATCCCACAGACTCTTACCCAACTCCCCCGCCAATATAATTAAGAGATCATCCCTGATTCTGCCTAAAAACTCTAAAAGTATTTCTTCATCGATTTCTTCGCAGGTTACGCCATAACTTCCCCCTAAAACTAGAGCTGGATTTTCATAATCTTTAATCATTGCCACTGACTTTTTTATGGTAGTAACATTGATTCCAGGATTGATTTCCTCAATTAATTTGACACCCTGATTTTTTGAGCGTGATTCTCCGTGATCAAGAGAGGATTGATTGTGCATATTGCGGTATGATGAATTCTTTGCTGTTGAGGATATGTTTCGAAAAGACGTTCTGCCCGGCAACCCTATGAAGTTTTCAAGACCTTTAGTTATACAATCAGGGTTAGTTCCCATGGATAAAGATGCTGCTATGGCGGATAAAGTGTTTTCAAGATGATGCTGAGCTGGGGCAAATGTTTTAATTTTAAAAGAATTATTAATATTTTTACCATCCACTGTTTCCAAACCAGTTACTTTTACATGGAATATGGTTTTATAGAGATCATAAGCTATGTCAAAGGATTTGAGATTGGATTTTCCATTAATAGAGTATGAATTTATTATTTTATCAGCTGAAAGTGGCTTGTAATTCTCATTTTCAGAATAAATCTTATGATAAGAATCCAGGTCACATACAACTACCTTACTTCTGAACATTTGGGACTTAGCTTCACTAGCACTGCTATTTCCTTGAGAGATACTGTAATCCTCAGCAATGTTGGTGATTACTCCCACATCAGCTAGTCCTGTACCGCCCAGAGAGCTTTCGAATATACAAATACCCACATTTGCGTTTACTTCTTTTTCAGAAGGTTTTTTCCCGTTATGAAATTCTTCGGCAAGTTTCCATGCTGTAATAATGCTGGCGGGAGTTATACTTATGTCTTTTTGGAGTATTATATCTTCACCATCATCTACGATCTCAACACCAAGACTGCTTAAAACCAGAGGATTTTTATGGCGGTATATCTCCTTTAACATTGCAACTGTGCTGGTTTTTCCTTTCACACCAGTTATCTCAATTATGGGGACTTTAATTCGATCCTTTAAGAGAAAGCCCACTGCCTCATGATGGCTCATATCTACAGGTTGAGGTAAATCACAGTGTACAGGGGCCACTACAATGATTTTTTCATTTTTTTGCGGTGACCATACATCCTGATAATACTTTTCATAAAAAGAATCATCAACCAGTTTTACTCCGCTGGTTTTTAGTGCTTTTATCTCTTCATCCTTTAAAGTGTGGTAGATATCCCAGGCTAAAACGTCAAAATCCTGTTTTTTGGATAATTCGGATGCAATTACAGTTCCTCCATGGGTCATATCCACTACGAGAAATTTCATTAACTAATGCCGCCTTTTGTCAATTTTTCTCTTACTTTACGATAGAAATCTTTGGTTAAACGGACAAAATAGGCGCAGTTTTCTGATTTACGGAAAACTATTTCATCCATATAGTTTATTTCTTCTTCATACTGGCCGTCAATTACTGCGATAGCCTTTTTACCTTCCCTTAAGAGTTTGACTTTAATTACACTTTCATCAGAAACAACAGTAGGTCGAGCTCCGAGTTTAAAGGGGCATATTGGGACAATTATAAAAGCTTTCACCCTTGGATCTATGATTGGCCCACCTGCAGACATGGAATATGCTGTGGAACCACTGGGCGTGGCAATAATGAGTCCGTCAGCACGTAACTCCTCTACTATCTCATCATCAACACTGATCTGTATGTGAAGCATTTTTGCAGGTTTGCGAGTCATCAGGACCACTTCATTAAGTGCGGGTGGTAAGTCCTGGTCGTGCCATACCAAAAGCTGGTTTCTCCTTTCCACGAAGTAATTACCTGCAAGAACTTCTTCTATTGCATTAAAAGCATTTTCAGGATCAATTTCTGTTAGAAATCCTACAGTTCCCATGTTAATTCCTATAAGGGGAGTTTTTTTGTGACTGATAAAGCTCTGTGTGCGTAGAATGGTACCATCCCCTCCAACGGCCACCACCATATCAACGTCCATATCCTCCAATTTACGTGCTTTATCCCCGTATTTGCCCAGTTCCTCGGCCAAGGGAATATCAATGGCAATTTCGACTTTTTTTTCAAGTAAGAACTCAGCTATTTTTCCGGCTAGTTCAACAGCCTCTTTCACATCACAACGGGCTACCAATCCCATGATCATTACATCCCCTCCAATATACCCATGATTTCCCCATGAATAACAGAATTACATGTTGCGATTAACGATGTTTTCCCCAAAACATTTAGTTTAGTCTTGAGATCTCTCCCAAAACGGTCAGTAATTTTACATCCACATTCTTCCAGGATCAACTTGGCAGCAGCAATATCCACTATCCGAAGATTATCTCTCACATCAACAAAGGCATCGTAGGTTCCATCTGCAACATATGCAAGTTCTATTGCCACCGCTCCAAGTATTCGCATCCTTCGAACACTTTTACAGAGAGCTTCAATCTTCCCCATGTCCATCCTGTAAACATAAGCACCCAACGAGACTTGGGACAAATCATTTTTCGAAGAGGGTTTGATATTTAACCCATTAATAAAAGCTCCTTTTCCCTTAACTGCAGTATATATGTCTCCTGTAGCATAATTTTTCACTATGCCCACATGGATATCTTTAACCGTTACAGGTACCTTCTTATGGAGAATGGGTGCTACAGCCACTGATATCCCATAAGCAGGTATATTCTTAACAGCGTTACTAGTCCCGTCCAATGGATCAACCACCATTATGACCTCTGGCTGATCATTGCCAACCACTACTTCGCCGATTTCTTCACTAATGAGAATTAAAGACCTATCAACACCCTCAAGTACCTCCATAACCTTTTTTTCTGCTAAATTATCGATTAACGTCGTGGGGGTGCCATCAGCACCTATTTTAACGATTTCTCCCCCATCTTCTGAACCAATTAATGGAGATATTGCCTTTTGGGATTCTGCTATTATATCTTGACATACCTCACCCCAAAATTCTCGATCTTTTTCATTCATTTGCCCTCCTCCTATTGTAATAATCATTAGTTAATTTGAGGCCATGTTCATTCCTACATCCATTCATTTTAACTTTATCTGATTAAATGAATTTTATCCAAGATAGACAACTGCGGCAACCACAACTGCCTCTTTTTTAACTTTATGACTTTCATGGGTTATGATGATTTCCATGATGTCCAGACCCCTCACCTGCATCATATACCGAACCATTGATTCTGCTTCCTCTTTAATTTTCTCCGGATCCTTATTCAAACCAGAATGTTCCACTACACATCCAAAATCATCAGAAATCGCCACTGCAATTGCTGCGCTTATCAAATCACCTTTCTGACCTGAATGTGCACAAGAAAGCACACAATTAACCATCTTTCCCTCTTTGATAGGGGGAAGTTCCACTATCTCGGTATCTGCAGGAAGTATGCTGGAAACTGGTATGAGGTTCACATTACCAATCCCTGCATCAAGGAGGGCGTTATCAAATGCATTTAATCTGGTGGGTCCTTCTGATTTGCCGGATGTTATTGACACCTTCATATTAATCACTTAAAATTCCAATTATAAATTTAAATAGGGAAAAAGATATAGGCATTTCTATATCAGAGAGAGGTATCTATAAATATTTATATTCTTCAAAGGAGATTAAATAAAAAGCAGATTATAACTAATCATAAATATTATAGATTCTATTTCTAGGTTCTAAAATATGGATTAAAGGGATCTGAATTTATTCGTATGACACGGAGGTAAATAGCATGTCAACTAAAGTAGTGGAAGTTAAAACGCTTAAAGTAGGCAAATACGTGGTATTGGATGGTGAAGCATCTAAAATTGTGAATATACAAACTTCATCCCCTGGAAAACACGGGGCAGCCAAGGCCCGAGTAGATGCCATTGGAGTTTTTGATAATCAAAAAAGAAATCTGGTTAAACCAGTGGACGCAAAAATCGAAGTCCCCATAATAGACAAAAGAACCGCCCAAGTACTGGCTTTAATGGGTAGTGATATTCAACTTATGGATTTAGAGACTTATGAGACCTTTGAAGTTCCCATACCTGATGACCTACGAGATGGTCTGATTGAAGGGGCTGAAGTGGGTTATATTGTAGCAATGGGCAACAAAAAACTCATGAGAATTAAATAAGCTACCGGACAATAAACACTTAATTAAAAATAATGAGGATTTAAACAGATGTATCTCTATACAGAAAATCCTCTTAAATTTGCTTTTTCACAGACGGAGTTTGATAACTCCCATCTAAATCGTGAATCTGGTTATGGTATTATTGGAGTTCCTTTTGATAGCACGACCTCTTACCAACCTGGAGCGCGATACGGACCTCTTTTTGTTAGGGAAGCCTCATACAACTTCGAGAACTATAATCTTTTTTTAAAAAAAAAGTTTAATGCAAGTGTATATGATATTGGAAACCTGGAAGCTGTTCCTGGAAACTTTAAGAAAACTTGTGCCAATTTGAAATCAGTGATTTCTTCCATGGTAGATGATTGTTTAATTCCAATAACCATTGGCGGGGAACATAGTATTAGTTTGGGTGTAATTAGTGCCCTCGACATCCATGATGCCACCATACTTCATTTTGATGCCCATATGGATCTTAGAGATGATTATATGGGGGAGAAATATTCCCATGCCACTGTGATGCGTCGTATACATGACAAAGGGCCTTTTAAGATTATCCAAATGGGCATACGCTCTTCTTCACTAGATGAATCAGAATTTGCCATGGATAATAATATCGATTATTACACTTCAAATGATTTGAGATCAAATATTCAGGAAATGCAAAGGACCATTCGCAAAATAAAAGGTCCAGTCTATGTCACAGTAGATATGGATGTACTGGACCCTGGATATGCCCCCAGCGTTTCTACACCCACAGCCTGCGGGATAACCCCACAGGAACTGGAAAATCTAATTTTTTGTCTTGAAGGAAAAGAAATCATAGGATTTGATGTGGTAGAGGTATCCTCAACCGTTATTGGAGATATAACCTCCATTAACGCCGCTAAAATAATTTTAGACTTGCTGTTCTTACAATGATGAACCCATTCTAAAAGGATGTCCAAAAAAGAATATCTCAGACCTTTTTTATAACTCCTTTTTAGAAATTTTGCAAATAAATATTTATAAAAAGCTAAGCAAATCTAATGAATGATTAGTATATTAAGATTAAACACATTTAACACATAGTTCCATCTGAATAGCATTTAAAGATGCAATTTACACCAAACATTGGACTTTTAGTGGAATTAGGAGGAATATAATGTACAGCAGAGAAGTTAAGCTTACAGGGCATATTATTGACTCCCTCACCCTACCTAAAACATTGGACCTTATCATGGACATGGGAGGAGATTTTCAGATACTAGAATTTAAGGTGGGTAAACGAAAAAAAGATACCAGTCTTGCCAGAATTCAGGTTAAAGCTGACAACGAACCCCTTTTGGGAGAAATTTTAGATGAATTGGCAGAGATTGGTGCCATGGTTGTTGAGATCAGAGAGGTTAATTTAGAGGCTGCCAGCAAAGATAAAACTCTTCCATCTGATTTTTATTCCACAACCAACCATCCCACATTTATTCGCTGCCAAGATGAATGGATACCCGTTGAAAACATTGAAATGGATTGTATGATTGTGGTGGACCCTGAATCCCGTAAAGCCATTATAAAACCTATTGGACGAATCAAAAAGGGCGATTTAGTAGTAGTTGGCCGTGAGGGGATAAAGGTAATGGCCCCCCAGAGACCCAGGGGCAAAAAAGGTGTTTTTGAGTTCATGGGAAGTGAAGCATCATCAGAAAAACCCCTTCGATCCATTATAAAAAGTATAGCCAATGAGATAAAGGAAGTAAAAGCCCGTAAGGGTAAAATTGCAGTGGTTGGAGGTCCAGCCATAATCCACACTGGTTCAGGCCCCGTACTGGCTAAAATGATTAAAGAAGGAATTATTGATGTTATTTTTGCAGGTAACGCTCTGGCTACCCATGATATTGAAAGTGCACTCTATGGGACTTCCCTGGGGATGACTGTGGAAACTGGTGAAGCTGTGGCACGTGGACACCGCCATCACATCTACGCAATCAACCAGATCAATCAGGCAGGATCCATAAAGAATGCTGTAGAGCAGGGAGTGCTTACAGAAGGGGTGATGTATGAATGTGTGAAAAATAACGTTCCCTTCGTATTGGCAGGTTCTATACGGGATGATGGTCCTCTGCCCGATGTTATAACCGATGTTATCGAAGCTCAGGATGAGATGAGAAAACATATTCCGGGTTTGGACATGGTAATAATGATCTCCACTATGCTTCATTCCATAGCAGTGGGTAACATGCTCCCCTCCAAAGTTAAGAGCATCTGTGTGGATATTAACCCGGCAACCGTTACTAAACTGGGTGATCGTGGCAGTGCTCAGGTTGTTGGAATTGTTACGGATGTGGGATCATTCCTTCCCATGCTCTATCATGAACTCCAGAATAACGAAAAATAAAACTAATCCAAATTATTTTATTTTTTAATTTTTTAAAACATTATATTTTATAATCCGTTGATAGGCATCTGGTGAATTTACTGGTAAAATAGGGATGAATTTGGGGATGTAATATTATGAAAAGCATTATAAAGGGGAATTTTGTTAATGTTTTAACTGAAGAGATATATCCTGCTAGAATAGAAGTTAAAAATGGTATAATAAAGTGTTTAAGAGAAATAGAAGGGAATTTTTCAGGATATATTTTACCAGGTTTTATTGACTCACATATACACATTGAAAGTTCTATGCTCACCCCTTCACGCTTTGCTGAGGCTGTAGTGCCCCATGGAACCACTGCAATAATTGCTGATCCCCATGAAATCACTAATGTCATGGGTATCGCCGGGATCGAGTATATGAGAGAAGATTCAGCCCACACACCACTCCAAGTTTTTTTCACTGCTCCCTCTTGCGTCCCCGCAACTAATTTTGAAACATCTGGAGCAATTTTAGGGCCAAAAGAAATCGAACAGTTGATGAATGATGATCAGGTTGTGGCTTTGGGGGAAATGATGAACTTCCCCGGGGTAATAGGAAAAGATCCTAGTGTTATAGAAAAGATTCAAATCGCTCAAAATTATCGAAAACCGGTTGATGGTCATGCTCCACTCCTATCCGGAACAGAACTGTGTGAATATGTGGCGGCAGGCATATCCACTGACCACGAATGCACCCAGATCAATGAAGCCATGGAAAAAAAGCGACTGGGAATGAAGATCATGATCAGAGAAGGTTCATCGGCTCGCAATCTTGAAGATCTGATTTCAGTCCGGGGAGAATTCCTAGTTTCTGATGATAAGCATCCTGAAGACTTGCTGAAGGGCCATATGGATCAAATCATGAAAAAAGCTGTCGAAATGGGCCTGGATCCCATGGAAACTTTGAAGATGGTTACTCTGAACCCATCTAAACATTATAATTTGAACTGTGGAACCTTAAACCCAGGGACGCGTGCAGATGTGGTGTTGGTGGATGACTTAAAGAATTTTAAAGTTCGTAAAGTTTGGATTAGTGGAGAATTAGTGGCTGAAGATGGCAAACCCTTTTTTAAAGTTAATCCCATACCATTGAAGAGTACTTTCAGTGTTAAACCATTGAAATCATCTGATTTTGAAGTTAAATCAAGTAGAAAAGAGGAAAAAGTTAGAGTGATTGATCTTATAGAAGATCAATTACTTACATCTGAGTCAGAAGCAGTTTTAAGAGTTTTAGATGGTAATCTGCAGGCTGATGTGGGAAATGACATCCTTAAAATCGCAGTTGTAGAAAGATATGGGCATAATCTTATTGCCAATGGATTTGTAAGGGGTTTCAGGCTAAATAATGGTGCTATTGCATCCAGTGTTGCACATGATTCCCATAATATCATTGTTGTTGGTACAGACAGTCAACAGATGGCAGAAGCGGGAAATATACTCCTAAATAACGAGGGAGGACTTGTTGCAGTAGTAAATGGAAAAGATTATTCATTAAAACTACCTATAGCCGGCCTTATGAGCACTATGAACGTGGCTGAAGTGTCATCACAACTTAATCAGTTGCATGAAATGGTTAAAGTAATGGGTTCCAATCTCAAATCACCATTTATGACTCTATCATTTATGGGACTTCTGGTGATTCCAAAACTAAAAATCAGTGATATGGGCTTGTTTGATGGTGAGAGCTTTCGTTTCGTTGATGTAATAAAATAATTAATTATTTTTTGTGGTCTTTTAGGGGCCTAGAATCTCTTAATAGATGAATAAAAAAATCCCAGGCAATAAAAAAAGGTGATTCTTAATGAAAATTGTCCCACTGGCATTTGAAAGTATGGGCGTCCGCTCCATGGCTACTTTCATTGAAACTGATCAGAAAATACTGATTGACCCTGGGACATCCATTGCCCCCAAAAGGTTTGGATTCCCACCATGGAAGGATGAGTTTGATGCACTCCATGAAACCCGTGCCAGAGTGCAGGAATACGCTGCAAAGTCAGATATCTTGACTATAAGTCATTACCATCATGATCACTTCACTCCCTTCGATCTGGGGAGATATCTGGACTCATCATCCCGATACGCAGAGGAGATGTATCAGGATAAGGAGTTATTTATAAAACACCCCTCAGAAAATATTAACAAGAGTCAACACAAACGGGCTCGGCTATTTCTAAAGAATTTAAAAAGTTTAGGAATTAGGGATATTCATTATGCTGATGGTAATTCATTCCAGGCAGGGGATACTCTTCTTAAATTTTCAGAACCAATACCCCACGGTAAAAAGGGTAGCCGTTTGGGTTTCGTTATAACCACCACCATTGAATGGGAAGGTGAAAAGTTCATGCACGCCTCTGATGTGCAGGGACCCCTTTATGAAGGGGCAAAAAATTTAATACTCGCTGAAAAGCCAGATATTCTTATTTTAAGCGGAGCTCCAATTTATTTGGAGGGTTTTGCTCTGGAAAAAAGTGACATTGTACAGGCTCAGGAAAATTTAATGGAAATATCCCTGGAAATTCCTAGGATAGTTGTTGACCATCACCTCTTAAGGGA
>MTKZ01007689.1_pt1 | contig 26680 bp, 29 predicted proteins | sample 1042781 | NCBI WGS metagenome assembly MTKZ01 (sample SAMN06212207, study PRJNA360539) | anaerobic digester metagenome | biome: Wastewater treatment plant; material: sludge; isolation source: anaerobic digester fed with sludge from wastewater treatment plant | place: Denmark: WWTP Viborg ... | reverse complement strand
GCCTTAATCTTCGCAAATTCAATCTCGAAAATGCTGTCCGCATCTCCAAGTTCATCTTCAGTCCAAGCAGAAGACACTATTGTATTCTTTGCATACTCATATGTTGTGTCCTTGTCATCCTTATTAGCAATAGCGTCAATTACACTTTCTGGAACGCCATTGTCTAAATTCAAGGAGCAAAACTCCAATATCTCTACTAGCACTGAAAAGTCGCAAGCTTCAAAATACTTCCCCATCGAAAGACCGTTAAGTTCATCGTTTGGCTCTGTCTCCATAGACTTCGTTACTATTCTGGTCTCTTCCATAACAATTCTCTGAATATATTCCTCGTAAGAAAAATCTTCGGCATCAACAGGTAAATCTTGCATTTGGTCAGAAAGCTCATCCAACTTCTGGTCCAAAATCAACTTTGCAACCTCGTCGTATTTGATTAGTACATTCTTAATCGAATCTTCCATTTATACCTCACAAACATCTTAATAGCGTAATTTTACATCATATCCTGGCAAATTTGTGCACGAAAAATAAATTGCAATTACGTGCTGTTTTTCTCGTAAATAATAACACATAGTTGTCCGAGAGACTTCTTTTTCGAGAAAGGTATGCAAAATAGACATTTCGTTCAAAACTTTACTTTTGCGCGTGCACACTATCTAGTATAATGGATTAAATGTCAACTAATCGTTGGGGGCGGTCTGTTGACCAGAAGTATCACGTGCACGTGAATAAAATGGAGGTTATTATGAAGAACAAGTCTCTTGGTGTCGCACTCGTGGCGCTCACACTATTATCGGCGACAGTTCTGTTCGTTGGTTGCAAAAAGGAACAAGCAGCAACCGACCCAGCTGCAACTGAAACCACACAAGCACCCGCTCCTGAATTTGCCGAAGTCCCTCTTGATGAGAACGGAATTCCATACATAAGCGAGGAGTTCGGTTCAGAAGACATCTACTATGCGCCTAAGGGTGAGGCAACACTTACAATTAACCAGATTCCTGACAGCGATAACTCCGAGTGTTTAATTAGCAATCGCGGAACAAACAATTCAGGTATTTATGTTCCAGTTGACGATTTTCGCTGCAACACAATTAACGTTGCAACTAGCGTTAAGAGCATGAATGCCAACATCTTGTTGTCATTGCAATATGACATCTACGGCAACACAACCTACGTTACTATTGCTCAATGTGCGCCATCAGCTATTAGCTACACACGCGTTGGCGGCGAGATACAAATTCCTAACAACGCTACGAATATTTCGGTTTATATTGAAGCTGGCGACGTCAAGGATATTATGGTTGATTATATTAGAGTATCCGTTGTAGGCGACTATATTGATCCAGCAACTGTTCCTGTAGAAGAATTGATGGACGGTTCCGGTTATCCTTCTTTATCAGAACTTTATTCTGACTACTTCCGCTTCGGTGTAGCTATTCCTACAACCATAGTGCCTAACGAGAACGAAGAATTCCGTAACCTTGTTTCTCATGAATTCAATTCAATCACTCTGGAAAATGAGATGAAGCCAGAGAACATACTTGACGGAGAGACTTGTCTTGCTGATCCTGCTACATATAATGAGAGTCCGGCACTTGATTTCTCTAGTCTCACAGAAACATTGGATTGGGCCCAAGAGAACGGTATAGGCGTTCGTGGGCATTGCCTGATTTGGTATTCACAGACTCCTTCTTGGTTATTCTATGAGAATTATGATGTTACTGGAGAACTTGCTTCAAGAGAACTCATGATGACTAGAATGGAGAACTACATTAAGGGAGTTTTCGATTGGGCTCAAGAGAACTATCCTGGACTATTCTACTCCTGGGATGTTGTAAACGAAGCAATTGGTGATAATGGTGGCTTACGCGATTGTTATTGGCTACAAACGATTGGTGACGACTATGTTCAATTGGCATTCCAATATGCACGTGAGTACGCTGACCCAAGTATCGAGCTTGCTTACAACGATTATAACGAGTATCAGCCAAGCAAGATGGAAGACATTCTAGAGATGCTTGCTCCAGTTGCTGAAGCTGGAAATATTGACGTTATGGGAATGCAATCACATATGACTGCTGGTCTTTCTGTAGATTCATATGTTGAAGCTATGAACACTTATGCTGACGAACTCGGCGTATCAATTATGATTACAGAACTTGATATTGGTGCTCCTAATTCCGCTAATCCTTTGTATGACCAAGGTGTTTATTATCAAGAGTTTTTCGAGGGATTGATTGCTGCTGTTGATGCAGGAACTCCTATCGAGAGCGTCACTGTATGGGGTATCTCAGATGACACATCTTGGAGATCCAATACAACTCCTCTTCTTTTCTCCGGCAACCTAGCAATGAAGAGCGCTTTTGAGGGCGTTGTTTGCGCTATTACTGGCGATGAGCTTACAATTCCTGATGACTATGTCGTAGTAGAAGCTGATTACTCTCCTATCTACGAAGATTATGAGAATGGCGAATTTATTGGCTTCACAAGATATTCTTCTGTTATCGAGGTCGTATCCGATAACCCATACGAGGGTGAGAGTTGTCTTTGTAATTCAGAAGGCACAGCCACCTATGATGGTTACTGTATCGATGTTTCCCGTTTTGCTGGAACTTCAATTCATTACTCCTTCGCTATCAGATGCGATACTGACACTTGTTACTTCACAGCTGATATAGAAAATGAGTGGCCTCATATTGAAGAAATCGACACTTCTTCTGGCGAATGGATTCTAGTAGAGGGCGATTATGATGTTCCTGCAAACCTTACATATTTACAACTCTATTTTGAGAGCATAGATATGACCGAATTCTATTTAGATAACCTTAGTATCATGGTAATAGAAGAAGGGGCTGAAGAAGCTGAGTTGACTGAGGAAACTGAAGAGACTGCAGAAACTGCAGAGACCTCAGAGCAAGGCACATAATTTCTTGTTCTTTTAACAAAAATATTAACGGCACATCTGGTTTTCGCTAGACGTGCCGTTTCTTCATATATAGACATAATATATATGCGATCGAAAATACCCTGACTTGTTTCCTACAGTTCTATGATAGTTGAAACTTGCATGTGAAAATAATATCTTCGTCAGACTTAAATGCAGTAATCGAACCTTTATTGACTCACATTTCTTTTTGAGTTCCACGAATACCTCATCATCGTTTTCGATTTTTTTATAGCTCCTGACCCTCAGTTTTTCTTTGTAAGAAGGCTTGTCAAGTGATAGTCTTATCAGCCTAAAGTTGTCCGTATCAAAGTAGATGTTTCGTATTGTTGTTCGGCCATAAGAGTCTATCTTCATTCTTCCTTCAAGGGCGTCCATAAGTGCCAGCTTTTGCGCACTTTCCAGTATGTATTTGAACTCATACCTTTTAAATGTTGACTGATATGTCATAAATTATTCCTCCGTTCTTAAAGTAAGTGTATTGCTATAACCTTAATTGGAACTTAAAGCAAATTACTTCTTTATTAAGAGAGGAATGACTATCTATTTCTTTGCAGTTTGAGTGATTATCGAGAAAGAACGACAATAAAAATAACCCCTACTCAAAAGAGTAGAGGCTATTCGTTAGTTGGAGGCACCACCCAGATTTGAACTGGGGGTAAAGGTTTTGCAGACCTCTGCCTTACCACTTGGCTATGGTGCCATACCTAACGCGCATAATTAACAGCGCTCAAATATTATGCAAAAGGAATATCCTTTTGTCAAGCTATATCATTCAATTCCAGATAACTTGTCGGGCAAATTGTCCCACAGTTCGTTAAGGTTATCGAAGCGCGCGAATTTGCCAAGTACACCTCTATCGTGCGACGCATAAACGAAAGGGATATCGCATTCACCCATTTCAGGATGCACAGCAAAAGCCAATTTCTCTTCCCCTATGACAAACTGCGAGTCAATAATTTCAGTCTCGTTTGATCCGTCGCTATTGCCACGAGCATCAATTCTGAACCATCCACCCGCATATTCTAAGTAAACGTAATTCAACGCGTGAAGAATCAAAGAAGTATTCATCGTACCATCTAGGCGCAAGTATTGGTATCCAATACCAGCGGGAATTCCACATTGACGTAGCAAAGCACAAAGCAAATTAGCCTTTGCAAAACATATTCCTTCTTTCTGACTAAGTACATCAGAAGCCTTGAACGTCACTTTGTTGGACTTCACGTCGTGTGAGTGCTTAATCTCATCTCTAACTAGAAGAAAACACTGTCTTGCAGTCTCCGCCTCTGGGTCTGGAAAAGCATCTTTATCCGTAGCTATGCTATTTAGCGCTCTCTCCATACAATATTGAGCGATAATACCAATCTTGGGATTTGACATGTCGATAAACTCGCTTCCAATCAAATACTGTGTTATGTCTTTGCGCTGTATCCATTCCATTGCTGATTCCCCCAAAATAAAAATTACAAATTACATACCTAATCTATACTTGAAATCCTGATAACCAAACGACTTCAAGGTCGTAAGTTTACCATCTTCTTCAATTAAACAAATATCTGGCAACTTCATTCCATTAAAAGTATTGTTCTTGCACATCGAATAAATGGCCATATCTTCAAATGCTAATCTCTGACCTATCTTTAGCTCGTTCTCGAAAAAGTATCTCCCAACAACATCACCAGCCAAGCAGGTAGGACCAGCCAAAATGTATCCGTACGCCCCATTATCTGTGCTAGCTTTATATAAAGGCGGCTGATAAGGCATTTCAATAACATCGGGAGCATGGCACGCTGCTGACATATCGAGGATTGCAATCTTATCATCAGCATTTTGAACGATATCAAGGACCGAGGTTACGAGATAACCGGCATCAAGGGCAACTGCTTCACCTGGCTCAAGATAAACCGTCAGTCCAAAAGCCGTTGTAAGTTGGTTAATGACTCCTTCGAGTTTGGAAATGTTATAGTTCTTTTTCGTGATGTGGTGGCCACCGCCAAGATTTATCCACTTAAGCCCCTTTAGAACATCTCCAAAAGTCCTAATTACAGCCTCAACAGTCGTCTCCAAATCTTCAGAACCTTGCTCGCACAAAGTATGAAAATGAATTCCGTCAAGGATATTAATCAGCTCCGGCGACATGAGTTCATCCCATTGCTGTCTAGTGGTACCAAGCCTAGAGCCGCGCGCACAAGGATCATATATCTCACCTCCTTCTTGAGTGCTACACTCAGGATTTATTCTAAGTCCTACAGATAAGCCCTGAGCTTTAGCCCTTGAGCCGTATCGAGCTAATTGAGACGGCGAATTGAACACAATATGGTCTGCATTTTCGAAGATTTCCTCAATCTCATCATCTCGAAAAGCAGCGCTAAACACATGACACTCCTTATTAGGCATACACTCGTGTCCAAGCTTAGCTTCATAGAGACCGCTTGCCTCTGTTCCGCACAAGTACTCAGCAATCAAAGGATATGTGTCATAAGCGCTGAAGGCCTTCTGAGCAAGAAGAATCCGGCAGCCAGTTCTTTCTTGAACGCCTGCTAGAATCTCACAGTTACTGCGAAGCTTCGCCTTATCAATTACATAGTAAGGCGTTATATGCTCTTCCATAAAACGATTAATCAATACTACTACCGTTCCTTCTTATTCAACAAGAATTGGATTCGTGCTAATTGTCTTAGGTAGTCCGTACTTATCCAACGCCTCAATGAATGGGTCTGGATCAAACTCCTCAACGGTATGCACGCCAGGCGTAGTCCACTTGCCAGTAAGCATCATCAAAGCGCCACACATAGCAGGAACTCCTGTTGTATAACTGATAGCTTGAGAACCAACTTCTCTATAACTTTCTTCGTGATCACAAACATTATAGATGTACCAAGTTTTGTCCTTGCCATCCTTCTTTCCAGTGAAAATACATCCAATATTTGTCTTTCCCTTTGTCTTAGGGCCAAGACTTGCTGGATCTGGAAGAAGAGTCTTAAGGAACTGAATAGGTACTATCTCTTTACCCTCAAACATAACTGGTGTTGTTGAAAGCATTCCAACATTTTCGAGACAACGCATATGGTCAAGATAGCTTTGTCCAAATGTCATAAAGAAACGAATTCTCTTACACTCAGGTATATTCTTTGCCAAAGACTCTATCTCTTCATGGTGAAGAAGATACATATCCTTCTTGCCAACCATGTCAAAATCATATTCGCGCTTGATAGACATAGCAGGAATTTCTATCCATTTTCCATTCTCCCAATAGCTTCCAGGTGCGGAAACCTCACGAAGGTTAATCTCAGGGTTAAAGTTCGTAGCAAAAGCGCATCCATTGTCTCCACCGTTACAATCAAGAATGTCGATAGTATCAATAGAATCAAACTCATGCTTCTTAGCATAAGCGCAATAGCTTTGCGTAACTCCCGGATCAAAACCAGAACCTAGGAGCGCTGTAAGTCCTTTTTCCTCGAACTTTTTTGCATAGTTCCATTGCCATGAATAGTCGAAGTAAGCACTAAATCCAAGTTCCTTACATCTCTTCTCATAAATCGCTCGCCATGCTGGGTCGTTTGTATTCTCCGGCTCGTAATTCGCCGTATCCATATAGTTAACGCCACACTCAAGACAAGCATCCATAATGGATAAATCCTGATAAGGAAGCGCAATATTCATAACTAAATCAGGTCCATAGCTTTTAATAAGGCTAACTAGTTCGTCAACATTATCAGCGTCAACAGAGGCCGTCGTAATCTTCGTCTTAGTCTTAGGAGCAAGCTTAGCAGCTAATGCGTCGCACTTCGACTTTGTTCTGCTAGCAATCATTATCTCCTCAAACACTTCACTAACCTGACAACACTTACTTATTGCAACAGTTGCTACTCCACCACATCCAATAATCAATACTCTACTCATTTGCTACCCCCTTTATCGATTTATGCTCAAAGCAATCAAAATCTCTCGTATCAGTTTACACGTGAGCGCTGTAGACGCTCCCGACGTATCAAGCATAGGCGATAACTCATTTACATCTACGCCCACGATTCTGGCACCGCTTCCAATCAAACCAATCACAGCCTCATACAATGCCATGAAGGATATCCCTCCAGCTTCAGGAGTGCCCGTTCCAGGGAGCACGCTGGAGTCTAAGCAATCCAAGTCAATTGTTAGGTAGACAGGCGCATTTGACACCGCCAAGGCCTTACCAAGGTCCTCTATGCCCTCTGTTGTAAATTTATGCATGTGAGTGTGGCTTTTCGCGAAAAGGAATTCCTCCCTTTCTCCACTACGTATGCAGAATTGATGTATTCTCATATCTCCAAGGAAATCATGACAACGTCTCATAACGCACGCATGACTTAACTTCGTTCCCAGATAGTCGTCCCTCAAATCCGCATGCGCGTCAAACTGAACAACGTGCATATCCGGGTACTTCTCATACAAGGCGTTCACTGCGCCAAGAGTTACAAGATGCTCGCCACCAACCATAAATGGGATCTTGTTATCAGAGACTATTGTCCGAACATTATCCATAATGCTATTTACAACGGGAAGTGGATCTCCAAAAGGAAGCTCTAAGTCTCCCTCGTCAAAGACCTTACAACAACTATCCGTCAAATCAGCATCTTGATATGGGCTATAAGTCTCTATTCCAAAGCTCTCATGTCTTACCGCAGAAGGTCCAAATCTAGAGCCCGGGCGATATGAAGTTGTCGAATCAAAAGGCGCACCAAAAAGCACAATCCCAGCTTCATCATATTGAGAATCACATCCAATAAAGCTCTCAACGTTCTTTTGCATACTCATTACTCAACCTCCTCGAGCATCTCCTCCAAGAAGGCTGGTAGATAGAAAGCACCAACATGAAGCCTCGAAGTATAGTACCTCGTCTTCAAATTCAAAGAAGCCCAACGCTTCGAGTCAACATCATCAACTGGATGATACTTCTTACTGGCAAATCCAAATAACCAATATCCAGCTGCATACGTTGGAATATGTGCTTGATATACTCTACATATTGGGAAAGTGCTTGCGATTCTCTTATGGCTTCTTTGCATAGCTACAGCATCCTCTTGATAGAAAGGGCTACCTTGCTGATTCACCATAATGCCGTCTTCCTTCAAAGCCTTATAGCAATTGCCATAGAATTCCTTCGTGAATAGTCCCTCCGAAGGACCAAACGGGNNTCATATTTATTCTCAAATTTACGAATGTATTTCAGAGCATTGCCATAATTGATATGAACTCTCTTGTCATCAAGCTTACTGGCATTCTCAGGAAGATATTGTCTACAAGCCTCAGCAACCATCTCGTCCATCTCAACTAAATCGATGCTTTGAATTTGGTCATAACGAGTAAGTTCCTTAACTACTCCACCATCACCAATTCCAATTACCAAAACATTCTCTATTTTTGGATGAACGGCCATAGGAACATGCGTTATCATCTCATCGTAAATGAACTCGTCTCTCTCTGTAAGCATTATGTTGCCATCAAGAACAAGAACTCGTCCGAACTCGGGCGTTTCCAAAACGTCAATTGATTGATAGTCACTCTTTTGCGAATATAGCTGCTTATCTACACGCAAGCTTAGCTTCACATCGGGTGTGTGCATTTCACTAAACCATAAATCCATTACTTTCTTATCTCCTATCTTCGAAAAGTCACGTTAAATCACCACATTCAAATTGTTAATGTGAGGATCTGTTGGTCCAGTCATGCTGCACCCCTTCTCCTTAGCATATCCTATGTATTGCAATATTTCATCCGTTACCTTCTCTCCTGGAGCTAGGACTGGGATTCCCGGTGGATAACACATAACAAACTCAGCACATATTCTTCCGAGCGTTTGCTCAAGAGGCAGACTCACTTTCTTCGAATAGAAGGCATTCTGTGGGCTAAGAACTACATCCGGTTCGATATATTCTTGCGAAAGCATTCCCGTAGGGTCCTTCTTAAATAGTCTTCGTATCTCAGCTAAGGCACTAACTAGTCTTTCTAAGTCCTGAACCCTATCGCCAATAGACAAGTATGCCAAAATGTTTCCCAAGTCTCCAAATTCAATCTGAATATCGTAATCATCGCGAAGGATGTCATAAACTTCGATTCCCGCTAATCCCAAATCGAGTGTATGCACACTAAGCTTTGTTGGGTCAAAATCGAATACCGAGTCACCATTTATTAGTTCCTTGCCAAAAGCATAGTACCCGCCGATTTGGTTGATCTCTTCTCTAGCATAATTAGCCATTTCGCATACTTGCTCGAAAATTCTTTTTCCCCTTAAGGCCAAGTTACGTCTGCTTATATCAAGACTAGACATCAATAAATAACTAGCTGATGTAGTCTGAGTAAGGTTAATTATCTGTCTTATATAACCTTCGTTTACATTAGGTCCAGCAAGCAAGAAGCTTGATTGGGTTAAAGAACCGCCACTCTTATGCATCGAGACTGAGGACATATCGGCGCCAGCTGCCATCGCAGATACTGGTAGATTCTCTCCAAAATAAAAATGTGTTCCATGAGCTTCATCTGCCAAGCAAAGCATTCCTGCTTCATGCGCCATATCAACAATAGCTCTTAAATCTGAGCATACTCCGTAGTATGTAGGATTGTTGACAAATACCGCCACAGCATTGGGATGCTCTTCAATTGCTTTTCGAACCTTCTCCCTTTGCATACCAAGGGAAATACCTATCCTCTTATCAACATCGGGGTTAACATATACTGGTATCGCGCCGCAAAGAACTAGCGCGTTGATAACACTTCTGTGCACGTTTCTAGGAAGAATAATCTCATCACCTTGCTTGCAAACAGCGAGAACCATGCTCTGAACAGCACTCGTCGTACCGCCAACCATTAAGAATGCATGCTCCGCTCCAAAAGCGTCAGCCGCCAAATCCTCTGCCTCATGAATAACTGATATAGGATGGCACAAATTGTCCAAGGGCTTCATACTATTAACGTCAATTCCTACGCACTGCTGCCCAAGGAACCTCGTTAGTTCCGGATTTCCGCGTCCGCGCTTATGACCAGGCACATCAAAAGGAACGACCCTCATATTTCGGAAAGTCTCCAAAGCCTCATAAATCGGCGCATTGCTCTGATCTAATTCAAAACCTGGCATTCACTCACCTTCATCATTAAGTGCTTGAGACGTATTATTTTCTTGCAAACAAAAAGCAAGAACTTCGCGTCAAATCGCTGTCCTTGCTACTACTAACAAAAAAAGATAATTGTCAAATAAACAATTATGCTTATTCTTGAAAAGCAATGTGTCAGAGTCTAAATAGCAATTCTGCATTTCCCACTCTTATTGACCATTTCACAAGTTTAGCGCCAATGCACTCTTCGGTTTATAAGAAACCAACTTATAAAATTTGAGCTCTTAACTCTCAAAATATCACTCGCGCAATATCTTGCAATCAATAACGATACTAACCAAAAGCTAATATCAATCGGCGGTGGACCCGGCTGTCCGTATGGCCTCAACCTTCTTCAAGGTGGTCCCAAAATTGCTTCGAAAAGACTCTAATCAATGCATCTTTTCAAACACTTGATATTAATACCATCTTTCACCTCAAAAGTCAATATTCTGAGACTCCGGAGCGCACTTCAAAACCTTGAATTTTTTGGCAAAATAATACACCTAACAAAAATATCGTTAAGTGTAAAAATGGTGACCCGTACGAGAATCGAACTCATGTCTCCGCCGTGAAAGGGCGACGTCTTGACCGCTTGACCAACGGGCCTTATATGGTAGCGGCAATGGGATTCGAACCTACGACCTGCCGGGTATGAACCGGACGCTCTGACCAACTGAGCTATGCCGCCATATACGCGTCATTCAAGTGACGCTTAATGATTTTAGCAACGAAGTCCTAATATGTCAAGAAAAAGAATTGTCCGAATTCAAATCTTCATTAAAACAAAGATACCGACCTCCTCGTAAGGAAGTCGGTATTCGATGTTGCATGAATCAAACGATTGTCCAAAGACAATTACTTAATCTCAATCTCAGCGCCTGCTTCAGAAAGCTTCTTAGCAAGAGCATCAGCCTCATCCTTAGAAACATTCTCCTTAACAGCCTTAGGAGCAGCCTCAACAAGCTCCTTAGCTTCCTTAAGTCCAAGTCCGCAAGCATCCTTAACAGCCTTGATAACGCTCATCTTTGACTCGCCGAAGCTCTTTAGAACTACGGAGAACTCTGTCTGCTCTTCTTCAACTACTGCGCCAGCACCTGCTGCTGGAGCTGCTACTGCAATTGCAGCAGATACGCCGAATTCATCTTCAATAGCCTTTTCAAGATCGAAAAGCTCTGTTACTGACAATGTCTTGATGTCTTCAAGAATCTTAGTGATTTTTTCACTTGCCATGATTAATTTCCTCCATTAATAAAATAAGTTAAATTGTTCTTCTTAATTAGCCTTCAACAGGTGCTGCTTCTACTGGAGCTTCAGCTTCTGCTACAGGTGCCTCTTCTGCAACTGGTGCTACATCCTCTGTTGCTGCTTCTGGAGCACTAGCTCCGTCCTTCTCAGCTACAGCCTTGATGAGCATTGCAAGCTTTGTAATAGGGTAAAGCAAACCATAAACGACCTGACTGTAAAGAACTTCCTTTGATGGAATCTTTGCAAGAGTCTCAATCTCGCTCTTGGATGCAGCCTTACCTTCGATGATACCGCCCTTAATCTCAAGAACAGCAATCTTCTCAGCATAGTTAGCTAGTACCTTTGCTGGTGCGATGATGTCATCAGAGTAAGCAACAGCTGTTGGCCCAACTAACATGTCATCAAGTCCCTCGATTCCGAGCTCCTTGAAAACAAGACGCAAAGTTGTATTCTTAACTACCTTATAAGTAACATTATTCTTACGTAGTTCACTTCTCATTTCTGTGTCTTGCAAAACAGTAAGACCACGAGCAGCAACAAATACGAAAGAAGCTGAATCCTTACAAGATGCAACAAGATCTGCTACAACCTGCTTCTTAGCGGCCAAAATCTTCTCACTTGGCATATCGGTATTCCTCCTTGTTAGAATATTAAAACCCCTCATGTCAAAGACAAAAGGGGTTTAAGCATCATAAAATAATATCTAATCTGCTCTCGCACCTCGGTAGGGAGTTCGTTAGAACAATTAAAACCTACTGTCTTTGGTTTGAAGAATATTAACTTGTTAATGTGACAATAAACTAGTATCGAATTAAGCGAACTTAGCTCCGTTAAGTCTAATGCCAGGGCCCATCGTAGCAGAAATGGAAGCACTCTTAATGTACTGTCCCTTTGCAGCAGATGGCTTTGCCTTGATGATAGCCTTCATAATTGTATCAAGATTCTCTTCAAGCTTCTCTTGACCAAATGAAACCTTACCAATTGGGCAGTGAATGATGTTTGTCTTATCAAGACGGTACTCAATCTTACCAGCCTTAATCTCGTTAATTGCCTTTGTTACGTCCATAGATACTGTGCCGGACTTAGGGTTTGGCATAAGTCCCTTAGGACCAAGAACCTTACCTAGACGACCAACAACACCCATCATATCTGGAGTTGCGATAACAACATCAAAGTCAAACCAATTCTCACTTGTGATCTTTGTTACCATATCTTCAGCTCCTACGTACTCAGCACCAGCCGCTAGAGCCTCATCAGCCTTAGGACCCTTTGCGAATACGAGAACCTTCTTTGTACGACCTGTTCCATGAGCNNCCTGTTCCATGAGGAAGAACAACTGCGCCTCTAACCTGCTGGTCAGCATGACGTGAATCTACGCCAAGACGAACATGTAGTTCAACTGTCTCATCAAACTTTGCTTTACCTGTCTCCTGCACAAGACGAACTGCCTCGGAAGGATCGTAGGCTACGGAATTATCTACGAGCTTTGAAAGCTCTGTATACTTCTTGCCCTTTTTCATAATATCCTCCTATATCAGTTGTCTTCTACAACGATACCCATACTTCTTGCTGTTCCTGCTACCATACGAGCACAGGACTCAACACTTGAAGCGTTTGTATCTTGCATCTTAACTTCTGCGATCTTCTTACACTCTGAGAAAGAAATCTTTGCAACCTTTGCTGAGTTTGGCTTTCCTGAACCCTTCTCGATTGTGCAAGCCTTCTTAAGCAATACTGGAACCGGTGGAGTCTTTGTAATGAAAGAGAAAGTGCGGTCTGCAAAAACAGTAATTACTACTGGAATGATTAGACCTACATCCTTTGCTGTTCTATCATTGAACTCTTTAACGAACTGCTGAATGTTTACAGCATGCTGTCCAAGAGCTGGTCCTACCGGTGGCGCTGGTGTTGCTTTGCCTGCAGGTATTTGTAACTTAATGTAACCTGTGACTTTCTTAGCCATATTGGCCACCTCCCAATTAATCTTACGCTCATCTTATCCAATGAAACGTTATTCCTAAGGACTTGTATTCCAAGTCCGGATAAGCAAAAAATTAGATTTTCTGAACTTGTGTGAAGTCAAGTTTAACTGGTGTCTCTCTACCAAACATAGAGATGTTTACCTTAACTTGCTGCTTCTCGTAGTTCATTTCTTCAACGACACATACGCTATCCGCAAATGGTCCGCTGATTACTCTTACTGTAGAACCGATGTCATAATCAACATCTGGAACCCAGTTAGTTGCAAGTCCCATTGCTGCTAAGTCACTCTCAGTTAGTGGGAGTGGTCTATTAGCATTAGGGCCTACGAAACCTGTAACTCCACGAGTATTTCTGATGATATACCAGATCTCCTCGTTATAGATGAGCTTGGCGAAGACATAGCCAGGGAACTTTTTGCGCTTTACAACCTTGCGCTTACCGTCCTTAACTTCAACGGTCTCCTCAACAGGAACAGAAATCTCCTGAATCATCTCCTGGAGTCCTCTATTCTCGACAAGCTTCTCAAGAGTCTTCATAACTTTGTTTTCATAGCCTGAATACGTATGAATAACGTACCACTTGGCTTCCATACCTTCTGACATTAGTAAGCTCCTCTTTGTACGCTCGTTAGTAGATAGTATCAAATACTACAAATTAACCAGCTGTTGAACTAGTCTCTTCGCTTGTAGTTGTAGTAGCTTCTGTCTCAGTAGCATCTTCTGATGCCTCTGTCTCAGAATCTGACTCAGCAGCTGTGGTCTCCGTTGCAGCAGTAGGAACCGCTGTTGTAGCAACCGTTGTCTGCTCTACTTGCTTATAGAATTCAACCTTCTCAAGAATCCACTTCGAGCCATTTCCGACAAAAGTTAGAAAAATGGCAAAGAAAACAATAACAACCAACACTACAGCTGATGTCTGCTTTAGCTTCTCCTTGGAGGGCCATACAGCCTTCTTCATCTCGAGGCGAACGTCTCTGAACTTCTGAGCTATGCGCTTAAAGATATTCTTCTTCTTCTCAGCCATTTCATTACCTCTTCTGTAACGCTAATTACTTCGTTTCTTTGTGAACTGTATGCTTATGACAGAAAGGACAAAACTTCTTGATCTCAAGTCTCTCAGTGTTGTTCTTCTTGTTCTTATAAGTCTGATAGTTCCTCTGCTTACAATCCTCACAAGCTAATGTTAGCTTGTCACGTGAACCGGCCTTTGCCATGATATATACCTCCAAAACTAAGTTGTTTCCCACTTCGCAGGAGACAAACTTTCATTGCAATAAAAAAAGACCTCTACGGGTTAGCGAATGAGATTGTACCACGCCAGTGAGAGTGGTGTCAATGCGATATTCCCCAAATATCCGCGAAATCTCTTAATATTTAACTTCTTCTACTACGAAGCTCATTCGTAACTTCGTCAAGTGTAATTCCCATTTCAGCCATGAGTACAAGAACGTGATACTCCAAATCGGCAATCTCTGCTATTACCGCTTCTTTGTTGTTCATAGCAGCAGCAATTACGGTCTCAACTGCTTCCTCACCGACCTTCTTAGCAATCTTCTCAGTTCCCTTATTAAAAAGGTAATTTGTATAAGAGCCCTCGACTGGGTTATCTTTTCTATCCAGAATTACATTGTAAAGTTCAGTTGTTACGTCCATTCCTGTATCTCCAATCTGTTATTTCTTATCTGCATCGATTGTCTTTCTTTTCGAAAAATCTATTCTACGCTCTCGCCATCCCAGTCATCTAATTTTGTGTAAAAGCACGACTTATTATTTGTGTGACACGCGGCACCGGTTTGCTCAACCTCATATAGAAGCGTGTCGCGATCGCAATCGATTCGGCCTTCTATGACTCTTTGAATGTGACCGGAGGACTCGCCCTTCTTCCACATTGCTTTTCGAGAACGAGAGTAATAATGCATGAAACCAGTATTGCTTGTCAACTCGAAAGCCTCATAACTCATATAAGCCATCATTAGAACTTCCTTAGTGACGGAATCAATTGTGATAGCTGGCACAAGCCCATCAGAATTTTTCTTCATCCCCTTCCAGAACTTGATCAGCTTGTCGTTGGAGCGAATAACAATGCCCTTTTCGGTCAAGAAGCGCTTGAGATCGGATATTGATATCTCGCCAAAATGGAATAAACTTGCTGCGAGCACGGCATCCGCCTTGCCAATCGTAAGGCCATCGTAGAAGTCTTGCATAGAACCTGCTCCGCCAGATGCAATTACTGGAACTGGGACATTACTAGCGATAAGCGAAGTAATCTCATTATCATATCCGCTCTTTGTTCCATCCTTATCCATACTAGTTAGCAGAATCTCGCCACAGCCTAGCTCAACAACCTTTTTGGCCCAATCTAATGCGTCAAGTCCTGTTGGCTTCGTACCGCCAGCAATTACAACCTCGCAGCCTGATGGAAAAATATCTTCTTGTCCTTCACGACGCTTGACGTCGATAGCTACGACGATGCACTGTGAACCAAACTTCTTAGATGCTTCGCTTACAAAATCAGGGTTTAAAACAGCTGCGGAATTAAGTGATACCTTATCTGCTCCGGCATTAAGAATGTCACGGATATCTTCAACTGTTCTGATACCGCCTCCGACAGTAAATGGGATGAAAACTTCATCAGCAACGCGACTAACCATATTAATAACGGTATCGCGTCTTTCTAGTGTCGCAGTTATATCTAGAAAAACTAGTTCGTCGGCACCTGAGAGATTGTAGGTCTTGGCACACTCAACAGGGTCTCCCGCATCACGCAAGGATACAAAGTTCACGCCCTTCACTACTCGACCGTCTTTAACGTCGAGGCATGGAATTATACGTTTCGCAAGCATTTTTCTAGATCCACCTTTCCTTCATATATTGCTTTTCCAACAATTACTCCCGCACAGCCGCTGTCTTTAATATGAATTACATCTTCATCTGATCCTATTCCACCAGATGCAATAATGTCTATTCCTGTTTTTTGAACGAGCTCCTTGGTTGCATCAAAAGCAGGGCCAGTTAGCATCCCATCTCGGCTAATGTCTGTGAAGATAATCGTCTTCGCGCCAAGAGACACCATCTGAAGCGCAAAATCGGTTGCCTTAACTCCGCCGCCCTTTGTCCAACCATCTACAGCTACCTCGCCATCGTGGGCGTCAATTCCAATCGCAATACTATCAGGATATTTTTGTAACGCTTCCTTAGTAAACTCCTTATCCTTAATAGCTGAAGTTCCAAGGACGCATCTTTTTACACCATACTCGTTGATCCACTTCTCAAGTGTTTCCATGTTGCGGATTCCGCCGCCAGTTTCTACCAACAATCCGGTTTTGCAGGCAATTTCCTTAACAATCTCGTAGTTTGTTGGAACTCCCGATTTCGCTGCATCTAAGTCAACAATGTGTATCCATTTGGAACCAAGACTTGCAAAATTCTTTGCAACAGATAGAGGGTCATCAGAATAAATGGTCACATCATCGTACTTGCCTTGCTTAAGGCGCACGCATTTTCCAGAAAGCAAATCTATAGCTGGCAAAATATACATTTCTTAAGTTCTCCTTGCAAAACGTGTTAACATTGAAAGCCCAACGCTTCCGCTCTTCTCTGGGTGAAATTGTGTCGCGAAAATGTTGTTTTTCTCAACGGACACACAATACTTGACTCCGTAGGTCGTATTTGCCGCAACATCTTCTTTTCGCGAAGGAATGCAGTAATACGAGTGAACGAAATATACGTAGCCGCCTCCCGTAAACAAGCTCCCCGTCGTATCTTCCAAGCTGTTCCAACCCATCTGCGGAACTTTAAGGCCAACATCGACTGTCTTATCCTTAGGAAATCTCACTACGCGACCGGGAATAATCCCAAGCCCATCAATAAGCTCCCCATCCTCAGATCCTTCTTCAGATCCGTCGAAAAGCAATTGCATCCCCAAACAAATACCAAGAAATGGCTTGTTTTGGTTTACTATGTCCTTCAGCACAACATCAAGTCCTTGACTTTTGAGCGCCTCCATCGCAGGTGCATACGCCCCCACTCCAGGCAAAACTACACCTGAAGCATTTGCAAGAACTTGTTTGTCGTTTGTAATACAGGACTCGTAATTGATGTAGGAAAAAGCCTTTTGCACCGAAGCAAGATTGCCCATTCCATAATCGACTATTGCTATCATTCAATTTCCTTTCCAGTTAACTTGGAATAACACTCGCAATACTTTTCGGAAGTCTTTGCAATAACGTCATCAGGAAGCTTTGGAGCAGGATATGTCTTGTCCCAATCTAATGTTTCAAGGAACTCTCTTAGATATTGCTTGTCAAAACTCTTTTGAGCTCTTCCTGGCTGGTAGTCAGACAAATCCCAGAATCTAGATGAATCCGGTGTAAACATCTCGTCTGCAACAACTAGCTGTCCATCTATCTTACCGAACTCAAACTTAGTATCAGCTAGAATTAGACCTTTAGTAAGAGCATACTCAGAAACCTTTGTATACAAGGCCAAGGATGAATCTCTCAATGCCTGTGCATCCTCAATACCAATTAAATCAACCAGCTGATCATAAGTAATATTAATATCATGACCAGTATCTTCCTTAGTTGATGGGGTGAAGAGTGGAGAAGGAAGCTTATCACCTTGTAATAGACCTTCTGGCATCTTGATTCCGCCAACAGTACCGTTTGCGTTGTATTCTTTTAGAGCAGAACCTTCAAGGTATCCTCTAACGATACACTCGGCAGGAAGCATCTTTACTTTCTTAACCAGCATCGAACGTCCCTGTAGTTCTTCCTTATACTTGGAAAGACCCATAGGATACTCCTCAGGGTTTGTGGATATTACGTGATTAGGAAGGATATCCTTTGTAAAATCAAACCAGAAAGCCGAAATCGAGCTTAAAACCTTACCCTTATTTGGAATTAACTCGTCGAAAACAACATCAAAAGCCGAAATTCTATCGGTTACTACCATAAGAAGTGAATCACCAAGGTCATAAACGTTTCTAACCTTTCCCTTCACAAAAACTGGTAAATCAATAAAATCAGTATCTTTAATCAACATGAACTTCTCCTCCACTTTTCAAGCCTTATGCAGGCTATATTATCAAATTGTTTCTTCTCATACGCTTCGAACTCGTTCGAAAAGAATATTATAGAACGCCTTTGGTAGAATTAACACAACCATTTAACGATGGGTCAATAGAACAAGCTTCCTTTAGCGCTCTAGCAAAAGCCTTAAAGATAGCCTCTGCTTTGTGATGATCATTCGCACCGTAAGGCGAGCTTATGTGAAGCGTAATTCCAGCATTGAAAGCCAGTGCTCGAAAAAACTCCTCAAACAACTGTGTGTCCATCTCTCCGCACTTATCAGATGAAAAACTTGCGTCGAATACTAAGAAAGCTCTTCCCGATATATCCAGAGCACAATTTCCAAGCGCCTCATCCATAGGCACAGAAGCATTACCATATCTTCTAATTCCAGCTTTATCGCCAATTGCTTCAAGCAAGGCTTGTCCTAGTACAATTCCTGTATCCTCGACGCTATGGTGCGAATCAACATTCAAATCGCCCTTACAAGATATCGCCAAATCCATTCCAGAATGACGAGCAAAACTATTAAGCATATGATCAAAGAAACCAATGCCCGTGTTAATTTGTCCGTTGCCACTTCCGTCAATGTTTAGCTCAACCGAGATAGATGTTTCCTTGGTCTTCCTCTCAAGAGTGCTTGTTCTAGGCATTTTTTAACTCCTCCTTAATCGCTTCCACTATAATCGACATTTCTTCGTCGGTACCAATGGATATTCTTAGGAATTCTTTTACAATTGGCTTGTTAAAATACCTTACAAGTATACCTTTTTGACGAAGTTTATTGTAGAGGCTTTCGGCAGTAATTTCTACCGGAGGCTTCACAAAAATAAAATTCGCTGATGATTCTGGTACAAAGAACCCCATTTTACGAAATTCTGCCATTGCATTCGTTCTAGTACCAATGAGAGCTAACCTGTTTATCTCGTAATTCTCCACATCCAATATTGCAGCCGCCGCAACTTTCTGAGCAATTCTATCAACAGGATACGAATTGAATGAGTCTCTTATTTTTATCATGCCCTCAATTAGTTCCTTAGAAGCAACAGCATATCCTACGCGAAGTCCCGCAAGACCATACGACTTGGAAAGCGTTTGCACTACCACCAAATTAGGATACTTATTCACAAGCTCAGCTGCCGACTCGTACTTTGTCTTAAACGCCGCATAAGCCTCGTCAATAATTACAACACTATCAGGATTTGCTTGCAAAATTCTCTCGATGTCCGCAATAGGCATCGCAATACTTGTAGGTGCGTTCGGATTTGCTATCGCTACTCCGCAGTTCTCTCTTACGCAAAAATCGTCAGGATCTATGGATAAATCCTCACCTAAAGGTATTTTAATAAGCCTCGTGTCGTAATTTTGCGCATAAACAGGATAAAAGCTATAGGACACCTCGGGAACTAGAACCCCTAGATTCGTATTGTATTTCTTTTCGAAAAAGGCTTGCCAGCAAATAGCTAGGACTTCGTCAGACCCATTGCCAACAAAAACATTTCCACGCTCTAATCCCGTTATCTTCGCAACAGCATCACGAACTATAGTCGAATCAGTGTCTGGATATAGTCTTAGTTCCTGAATATCGAATTCTTTCAGAACTTTTTCGCACTCCTTTGAAGGGCTGTATGGGTTCTCGTTTGTATTGAGTTTAACGAGCTTACAATCTGTCTTTGGCTGCTCGCCCGCGACATAAGCTTCTATCTCGTTTGTTTTTTTATTCCAAAACTTACTCATATTAATTCTTCTTTCAATCATTCTTCATTCTAGCTTCAATAGCCTTGGCATGGCACTCGAGGCCCTCACTATACGCGAATTTCTCCACGTAGGATGCAACTTGCTCAAGTGACTCCTTGTTATAATTGAGAATGCTCATTTTCTTATAAAAATCGCCTGTATTTAATGGCGAAAAGAACCTAGCCGTTCCCGACGTAGGAAGTGTGTGATTAGGGCCAGCAAAATAGTCTCCAAGTGGCTCCGGTGTGTAATTCCCAATGAAGACTGCGCCAGCATTATTAATCTGTTCTAAAACTTCATCGCTATTCTCAACACAAAGCTCCAGATGCTCTGGGCTAATCTTCTCTGAAAATTCTATTGCCGTCTTAATATCGTCAACTACTATGATTGCACAATAGTCCTTAAGCGATTTCTCGAGTTGAACTGTTCTTGAAGCCTCATCTGAACGTCTATCTACAGCCTTGAGCACTTCATTTGCTAGTTCCTGAGAAGTTGTAAGTACAATTGCCGAAGCCATTACGTCATGCTCAGCTTGAGAAAGCATATCTGCCGCAACAAATTCCGGCTCTGCTGAATCGTCAGCGATGATTAGTATCTCTGAAGGGCCTGCAAACATATCAATATCTACTTGTCCGAATACTAGTCTTTTCGCAGTATTAACATAAATATTTCCAGGACCACAAATTTTGTCTACTTGTGGGATGGTTTGTGTTCCATATGCCATAGCACCTATAGCTTGTGCGCCACCAACCTTATAGATTTCAGTTGCACCCGCGATTGTCGCCGCAACTAGAATTACAGAGGCAATCTTGCCATCTTTTTGTGGCGGTGTGCAGAAAACTAGATTCTTTACTCCTGCTACAGAAGCAGGGATGCAATCCATTAGTACTGTTGAAGGAAGTGGTGCCGTGCCGCCTGGAACATATACGCCTACTGTAGTTAGAGGACGAACCTTAACTCCAATTTGTGCGCCTTTTCCAGTTTCCATCATGAAGCCTTCTTCCTTTTGCTTCTCGTGGAAGGTCCTTATATTTTTTGCAGCCATCTGAATTATTGACATGAGCTCAGGATCGATTTCCTTCATAGCTTCATCAATTTCTTCCTTCGTTATCTTCATTGATTGGCTTGTAAGTGTGACACCATCAAACTTCTCGGTGTATTTTAGTACTGCCTCATCACCGTTAGCTTTGATATCATTAAGTACATCTTCAACTACACTTACAACGTCCTTCTTAACCATCTTCTCGCGAAGACCTAGCTCTTTACAAATCTCATTTAGATTCTCGCTAGTCCCTTTTATCATCTTGCACTTCATAATGATTCTCCTTAAACCTTTTTATTTATTAAATCGGCTTGGGTTCTAAGGCTCTCAATCATTGGCTTAATCTCATTAGCCTTCATTTTCATAGATACGCGATTTACAACTACTCGTGCCGAAATATCTGCTATAGTCTCAAGCACGTCAAGTCCATTCTCTTTAAGCGTTCTTCCNNCCTGACTCAACAATATCAACTATTACTTCAGAAAGTCCGATAAGGGGTGATAGTTCGACAGAGCCGTTAAGCTTAATGATTTCAACGCTTTCCTTCTTAACATCTTCGAAATACTTGCGAGTAATATTGGGATACTTTGTTCCTACTCGCTTGTTTGGTATTGCATCGAGATTTCCCTTAAGTTCAGTCCTTCCGCATACACACATGCGACACTTTCCAAAGCCAAGATCTACTACCTCATATAATTGTTTACCTTCTTCAAGAAGCGTATCCTTACCTACTACGCCAATATCAGCTGCTCCATATTCAACATATGTTGGTACATCAGCTGGCTTTGCCATGATAAATCTAAGTCCCGCCTTTGTATCCTCAAGTATCAGCTTTCTACTCTTCTCCTTAGCAGCAGTACAGTCATATCCTGCTTTCTCTAGCAGCTCAATTGTTTGCTCAGCCAGTCGTCCCTTTGATAAAGCTATTGTTAGCATTAGTTGTTTCCTCCCATATCTGCATTGCTCTCATTGATATAGAATGATGCTCCGATTCTTCGAGAATCAGCATACTCATCTAGCTGAGATTCGTTCATTTCTGCAGTATCAAGAATTACTATTGAGCCTGAAGCTCTAAGCTTCTCTGCTAGAGCTATTGCCGCGCTTCTAGCTCCCTCAACTTTGTTGTCGTAACCTACTATAGCGTCCGCAACACCTGTAATGCACTTCTTCCCTTGACGCATTAGTGCTGTTATCGCTAGCGAAAGACCTAGAGAGAAACCAACTGCTTCAAGATCTCTTCCAAATACATTTACTACCTTGTCATATCTTCCGCCGCTTATGATTGGAAATCCAACCTCGTATGTAAATCCTTTGAAAATCATTCCTGTGTAGTAGTCAACACTACCAAATAGTCCTAAATCTATATTCACATACTTTAGGAAACCATAATCGTCAAGGATATTAAGAATCTCGCGTAGGTTCTTTAACGCCTTTGAAGCACCCTCATCAGTAACTCTATTTTCGAACAAATCAACAACTTCATACGTTCCCGTCGACTCGCTTAGTAATGACAAGGTTTGATGCTCATCCTTAGATAAACCAAGCTTTCCAGCCACTCTATCAATTGACACTGAGTCCTTAGCTGCAATTGCATCCTTAAGATCTTGTACTATACTCTCCTCCATGTTAAATTGACGAACAATTCCATTGAATAATTCAACTTGACCTACAGATACTTGCAAATCCTTGACCCCAAGCTCAAGAGCGGAACGAATAGCGAGTGCAATAACTTCAGCATCACTATTTGAGCCTGTCTCGCCCAAAAGCTCTACGCCAGCTTGTGTGAACTCACTTTGCTTTCCTCCGCCAATCTGACTATATCTATACATATTCTCTATATAGCAAAGCCTTATCGGAGTCTTCTCCTCGCGCATTATAGTCGCCGCAAATCTAGCTGCCGGAACTGTGCCATCATATCTAGCACAAAGTAAACGACCTTTGCTATCCTGCATCTTATATAAGCTCTCTTCAGACACGAAAGATGTCGAAGTATATATGTCGCAGTACTCAATTCCAGTCGTCTCTATCTCGTTATATCCATTAAGCTCGAAAAGCCTGCGAAGCTTAGCCTCTGACTGCTTCTTGAAAGCGCAAATGCCTGGTACTGTATCCGTAAAACCATCTGGTGTATAAAATCTATTATTGCCCATTTCTGTTCTCCTATTCCGCAACACTTTAGTACACTAAAGTGATTTGTGCTTGTTTAAGTATACCTTTGCATTAGTTATATGTCAAACAAAGTTTTCGCGGTATAATTGCATATAAAGAATTTTTTATAAGGGTGGTGCTTTATGTTAGATAAGATTGATCTATCAAAGTCTTTTTCCAAGAATCAGGCCAAAGAAATGTTATCTTCGCTTGAGCCTAAGCTATCGCTATTACAGCGTGAGCTCAAGAATTTGAACATTCCTGTTATGATTGTGTTTGAGGGATTAGATGCCTCCGGCAAGGGTACCCAAATAAGCAATTTGATATCTCCTCTAGATCCACGAGGATTTGAGGTTTTTACAATTGGTAAGGAGACCACTGAAGAGAGAATGCATCCGTTTATGTGGCGCTTCTGGACTAAAACTCCAGCTAATGGAACAATAGCTATTTACGATGGAAGTTGGTATCGTCGCGTTCTTCAGGATGTTTTTAGTGGTGATGAGACAAGAGAGTCTTTACCTGCCTCCCTGGATGCAATTAACTCGTTCGAAAAGCAATTGGTCGATGGCGGAATGCTTATTGTAAAGTTCTTTTTCGTGATATCCAAGAAAGAGCAGAGTAAGCGTTTCGAGAACTTGCTAAGCAAGAAGTCTACTTCTTGGAGAGTCACAAAAGACGATTTGGATCGCAATAAGAATTATGACTCCTTTATTAAGCTAAGCGACGAGATGCTTCTTGCAACCGATACCGAGTATGCAAATTGGACGATAGTCGAGGCAACGGACAAGGAATATGCTCGCGTTAAGGTCTTAAATCAAGTAGTAAATGCTTTTGAGGAAGCAATTGAGACTGTAAGAACTGCACCAAAAGGCATAGTCGATGATGGCTTTTCTTCTTGCGAGATGACAGGTTCGGCGCTAGCAAAAGCAGATTTGACAAAATGCATTAGTGATAAAGAATACAAAGACAAGCTCGATAAGCTGCAAAAGAAGCTTGGACTTCTTCATAGTCAATTGTACGCAAAGAGAGTTCCTGTGGTTCTCGTTTTCGAAGGCTGGGATGCTGGAGGCAAAGGCGGCGCTATTAAAAGACTAACGAACGCTTTAGACCCACGAGGCTATGTAGTTAACCCTTCCAGCGCACCTAACGACATAGAGAGAAGCCACCACTATTTGTGGAGATTTTGGAAAAAGATTCCTAAAGATGGGCACATTTCGATTTTTGACCGCTCTTGGTATGGTCGCGTTATGGTAGAGCGTATTGAGGGTTTTTGCTGTCGCCAAGATTGGGAGCGCGCCTTCAAAGAAATCAATAAAATGGAGAAGCAGTTCTACGACCATGGAGCTGTAGTACTTAAGTTCTGGATGCAAATCGACAAAGACGAGCAAGAAAAACGCTTCAAAGAGCGTCAAACTATCCCCGAAAAGAACTGGAAGATTACAGATGAGGATTGGCGTAATCGTGAGAAGTGGGATTCATATGAGAAAGCCGTCGACGAGATGCTGATTCGTACTTCTACAGAACACGCACCTTGGATTATTGTCGAAGGAAATGACAAAAAGTATGCCAGAATTAAGGTGATAGAGACTGTCGTTGATGCACTCGAAAAGGCGTTGAAGAGTAAATAACCTCGCCTACACAACGCCCTATTTGTGGTAATTCTCGTTGTTCGCGATTTTGAAACCTCTATAAACTTGCTCAAGCAAAATAACTCGCGTCATTTGATGCGTCAATGTTATTTTGCCAAGACATACCCTGAGGCTACTTCTATCTAAAACGCTTTGGTCTATTCCTCGGCTACCGCCTATAGCAATTGTTAATTGAGATCCTCCCTTAGTGAAGGCTTCAACCATATTAGAAGACAATTCCTCCGAAGTCAGCAGCTTTCCATGCAAATCCATTACCCATAGGATATCACTATCGCTAACCTTCGAGAGAATGAGCTCGCCTTCCTTCTTAATGGCTTTGTCTGCAGGTAATGAGTCCGGGCTATCCGCAACCTCAATTATCTCGACCCTGCAAAATCTCGAAATTCTTTTGACGTATTCGTTAATCCCATCAACTATCCATTTCTCTTTGATTCTACCGGGACATACAATTCTAAGCTTCATAGCACTAGGCCTCTGGAAGGCTCATATCTATTTGCTACCCACAATGAGTAATCCTCATCGAGAGTATAGTAATTCTGAGAAAGATAATGCTTAACGGTATTGAATGCTAGCTCAGGCAAATTGTTATTCTCCGACAAATGCCCAAGGATAAACTGGTGTGTTCCATTCTCGAGCAAATGCCTGATCATCTCTGCGCAATCTGTATTGCTTAAGTGCCCATCAGGTCCGCCAACACGCTTCTTGAGCATGTAATCATACGGTCCATTCTTAAGCATATCAAGATCATAGTTAGATTCGATTAATACTCCATTTGCGCCTTCAGCCATACCTCTGATCTGCTCCGTCACATGACCTAAATCAGTCATAATAACGCATGCCTTACCCTCGGCCTCAACCTTGAAGCATACTGACCCTTGTACATCATGAGGTGTAGAGCAGGTAAATATCTTTATATTCTCATCAAAATCAATAACGTCGTTCTCGTTAACTACAATATCCAAGTTGGAATCGTGTTCTTTCTTGCATATTTTCGCGATATATCTATGTGTGCTCAAAGTCGCAAAAATCGGCGCACGATGCTTCCTTACGAATACATCCACGCCACTTACGTGGTCACTATGCAAATGAGTTATGAAAATTCCATCAATATGGTCGGGATCTGTTCCAACAGACCTTAAAGCCTCGTCAATTCTCTTGCAAGACTGTCCCAAATCAAAAAGCAGATTCTTCCCACAAGCTCTAACAAGAATCGAGTTTCCACTACTTCCACTAAAAAGAGGAATTAATTCCATAATATCTTCCCCTCAAAATCAAGCTTCTGAATCCGTCTCGAAAAGCATGTTGTCGACTTTCTCTATTGATCCACCAAGACACCGAATCTTATCAATTATATTCTCGTATCCTCTATCAATCTTACCTGCATCCATAACATATGATACACCTTCAGATGCTAGCGCCGCACAAACCAATGCCGCTCCAGCTCTTAAGTCCATTGCCGATACAGTAGCAGACTTGAAGTGATCTACACCATTAACAAGAGCCACCCTATCGATGCAATTGATAATAGCTCCCATCTTACTTAACTCTGGAATATATTGGAATCTATTCTGCCATACATTCTCATGCATTTTACTCATGCCATTGGCAAGACAAAGCAGAACTACAGCTTGAGGCTGCAAATCGGTCGGGAATCCAGGATAAGGCGATGTCTTGAAATTAGTTCCCTCGATCGTCACTCCTTCTTGCTTATCTACTCGAATAGACTCGTCGCCCTCC
>MTKZ01010369.1_pt1 | contig 26780 bp, 26 predicted proteins | sample 1042781 | NCBI WGS metagenome assembly MTKZ01 (sample SAMN06212207, study PRJNA360539) | anaerobic digester metagenome | biome: Wastewater treatment plant; material: sludge; isolation source: anaerobic digester fed with sludge from wastewater treatment plant | place: Denmark: WWTP Viborg ... | reverse complement strand
CCCATTGCTGACGAGGTCGGTCGCGAGTTCGCCCGGGCTGATCTTGGCTATCGGGCCGAGAAGATCGTCATTGAGTACGACGGTGCAGAATTCCACGAGACCCCGGCGCAGCAGGCTCACGACATGGCGCGAGATGCGAAGCTGGAAGCCCTGGGGTGGAAGGTGATTCGGATCAATGCGAAGCGCCTTTTCGAAGAGCCGTGGAGCATCCTGACTGAGATTGAGCGAGCGCTACACGAGCGAGGCAGGTACTGACTGCCCACTCGGCGACAGTGAGGTGCCCACTCGGCGGGGTTGGGGTGCCCACTCGGCGGATCAGTAGACGTCGCGCAGGTAGCGCTTATCCTTCTTGAGCTCGTCGACGTAGTGGGCCGCGCCACCGGAGTCGAAGCCTCCGTGTTTGGCGACGATCTCGTGTAGCGCCTCGTCGACATCGTGGGCCATCCGGGTCGCGTCGCCGCACACGTAGACGTGCGCCCCGCGCTCCAGCCATGCCAAGAGGTCGGCTCCGTTTTCTTCCATCCGGTGCTGGACGTAGTCCTTGTGCCCCTGGTCGCGTGAGAAGGCGAGGTCCAGTCGGCTCAGGACGCCGTTGGCGGCGAACGCCTCGATCTCGTCCCGATAGGCGAAGTCGAACTCGCGGCGCTGGTCGCCAAAGAACAGCCAGCTCTCCCCGGTCGCCCCGCGCGCCGCCCGTTCGTAGAGGAACGAGCGGAACGGGGCGATACCGGTACCCGGCCCGATCATGATGATCGGCACATCATCGGCCGGCAGGCGGAACGACCGGTTGGGGGTGATGAAGACACCCACCTCGTCGCCGACGGCTCGCCGGTCGGCCAGGAATGTCGTGGCGCAGCCGCCGTGGTCGCGGTCAAATGACCGGTACCGCACCGTCGCCATCGTGATGTGCACGCTGTTCCCGTGCTTCGCCGGGGATGATGCGATTGAATAGGCGCGCGGCGCGAGCGGGCGCAGCTCGCCCAGTAACTCCTCGCCGGTGATCGTCAATGAGGGGTCGACGTTGAGGACGTCGAGCACGTCACGCCCCCACAGCCACGCCTCGAGCGCCTCACGATCACCGGTCTCCGACAGGTGGGTGAGCTCGGCGTCACCGCTGCGCGTGGCGACGTAGTCGACGAGGTACTTCGAAGCCGTCGAGATCTCATAGTGACTGGTCAACGCCTCGCGCAACGTGCGCTCGCTGCGGCGGTCGACGATCACCTCATCGCCGGTCGCGCCCAGGCGTTCCAGAATGCGCTCAACGGCGGCCGGATCGTTGACCGGTAGCACCGACAAACCGTCGCCGGGCTGGTAGTCGATGCCGCTGTCGCCGAGTGTCAACTCGATGTGGCGGACCTCTTTCGCCGAGCCGGCGCCGGACAGCACGCTGTTCGCCACAACGGTCGCCCGATAGGGGTTTCGCCGGCTCCAGGAAGTCTTGCGCGCGGGCTGTTGTTCGGGTTCCGGGGGCGCACTCACCGGCGGTGCGGGAGGTGTGGTGATCCCGGCGAATTGATCGAGTGCGCGCGGCAGCCACGTGTCGATCGCCGCCTGGAAGTCGACGTCACATTCGGCGCGTGCGACGACGCGCCGCGCGCCGAGTTCGGCGAGGCGGGTGTCGAGATTGATGGCGGTCTGACAGAAGCCGTCGTAGCTGGAATCGCCGAGTCCGCACACGGCGACCTCGACGCCGTCGAGGCGGGGCGCGTCGTTGCTGGCCACCGCCCGCCACAGGTCCGCTGCGTTGTCGGGCATGTCGCCCTCGCCGTAGGTGGAGACGACGATAAGGATCTTGCGCGCCGCCGCGATATCGGCGATATCGACTTCGTCCATGTCGGCGACCCGGCACACCAGGCCGCGCGGGGCGGCGAGGCGTTGCACCTGGACCGCGACCCACTCCGCATTGCCCGACTGCGTGCCGTAGAGGACGAGTAGTTCTTCGCCGCCGGCCGGCGCCGTGACATCCGGCCGTGCCTTCAACCCGGCGAGGTACCCTGCGATCCAGGCCTTCTGCTCGCCGGTCAGCGGTGTATCGGGCGTCGGGGGAGAGGCGAGCAGGTCCATCGGGTATCGGTCCCTATCGGTAGGCGGGTGGTTCGGCAGGCGGCAGACAAACGGCCGTATCAATGTATCGGTCGGGAATGCCCGGGGGACAGGTGCTGTTAACCCGGTAGGCGGTCGGAGGCCATGATTTCGGGACATCGTGCCCCGCGTGGCATACTGGATCGTCGAATCCAGTCCGGTTCCGGTTCACACTCGGCAATCCACCGGGTGACCCGGCGACCATGAAAGGGACACCATGAAGAAGGACATCCATCCGGAGTACGTGGCCACCACCGTCGTGTGCGGCTGCGGTAACACGTTCGAGACCCACAGCACCAAGTCTGATGGCCGGATCAACGTCGAAGTCTGCTCGCAGTGCCACCCGTTCTACACGGGCAAGCAGAAGATTCTCGACACCGGCGGCCGCGTCGCCCGCTTCGAGAAGCGCTACGGCAAGCGCGAGAAGAAGGCCACCGCCGACAGCTAGCGGGTCAAGTCGAAGCGGCGCCCGGCGTGCGATTGCGCACGCGCGGGCGCCGTGGCGTTTGTCCGGGCACGCGCTGGCAGAACAGGAAGGCACGCAATGGCAATCGAGCAACCGTCGGCGATCGACGATGTCCTTGCCGAGTATGCGGGATTGGAGACGCAGCTCTCCGATCCGTCGCTGCACGACGACTCGGCCAACGCGCGCCGCGTTGCCAAGCGCTTCGCCGAGCTCGGCCCGATCATGTCGACTCACACCAAGCTTGTCGCGGCGCGCGATGACCTCGCCGCCGCCACCGAGCTGGCCGATGACGACCCCTCCTTTCTCGAGGAGATCCCCCCGCTGAAAGCGCAGGTCGCGAAGCTCGACGAGACGCTGACCGACCTGTTGGCCCCGCGTGACCCACACGACGGCGATGACGTCGTCCTCGAGGTCCGGCCCGGCGCCGGCGGCGACGAGTCGGCACTGTTCGCGGCCGACCTGGTTCGCATGTATCTCAAATACTGCGAGCGGCACGGCTGGAAGGCGCAGGTGCTGGGCGCCACCGAGTCCGATCTCGGTGGCTACAAGGAGGCGACGCTGTCCATCCGGGCGCCGCAGGCCACCCGTGACGGAGTCTGGTCTCGACTGAAGTTCGAAGGCGGTGTGCATCGGGTGCAGCGCGTCCCGGTCACCGAGTCGCAGGGCCGGATCCACACCTCGGCGGCGGGCGTGCTGATCTATCCCGAACCCGACGAGGTGGCCGAGGTGGAGATCGATGACAAGGATCTGCGCGTCGACGTCTACCGCAGCTCAGGCAAGGGCGGTCAGGGGGTCAACACCACCGACTCGGCGGTGCGGCTGACGCACCTTCCGACCGGGATCGTCGTGACGTGTCAGAACGAGCGGTCGCAGCTGCAGAATAAGGCGCGGGCGATGCAGGTGCTTGCCGCGCGGCTGCAGGCGCAGGCCGAGGAGGAAGCCGCGGCCACCGCCGCGCAGGGCCGAGCGGCACAGATCCGCACGGTCGACCGCTCCGAACGGATCCGCACCTACAACTTCCCGGAGAACCGGATCGCCGACCACCGCATCGGCTTCAAGGCCAACAACCTCGACTCGGTGCTCGGCGGCGACATGGATGCGCTGCTCGATGCCCTCGTCGAGGCCGACAAGCAGGCTCGACTGGCCGCGCAGTGATGCCGCGCGAGCACATCGCCGTCGCGGCCCAGACGCTGACCGCGGCGGGGATCGACTCGCCACACTCCGACGCCCACTGGTTGCTGGCCTACGCGCTGGGCGTCGATCGCGGCCGGTTGGCGCTCGTCGACGAGGTCGACGCACCCGCGGCTGCGCGGTTCGCCGAGGCCATCGAGCGTCGTGCCGCGCGCGTCCCGCTCCAGCACATCGTGGGCCGCGTCGAGTTCGGCGCACCGGATGCGGTGATCGAATTGCGTGTCGGGCCGGGGGTGTTCATTCCGCGTCCGGAGACCGAACTCCTCCTCGAGTGGGCGATTGCGACTGCGCCGCCGGGCGCCCTGGTCGCCGATTTCTGCTCCGGATCGGGCGCGCTGGCGTTGGGGCTGGCGTCGGCCCGCGATGATGTGCGAGTCGTCGCGGTCGAACTCTCTGGACCGGCGACGGCCTGGCTGCGGCGTAACGTCGCGGCCCAGCCGCTGTCGGTGGCGCAGCGGGTGGCCGTGGTCGTCGCCGACGTCACCGAGCCCGGTGCGCTCGGGGACGCGATCGCCGCGCAGGCCGGGCCGCTGGGCTGGCCCGTTGCCACGCCGCTGGACCTCGTCATCGCCAACCCGCCGTACGTTCCGTCCGTGGCCGATGGCGCGCCGACGGCGGTATCCCCCGAGGTGCGGGCCGATCCCGCTGCGGCGGTGTTCGCCGGTGTGGACGGCATGTCGGTGATCACGCCGATGCTCGCCTCGGTCCGGGCCCTCGGGGCGGCCGGTGCGGCCGTTGGAATCGAGCACGATGACTCGACCGGGCCGGCGGTGGCGGCCGCGCTGAGTGCTGCGGGGTTTGTCGCGGTCCGGGCCCGCGCCGACCTGGCTGGCCGGCCGCGATTCGCGACCGCGCGGGTGCCCGGGGTCGCCTCGGGGGCTGTGCAAGGATGAGACGGTGAGCACTGTCTACGACTGCATGGACCCGCAGATTCGCTCGTCGGGCATCGCGGCCGCTGTCGCGGCGGCGCGGTCGTCGCGGCTGGTCGTGGTGCCGACGGACACGCTGTACGGGATCGGTTGCGACGCGTTCGACGCCGACGCCGTCGCCGACCTGCTGAAAGCCAAGGGGCGAGGTCGCGATATGCCAGTCCCGGTGCTCGTCGGCTCGTGGCACACGATCGACGGTCTGGTGCTGTCGGTGCCGCTGGCCGCACGCGAGCTGACCCGGGCGTTCTGGCCGGGGGGGCTGTCGCTGGTCGTGGCGCAGGCCCCATCGTTGGCGTGGGACCTGGGGGACACCGATGGCACGGTGATGCTGCGGATGCCGCTGCATCCCGTCGCCATCGAGGTGCTGCGCGAGGTTGGTCCGATGGCGGTGTCGAGCGCCAATGTTTCGGGCCGTCCGCCGGCGACGACGGCGGAGGAGGCGCGCGAGCAACTCGGCGATGCGGTCTCGGTCTACCTCGACGGCGGGACCGCGGCAACCGCGGTGGCGTCGACCATCGTCGACGTGACCGGCGAGGTGCCGACGATCCTGCGCGAGGGCGCGATCAGCGCCGAGGCGATCAGCGAGGTGCTCGACGTCGATGTCGAGCAGTTGCGGGGTGTGTCGTGAGCACCGACGATGTGCGGTCCGTCGATCCGAGGGTCGCCGATCTGATTGGTGCGGAGGAGGGGCGTCGCGCCGACACCGTGTCTCTGGTCGCCAGCGAGGTGGTGTCGACGCCGGCCGTGCGCGCGGCGCTGGCCAGCGAGTTCGGCGACAAGTACGCCGAGGGATACCCGGGGCGCCGCTATCAGGGCGGCTGCGAGGTCGCGGACGAACTCGAGGAGCTCGCCACCGCCCGTGCCCGCGACCTGTTCGGTGCGCAGTACGCCAATGTGGCTCCGCTGTCGGGGTCGGCGGCCAGTCAGGCCGTGTATGCGGCTTTCGCGCAGCCGGGCGATGCGGTTCTGGCCTTGTCGCTGCGCCACGGTGGACACCAGACGCACGGCTCGCGGGCCAACTTCTCCGGCCGCTGGTTCACGCCGGTTTCCTACCAGGTAGAGATGGCCGGCGAGCGCATCGACTACGACCTGCTCCGGGAATCGGCGATGTTCCACAAGCCACGGATCCTCGTCGCCGGGGGATCGGGGTATTCGCGACACATCGACTTCGCCGCGATGCGGTCGATTGCCGACGAGGTGGGGTGTGTGCTGTGGATTGATGCCGCGCACATTGCGGGCCTCTCCATTGCGGGGATCGGACCGTCGCCGACCGATTTCGCCGACGTCGTGACCGTCTCCACCCAGAAGATCATGCGCGGCCCGCGCGGCGGGGTGATTCTCGCCCGCGCCGAGCATGCTGACGCGCTCAGCCGTGCGGTGTACCCGTTTCTGCAGGGCGGCCCGAATATGGCGGCGATCGCAGCCAAGGCCGTCGCGTTCGCAGAGTCGTCCACTCCGGCGTATCGGGAGTATGCGCAGCAGGTCGTCGCGAATGCATCGGCGCTGGCGGCACGACTCGTCGAGGGGGGGATGCGGGTGGTCTCCGGGGGTACCGACAATCACCTGGCCGTCGTCGACGTGACCCGATCGGGCCTGTCTGGGCGTGCGGCCGCGGACGCGCTCGCGGCGGCCGGGATTGTCGTCGACAAGGCGGTCCTGCCGTTCGACCCGGCGCCGGTGGCACAGGGGTCGGCGATCCGGGTCGGCACGCCGACGGTGACCGCGAATGGGCTGGGGGTCGACGACATGGTCGTGCTGGCGGACCGGATCCTCGACGTCCTGGCAGGTGCGAAGCAGTGATCGAGCTGGTGGCGACGACCTCGGGGATCAGCTCCTCCGGGACCGGCGTACCGCTGCGCGAACTCGTGCTTGTCGGCTCGACCGCGACCGCGGTCACCTTCCTGGCAACCTCGTTGGTCCGGGTCTTCGCGATCCGCGTCGGCGCGGTCGCCGTGCCGCGCGCGCGCGACGTCCACGTGATCCCGACGCCCCGTCTCGGCGGGATTGGCATGTTCCTCGGCGCCGTCGCGGCGATCGCGCTGGCCGCGCAGCTGCCCGCGCTCAACCGGGGTTTCGCCTATACGCCGGACATGATGGCGGTCATCGTCTCCGGGCTGGTGATCGTGCTGGTCGGGGTGATCGACGACCGGTGGGGTCTGGACGCGCTGACCAAGTTCGTCGGACAGCTCACCGCGGCGGGGGTACTCGTCATCATGGGGGTCAGCTGGAATGTCATCTATATTCCGTTTGGCAACATCGGGACGCTGACCCTTGATCCATTGCAGGCCGGTCTGCTGACCGTGGTGATCACCGTTGCCACGATCAACGCGATCAACTTCGTCGACGGCCTCGACGGCCTCGCCGCCGGCTTGGGGCTGATCGCCGCACTCGCGATCTGCCTGTTCTCCCTGGGCCAGTTGCGCGACCTCGGCGGCGACTCGAGTTCGTACCCACCGGCACTGATCACCATTGCCCTTGCCGGCGCCTGCCTGGGGTTCCTGCCGCACAACTTCAGCCCGGCCCGCATCTTCATGGGTGATTCCGGCGCGATGCTGATCGGTCTGATGCTGGCGGCGGCATCGACGAGCGCGTCGGGGCGCCGGGCACCGAACGCGTATGGAACGGCCGATGTGTTCACTCTGCTGTCGCCGTTGATCCTCGTCGCGGCCATCATGTTCATTCCCATGCTCGACATGCTGATGGCGGTCGTGCGGCGCACCCGGGCCGGCGTGGGCTTCTACACGCCTGACAAGATGCACCTGCATCATCGGCTACTCGAGATCGGGCATTCGCAGTCGCGAGTGGCGCTGCTGATCTACCTGTGGGTCGGCGTGCTGGCCCTGTCGGTGTCGGCGAGCACGGTCGTGCCGCTGCGCGTAGTCGGGCCGATTTTTGCCACCGGACTCCTCGTGGCGCTGACCTTCACATTCCTGCCGCGCATTGTCGCGGTGTTCCGCGGTTCACCGGCGGGCCATCCGCCGGCCTAACGGATCGGGGATTGGCTGCCGGCGCGGCGGGGACGCTAGCCTGTGCGCATGGCTGATGACACCCCCGACATCGTTCGCGCCACCACCGATCCGCTCGGAGCGCTCAGGGCCGGGCTGCGCTACGGCTCGATCGGCCTGGTCCTCTTGACCGTGCTGGGCCTGGCGGTTTGGGTGCCGGTGGCGGGCAAGCCCGGGCTCTGGGGCGTGCTGGTGGGTGCCGCCGTCGGCGGCGGGTTCATCCTGGTGACGATTGTCGTGGTGCTCTGCACCGCTCACCTGCCGCCGACGACATCGCTGTACATCATCATGGGGTCGTGGTTCCTGAAGATGGTTGCGGTAATCGTGCTGACGGGGCTCATCAAGAACATGGGGTTCTACGACAAAGGTGCGCTCGTCAGCATGCTTGTCGGCGCCATCGTGGTGGTGCTCGGCGCGGAGTTCTACGGCGTGCTGCGCACCCGGGTGCCCTACGTCGACGAGGTGCCGGGCAAGTAGTGCAGACCGCCGACCTGCTACTACACCGCGTCGTAGACATGTCCGGCGAACCAATTGGACCCCGGTGATTACGTACCTGAGCAGGACTTGATAAAGTTCTGATCACACCAAACAGGAGACGGCCGCCCCCGGTTGCGCATCGCGCACCCGATCAGCGTCAGATTCTGCTTGCGTCCCGCCAACCGCGGGACAGTCCGATCGAACCCGCATCGCGACCGCGATCGACGGGCCCGACCACGGGAGAGAACGCTGATCAACGTCTTCTTGGCCGATTCCAGTGGACAGTTCAAGCCGCCGACGCTGGACGACTTCTTTCCCCCGCAGGTTCTCTTCGAGGGCACGCCGTTCGCGCTCGACCGGCTCATGCTCATCCGCCTCGGCGTCGTCATCGTGCTGTCGCTGTTCTTCATGATCGCGATGCGCAGCCCCAAGCTCGTCCCGCGCGGGATCCAGAACGTCGGCGAGAGCATGCTCGATTTCGTCCGCGTCCAGATCGCTGAGGAAATCCTGGGCAAGGAGAACGGGCGCAAGTACCTGACGATCATCGCGACGATCTTCTTCGCGACGATCTTCTTGAACCTGACCTCGATCATCCCCTTCCTGAACATCTCGTCGAACGCCCGCATCGGATTCCCGATGGTGATGGCCGCGGCCGCCTACATCACCTATCTGTGGGTCGGCTTCAGCAAGTATGGCTTCTTCGGCTTTATCAAGGCCTCGACTGTGCTGCCCGGCGTTCCGCTGCCGATTCACTTCCTGTTGATCCCGATCGAGTTCATCTCGACCTTCATCCTGCGGCCGTTCACGCTCACCGTCCGTCTCATGGCCAATATGCTGGCCGGCCACATCATGCTGGTGCTGTTCTTCTCGGCCACCCAGTTCTTCTTCTTCGAGGCAAAGAACTGGATGGCGGTCTTCGGACTCCCGGCGCTGGTCGTCGGCGTCGCGTTCACCTTCTTCGAACTCTTGGTGATCGCCCTGCAGGCCTACATCTTCGCGCTGTTGACCGCGGTCTACATCGACCAGTCGATTCACGCGGACTCGCACTGACCACCCTGACCAACGACAACTGAGAACCTGACTACTCATCCGCCCGGATGAGAAGCCATTTAGAAAGGGAATTCACAAGATGAGCTACATCGCCCAGACTCTGGCCGAGACCAGCGAAATCACCGGTAAAGGCTTCGGTGCCATCGGCTACGGCCTCGCCGCCATCGGCCCCGGCATCGGCGTGGGTATCGTGGCCGGCAAGGCCATCGAGGGCATCGCGCGTCAGCCCGAGTTGTCCGGCCAGATCCGCACCACCATGTTCCTGGGCATCGCACTGTCCGAGGCACTGGCGCTGATCGGTATCGTCGCCGGCTTCATCTTCTGATCGACGTATCACCATGATCAACGCCACCGAACTGACGCTGCACCTCGCAGCGGAGGGCGGCGAGAAGCACAATCCGCTTCTGCCGCACACCTATGACATCGTCTGGTCGCTGGTCGCGTTCGCCATTGTCTTCTTCGTGTTCTGGAAGTTCGTCCTCCCGCGCTATCAGCAGGTGCTTGACGAGCGGCGCGACGCGATCGAGGGCGGTCTTGAGCGCGCCGAGGCAACGCAGGCAGCGGCGAACGCCGAGCTCACGGCGTACCGCGAGAAGCTCGCCGGTGCCCGCGAGGAGGCTGCCGCCATCCGTGACGACGCGCGTGCCCAGGGGCAGCAGATCGTCGCAGACGCCACCGCGACCGCACAGGCGGAGAGCGATCGGATCGTTGCCGCCGGCAACCAGCAGCTGGAGGCTTCGCGCCAGCAGGTGGTCTCCGAGCTTCGCGGCGACGTCGGCAAGATGTCGATCGACCTGGCCGAGAAGTTGGTCGGGGAGTCGCTCGGCGACACCGCCAAGCAGTCGGCCACGGTTGACCGCTTCCTCGCCGAGATCGACAGCTCCAAGTAGCTGGTCGGCGCAGGACAACGAGACAGGAACGAAGAGGTAGATGTACGCAGCATCCTCACGCGAGGCCCTCGCCGGTGCGCGCACCGCGCTGGAACCGGTGACCGATTCGGCCGGCACCGCCGCCACCACCGGTGACGAACTGCTGGCGGTGTCCCGGCTGCTCGGCACCAACCGGGAGCTGCTGACCACTCTCACCGAGGCGGCGGTACCGCCGGCCGAGCGTGCCGCAGTCGCCCGTGCCGTCTTTGCGGGCAAGGTCGCCGAGGGGACCGGCGGGGTTGTCGCCGCTGCGGCGGGCGGTCAATGGTCCACCTCTGCCGATCTGATCTCCGGACTGCACGACCTCGGGGTCGAGGCGCTGCTGCGCTCGGCCGCGGCCGCCGGTGACGGCGACACGGTCGAGGACGAGTTGTTCCGGCTCGGTCGCATCGTCGCCGGTGACGCCAAGCTCGAGCAGGCGCTGTCGGACCGGGCCCGCTCGGCGACGGACCGCGTGGCACTCTTGCGGTCGCTCATCGCCGGCAAGGTGAACCCGGTGACCGAGAAGCTGTCGCTGGACACGATTGAGCGGTCGGACCTGAAGCCGGCCGACGCCCTGGCCGCGCTGGCCGATACGGCGGCCGCCATCAGCGGTCGGCGAGTCGCACACGTTCGCGCGGCGGCGGAGTTGTCTGATGCTCAGCGGCAGCGGTTGGCCGACGACCTCGAGGCGGACTTCGGCTCGCCGGTCACCCTTCACATCGACATCGACCCCGCCCTGCTGGGCGGCGTCGTGGTCCGCGTCGGCAACGAGCAGATCGACGGCAGCCTCGCCGGCAAGTTCGCCGCGGTGCGGCGCGGCCTGCGCTAACCGGCACCCACTACCCCACACGAAACCTTGATCGACACCCGATCACAGAGCCAGGAAGAGTAAGCACATGGCGGAGTTGACCATCTCCTCCGATGAGATTCGGAGCGCGCTCAGTACGTACACCAAGGAGGTGGACACGTCTGCCACCCGCGAAGAGGTTGGCACGGTCGTGGACACCGGCGACGGCATTGCCCATGTGAGTGGCCTGCCCGGCGCCATGGCGAACGAGCTGCTGGAGTTCGCCGGCGGAATCCGCGGTGTCGCACTCAACCTCGACCTCGACGCGGTGGGCACCGTGATCTTGGGCGACTACGAGAACATCGAAGAGGGCCAGGAGGTCAAGCGGACCGGCAACGTGCTGTCGGTGCCGGTCGGCGACGACTTCCTCGGCCGCGTCATCGATCCGCTCGGCGCGCCGATCGACGGCCTGGGCCCGATCGAGGCCGAGGAGAATCGCGTCCTCGAGTTGCAGGCGGCCTCGGTGCTCGAGCGCCAGCCCGTCGAGGAGTCGCTCGCCACCGGCATCAAGGCAATCGATTCGATGACGGCGATCGGTCGCGGCCAGCGCCAGCTGATCATCGGCGACCGCAAGACCGGGAAGACCGCGGTCTGCATCGACGCCATCCTGAACCAGAAGGACAACTGGAAGTCGGGCGACCCGGACAAGCAGGTCCGCTGCATCTACGTGGCGATCGGCCAGAAGGGCTCGACCATCGCGGCAGTCAAGACCGCGCTCGAAGAGGCCGGCGCGATGGAGTACACGACCATCGTCGCGGCCCCCGCATCGGATTCGGCCGGTTTCAAGTGGCTCGCTCCCTACACCGGGTCGGCCCTGGGTCAGCACTGGATGTACGCGGGCAAGCACGTTCTGATCGTGTTTGACGACCTGTCGAAGCAGGCCGAGGCCTACCGCGCGATCTCGCTGCTGTTGCGTCGGCCGCCGGGCCGCGAGGCATACCCCGGTGACGTCTTCTACCTGCACTCGCGCTTGCTGGAGCGTTGTGCGAAGCTCTCCGACGAGATGGGCGGTGGCTCGATGACCGGCCTGCCGATCATCGAGACCAAGGCCAACGACGTCTCCGCGTTCATTCCGACGAACGTCATCTCGATCACCGACGGCCAGGTCTTCCTGGAGTCGGACCTGTTCAACAAGGGTGTTCGCCCGGCTATCAACGTCGGCATCTCGGTGTCGCGCGTCGGTGGTGCGGCGCAGACCAAGGGCCTCAAGAAGGTCTCTGGCTCACTGCGGCTGGAGCTCGCGCAGTTCCGCGAGCTGGAGGCTTTCTCGGCCTTTGCGTCTGATCTCGACGCAGCGTCGAAGGCGCAGCTCGAGCGCGGTGCGCGCTGGGTGGAGCTGCTGAAGCAGGACCAGTACAGCCCGGTCGCGGTCGAGGACCAGATCGTGTCGCTCTACCTCTGTGGTGAGGGCTTCATGGACTCGGTTCCCGTCGCCGACATTCGCCGCTTCGAGAGCGAGCTGCTCGGCGACCTGCACCACAGTGCGGCCGGCGTCTACCGCAATATCGCCGGTGGCGGTGCATTGAGCAGTGACGACATTGCCGCCCTGACCACGGCGACGAACAACTTCAAAGAGGGCTTCGTCGCCAGCGACGGCAGCCGTGTCGTCAACGAACCCGAGGCCTCGGCCCTCGACGCCGACGAGGTCGAGTCCGAGACCATCCGGGTGACCAAGAAGAAGAAGTAGGCAATGGCAACCATTCGGGAGCTGCGCGGGCGGATCCGGTCGATTCAGTCGACCAAGAAGATCACTAAGGCGCAGGAACTGATCGCGACTTCGCGGATCACCAAGGCGCAAGCCCGGGTGGCCGCGGCGCGACCGTACGCGCAGGAGATCACCAAGGTGGTCACCACGCTGGCCAGCGCATCGGTGTCGCTGGACTCCCCGCTGCTCACGGCGCGGGAGAACCCGCGCCGTGCGGCGATCTTGGTCGTCACCTCCGATAGCGGCCAGTGCGGCGGCTACAACTCCAATGTGCTGCGCGAGACCGAAGAGTTGATCTCGCTGTTGCGCTCGGAGGGCAAAGAACCGGTGCTCTACGTGATGGGCCGCAAGGGAGTGGGTTACTACACGTTCCGCGACCGCCCAATCGTGGCGAGCTGGACGGGGTTCTCCCAGCAGCCGGTGTTCGCCGACATCAGCGGTGCGATCAAGCATCTCGTCGACGCCTTCCTGGCTGGGTCGGAGGAGCGGGTCGTCCTCGACGATCGTGAGATCGACGGCTACGACGAACTGCACGTCGTCTTCACCCGCTTCGTGTCGATGCTGAACCAGCGTCCGACGGTGCGCCGGATGGCGCCGATTGACGTCGAGTTTGAAATCGAACAGTTGAACATGGGCGATGACATCCTCGACACCGAGTCCGGTGCCGAGGTCGGGCCCGAGATTGAGTTCGAGCCCGAGGCCAAGGAACTGCTGGACGCGCTGCTGCCCCGCTACGTGGCGTCGCGCATCTTTGCTGCGTTGCTCGACTCGGCGGCGTCGGAGAATGCGGCACGTCGGACCGCCATGAAGGCGGCCACCGATAACGCCACCGAGCTCGAGAAGACGCTGTCCCGTCAGGCCAACCAGGCCCGCCAGGCCCAGATCACGCAGGAGATCAGCGAGATCGTCGGCGGCGTCGAAGCCCTGGCCCACTGAAGCCCACGACTACCGAAGAAAGAGAAACAACCATGACCGCAGCAGTAACCGCAGACAGCGCGGGCGCTTCGTCGGCCGCCGGGGTGGGCCGCGTCGCTCGCGTGATCGGCCCCGTCGTCGACGTGGAGTTCCCCCGCGGCGCGATTCCAGAATTGTTCAACGCACTGCACTGTGAGATCACCCTCGAGGCAGTGGCCAAGACCCTGACCCTCGAAGTCGCGCAGCATCTCGGCGACAACGTTGTGCGCACGGTTTCCATGCAGCCGACTGACGGCCTGGTCCGCGGTGCCCCGGTGAGCGATACCGGCAAGCCCATCTCGGTGCCCGTCGGCGATGTGGTCAAGGGCCACGTGTTCAACGCGCTCGGCGACTGCCTGGACGCCCCGGGCACCGGCCGCGACGGTGAGCAGTGGGGCATCCACCGCAAGCCCCCAGCCTTTGACCAGCTCGAGGGCAAGACCGAGATTCTCGAGACCGGCATCAAGGTGATCGACCTGCTGACGCCGTACGTCAAGGGCGGGAAGATCGGCCTGTTCGGCGGCGCCGGCGTCGGCAAGACCGTTCTGATCCAGGAGATGATCACCCGTATCGCTCGCGAGTTCGCCGGTACCTCGGTGTTCGCCGGCGTCGGTGAGCGCACCCGTGAGGGTACCGACCTCCACCTCGAAATGGAGGAGATGGGCGTGCTCCAGGACACCGCGCTGGTGTTCGGCCAGATGGATGAGCCGCCGGGGACGCGTATGCGCGTCGCCCTGTCGGCCCTGACCATGGCCGAGTACTTCCGCGATGTCCAACACCAGGACGTGTTGCTGTTCATCGACAACATCTTCCGCTTCACCCAGGCCGGTTCGGAGGTCTCGACGCTGTTGGGCCGGATGCCCTCGGCGGTCGGCTACCAGCCGACCCTGGCCGACGAGATGGGTGAGCTGCAGGAGCGCATCACGTCGACGAAGGGCCGCTCGATCACCTCACTGCAGGCGATCTACGTGCCCGCCGACGACTACACCGACCCGGCGCCGGCGACGACGTTCGCCCACCTCGACGCGACCACCGAGCTCTCCCGCCCGATTTCGCAGCTGGGCATCTACCCCGCGGTGGACCCGCTGACCTCGACGTCGCGCATCCTCGAGGCCTCGATCGTCGGTGAGGAGCACTTCCGCGTCGCCAACGAGGTGAAGCGAATCCTGCAGAAGTACAAGGAACTGCAGGACATCATCGCGATCCTGGGTATGGACGAGCTGTCCGAAGAGGACAAGGTCACCGTCCAGCGCGCCCGTCGTATCCAGAAGTTCTTGGGCCAGAACTTCCTCGTCGCCGAGAAGTTCACCGGTCAGAAGGGATCGGTCGTGCCGCTGTCGGACACCATCGAGGCCTTCGACCGCGTGTGCAAGGGTGAGTTCGACCACCTGCCGGAGCAGGCGTTCAACAGCTGTGGCGGACTCGACGATGTCGAGGCCGCGGCAGCCAAGATCGCCGGGAAGTAGCGGTCGAAGATGGCGGACAAGAGCTTCCGGGTGGAGGTCGTCTCGGCCGACGAACGGCTGTACTCCGGTGATGCGACGATGCTCGTCGCCCAGACGACCGACGGTGAGATCGGTGTGCTGGCCGGTCACGCGCCTCTCCTCGGCCAGTTGACCGAGGGTGGCTACATCGCCATCACCGAGGCTGACGGTAGCCGTCGGGTCGCAGCTGTGACCGGTGGGTTCCTGTCGGTGTCGGCTGATGTCGTGACGATCCTCGCCGAGAGTGCCGAGTGGGCGCATACGGTCGACGTGGCCGCCGAGACGGCGGCGCTCGATGCCGCCGAGCCGGGCAGCGCCGCCCATCACCTCGCGAAATCCCGGCTCTCCGCGGCCGCCGCGCTAGCCAGGTAGTCGTGATCCTCACCAATCGCCCGCGAAGGTGTTCGTCGCCTTCCGGGCGATTGGTGTTTGACGGGTATTCCGCGTGGGTGGCGGCGCGGCCGTGATCGCCTGGTTGGTGCTGGTCGTCGTCGTGGTGGTCTTGGCTGTCGCGGTGGGCGTGCTGTACCGCCTGTTGGAGGTCCGCCGGGCCGGGACGCCCGTATTGCTACGGCCGATTCCAGCTCCGGAGGATCGCGGGTGGCGCCACGGGTCGGTCCACTACGGCGAGAACAGCCTCGTGTACTACCGGCTGGTGACCTTCTGGTGGGGCCCGACGGTGCGGCTGATCCGCAGCTCGATCTCGGTCGTCGGGCAGCGTCAGCCACGCGGCACGGAACGCGAGATCCTCGATGGGTTGGTCATCGTCGAACTCGCTCCGGGCGCGGACGACGGCGGCCGTGGCTATGAACTGGGGCTCACGCGCGACGCGCTCACCGCGTTTCAGAGCTGGCTGGAGTCGGCGCCCCCGGAGCGCGCCCGGCGAGCGGAGCGCTGAACGCGCAGTTCGGCGTTGTCGTCGGCTACGGGTTCGGGCGCGTGCGGTTGCCGCCGGGGACCCACTTGACGTCGCCGGCCGGGCCGGCGGCCACCCGCGCCAGGATGAACAGCAGATCCGAGAGCCGGTTGAGGTATTTCGCCGGAAGTGTCGATGTGTCTTCTGGGTGGCCGTCGATGGCCGCCCAGGCTGAGCGCTCGGCCCGACGCGTAATCGTCCGCGCCTGGTGCAGGAGCGCTGATCCGGCGGTTCCGCCGGGCAGGATGAACGAGTCCAGGGCCGGCAGGTTCTCACCGAAGGCGTCGCACCACTGCTCCAGCGCGTCGATGTAGGACTGTTCGATGCGCAATGGCGGGTACTTGGGGCTGGGAACGACCGGCGTGGCGAGGTCGGCCCCCGCGTCGAACAGGTCGTTCTGCACCGTCGCGAGGACCTCGGTCACCGGAGTTGGCAGACTGCCCATGGTCAGTGCCATGCCGATGGCGGCGTTCGCCTCATCGCAGTCGGCGTAGGCGACGACGCGCAGATCGTTCTTGGCGACTCGCGAGAAGTCGGAGAGCCCGGTGGTCCCGTCGTCGCCGGTGCGGGTGTAAATGCGGGTGAGGTGGACGGCCATGCCTTCACGGTAGTGGATAGGCTATGAGGGTGAGTGATCGTTTTCTCGTGTCCGGCGGCGCCCGACTGTCCGGCGAGGTCCAGGTGACCGGCGCCAAGAACAGTGTTTTGAAGCTGATGGCGGCCGCACTGCTGGCCGAGGGGACGACCGTTCTGACCAATGCTCCCGATATCGCCGACGTTCCGCTGATGGCGGACGTCCTGCGCGGCCTGGGCGCGACGGTGACCCTGGACGCCGCGACGGTGACCATCGAGTCGCCGGCTGAGCCCAGCTTCCACGCCGATTTCGACGCGGTGAAGCAGTTCCGGGCCTCGGTCTGCGTGCTCGGGCCGCTGATGGCGCGCTGCCGCCGGGCCGTCGTCGCGTTGCCCGGTGGGGATGCGATCGGCTCGCGGCCGCTCGACATGCACCAGGCCGGGCTGCGTGCGATGGGGGCGCACAGTTCGATCGAGCACGGTTGCGTTGTCGCGTCGGCGGAGCGGCTGACCGGCGCGCCGATCGCCTTGGAGTTCCCCTCGGTCGGCGCGACCGAGAATATCTTGATGGCCGCGGTTCTCGCCGACGGCGAGACAACGGTCGACAACGCGGCGCGCGAGCCGGAGATCGTCGACCTGTGCGAGATGCTCACGCAGATGGGTGCCCAGATCGACGGAGCGGGTACGTCGACGCTCACGGTGACCGGGGTCCGGGAACTGAAGCCGACCACCCATCGCGTCGTCGGCGACCGGATCGTTGGGGCGACGTGGGGGATTGCCGCGGCGATGACACGCGGTGACGTCACGGTGCGGGGTGTCGCGCCGCAACACCTGTCGCTGGTGCTGACCAAGCTCGCCGATGCCGGTGCGAAGGTCGATTGGTTTGACGATGGCTTCCGCGTTCAGCAGGAGGCGCGACCGGTGGCGATCAACGTATCGACCTTGCCCTACCCGGGATTCCCGACCGATCTGCAGCCGATGGTCATCGGGCTGGCGACGATCGCCGACGGAATGTCGGTGGTGACCGAGAATGTCTTCGAGGCGCGATTCAGGTTTGTCGAGGAAATGGTTCGCCTCGGCGCCGACGCCCGCACCGATGGCCATCACGCGGTCATCCGCGGCGTGGCACAACTGTCCAGCGCACCGGTGTGGTCGTCTGATATCCGGGCCGGTGCCGGGTTGGTGCTGGCCGGACTGGTCGCCGACGGGGTGACCGAGGTTTACGACGTCGAGCACATCGACCGCGGGTACCCGGACTTCGTGGCGCAGCTGCGCTCGCTTGGTGGTTCCATCGAGCGGGTCAGCGGTTGACCGGGCGGTCCACCTAGCCGGTTGGACAGGTGCGCCGCCTAGCCCGATGGGCTGATGCTGTGCGCCACCGGTCAGGCCCCCTTGTCGTCCCGCGCTGGTGCGAACACTCTGGATGTGTCCGAAAACACACGTCCGAGTTCGAGCCAAGGAGACTGCACGATGGCCATCGAGATGAACCAGATCTGGGACTTCCCGATCAAAGAATTCCACCCCTTCCCCAAGGCCAAGCTCGGCGTCGGCGCGCACGACATGATCGGCGTCGAGGCCAAGGATCTCGGGATGTCGCGCGTCCTGTTGATGACCACCGGTCTTCGCGGCTCGGGGATCATCGACGAGCTCAAGGGCAAGATCGAGTATCAGGGTGTCGACGTCGTGCTCTTCGACGAGGTCGAGTCCAACCCCAAGGACTACAACTGTATGGATGCCGCTGCGCGGTACCAGTCGGAGAAATGCGATGGCATCATCTCCGTCGGTGGCGGGTCCAGCCACGATGCCGCCAAGGGCGCGCGCATGGTCATCGCCCACGACGGCCGTAACATCAACGAGTTCGAGGGCTTCTCCAAGGCCACCAACAAGGAGAACCCGAGGCACATCGCCGTGTCGACGACGGCCGGCACCGGGTCGGAGACGTCGTGGGCCTACGTCATCACCGACACGTCCGACATGGAGCACCCCCACAAATGGGTGGCCTTCGACGACACCTGCCTCGTCGACCTGGCGATGGATGACCCGCTGCTGTACTACTCGTGCCCCGAGCACTTCACCGCCTTCTGCGGCTTCGACGTGCTCGCGCACTGCAGTGAGCCCTACGTGTCGCGCCTGGATTTCGCGCCGTCGCTGGGCAATGCGAAGTACGCGATCGAGCTGATCCGGGACCACCTGCGCACCGCGGTCTACGAGCCGCACAACCTTGAGGCGCGCACGGGGATGATGCATGCCCAATACATCGCCGCGCAGGCCTTCAACTCCGGCGGCCTCGGCCTGATCCACTCGCTGTCACACGCGTTCAGCGCGTTCTATGACAGCCACCACGGTCTGAACAATGCGATTGCCCTCCCGCGTGTCTGGGAATACAACCTGCCCGCCCGCTACGAGCGGTTCGCCGACATCGCCACGCTGCTCGGCGTGAACACCACCGGCATGTCCACGGTGCAGGCCGCCGATGCCGCGGTCGAGGAGGCGATCCGCATCTCCAAGGACGTCGGCATCCCGGACAACTTCGGGCAGCTCAATGTCAACAGCTATGAGAAGAACCAGATGAACACCGGCAAGTACGCCGGCAAGGGCGAGGGCGTCGACACCTCGGAGGAGCAGATCAGGGCGATCTCCGAGCACATGATGGGCGATTGGTGTACGCCGGGCAACCCGCGCACCTGCACCGTCGAGTCGATGATTCCGATGGTTCGCCACGCCATGGTCGACAGCTACTGACACCGCGCGCGACTGCCGGGCCCGCTCCTCCTGGGCCCGGCAGCCGCTTCGCCCACCTGCCACGCACATCACCTGCCGTTTCGAGGACCAGAAATGCCCGACTCATCCGCTTCCACTTCGGCATCGACTTTCGCCACCCCCGCTGACCTTGCCGCAGCACTGGCCGACCAGGGCTACCTGGTCTCGGATGACCTCGCGGTGGTGTTGCACCTGGCCACCCTGTTGGAACGTCCGCTGCTGCTGGAGGGTCCCGCTGGCGTCGGCAAGACCGAACTGGCCAAGGCCTTGGCGGCCGCGGCTGGGCGTGAGCTGATTCGTTTGCAGTGCTACGAGGGACTCGACGACTCGCGTGCCCTATACGAGTGGGACTATGCGCGGCAACTGTTGCACGTTCAGATGCTGCGCGATCGGATCAGCGCCGAACTGGCCGCCTATGACACCCTCGGGGCGGCGTCGGCGGCATTGGCCCGTACGGAGGTCGGCGTCTATACCGAAGACTTCCTGGTGCCGCGGCCGCTGCTCGCGGCGATCATGTCTGAGCAGCCCACCGTGCTGCTGGTCGATGAGATCGACCGCACGGACGAGGCGATGGAGGCGGTGATGCTTGAGGTGTTGGCCGAACGGCAAGTGACTGTTCCCGAGCTGGGCACCTTCGCCGCGCGTTCAGCGCCCTGGGTCATCCTCACCTCCAACGACACCCGCGAATTGTCCCCGGCGCTCAAGCGGAGGTGCCTGCATTTCCAGGTGGGCTATCCGGACGCCGAGCGCGAGCGGCGCATCGTTGCGGTGCGCGCTCCCGACATCGAAGAGTCAGTGATCGCCGAGGTCGTCGACCTGGCGCGCCAACTCCGTGAGCTGCCGTTGCGGAAGAGTCCGTCAATCGCCGAGGTCATCGACGCCGCACGTGCGGCGGCCCGACTGGCGGAGCAACGCGGCCAGGACGGCCTCGGTGAACATCGGGCGGACCTGATCGGCGGGCAAGATCCCGCGCTGATGTCGCTGCTGGTGAAGTTCGGTACCGACCTTGAACACGTGCGCCGAGCCCTGGGCGCCGACTCTGTCGACGGTGAACGGATCACCGTGGGAGTCGACGGCAGCAGTCCGGGTGGCACGGTCACCGAGCGGGCCTTCGGTGCTGGCCGGGCCCGTAGCGCAGCTCGGGGCTGAGGTGACGCCGGTGGGCGCCACTCGCCCCGCCCCGGCGGGCAATGAGCAGATCCTGGCGCAGCTGGCTGTGGCGTTTGGGTCGGTGCTGCGGGCGCTCTCGGTCGCCGTCTCACCGGCCGAGGTGATCGAGATCCGTCGGGTGCTCGACATCGTCGGCGGTGCCGACCTGGTCCAGTTGCAGAACGCGTTGCGCAGTGTGACCGTGAAGTACTCCTACGAGCGCGACGCGTTCGACGAAGCCTTCGCGCTCTTCTTCCTCGGCCATCATGGCCCCGGGGGGCCGGCGGACCTGCCGCGGGTCCGCGGACTGCTGTCGGCACTGCCCGAGGAACTCGAGTGGGACGAGGACTTTGAAGGCGCGGGCCGGATGATCGGCGCCGACGAGCACACGGTGGAAATTGGCGACCTGATGGCCGAGGATCCGGATGCGCGTGAGCGGGTCGGGGAAAGTGCGCATCGCGAGGAGAATGACTTTTCGGTGTCGGCGGGGGCCGAGCAGTTGCACGTCGATACCGATTCCTCGACGGTGTCGGGCGGGGTGACCTATACGGTGGAGATCGATCATGCCGACGCGTCCCACGTGGGCGAGTTGACGTCAGCAGGGACTCGAGTTTCGGGCTCGACGCTGCGGCTGGCCGATGCTGCCGCATTACTCCGCGCCCTGGATGCCACCGACGGCAGGCAGGCTTATAGCGTCGATGGCGCCGCCGGGCTTGACGAAGTGGCACTTGCCGAGTTGGCAGACGCCTTGACCCGGTTTGTCGACGCGCTGACCGATCGCCTGACAGCAGCGTCGATCGTCGGCACCGACGATGATCCGTCGACACACATCCATCGCGATCAGGCCGATATCGATCGGGCCTGTCACCGGTTGGTGCAGCGGATGCGCGGCGCACCGCGGCGGGTGAGCAGGCTCGCGGCCGGCGGTCGGCTGGACTTCCGCCGCACCATGCGCGCCGCCGTCGCCACCGACGGGGTGCCGCTGGAACTGTGGCGGCGCAAGCGCCGGCCCGGTCCGGTACGGCTGCTGGTGCTGGTCGACGTCTCGATCTCGGTTCGGCCGGTGACCGGCTTCATCCTCCGGCTCGCCCAGACCCTGCACCGGTTCGGGGACCGCTGTGAGGTGATCGCCTTTGTGGACCGCCCGGTACAGGTCACGGCCGCGCTGCGCACCGCCTCACCCGACGGCGCGCTGGCCGCGGTGCTCGCGGCCGACGGTCTGGACCTGTCGGCCACCAGCGACTACGGCCGGATGTGGCACGAACTGCTCGACGAGCACGGCGACCTGATCACCACCCGCACCAGCGTGCTCGTAGTCGGGGATGCGCGGAGCAACGCCTTCGATCCGCGCGTCGATCTGTTCGCCGAGCTTGCCCGCCGCACCTTCCGGGTCGCCTGGCTGACACCGGAGCCCAAACGCTACTGGTCGCAGACGGGGTGTGCGCTCGGCGACTACGCTGAGCATTGCTCGGCGGTGGTGAGTGCGCGCGACGGCGGTGAGGTCCTGCAGCGGTGCGACGAACTCGGCGCCGCGCTCCGCTGATGGCCGCATTCGGGCGCTGGGCAGGAGGTTTCGATCAGATGGGTGTCGAGTCCGCACGTGGACGCGGCTTGGGCCGCGTGGTGAAGTTTCACACGCCGCAGATCGTCTTCGGTCCGGGGGCGCTCGACGAGGTCGCCAATGCGGTCGCCGCGCTCGGAATCAGCAGACCGCTACTGGTCTCCGACCACTGCCTCGCACAGACGCCGTGGCTGGACCGCGTCGTGTCTGATCTGCGTCGGCGCGGCTTGTCGCCGGAGGTCTTCCTCGGCGTGACCCCCAACCCGCGGGCGACCGAGGTCGAGGCGGGCCGGGCCGCTTATGGGGAACATCATGCGGATGGACTCGTGGCGGTGGGCGGCGGGTCGGTGATCGACGCCGCGAAGGGGATAGCGATCCTGGCCTCCAACAGCGGCAACATCCTCGAATACACGGGGATCGACAAGGCGTCCCGGTCATTGCCGCCGCTCGTCGCGGTGCCCTCGACGGCGGGTAGCGGGGCCGATGTGTCCCAGTTCTGCATTCTCAACGACACGGCGAGTCGCACGAAGATCACGATCATCGGGCGCAACCTGGTGCCCAACATCGCGGTGATCGATCCCCGGCTGGTCACCACGGCGCCGGCCGCGGTGATCGCACAGGCCGGGATGGATGCGCTCACGCATTGCGTCGAGGCGTTCGTCTCGCTGGCGCGGGGCCGGCTCACCGATGCGCTCGCGGTCGACGCCCTCGTCGGGGTCTGGACCAATTTGGAGCGGCTGGTCGAAGACCCGCACGACGCCGACGCCGGGGCGGAGATGTCGCTGGCGGCGTTGCGCGCGGGGATGGCCTTCACCAACGCCATCCTCGGCGCCGCCCATGCGATGAGCCATCCGGTCGGCGGCTACTGCGACGCTCCGCATGGGGCGATCAACTCGGTGCTGCTCCCGTGCGTGATCCGCTATAACGCGCAGGTGTGCGCGGACGATTTCGTCGACCTTGCCGACGCGATCGGCGTGTCGACGACGGGAGGCGCGCGGGTCGTGGCCGATCGGCTCGCCGACGCCACCGGCGACCTCGCGCACCGCGTCGGGATGCCGTCGGCACTGGCCCCGCTCGGCGTGCGCGCCGACGACCTGGAGTTGCTCACCGAGCGGGCCCTGGCCGATTCGTGCATGCTGACCAACCCGCGGCGGGCCGAACCCGAGGGCATTCTCGATGTCTACCGGCAGGCGCTGTAGCAATGGCGCCCACTGACCCCAATCTCGCCAGCCTGGTCGGGCTGAGCAGCGTCAAGCGCGGGCACTATGTGCAGTATCGCGGGGCCGAGGCGCGTCTGGACCGGGTGATGGTCGCGCTGGAGGGGATCTCGAAAGCGCTGGTGCAGACCGACCAGGGGCCGGAGCGGCTGGTCGTCGCAGTCTTGGAGACGGTGCGCGAACACCTGGGCGCCGAGTGGGTGCTGTTCGCCCTGGCCGACGGACACCTTGAGCAGGCGTCGCCGCGCCATCTCATCGCCGCCCGCGACGAGGGGATCCTCTCGTTCGAGACTGTCGGCGTCGCACACCTTCCCACCGACCTGCCCGTGGATGTGCTCAACCGGCTGATCGATGTGTTGCGTGGTGAGCGCACTGTCCTGCACGTACCGATCGTCAGCGCCCAGCACCTCCACGTGCCCATCGAATACCGCGGTCGCGTCGTCGGCGGCCTGTCCGCTTGGACCCCGCCGGAGGTGACTGTGGACCCGTCGGATCTGGTGGTCCTGCAGATCCTGGCCGGACAGGCCGCGGTTGCCATGGTGAACTCGGAGCTGCTGTCGGAGACCCGGCGGCGGGCCGCGGAGCTGGCCGAGCGCAACCATGAGCTCGAGCAGGCCCAGCGTGAACTTTCGGCGGCCAATCGCACCGCGCTCCTGTACAAGGAACGTTCGCGGATCGCCCGGGAACTGCACGATTCAGTGGGTCAGTCGGTGCTCTCTGCTGGGTTGCAGATGGAGCTCTGCCGGGGTGAGGTGTCGGCGTCGGGGGAGGAACACCTGACGAAGGCGGTGGGGTTGACCCGCGACGCGATGATCCAGCTGCGAAACGCCATCTACACACTCAATGCAGCCGGCGACCCGTCGCACAGCGTGGGCGACACGCTGGACCAACTGTGCGAACTGCATCTGCCCGACCATGCACAGTCCTCGGTGGTGATCCGCGGGCGAACGCGCGAGTTGAGCAGCGACGTGCAACACGCCTTGCTGCGCATCGCGGGGGAGTCCTTGTTCAACGCCGCCCGGCATGCGCATGCCGGGCAGGTGGCCGTGGTGTTGTCCTACGGCGAGCAGTTGGTGACGCTGACGGTGGACGACGACGGGACCGGCGATCCGGAGGACTTGCGCGACCGGACGCGGGCTGCGGTGACCGGCGACCTCGACGAAGGGCGCCGCCGAGGCCTGGCCAACATGGCGACCCGGGCCACCGAACTCGGCGGTACGCTGCGCATCCGCCGGTCCAGGCTCGGCGGCGTGCGCATCGTCGCGGAGGTGCCTACGCCGCTACGGGGGTCGCCATGACAGCTGGAGCAGGACCGCCGCGGGTGATCCGTACCGTGTTGGTCGACGATCATGCGCTGCTGCGGGAAGGCTTGCGCGCACTGCTGGAGCGGCATGACGAGGTTGTCGTCGTGGGGGAGGCCGGCACGTTCGACGCGGCGCTGGCCGAGGTGGCCCACACCAGGCCCGACGTCGTCGTCGTGGACCTGAAGCTCACCGCGTCGACCGACTACGAGGGCATGCGGCTCATCGGGGAACTCAAGCGCTGGAACCCCGACGTCGCGATCTTGGTGCTGACCACCTTTTTGGACGACGATCTGGTGATCCGCGCGGTGCGCGCCGGCGCGCAGGGCTATGTCGTCAAAGATGTGGACACCACCGAACTCGTCCGCGCGATCCGGGCCCTGTCGATCGGCGGCAGCGCCTTTGATCCGCGCAGCGCGACCGCGGTGATGCGCACCATGGCGGGCCGGCACAATGCGGCCGAGGAGCTGACCGATCGCGAACGCGAGGTGCTCCGGTTGCTGGCCGACGGCTTGTCCAACGCGGGAATCGGGCAGCGGCTGTTCATATCGGAGTCCACGGTGAAATTCCATCTGCGCAACCTGATCCGCAAATTGGGGGTAACCAAACGCACGGATGCGGTCTACGTCGCCAGCAAACGGGGCCTCATCTGATGAAGCACGCGGCCCGGTCACCGGTGATCGAGAACCAGCCAGCCGCCGTGGTCGGTGAAGATCGTTGCGGTGCATCCCGTCAGATCCGTTGACCAGGCCCGCAGGTCGTCGTCGGTGAGTTGCTGACGGTGACCGAAGTGCGCACTCGGCCGCTCCTCGAAGGGGACGGCCACGACGACGCGACGGCGGGCCACGCGCAGCGCTTCACGCAGCGCAACCGCCACGTCCGGCCCGTCAAGGTGCTCGAGCAGGTGGATCAGTGTCACCGTGTCGACGGAGTCGGTGGCCAGCGGCAGGGCGCGGGCATCACCGCGGCGGGTGATGATCGGCAGTCCGAGGGTGTTGGCCGCGTCATCGAGTAGGTGCAACGCGCCGGGGCAGATGTCGCAGGCGGTCACCGCATAGCCGTCTTGGGCGCATTGCAGGGCGAGCAGGCCGAAACAACAGCCGACTTCGAGGATCGACCGGCCCACCAGGAGGGACCGGGCGCGCCGGTGTACCGGGCTGAAGGCCGCCTGTCCGCCACGCAACTCCGCGACCGAGTTGCGGTAGAAGGCGCGCCAGCAGGCGTCCTCGCGGGGACCGGAGCTGGCGACCACCGCGGTGAACGCCCGCTCGAATTCGGTCTGACCGGCCAGCGCTCCTGCCGAGGCGAAGCGGGCCAAGGCGGTAACGATGCGATCGTCACTCACCGTGGCCATCGATAGCGCGTGTTCGACGACGACTGATCCATCGGGTCCCGGTAGGCAACTCCACTGGGACGTGCGGGCCGAAGCGGGTCCGGAGGCCCTACGGGCGATGACTGATCGCGTGGCGGGTGCGGCGACAAGCGGGTGCATACCCCGACGTTAGGGGCCGCGACCAGGACAAACACCTGCCCAAACGGGTGTGGTCCCTGTCCGAAAGGATGGGTGCGCGCGAGTGCCGTCAACTGCCGACCCAACGACGGATGCACCCGCCACAGCACGTCGCGATACCGCTGACCTGCAGAAAACCCCGAGACCGACGCAGTGTGGTCGACGTCACGCAGCGTGGAGTTGACCTGCCGGACACTCTTGCGTAACTTAATCCAAGTCAGACGCGCCACGGCGCCGCCGGCAAGACCCGCGAGGGTCCGCCGGAACAAGGAGACCGGGTCTTGCGTCGACAATCCCGACAGTACGAATCGAGCGCGAGGCAAACGAAATTTGCCTCGCTGAGACAAGTCTGTTAGGATGGGAAAGTTGCCCCAAATGAGGGACAGCTTCCACAACAACTCAGCTTGTTGGTACGCGTCCCGGACGGGGTGGCACCAACGGGTGTGTGTTCTTTGAGAACTCGATAGCGTGTGACAAATTATTGTTTGATGCCAAATTGTTTTTGGTGTCTTGTTTTTGATGCCAGTTTGTTTTTTTGGATTTTTTTTGCTGGGGTTTATGCCTCTGTGAGGATTGTTCTGAGGATGGCCGGCTGCCTGTGGGTGGTTGGTTGTTTTCTTTGTTTTTTCATGGAGAGTTTGATCCTGGCTCAGGACGAACGCTGGCGGCGTGCTTAACACATGCAAGTCGAA
>MTKZ01023151.1_pt1 | contig 26792 bp, 21 predicted proteins | sample 1042781 | NCBI WGS metagenome assembly MTKZ01 (sample SAMN06212207, study PRJNA360539) | anaerobic digester metagenome | biome: Wastewater treatment plant; material: sludge; isolation source: anaerobic digester fed with sludge from wastewater treatment plant | place: Denmark: WWTP Viborg ... | reverse complement strand
ACACACGTCCATGTCTACTCCGTTTTCCAGGTCATCGAGCCAGTCGGATGCGGGCTGAAGGGAAAGGTCATCTATGCCTGCGAGTGCGGGGAGACCTATGAGGAAGAGACTGGCATACAGGAGCACAAGCTTTCGGAAATCTTCTCTGTCATTACTGCGCCGACCTGCACGCTGGAAGGCGAGGAGGCACAGCTGTGCCAGATATGCGGAAACGCGCTGAACAATCGATTAATCCCCAAAACAGCGCATCCTATGGGGCAATGGAATCCGGATGATCTCTGGTGTACACTGGAGCGCTCGGAGACGCGGTCCTGCCTGCGATGCGCGTCATATTCAGAATCCAGGTTGATCCCTGCCTACACATCGCATGATGTTTTGATAACGATACTGCAGGAACCCACATGCACTGAAGAGGGCCTGCGGAGGTTCAGCTGCGGCAGGTGCGGCTGGAGTGAAACGGAAGATATCCCGGCGAGCGGGCATGTTCTGACCAGCATGATCATATCAGCCGCAACCTGCAGTACGTCCGGCACAATGAGAACATCCTGCACCAATGCAGGTTGCAGCCATGCAATCATCACGACGATCGGGATATTGGATCACAGTTTTGATCTCCCCATATTGATCCCTGGTGAGGATTGTGAAGCAAACAGCGTCGAAAGAATAGTGTGCAGGGACTGCGGACATGAACGGAACCGGGAGTTGCCCGCTGCCGGTCACGATTACTCTGATTGGTCCATTGTCTCCTGTGAAATCGGCGGGATGAGCCGGAGGATCTGCGGCAGATGTACCGATGAGCAGGAAAGAAACATACTTCCCGGAAATCATATCTGGGGTGACGATATCCTGAGAACTGCTCCCACCTGTACATCTATGGGAGCGGCCGTTCAGGAATGCTCAATCTGCGATGCCTCAAAAGAGAGGGTCATCGGAGAGCTGGATCACGTTTTTAACCTGCCTGTCATCACCCTCCCGCCCTTGTGCGAAACAGGCGGCCTTGCATCAGAGACCTGTGATTTTTGCGGACAATCACGCACTGTTATCCTGTCTGCAACCGGACACAGGTGGAACGAATGGGAAGCATCTGCCCTGACGTCATGCCTGATTGACGGCTGCAGGAGCAGGTCCTGCGCAGACTGCGGTGCAGTCGAGTCCGAGTCTGTCATGTCCCACAATTTTTCTGTCTGGACGATATTGCTGCCCGCCAGCTGTACCGGGGATGGGCAACTGATCAGGACATGTCCTGTCTGCAATGCGGAAGAGATGCAAGTCATCCCTAAACTGCCGCACAGCTATGGGATTGAGGAAGTGACCGTGATCAACAGTTGCAGCAGACCCGGCACCGCTGTCTCCAGATGCCTTGATTGCGGGACGGAGCAGGTCCGCATTCTGGATCAGCTGCCTCATACGCTCTCCAAATGGGAGACAGCAAAACCCGCAGGATGCATTGAAGATGGGGTCCGCATGCGGACATGCAGAGATTGCAGTTTTATGGAGGAACAATCCATTATCGCACCCGGACATCAGTATATCGAGGATGTGGTGAACCAGGGATGCGGACAGGTCAGCATCCTGCGGTTTGTGTGCAGTACCTGCGGACACACCCATTTGACAGAGCTGGGAGTACTGGAACATCAGTTATCCGGATGGGCAGCGGAGAAAATTCCAGCATGCGGAATAGATGGGGTGGAAGCCAGGTCCTGCTCTTCCTGCGGCCTGATCGAAAAGCGCGCGCTTCCGGCGCTTCATCATATATATGAAACATGGCTCGTCCTCAGAAAGACAAGCTGTTCCGAGCCGGGAAGAAAGTCAGCAAGCTGCGTACTGTGCGGCATGGAGATTGAAGAACAGATCCCACTCAGTGAGCATATGTACACCCCTTGGCATCAGACAATCACCGATGACTGCTCAAAGGAATGTAAAATGGCGCGTCAGTGCAGTGTCTGCGGCGCAAGGGAAGAAAAATCGGCCCCTCCGCGAAACCACGTCCTTGAAGCCTGGCAGATCACCCATATCCCCAGCTGCATTAAAACAGGACTGCGCGCGCGAGGGTGCAGGTATTGCAGTTTTGAAGAACGTGATGTACTGGATGTCCGTCCGCATCAATATGGGTCCTGGTCCAATGAGACAAGGGAGAACTGCGAACAGCAGGGCATACGTTTCAGAAACTGCACCGGTTGCGGTTATCGTCAGGAAGAAACCATTGGACCCGGAAAACATGTTTTCCATAAGTGGGAGATAACACTGGAACCTACCTGTGCCGCAGAAGGAGAAAGGACGAGAAATTGCAAGTATTGCACCTTTACGGAAACGGAAGAACTGAAGACCCGTTCGCACAGGTTCGCGCCCTGGGCAGAGAGGGCAAGGGAAAACTGCGAACTACAGGGCATACGTTTCAGGGATTGTAAAGTATGCGGTTATCGTCAGGAAGAAACTGTAAAGCCCCGAAACCACGTTTATTACAAGTGGCAGACCATAAAACTGTCCACGTGCATCCAAACAGGCCTTCGCTGCAGGGAATGCAAATATTGCAGTGACATTGAAACCCAGGAACTGCCGCTGCGTAAACACATCAAAGGCCCTTGGAGCGTCAGCCGGGCGGCGACACTATTTCACTCCGGCGAACAGATACGCGCCTGCAAAAACTGTGGCCAAACACTTCAATCACGCATGTATTATCCCGGAGACAAAGCGTTCGCGGTCACCTTCTGTGTGTATGGCCCCCAATTTATGCACGTCTGGCCAGGTATGTTCCATGAGTGGTACCGATTTGCCCGTATCGACCTGACACAGGAGGGGCAGACGACATTCCCTTTGATTGCAGACAATAAGTATCAGGTCGGCGAGGTAAGCGCGACGGTGATGGAAGGGATGGTGAAAATCGATTACCGGCTTTTTGGAAAACGGACCGAAGTGTTCAAGGAAAGGATGCAGCTGCTGATTCCCGGCGTGACGATCACACCTGATACCCTGTTCTCAAACCTCCAGGGCAGAAAAATATCCAGGAACATCAGCATCAGCAGGAGTCTGAAGAACGCGGCCAGCGTACTGCTGTTCCTGCGCTTTGATGGCATCTTCGATCCTGATGACCCCGATCTTCTTCCGCTGAGCACGCTTGAGGAAACGACCGGTCTATTGAAGGATGGTCCTGAAGATTTTGAACGAATCACGTGGCTGATTGCTGAGGAGTACCGCTTTGCGTTGCATGATTCAGCAGCTTTATCCAATGAATAAAGTCTTCCGCCTGCCAATCAATGGAAAATAATAGAAAACTTCTATTTTACATAACAGGTGAAAACAGAAAACAGCTTAACGACCGAGAAGTTGAGTCAACATAGGTTTATGAACCGCACATCGCGCGGTTTGACATGTTCCGCCCGCAATGATAGTATCAGGATGTACGCGCGCACTGATATCTGTTCAGTTATTTCAGGAATGGTCATAAGAAGGAATAACCGGCAGCCAGATGTGAGGCGGTTCTTGATGGGGTAAGTCAATGATCATGAAAGTCAGGTGTCCATATAGTTTGATGACGCTGCTGAACAGACCGCTGATTGATTCAGGAACAGTTTCGGTCACTTTGACTTTGGACAGCGCCGGGAGATTACGTCAAACATGGAAGACTTGAAATTAACTGAGCAAATGATCCTTTTATGCTTCCAGATACCATTGTGCATATGCGTCAAGTATCCGCGTCCATGTTGCCCTTGAGAGTTCAATGATGATCCATCAACAGCGCTGCGTTCTCCCTGTACAAATGATGAATCCAGGAATCACATTTGATTCATTCTGTTGATGTGGATATCTCTATTTTAACTGAGACTGAGGTATGGCCTTAATGAGCGGGTTGTATAAGAAGTTCAGCTGGAAATCAAGGATCGCAGTGCTGTTTCTGCTGGATATCCTTTTTATATCCTCATCTTACCTGTTCTTTCTCTTCCGCTATCGCCTCCATGAGCCGCAAATGACCTGGCCGGTGTATTGGACGATCTACCTCACCATGCTGGGGTGCGTCATGGCCTGCAGAGTGACCCTAAAAGCATACAATCACATGTGGCGGTATGCCACCTCTGACACCTTTCTGCTCATGGTGTTTGCGGACTTTTTCGGCGGAGCCCTGTATTATGCGATCGATCGGATCGTGCTGACGCATCACCTGCCAATATCCATTTTCGTGTCCGCCTTCTGCGTCGGGCTGCTGCTCACCCTGGTATCAAGGTTTTTGTATCAATTCCTGCGCCGAAGGGATCTATTCCTGTTTCCGAGCAGAAGTGTCGTGCCGATCGACAAGAAAAATAAAATCAACGTGGCGATCGTCGGGGCAGGCGAGATGGGTGTCTTCCTGGTCCAGGAATTGCTGATGAACCATAACTCCCGCTACCACCCGGTCTTTCTGATCGACAATGACCGGCGGAAAATCGGCACCGTTATTGAAGGGATCAAGGTCATCGGGCCTGATCATGAAGTGATATCAACCATCCACACCCTGCCAATCCAGGAAATCATCATCGCCCTCCCTAAACTCAATCCCGAAAGACGGGATGAGATCTTCCGTCAGTACATGACGACCGGGTGCAAGGTCATGGTCTATGATTATCCGGTGGAACGCATTGGTTTGGAAAAAACGAAGCGGCTGGTCAGAGATATCAATATCGAAGACCTGCTTTTCCGTGAAACGGTCTCTATGGATGACCAGGGGGCAAAATCCTATTACCAGGGGAAGACGATCCTCGTTACCGGAGCCGGCGGGTCCATCGGGAGTGAATTATGCCGCCAGCTGGCGCGCATGCAGCCGAAACGTCTGATATTATTGGACGTGTACGAGAACGGGGTATATGACCTGGGGCAGGAATTGAAGCGGCAGTACGGAGCGGCCCTGGACTGGAAGACCGTGATCGCTTCAGTGTGCGATCGTACCAGGATCAATGAGGTGTTCGTTCGGTTCCATCCCCAGGTCGTCTTTCACGCCGCCGCACACAAGCACGTTCCCCTGATGGAGGAGAATTGCGGCGAAGCGATCCACAACAACGTTTTCGGAACCTTCTATACAGCTCTGGCGGCGGAGAAGAACGGCACGGAGCGCTTCATCCTGATCTCAACTGACAAGGCGGTCAACCCGACCAACATGATGGGTGCGACCAAGCGGCTCTGTGAAATGGTGATCCAAAGCCGGCAGGACAGCGATACTGACTTCGTGGCCGTGCGGTTCGGCAACGTCCTGGGCTCCAACGGTTCCGTAGTCCCGCTGTTCCGGAAGCAAATCGAAGAGGGAGGTCCTGTGACCATCACGGATAAGCGGATCATCCGTTACTTTATGACCANNCGGAAGCAGCGCAGTTGGTGCTGCGCTGCGGGCGGCGAGCGGAACGCAACGAGGTCTACGTCCTGGATATGGGAAAGCCTGTCAAGATCATCGACCTGGCAAACAAACTGATCTCCCTCTCCGGCTTTGTCCCTGACAAGGACATCAAGATCAAGGAGATCGGCCTGCGCCCAGGTGAGAAACTGTATGAAGAACTGCTGGTCAAAGCCGACGAGTGCAGGAAGACTGCGGATGAGCGCGTCTTTATCGAACTTGTACCTGCTGCTGCAAAGGATGAGGTGGACAAGACACTCAACGCCCTGCGCCAAGCTATCGACATGAGGGCGGACGACAGCCTGCTGAAAGAATTGATGATGCGCATCCTGCCAAGCTACCGAGAGGCAACGGAAGTGAACAGACATGCTGCGGAAACCCCGGAGGTGTCCGCCGCGAATGCTGCGGCACTTGAGATCACGGAGCCCCTTGGCATTCCGATTTGATTCATGAAAGGAACACTCACCCAATGAAGAAAGCTATCTCAATCATCCTGTCATTTCTATTCTTTTTCAGTATCCCACTGTTTGTGTCAGCTTCCCGTGACATGCTGACTGAAAGCGAAATTAGTGAGATTCTTCAGTCGCTTGAAGACAACAGCCAGGAGTTTCCCGTGGCGGAGAAGTTCCGCATCAAAGTCGATCCGGGCGACCTTTCCGTTGTCCCTGGCCTGGATGAGGACTGGTTGAACATCCTCCTTTTGGGAACGGATACCGGAAGTTATGCACTCAATTACGGGCGAACCGACACCATGATCATCCTTTCTGTTAACAGGGTCAGCGGAAAGATGCGCCTGTCATCGTTGGTCCGTGACATGTATGTGAACATCCCGCCCCACAACCTGTCCAACCGGATCAACGCGGCCAACGCCTTCGGCGGGCCGCTGCTGGCGGTCAAAACAGTCAATGAGACCTTCGGCCTGAACATCCGGCATTACGTTTCCATCAATTTCAATGGATTTATCAATGTCATCAACAAGCTTGGCGGTGTTGAACTGCTGCTTTCACGTTCTGAAGCGCAAATCGTCGGCGCGGTTTATTCCGAGGAGCCGGTCATGCTCAATGGGGAGCAAGCGTTGAATTATGTACGCATCAGGGAGTTGGACAACAATTTCGGCAGGAATGAACGCCAACGGAAACTGCTGTCTTCCATGTTCAATAAAGTGCTCTCCGGCAACGACATGAAGCAGAGCATGTCTGCGCTCACCGAAACACTCAAACACATGGACACCAACCTCAACATCAATGACCTGCTGACGCTGATCATTCCAGTCTTTACTGGTATGGAGAGCATGGACACCTGCGGATTCCCGGCACAGGGAGACTGGCAATTTAAGACGAGCGAGAAATCGCAGTCGGTCATTGTCTTTGACAAAGAGGCTACTGCAAGGAAACTGCATGATTACATCTATAAAGGAATTCTACCGTAAGTTTAGTTATCGAACCAATAGAACAAGGGAGGCAATGAATGAAGAGGGCACTATCCATCCTGATAATGCTGCTGATCCTGGTGCCATCCATCAGTTTGGCACAGACAACCATCGACCCATCGGTGAACCGGCATATCAAACCCCAGCAAGGACTGACTAATAACCCGGTCATCCCCGGGGAAAGCATGACCACCGGTCTGCCGAGTGATGGAACTTACATTCCCATCTTGGTCAATATTGACAATGTCCAGGGCGCCTGGCCCCAGTGGGGGATTTCAAAAGCGGATATCATCTATGAGATGCCGATCCATGGGCTTGGACTGACCCGGCTGATGGCGCTGTTCTCGCATGATCACCCCGCCAGCGTCGGCCCCGTCCGTTCCGGGCGGGTGATGCATGCGGAGATGCGTGAAGAGTGGGACGCCGGCTGGGTGTATGTGGGCGTTCAGGAGAAAGAAGGCTCTGACGTAAACAGTGTCCTGAGAAAGCTTGAAGTCAAGGAAAAAACAGTAAACCTTCTATTCAACGGAAACACAAACAAATGGGGCTCATACTTTGAGTTCATCGATGGATACAACAGCCCCCACAACCATGGCGCGCCGCTGGACAAGTTTGCTGAAGTGATCAAAGACTATACATTCCCACAGCGTCCTTTCCTGTTCGCAGACACACTGCCAACTTCCGGCGACACCGCGACCAGCATCCATCTGGCTTATGGTACTGACGGCGGCAGTTACAGCAATTCCAGCTACACTTATGACCCGGGTCAAAACACCTATGCCCGCTTCCGCCAGAACAAACCTTATGAGGACAGGGACCAGCCGGGGATTCCATTGACGTTCAGCAACGTGATCGTCCAGTGGACGAAGCTGCAGTTCAACGGCGCTGCGAACGCGCCCCTGTTGACCCTGGTTGGCAAGGGCAATGCGGACATCTTCATGGGCGGGAAGCACGTTGCGGGCTACTGGGTCAGGGAATCCATGGAATCAAGAACAGTCTTTTACGACCAGGACGGCCAGGAGATCAGACTCCAGAGGGGCAAGACTTTCATCAACATCACGGCAGACCGTTCGACGAAGGTCAGCTACGAATAAGCCGAACCTTACAAACCCTTCTGTCAGCAAAAATGCTCATACAGAAATCCCGACGGCATCGAGCCGTCGGGATTCTTATTGGAACCTGTTTGCGTACTCAATTGGTAGCGGCGGTCGGATTCGAACCAACGACACTCCGGGTATGAACCGAATGCTCTAGCCAGCTGAGCTACGCCGCCAAAATGGTTGCGGGGGAGGGATTTGAACCCTCGACCTCCGGGTTATGAGCCCGACGAGCTACCGAACTGCTCTACCCCGCGATACGCGTCCTGCGACGCAAGAAATAATATAACCGCTTATAAGGACTTTGTCAATCCCGATAGTAAGATTTCTGTTCAAATACGAGACATCCTGTCTGCAACTGCTTTATCCGGATAGTTTGACAAACAGCCCTCTTTGTCTTAGAATACGACATAATATCGCTTAACCGTCATCCGATTGGAAAATGACCTTTAAGCGACAATCGCGGATCAGCTGATAAAATGAGGACGTTATGAAGGGATCAGAACAGACCAGGGAAAACAGAAGGGTCCGCTATACTCGGATGGCATTGCGGGAGAGCCTGCTCGCGCTTCTTCAGCAATACCCCATCAATAAAATCACCGTCTCCCGCATCTGTGAGCAGGCGGATGTTAACCGGAGCACGTTTTACCTGTATTACAAGGACTCCTACGATCTGCTGGAAAAAATCGAAAGCGAATTGCATGACGAGCTGTCCCGCGCGATCGAGAGATCCGGCAGCACGCTGCCCAACAGCGATATCTTAAAGCACGTCTATGAAATCATCTACAAAAACCGCGACCTGTGCCGGGTGCTGTTCGGTGAATACGGGGACAAGGAGTTCCTGAAGAAAATAGGCAGCATGAACCGTGAACAGATCCTGCAGGACTGGCGCAGGCAGTTTGGCAGCATCGACGATACCCTGCTGGAATATCTGCATGCCTTTTCCGCCTATACGAACATCGGCGTCATGGAGCGCTGGATATCCAGGGATTTCCAGGAAACCCCCGAGCAGCTGGCTCAGTTGGTCAGCCGCTTGCTGATGAACGGTGTTTCCACCTATCTCAGCCAGAGGAAATAGCCTTAAAACGTTTCTCCAATAAAAGACGACATCATATCAGCGCGGGCCGCCCCGCGCTTTTTCTCTGATTATCCATTAATGATCTTTGGCTCTGCGGACAGGCGAGTATTCAGATCCGCGCCTGCCAGCAGGTCAGTTCATCGCCTTGTCTTTTTGAAAAGGAGGTGCTATACTTGATTTGCGAACATCTGTTCTTATTTTGTGGAGGGACGGCGAATGCGGATCATCCTGCACAGCGACTGCAACAGCTTTTACGCCTCCGTGGAGGCCGCGGAGGATCCCCGCCTGGCCGATAAGCCCGTCGCGGTCTGCGGGGATCCCAGCCTTCGCCATGGCATCATCCTGGCCAAATCCACTCAGGCCAAGAAATGCGGGGTCCGGACCGGCGAGGCGATCTGGCAGGCGAGGCAGAAATGCCCCGGTCTGCTGCTGATTTCCGCCGATCAGCGCAAATACCTGCTGTATTCCCGCAAGATGCGCGAGATCTACCGGCGCTACACCCGGCTGGTGGAGCCCTTCGGGCTGGATGAAAGCTGGCTGGATGTCAGCGGGCACGCCCTGAGCGGAGAGGAGATCGCCGCGCGGATCCGAAGCAGCGCCAGGGAGGAACTGGGCATCACGGTGTCCATCGGCATCAGTTACAACAAGGTGTTCGCCAAACTGGGCTCCGACCTGCGAAAGCCCGACGCCACCACCGTCATCACACGGGAGAACTACCGGGAGAAGATCTGGCCGCTGCCGGCCGACGAACTGCTCTTCATCGGCAGCGCGACGAAGAACCGCCTGGCGGCCCTCGGACTGTACACCATCGGCGAGNNCCGCCGACCTGCTGCAGGAAACGCTGGGCAAAAACGGCCTGATGCTGCGGCGCTTCGCCCGCGGGGAGGACGACGCACCGGTATTGTGCGCGGAGGAAGCGGATGAAATCAAATCCATCGGCAATTCCACCACCACGCCGCATGACCTGAAGAATGAGGAGGCTGCCAAGGCCGTGCTCTACCTCTTGAGCGACAGCGTTGCCGCCCGCCTGCGCGCACACCATTTCGCCTGCGGCACGGTGTCCGTCTGGATGCGCGACAGCGAACTGAACACCCTGAACCGCCAATGCCGCCTGAGTGACGCCAGCGATTCGGGCACGGACATCGCAAAGGCCGCCCTGCGCCTGCTGCGGGAAAACTACCCCTGGGACCTGCCGCTGCGCTCCCTGGGCGTATGCGGCTGCGATTTGCGCAGCACGCAGGAGGATGTCCAGCTTCCGCTGTGGATCGCCCCCCGGAAGCGAAAGGAACGCGCGCTGGACGAGGCCCTTGACGCGATCCGCGCGCGCTGGGGGCATAACGCCATCCGCCGCGGCCTGATGCTGTGCGACCGGGCGACCTCGGAACTGAACCCTGTTGACGATCACGCCCTGCAGCCACTGGGTGCGATGAGAGGAAGGGGATAGAATGGCGCAGAAAATCTATGTCAAAGTGGCGCTGGAGGCGGATGAGACCGGGCTGATCACGCCCCTCTCCCTGGTTTTCCGCGGGATAAGGATCCCCATCGACAGGGTGCTGGAGAGAAGGCAGGCCCACGCTGTCAAGACAGGCGGGCAGGGAATGCGGTATACTGTGCGCATCGGCTCCCGTCGGGCCTACCTGTTTCAGGATGACGCGCAGCGCTGGTTTGTGGAGGAACTTGACCATGTGCGGTAAATACCATATCACGACCGAGGACGAGAACATCAGTTTTCGGGAAGCGCTCCGGAAGCTGATGCTGGAGCATCCGGAAATACAGCTGAAGAACGGAGACGTCCTGCCCAGCCAGATCGCGCCGGTCATCACCGCGCAGGGCTTGTCCCCCATGCGTTTCGGGCACCGCCTCGGCACAGCCAAGCGCCTGTTCATCAACGCGCGAAGCGAGACCGCCGCAGGCAGCCCGCTGTTCGCGCCGAGGCTGAAGACCTCGCGATGCCTGGTGCCGGCGAGCGCATTCTATGAATGGTCCCCTGAGAAAAAGCCCTTCCTCTTTGGAAGGGAGCAGGGCGGACTTCTCCATATGGCCGCACTTTATTTTACTGGGGCTGACACTCCTGATTTTGTGATCATCACAAGGGACGCAGCCGGCCCGCCTTCAGCTGTGCATCCCCGCATGCCGCTGATCTTCGGCAGCCCTGAACTGCAGGAAGCCTGGCTGCGTCAGGACAGCCTTGCTGAAGAGATGTTGCACATGGATGACGGGACGGCATTGGTGGAATATGCTCTCGCCGTATAGCAAGCCGGGGCTTTTTAGCCCCGGCTTGCCACAGCCCCGCATGCGCGGGGTAAAAAACTGATTTACAGCAGATGAATGTTCTCCCGGTCCGTAAAACGTTTCATGGCATTCTTTGTGTCAAAAATCGCTTTTGCGTGATGCTGCACCAGCTCATAATCAACGTTGGTGTGCGCGGTCGTGATGATGACCAGATCGGCATCCGCAACCGTTTCCTTCGTAAGTTCCGCCAGGCCGGCCATCTCCAGTTCCTCTTCCCTGAAGGAGCGGACCCAGGGATCATAGAAGCTAACGCAAGCGCCCGCATGGATCAGGTGCTCGATCAGGCGGATCGCCGGGCTCTCCCGGTAATCATCAATGTCATGCTTGTAGGCGACACCGAGCACGAGCACCTTCGAGCCGTTGATCGCCTTACTGTCCTTATTGAGGATGCGCATCGCCCGCTGCAGGCAGTATTCCGGCATCCGATCATTGACGCTCATGGAAGTTTCGATCATTGTCGTATGAAAGTCATACTCGCGCGCCTTCCAGGATAAATAGGCAGGGTCGAGGGGGATACAGTGTCCGCCAAGGCCCGGGCCTGGATAGAACGCCTGAAAACCATAAGGCTTTGTCCTCGCCGCATCGATGACCTCCCAGATGCTGATGCCCATCCTGTCGCACAGCATGGCCAGCTCGTTGACCAGGCCGATGTTGACATTGCGGTACGTATTTTCAAGGATCTTCTCCATCTCCGCCACCGCGGGGCTGGAGACAGGGTAGACAGCCGCCTTGAGGACCTTTTCATACATCAGCGTGGCCAGCTCCGTGCAGGCCTTTGTAACACCGCCCACCACCTTGGGTGTGTTCCGCATCTTGTAGACAGGATTGCCCGGGTCCACCCGTTCCGGGGAGAAGGCGAGGAAGAAATCCTTCCCGCAGACAAGGCCGCTCTTTTCAAGGATCGGTTTGAGCAGTTCTTCCGTGGTACCCGGGTAGGTCGTCGACTCCAGCACGACCAGCATCCCCTCGTGCAGGTAAGGCACGATGCTCTCGGTGGCAGACCTGACATACTTCAGTTCCGGCTGCTGGTACTTGTCCAAAGGTGTCGGCACGGCGATGCATACGCAGTCGCAGGAAGCAAGCTCCGCAAAATCCCCCGTCGCCCTGAATTTTCCCGAGGCGACAACAGCCCTGAGGCCTTCATTCTCCACGTCGCCGATATAGTTTTCCCCTCTGTTCACCCTGGCGACTTTGTCAGTTTGCATGTCAAATCCGATCACGTGATAATCTTCAAGCGCCATTTCGACAGCCAGGGGGAGGCCGACATAGCCAAGGCCGATGATACCCAAGCAAGCCTGTCTGGACAGGAGTTTTTGCCTCAGTTTGTTTTCCACGCTATCCTCCCCGCTTTCTGCTGCGTTTCACAGCAGCATGAGTTTTCATTTCTACATATCAGCATGCCGTTTCAAGCCCACGCATCCATTTCCGCCCGCAGAGTTCATGCTGAAGGCATCCGTGCCCGGCAAAATATACGCAATTGCTAATATATACCAACAGTATCGGTTTTGCAATGAGCAACGCTCATAATCATTGACCTGCACCCCCGAAAAATTTATAGTCTTCCGGTCACGAGAGATTTTTGATCACTTTCGTTTTTTTATTTCAATGCATCCTGTCGTCTTTCGTCTCCCCAGATAAATTGTCTGACACTCAGCTTAGGGCATTTTACCGCGTCGTAGCAGACTGCGCCCTTCTCATTATCGAAACCTTGTGTGGTCTTCAGTATTGTGGTTAATGGCAACTAAAAAAGCGGCCCTGTGACCGCTTTGAGGCTGGCTGCATCTGCCCTTTACAGCATGGCCAGGATATTCGCCTTGGGCACGGCGCCGACTGTCTTGTTGGCGACCTCGCCGTTCTTGAACAGGTACAGCGACGGGATGCTCATGATGCGGTATTTACGCGCCAGTTCCTGCTGTTCGTCCACGTTGACCTTGCCGACCTTGATCTCCGGATGTTCTTTCGCGATCTCTTCCACCACCGGGCTCACCATCCGGCAGGGGCCGCACCAGGAAGCCCAGAAATCGATCAGCACCGGTTTATCAGACTTCAGGACTTCGCTCTCAAAGTTCTCGTTCGTAATCGTAATCACTGACATGCTCACATCCACCTTTCATGCTTGCGGCCTCTTGGCACACTATTTATATACCCCAGTGCTGCAGAAAATAAACGCGGCGCTCCGGTTTTTCGGCTAGATCCCCTGCGCCAGGCGCTTCCTCATCCGGGTGGAGAAATACTCGATGACCAGCATCAGCAGGATCATCCCGGTCAGGAAAGCGCCGGCCATACCCCAGCGGCGGGTGGAGATCGTCTGGATGAGCACGGCGCCGATGCCGCCCGCACCCACGATGCCAAGGGTCGATGCGTCCTTGATGTTGATGTCGAAGCGGTAAATGATGGTGGAAAGCATGTTGGCGGTCAGCTGGGGCAGGATGCCGTAGCGGATCTTCTGGAAAGGGGTGCATCCCATCGCGTTGAGGGACTCCAGGATGCGGGTGTCCACGTCCTCAATCGCGGTGACGTACATCTTGGAGATCATCCCGATGGACACGATGCTCTGCGTGACCACGCCGCACAGCGGCCCGGGTCCGGTGACACGGATCCAGATGAGCGCCCATACGAGGCTCGGGATGGTCCGCACCATCATGACAAAGGAACGCACCAGGAAGGCCACGGGTCTGGGCACGATCTTGGTCGAGGACAGGAAGGCGAAAGGTACCGCCAGCAGGCCTCCGAACAGGGTGCCCAGCAAGGCGATGGCGACCGTCTCAAACAGGAGGTAGGTTACGCCGAAAGGGCCAAAGTCAAACAGCAATGCGGTGTCCGGGTTGAAGATCCCGTAGAGCACGCCGTAGGCCACGTCGCTGCCCCTGCTGGTGACGCCCTTATATTCAATGCCAAGCCCTGACCAGACCAGAGCGGCTGCCACGACGGCAAAGGAGAGCGCTGATTTCCACCAGCGGCGCGGGCGGCCTTCGTAACTTTTCAGTACGTTCACGGAGGGTGTGATGGCGCTCATGTGCCTCTCCTTAACTCAGTCTGTTGCGCAGGTAGCCTGACAGGTTGTCAATCAGCAGGACTGTGACAAACAGGGCCAGCAGGACCGCGCCCAAACCCTGGTAGTCCCGCCAGCCAACCCGTTCGGCGATCAGGATGCCCAGGCCGCCCGCCCCGACGTAGCCCAGGATGGAGGCAGCGCGGATGTTCATCTCAAAGCTGTAGAGGCTGTGGGACAGATACGTGGGCAGGATCTGGGGCATGCAGGCGGTCCAGAACGCCTGGAAGCGAGTGGCGCCGAGGGACTCCATCGCCTGGAAGGGGCCCATGTCAATTGTCTCGATGCTTTCATACAGCATCTTGGCGACCACGCCGAAGGTGAAAAAGGCGATGGCCACGGTGCCGGCGAAAGTGCCCAGACCAAATATCAGCGCGCATACCGACGCGATGATGAGCGTCGGCAGGGTGCGGATGATGTTGATGATGACCCGCAGGACGGATAGGGTGAAGGCGTTGTTGTTGATGTTCGCGCTGGCAAGCACAGCGAAGGGCAGGGAAAGGAAAGACCCGGCCGCGCTGCCGACCAGCGACATCTTGATGGTATCCACCAGGGGCTGCCAAACGCTGTTGAAGTATTCGAAATCAGGCTGGAAAATCTTCTCCAGGATCCCGGTCATGTAGTGCCCTCGGCGGAAGATGATGTCCAGGTCAAACCGGGTGACCGACAAGGCCAGGACGATGGTCGGCGTCAGGAAAACCAGGCTGAGCAGCACGCGGGAACGCGGCCGCAGGACCCGGCTGCCGCTGGGCAGGGTGACGGGTACAGGCGCTAGGTAGAGGACCACCAGCCAGAGAACGACGGCAGCAATGGAGAGGACTGCCCCCGCCAGGTTTGCCACACGGCCATACAGCCCGCCGAATACGAGAGAGGACAGATACAGCGCAGCCCCCAGGGCAGCCAAGAGGACGACCCGCACCTTGACCGACACCCTGCGCGCTTTGACCCTACGTTCCGGCGCGGCGTCAGCCAGTTTCGCGCCGGCCTGCACGTTGGGCCGGTACTGCCGGCGGGGCTGGGTCATAGCGCCGCCTCCGCGTCAGCCGCCTTGGGAACCGGCGCGCCGCCGTAGATCTCATCCAGGATCTCCTGGGTGACCGCGCTGGAAGGCCCGTCAAACACGATTTCACCAGCACGGATGCCGATGACCCGGTCGGCGTAGTCCAGCGCCAGGTCCACATGGTGGATGTTCAGCAGGATGGCGATGTCCAGGTCGCGGTTGATCTGCTTGAAATCGCTCATCACCTGGCGGGCGGTCACCGGATCCAGTGCGGCGACCGGCTCATCCGCGAGGATGATGCCGGGGTGCTGATTGAGCGTCCTCGCCAGCGCCACGCGCTGCTGCTGGCCGCCGGAGAGCTGGTCGCAGCGGGTATAGGCCTTGTCCAGGATGCCTACCTTGTCCAGCGCCATCAGCGCATCCATTTCCTGCTTCTTTGAGTACAGGCCAAGGAGCACCGAAAAAAAGTTCATATCCGGCACCTTGCTGGCCAGCACGTTCTTGACGACCGTCGTGCGGGTCACAAGGTTGAATGACTGGAAGATCATGCCGATCTTCCGGCGGAAACGACGCAGTTCCCTGCCTTTCAGGGTCATCACGTCAACGCCGTCGACCAGCACTTGTCCGCTGGTCACGTCGATCATGCGATTGATGGTGCGGATCAGCGTGCTCTTGCCCGCGCCTGACAGGCCGATGATCGCGACAAACTCGCCTTGATCAATCCTCAGGCTGACGTTTTTCAACCCCACCACGCCGCCGGGGTAGACCTTGCCGGTATTGATGAACTGTATCATGCTGCCGCCTTTGCCAAAAAATCGATGCAAAGGGAGGCCGGCCGTTCAGGCCGGCCTCCTTGATCAGGGCCGGAGATGGTTACTTGGCAACTTCCAGGGCCGCGCGGGCACCGTCGTAATCGGCGTCGGTGGCATAGGCGTAGCCGGTGTGGCTGTACACATCGAAGATGGCCTTGCCTTCCGGTGTGCCAATGATGGCGATCAGGGTGTCCTGAAGCGCCTTGATGAACTCGGGGTTGTGGATCTCAGGTTTCTCACGGGTCACGGACACTGTGTCATTGTAGATGCCGTCGGTAACGCCGATGACGTTGATCTCTTCCCAGATGGATGCGGTGCGGCCCATGCCGCCCTTGCCGGTGGCGTCCTTCTCCGTGGTCGGGATGGTCCAGGCCAGTTCGTAGTCGTTGCGGCCGTCGGCATAACAGACGATGATGTCAATGGTTTCGGCTGCCGCCAGCGCGAAGCCTTCCGGATAGCCAGCCAGGGTGGCGACGTTGGACAGGTCGGACAGTTTCTTGCCGTAGTTGTTCATCAGCCACAGCGTCGGATAGATATATCCCGCGGAGGAGGAGGTCCGCATCACGCCCCAGGAAGCCTTGTCCAGGTCTTCCCAGGTCAGTTTTTCCCCGGCGTTGACCTTGGCGGCCAGCTCCTTGCCGTAGGCGGAGGGGGTCGCGTAGATCAGGGAGCGGTAGAAAGTCACCTGCGGGCCGTTCTTCAGGGTCTTGTTCGCTTCGCCGTTCCAGTCGCGGGGATCGGTGGAGTCGTTGGACAGGCCATTGCGCGTAGCGGTCAGGATGACGTCCACCTCATCGGAGTACAGCGCGTAGGTACCGCCGGGCAGCCAGCCCACGTCGATCGCCCCGGTCGCCATCGCCTCGCCGGTGGCATTGTAGTCGGTGCCCACGGAGATGACCACCTCGCCGATGTCATAGCCGCGCTTGAGCATCTCGGCTTTGACCAGTTCGGGCAGGTTCTTCGTGCCCTGGATGATCACGTCCGCTTCCTTGGAAGGAACGAACTCAAAGGTCAGTTTGTCCATCTTGACAGCAGCAGCGGCCAGGGCAGAGAAAGCGGATAGGCAGAACAGGGCAGCCAGCAGCAACGCAAGGATTCTCTTCATGCTGAATTCTCCTCCGGTTTTTTCTTGTGCTCACGCACACCAGTTTCATTATACCATGACAAACTTTCCCGGAAAAGCGTCTGACAAAATTCTTCCCGTTCAGCGCAGCACCAGGTTGAGCAGACGGTCCGGCACGTAGATGCACTTGAGAATCTCCCGTCCGGCAATCAGTTCAACCACCTCCGGCCGCCGGGTCAGCTCCGCCCGGCCAGTCTCCTGGTCCAGCCCGGAGGGGACCATCAGTTTCATACGTACCTTGCCGTTGACCTGGACCGCGATCTCCGCCTCATCAGCGGTCAGGAACGCGGCGTCATATTCGGGCCAGGGCATCTGATGGATGAAGCCGCCATACCGCTGGATCTGCCAGATCTCCTCGCAGATGTGCGGGGCGACCGGGGACAGCAGCAGCAGCAGCGCCTTGAAGTCCCCCGCGGTGATCCGGGGCTGATCGTAGTACACGTTGACCAGGGTCATCATCTGGGCGACGGCGGTATTGTACTTCATCCGCTCGTAGTCATCCCCCACCTTCCTGATGCTCTGGTTCACCAGCACCTTCAGCGCGGGGCTGATGTCCCCGGCACCGTTGTCCACCTTCTCCTGCAGGCGCCAAACGCGGTCCAGGAAGCGCCTGCACCCGCGCGCGCCGGCCATGCTCCAGGGGATCTCCTGGTCAAAGGCGCCCNNTCTCATCCACCAGGTCGTCCGGGTTGATGACGTTGCCGCGGGATTTGGACATCCGCTCCCCGTTCTCCCCCAGGATGTTGCCATGGCTGGTGCGCTTGCGGTAGGGTTCCGGCGCGCCCACCAGGCCGATGTCATGCAGGAAGAGGTGCCAGAAGCGGCTGTAGAGCAGGTGCAGCGTGGTGTGCTCCATCCCGCCGTTGTACCAGTCCACCGGCATCCAGTAGTCCAGCGACGCCTTGGAAGCGAAGGCTTCCCCGTTGTGCGGGTCGCAGTACCTGAGGAAGTACCAGCTGGAACCAGCCCAGTTGGGCATGGTGTCCGTCTCCCTTTTGGCAGGCCCCCCGCAGTGGGGGCAGGCCGTGTTCACCCAGTCGGTAATGGCGGCCAGCGGGCTCTCGCCCGAGTCGGTCGGCTCATAATGCTCCACCGCCGGCAGCAGCAGGGGCAGTTCGCTTTCCGGCAGCGGGACGGCGCCGCAGGAAAGGCAGTGGACGATGGGGATGGGTTCCCCCCAATAACGCTGGCGGCTGAACACCCAGTCCCGCAGCTTGAAATTGACCTTGCGCTCGGCGATGCCCCGGAAAACCAACCAGTCCGTCATCGCCTGCTGGGCCTCATTGACCTTCATGCCGTTGAAGCGGCCTGAGTTGACCAGCACACCATCCGCCGTGTCCGACCAGGCGCCCTGGCTGACGTCGCCTCCGGAGATGACCTCGACGATGGGCAGGCCAAAGGCCTTGGCGAAGGCCCAGTCCCGCTCGTCATGCGCGGGGACCGCCATGATGGCGCCGGTGCCGTAGCCCGTCAATACATAGTCAGAGATCCAGACCGGGATCTCCTTCCCGGTCGCGGGGTTCACGGCAGACAGGCCCCCGATCTGAACGCCGGTCTTCTCCTTCTGCATCTCCGTCCGCTCAAAATCGCTCTTCTTCGCCGCCTGCTCCCTGTAGGCGCGCAGTTCATCCAGGTTTTCGATTCTATCCGTCAGGCGGTCGATCAGCGGATGCTCCGGGGAGAGCACCATGTAGGTCGCGCCGAAGAGCGTGTCCGGCCGGGTCGTGAACACCCGAAGGGTCTCCCCCGTTCCTGAAACGGCAAAATCCAGCTCGCACCCCTCGCTGCGGCCGATCCAGTTGCGCTGCTGCGCCTTGGCGCGGTCAATGAAGTCCACGTCGTCCAGGCCGTCCAGCAGCTTTTGGGCATAGGCAGTAATACGGAGCATCCACTGTTTCTTGACCCGGCGGGTCACCTCATGCCCGCACCGCTCGCACATGCCGCCGACCACTTCCTCGTTGGCCAGGCCGATCTTGCACCGGGGGCACCAGTTGATGGGCATCTCAGCCTTGTAAGCCAGGCCGTGCTCATACAGCTTCAGGAAGATCCACTGCGTCCATTTGTAGTACTGCGGATCGGTGGTGTTCACCTCTCGGGAATAATCAAAGGAAAAGCCCAGACGCTTCAACTGTTCCCTGAAACGGCCGATGTTCTGCGAGGTGACCTTCGCAGGGGGCACGTGGTTGGCGATCGCATAGTTTTCCGTCGGCAGGCCGAAGGCGTCCCAGCCGATGGGATAAAGCACGCTGTACCCTTCCATCCTGCGCTTGCGCGCGATGATGTCCATCGCCGTATTACTGCGCGGATGCCCCACGTGCAGCCCGGAGCCGGAGGGATAGGGAAACTCGATCAGGCAGTAGTACTTCGGCCTGGAATGATCCTCAGATGCCCTGAAGATACCTTTCTCTTCCCAGTACTGCTGCCACCTGGGCTCAATCACCTTGGGATCGTACATCTCCGGCTGCATGGCTCGCCCTCCTCTTCAAACATAAGGAAGTATAGGCATGACGGCTCTTTTTGTAAAGCCATACAAGGGATATGCGCCCTTGACAGCACGGGCGGGGCGGGATAACATAACGGGGCGGCGCATTGCCCGCATGTGCAGAGGTATCGAAGCGGTCATAACGGGGCTGACTCGAAATCAGTTTGGCTGAAAGGCCACGTGGGTTCGAATCCCACCCTCTGCGCCACCATCACTACCACCTATTGATAGAAGGCATTCTGTCGGCAGGTGGTTTTCTTTATTGCAGGGATATCGTAAAATCGTTGATTTATCAAGGGATTCCGCACTCTTATGCTTCCAAAGCGCACTTCGTTTTCCACTTAAAAACTGCCGATTCTGGCTCTGAAAAGCAGTCTGCCTGTCTCGGACCAAAAACCTCATTTCAAATAGTTTGACATGACCCCAGGGGGGTGCATTTCCGTTGAAATATTTTGACATTAGGGATATGAATGGTAAGTGTTCCGTTTACTTATTTTTTTCTTTTAGCCCACTCATCATTATATTGAAATGATGAGTGGGCTAAATATCATTTGATACACGATTTCAGTTCACTCTGAATCACTTTCCTGCGGAATACCGCACGTTCTTCCTTTATCAAGGGAATTTAGCTGTACCCCTAAATGATGAAACGAACCTGAAGAAGCGGAAAAGAAAATTTCACAGGGCTATTGCATTCAAAAAAACTGTGATATTATTATAACGTACGTTAGGTATAGGATGTGGCAATGATGAAGGAAGAGAACTTGAGGATGCGGATCAAAGAGGCGGCGGTCGAGCATTTCAACCGGAACGGGTATCACGGAACCACGATCCGCAGCATCGCCGGCGATGTCGGTTGCTCCCTGCCGATGATCTACTACTACTATAAGAACAAGAAAGAGCTGTTTGATGAGATCGTAAAGAGGGATTACTTTCAGTTTCTGAGCAAACAGGAATTGAATCTGGAGTCCGGTGACGTCATCGGAGGCTACACAAAGCTGATCCATAGCCTGAACAGCCTGAGCAGTTATGACAAGCACCTCTACCGGCTGGGCGTCAAGGTGTATCTTTCTTTTGACGGCGATGCGGAGCATATCCAAGACATGGATACGTATGAGGAGACCGTGTATGTCAGCCATGCCGCGCGCATAAAGCCTCATCTTGTGGGATCCGCCGACTGCAATCTGATTGCTCATACGCTCATGCACCTCCTGGACACGCTAATCATGGAAATTGTCGTGAAAGGAAAGACATTGCCGGAAGAGCAGATCCGCGGAGAGATTTCACTCATCCTTGAAAGATATCAAAAACGGTCATCCATGACTGAACAGGCTTCTATGGCGACGTAAAGACAGTCGGCCGAAAGGACCCTACAATTTTCTATCCCAACATTAACGAACGTTTTAATAAAGTTAACGGAAAGGGAGACAGACATGAATTAAATGCGTTAGGAACCTGGATAAACCACAGCTGCTTTGACATGCTTTGAAACCCTTTGGGTATGGAGGAAATAATGGACACGAATGGATACCCGGGCATCTTCGATAGGAAGATTCATGACAGGGCGAGGACTTTCTGCTCAAATGAGAGAATAGACGAGGATCATTTCAGGTACTGCATCAGCCAGCGTATCAGGGAAGCGAACCGGATGACCGGAAAGCTGCCTTGGATCATCGCGCTGTTCAGCAGAATCGGAAAGAGCAGCTGCAGCGGCTTTATCAGCTTCAGCAGGGCTTTGTCGGGGCCTCTGTTCATGCATGGGCGGAACCGTCGTTCCGGAAGAAAGGAAGCGAAGATCCCGGCTGCATGAAACTTTGAAGCAGTCTTCGAGGTGTCTTTACACAGAACAACTGTGTGAAATACTGGAGCTTGGCGGCCTTACCTTTTGACCGCCGAACGCAGTAATGCCGACCAGGTGATCGACAAAGAAACCGGCAGCCCCTTAACCGTCCTTACGACCAGTCCTGTGTTTTTATCGCCTGCGGAAATTAGCTCATCGGAATGACTCTCCGCACCGGCGAACGGCCGGCGAACATCGCGCAAACCATGTTCAAGGCAATGGTCATTCCTATACCGCAGGAAATGACCGAGAAACGCTTACTTGGTATGCAGTCATAAACCTCCGACAGAGGTACGCGTCCCGGACGGTTTCGTTGGTGCCTTGCGCCTGCAATGCCGGCAGCGTAAAATGTACTCAACCTGCAGGAACGATTCCCCTATGCAGGCCAACAGGAAGGAAACCACAGATGCGGTCGAGATTGATCCGGTTTTTTTCTTTGTCATTGATGTTTTGTCTCCTCATCCTGCCGGTTCTGGCGGAAGAAGCACAGGCCCCCATGCTTCTTCTAGCAGACCTGCGGGAGAATGCGCCCGAGGGCACATTCCTTGCCCCCGGAGAGACCCCGGTCATCACGCAGGACAGTTATAAAGACGAACATATCGCCATTCAGATCATAAAAGTTCGTGATGGGGAATCCAAGTCAGACGTCACTGTCGCGGACATTTTCATATCCTCCGTAGCTTATCTCAGGCGTGGTTTTCCGCTTGGCAAATGGAATGGCGAGAAACGCTCAATCAAGGTCATAGCAAGTGAATCAAACGCTATCCTGGCAATGTCCGGGGATTACTCCAACCTGTTTACCGCCGGCATGGTTGTAGCCAATGGTGAAGTCCTCAGAAAAACAGATAACAGTGTGCGTGACAACTGCCTGATCCTGGCGGACGGACAGATGGTGACCTATCAGCGAAAGGAAATGAATATCTCTGAAGTTCTGGATAACGGCGTCTGGCATTCCTTCCTCTTCGGCCCGGCTCTTCTGTACAAAGGTCAATCGATTGAAAAGTTCACTTCTGAAGTTCGAGGAGTCAACCCCCGCAGTGTGCTTGGATATTATCAGCCTGGACATTACTGTTTTGTTTTGGTGGACGGCAGGAGCAAGGCCAGCCGAGGGATGACGCTGATCCAGTTAAGCCGTTTCATGCAGGAACTGGGGTGTCAGACCGCCTACAACCTGGACGGCGGCCAGTCTGCCGTGCTTTGGTTTAACGGCAATATTATCAATAAGCCTTATAAAGGTGGAAGGAATCTGATGGACATCGTCTATATAGGAATGGAATAAATAATAGGGTGTATTTTGAATAGAATTGTTGACTTTAGCAATTTTACTAGTGCCTGCTTAGCATATAAACTGGCCCCTAATGGAGTCCTTTGAGGACTGGTCGGCAACCAGGTCTTGACAAAAAGGAATCGCTCAAATCACTCAACAGCCAAGCAGGCTTATATCAGCAAGAATACAAGCGGATGATAAGCACTACTCAATTTCGTGATCCTATTGATTGGCATTTAGGAATGCGCCAAAATAAGTTTCTACCTGTTCATCTGTCAGGCTAAAGGCATCAGATATTTGTTCCACCATCCGATTGGGCCGCTCCCTAATGTTTAGCCGGAGCAGATTCACATACTTATTCCATCTTGCAATGCTGGTATCCGGCCAGCGCTTTACATGATCCTCCATCAGCGGCCCGATAATGCCTGCCCATTCATCCACCTTCGCTTCCAGGTCTTTGGCAAGAAACTTTTTTAATAGTATCTCTCCAAAGCGTTTCAAGAACAAATCGCGCATCTCGGGTACCTTCATTAACGCTGCGAAGGGCTCGTGATAAAACCTTTCCATTTTTTCATTGACATTGGTCAGATATAGGTTTAAAGGAGATCTCCGCAGGTTGTCCATGCAGCCATCCATATCAAACAGCGCTAGTTTCCACTTACCACCGGGCACTTTGTAGTAGCGCACATTATGCATATCGGAATTGCCACAGATTATTTCAATAATGGCATGGTCGAAATAACTCATCACATCCAATCTGTCCTGTACGTATCTCAAGTTCTCTGGATTGTTCAGGTCTCTGCTTTTGCAAAACTGGATCAATGCTTCCATCTCGTCCCGCCTGCCATGAACGACGGATCCCCTGCTTCGAAGAATAGTGATCCCGTCGATCGTCTTTTCATCTGTGATTCCCTCCCATTGAGCAATCGAATCCTGATTGATCTTCTCGCGCAAGTTGTAGTGGCCCCAGTATTGCCCGTTGATATAGACCACCACAGGAACTGCGTCCTGGTAAAGGACATTCAGGCCTTCCGCCAGAGAGGTCAAAAGTTCATCCTTGAAACGGGTACCCCTTGATTCTGTGCCCCCGGAGCGTAGCGTCAGGGCATTATAGGAGTTATACGCCCTGTTGGGGAATGGGTTGAATGAAAACAATTCTTCTCCCAGCGCGCCCCTGGCAAAGAGTGAAATCGTCTTTTGCGGGCGGGTAAGCCCAAGCGCACCGCTGGTCCGAAAGGATGCGAGTTGGTTAATCAGGAGCTCGCCGCCATCATAATACTGCACATGCATGGGATATTCCCAATCCTGATAATAGTTGGGTGTGCTGCCAAAGCCCTTGACAAAAAGGCCCATACCAGGGTCGGTCAGATACTTTTGGTCGGTCATAAGAGATACGACCGGTACATTGACGTCAACACCGAACAGATAACTGGCTGACGTCACGACCGAAGAGAGACATCCATCCGAATACGCCCGCGCCCTCAGTACCGTATTTGCAGAAATCTCGAGCGGTCTGGAATATATTGCAGATTGTTCTGTAGGGGTCATACCATCCAGGGTATAGTGGATCACCGCACCTTCTTCAGTATCAAGGATTATCGAAATTGCCTCCTCAAACAGACCACCGGCAGGCGAGATTGTCACCTCTCCAGTCCGCGTGTGGAATCCGGATTCGGGATTCTTCTTTCCTGGTGTCTGCAGCTCAAAAAAAACATACTCCGCGGATCTGGGGATGCGGCCGTACGCAATGTTGCCGTACTGTCGCCCCAGGGATACTTTATCCACGATACCAGCAGTGCTGGAAAGGATAATCACACTGTTGGTCTTTCCGATTTTAAAAGGTGCATAGTACGTATTTGGCACTCTGCTCAACAGGTCTTTGCCAGTCATGTACACAATTGCATATCCGCCTGGTGATAACTTCGAATTTTTTGGGAAAGACCATTTGTCCAGGTTTAGAACATCGTCGGAAAGGGAGAAATCGGACAGGCTTATGCTTTTATTCTTGCTGTTGAATAATTCAACATAATCATAGGCGTTTCCATTGGCATCAAAGGTGCCGTTGGAAGAGACTACCTCGCTGATCAGCAGCCCAGCCGTGTTTTGTGTATATATTGATTGCTCATACGCTGCCTTATCCGTGAGGATATTGGCCTGATTGGGTGTGGGGGTCCAGGTCTCATACCATTTACCGTCCTGATAAATAAGTGCGACATCGTTTTGCTGGGGACCGAAAGTAACAGACGAAACAGGATTGCCCATCAAATCGGATAGAAGCGCACATTCACCATCGCCACTCAGGTTAAATCCTGTCTTCTCTGATGAAAGGAAAAGAGCGACATACCCGTCTGGAGGAATCATTGTGTCAGGGAAAATCCATTTGCCTGGTTTGTTCGGGTTATCTGAAAGACCATACCCTTTTAGGTTAAGCGATACATCACTTGGATTATACAGTTCAATGAAATCAGGTGTCTCCCCATCCACTGCATACAGTGTGTTGACAGCTAAAACTTCACTGATTTGCAAAGAAATTTCCGGCTGCCCTCCCCCTTGCGCGGTGTAATTGCCTGTATTTTGCTGACAATGTGTTATCTTTGATTTTGACAGCTGTTCAGCAGAATTGCCCTGCGGATCATTTTGATGTGGCGTTTCCCAGTCCGTTGGCATAAGTGAGGATTCGCCTTGCTGTGTTTCAGTGCTATATATAACTACAGCATCCTCAGATTCTTTGGAAATATTCTCCGTCGCAAGGGCTGAACCGATTTTTCCAAGCAGTGGACTCCCTATATTGTCAATGGTGTCATTGCCTGTTTGGGCTGGTATCCCGCCGCAGGTGGTTCTCCCTTTTTTAGAAAGCTGGGTCGTGGTGTTTTTTGTTGTCGCCCATGTTTCGGTTAACAGAGCGTATGCAGGAATAATCATGCAGAGCAATAAAGAGGTTAGCACGACAACGATATGCTTCTTCATGTGTTCTAGCAGCTATTCCTGCATAATGTAATGCCTATGAATAATACGGTATAGATGCTGTGCATCCTTTCTGGTCCACCCTAGTCTTTGTACAAATAATCATATAAGTTGAGACTATTCACAGGCAGATACATTTCTTCCATAGCTTTGCTTCATCATAACACAGACAGGCGAGATGCTCAATGGCGCACAAGGCACAGAAAGGGCATTAGCTAATCTGGCATGACAAGGTAAGCCGTCCTTTCGCCCTAACAGCCCTCCAACCTCCTGCCAAATCAGGTAGAAAATTAAGTCTCGTTCATCTGCTCTTCAACAGATCCGCTTAGCCGACCGGTATATAGAAAATGCAAAACGGAGCGAACCGGAAATCTTTTTTGGATTGCTGGATGGCAGAGATGCGTTGTTGACGGAGTATGATGAAAGTCTATGGCCGGGGATCGTTCATCAGGCAAAGGTACAACCGGAGAATGAATTCACCTTTGTCCTGAAATACGGGAAAGAAACGCAGTGTGGCAATGCCCGGTGACGGGTCTGCGGATTCAAAGATTGCAAGGATGCAGAGTGAAAGAATCCTTGCATGCAGGCGGCGTCTCACTGGAAATGCTGCCTGCCGATTGACAGAAAATTGAATATATCCTGATGATTTCGAGTTAAGGCGTTGGGCTCAGATCCGGACCAATCCTGGCCGCCCATGTCACTGCCCTGACCCAAGCCACCCCAGATCGCGTGACAGGAGAAGGTTGGTAAAGAAGCGAAAGGCCAATGGTGCATCACCGGCAGCCTTCGGAAATACAAACGGAAGAATGACAGCATTCGAACCGCCTTCAGGTTTCACGGTAAACGGTTCCCCAGCCCGTCCCCCCATGCCCGCCAGCCGCTCCCGGAGCAGTTCTCCAGACCGCATGATCCTGGCTTCGGCATAACGTTGGGAGACGATATTCACCGCTGCGTCAGCAGAATCCGGGTCACTATATGTCAGCCCGATCAGCACTAACTG